>ERZ772766.38-NODE-38-length-90420-cov-8.114757_pt1 | contig 90420 bp, 74 predicted proteins | sample MGYA00511379_ERZ772766 | MGnify/ENA primary metagenome ERZ772766 (study PRJEB29015, sample SAMEA2737895) | human oral metagenome | biome: human oral; feature: human-associated habitat; material: dental | place: China | collected 2116 ... | reverse complement strand
GGGGTAAAAAACGACCTACGGTAGGTCGTCGAAAAAACCTACTGTAGGTCGTCGAGACGACCCACGGTAGGTCGCAAGTGCGACCCACAGTAGGTCGGTTTTGGGGCTCCCTGGAGTACCCCTCCGATACGCCCCTTCTTCGCCCTCCTTTTGATCCACCCAAAATGAAGGGAGGCAGCCCCGTAGGACTGCCTCCCTGATTTACCTCATGCCCTTAGATGGGTCGCTGGTGCTGGGGAATCCAACCCCATCCTGCTCGCTTCCACAAGATCGGAGCTTCGATCCGTCCCTTCGGCTCTTCGCCCCCAGACTTGCCTAAGTCGCTCCACTCGTCTCCGGTGAAGGCTTTCGACTTGCCCTCTCAGCTCTTCGCTAGAGTGCAACCAAAGCCCTTCGCCCGTTCCCGGGGAGGCCTTAGACCTTTCTTGGACTAGGAGTCCGGTCCGTCTCTCTACTCTTCATCTCGTGGGCTCGCCGTTCGCGTAAACTATTCACCGACGGCCCAAGTCGCACCGACTTTAGACGATGCTGGAGCGACTCCAGCGGGTGTCTAAGCGACCGATGCTCAGGCTTCCAAGATGGTCCCAGCGCAGTATCCTCCGGACAGACGCTCTGCTTGCACAGACCGCCACATGACCGTAGCCCTTGCACCCTCCTCTATGTACTGACGACTCACGCACGTCTTGGTACTCTTAGCCGAATACCCATTCTGTTCAAGGCGCCCTTCCTGTGGGGAGGCTTCGTGCCTCCCACGACGTATCGCTACACAGGCTCGATGGGGTAGCCTAGCTCATCATGCCTCATTCCGCTGTCGTCTTCCGACCACAGCTTCCTGAAGTCCTCGCTAGGATCTGCTTGGTGCTGGCCTAGCGACCAGCGACTAAGTACATCTGATGCGGCTACATCTCCTCCGGCCCCCTAGGCCAATAGAGCAGTGACAGGAGTCGAACCTGTCTATCATCGCTAGGGGCTCCGATCGTGTGCACACCCTGCTCTTCATCTTGCGATAGAGGACGATCTACTTAGCCAAGGCTTTTCCTTATCCTTCAGCGACTATCCGTTCGACGGTCGAGGTAAACCTAATGTAGATGCTAGGAACTGGAGGAGCATCTGCTCATCGCAGTCCCCGTTCTTATCTTTTCGTGCGCTCTTGCGAAGGAGATTGATATATCCGCCGATCTCGGTGATGCTCTGCGGGGCAGGTACTCGGGGCGGGACGATCTCCGTCTCTGAGGCGATACGCCTGAGGATCGCCTTCTTGAGCTCTAGTATCTCGTCCGAAGACTCCTGCTCGAGGAGCTTCAGGACGACTGCTTCGATGGTGCTTGACATATCTCTTCGTGTTTATTAGTCCAGTGTGATCGTAGGTAGGGCTACTTAGGAGACTTGGGAGCTTCGGCTTTCGCCTTGTTGAGCTTGGCGAGTTGCTCCTTGATCATCGTGCCATACTTCTCGGCCTGCTCCCAAGAGTAGAAGCCGTAGTGGGTACAGTAGGCGGCTGCCACCCTCACTATGTCGTCTCCATAGAGCTCCCGTAGCCTCTTGTATTCGGCGAAGTGCTTGAGCCGATCATCTCCGCCAGAGACGGCGGAGAAGAAGCGACACTTGATGCCCTGGGTGTCCTCGTCGGAGAGACCTGTGAAGCCCAGTTCGTCGATCTTGATGTGAATGCCTGCGATGGCCTTCCGTTGCTGGTCATAGCGATCGCCCTTGCCTGTGGAGGGAGGGATCGCAGTGCCTGGGTTAGTCTTCGGTTCGTCGGGCTTGGTCTCAGCGGGAGGAGTCGTAGAGCCCTTCCCCTTGCTCTTGTCGCCCTCTCCCTTTTCGTCGGGCTTGGTCTCAGCGGGAGGAGTCGCAGAGCCCTTCCCCTTGCCCTTATCGCCCTCTCCCTTTTCTTCAGGTTTGGGAGCTTCGGGAGTCTCCTTCTTCTCGGCTTCCTTGGGCTTGGTCTTCTCGGCTTCGCGCTCCTGCTTGCGTGCTTCGGCTTCCGTCTCGAGCTTCTTCATCTGATACTCTAGGGCCTTCTTGACGATCTCCGCATTCTGCGTGACCATATTGGCCTGAGCATTGGTATTGGCTACACCCGTCTGCTGGAGAAGCTGTGCTGTAGCATTGGCCGCCGTGATGTCGGCGAAGGTAGGAGCAGGTCTGCTGGTGAGTGCCTTCAGGATCTCAGGTGCTGTGACTGCAGTCGGAGCGCTAGCTCCGGTGAGTCCTAGAGCGCTGATGTCCTTGGTCTTCTTGTCTGCCAGCAGGTCGTGCTGAGTGAGGGCTTCCGGACCGATAGGCATGGAGTCGATGGGCGAATCCTTCCAGTTCCAGAAGCGAGTCAGATCGATCTCTTCGCTGACATTCGTTTCGCCGAGGACGGCCTCACCTATCATCCCTTCGGTAGGTAGAGATATCGAGGTGCTCGGGACTCGGAAGCAGGAGGTATGGTAGCGGTAGAGCGATTCCTGTACCTCGGCAGATGTCTTGCCTAGCTTCTCCGCCAGCTCCTCGGGATAGGTGAAGGGGAATATCATACAGTTGCCGTAGAAGCCCAGCATTTTCTTGACGTTGATACAGTTCAAGAGGGGTACCTTGACCTCATCGGTCTTCTTGCCTCCTGCCGTCTGTTTGTCGGGCTTAGCGTAGTACTGGCTCCTCTGGAAGTCCATCTCTACCGTGTACTGATCGAGCATGAGGACACGCTCGTTGTCACTGAGCGAAGCCCAGACACACTGGGAGTAGTGCATCGTCTCGGTAGCTACATGCTGGAGGGTCGCTTCGATGCGCTGCAGGTCCGCTAGCTTGAGGATGGGGATCGACTGCGATAGCTCGATGTAGACGGCATTGTACTGGAGTCTATTCGAGGAGAGCCCTGAGCTCTTGGGCGAACCTGCGCTGCCGTCGCTGACACTGCACGAGAGGAGTACGACGGGCGAGAGCTGTACGATGGTCTGTGGCGAGAGCGTAGCGCCGTGCTGTAGTTCGTTGACGATGAAGTTGTCGGGGAGCCCTTGGTAGTAGTGATTTAGACGGCGGATATCCTTCCTGATCTTATCGTCGTCCTTATAGAGGTCGTCTAGCCTATCCAGGTAGTTGATCACCGCCTTGGTGTTATGCTCCATCCAGCTGGAGTCGGCAGCGAGGAGCTTACCCTTGGTGTGATCGATCTCGTAGTCATGAGCCAGCTGGTACTTCAGGGGCGAGGGGTTATTCTCGATGCGGATGCGACTGAGGTCTTCGTCAGTCACGCTCGCTGGCAGGCTGAAGCTATAGCTGATCTCTTCCGTGGGGAGCTGACTTCGTAGCCCACGGAGATAGGTGTCGATCTCTGACCGTTGCTTGATGCCTTGATCCTGGATGAGGTCGGCGATGGATCGTCCCTTCGAGCTAAAGCCTACAGCTTCCCCTATGATACTTCCCTTGTTGTTCTTCAGCTGAAGGGTTACAGAGATATTGTCGCAGGGTAGGAACTTCCCCTTGAGGGTCAGTAGGAGGGTACGCCCCGTGGACTGTGAGTCGATCCGCTCCATCTTCCACATAGGATAGGAGGCATAGCGCTGGAGAAGCTCTAGCCCCGCCCTATAGCGGTAGGGGAGCCGATAGTGGAGCATGTCGAAGTAGCGAAGTAGGGTGTCGTAGCGGGCCTTGAAATGCTCCCTCGTGAACTCGGTGTGGGCGAAGTTGTCAAGGTAGAACCGCTGACCTTCAGGGAGGAAGGGTATGAGGCTCATCGGTACGAAGAGTACAAGATCAACTCCATCGATACAGGTCTCCAGACGGTAGCGGCGCATCACTTCCCAGTACTGGATCGTCATAGCATGGGAGTGGTTGTGATTGGCGATGATGCGTGTGGCTACCGAATCGGTCTCACTGCCCGTCGCCGAAGATATGCTGACTCTGCGTGCTTGGGAGAGACGCTCCGAGGCGCTGGTGATGAAGTGCTGGAAGCGCTGGGCTGCCGAGGAGGTCTCATGTGCTGCATTGCTCTGCCGTGCCGAGGAGCTGGCAGATCCTCTTGAGGAGGAATGCCCGACACTCGCCCCGACACTTACTCCGAAGAGACTGAAGCCTAAGCTCCCTCCTACAGAGGTGCTCGAGGTGCGGAAGGCCGATTGGCTATCACCGGCCGACATCTGGTTGATCGCATAGTTGTACGCTGCACTGGTATCGTCTACCTGCGAAGAGCCGTAGCGGTCACGTACGGAGTCACTCCCCTCAGATACGTCACTGAGCGAATAGGACTGATTGCGCTCCCGGACGATGAGGCGCTGCTCTTCGCCTGGGGCGAGGACGGTGGAATAGAGCAGGGTACCCAGGGCAAAGCCATCGGGTACCCACGCCTGATGCATATTGAGCACATAGCCGATCCCCAGCGAAGATGCTTGTGGGATAGCATGGGCATTCTCTGCCATGCTCCTCTTGTAGCTCATAGCGTCGATGGGGCGCTGTAGCTTGACTCGCTCCATAGCTTGTCCCTTGGAGGGATTGGAGATCGTCGGCTCTACCAGACGCTGAAGCATCGAGTAGGTGAACATACGAGAGGGGGCGGTATCTGTCGGGAGGCGTATCGCATCATCTCCCTCACCCATGAGCTTCACGCTCGGTAGGACTCGGGGCTTATCGTCGTGGAAGCCCTTGAAGATCTTTTCGCTGAGGATAAGGTCTCCTAGGTCGACGCACAGGTCGGTACGAGAGAAGAGATCGCTGAGGCTCTTCGTAGCCATCTTGGTGGGGAAGTCCACACCGAATATCATCTTCAGCAGGTCACGACGCTCCTCTTCCTTCTTCTCCTTATGCTTCTTGACTTCCTCGGGTTTGTACTTCTTCTCAAATTCCTCGGTAGAGTAGTAGCCGGAGGGTTCGCCACTGGAGCTTTCGCCCCCAGCGAACTCTTCCCGCTCTAGGTGCTGTAGCTGCTCATAGGCATCGATGATCTGCTTGTCTGCGAAGATCTCCTTGTTGACCGAGTCGAGCTTGGCTAGGAGCTCAAGGAGTTCGTTTGCATAGAGGCGCTTGTTTGGATCGTTCGGATCCCTAGGATCCTTGCGCCCCGGTATGAATACCCGCTCCAGGATCTCTGAAGCCATACGTACGAAGGTCTGCTTGTAGCCTCCCTGTGTGAGGGTGAAGGTGATCTTCTCCTGTAGGTTGTATCGGTCGGGTAGGGTGATGACGAACTTCCCCTCGCCATCGGTCAGACTGCTGGGGTCTTCGTTCTTCTCAGGCTTCTTGTCCGTGGGGCTAGCTATCCCTTCGATCCGAACGAGGATATCTGCCTGTGGGGTGGTTGTGGCACCGGAGGATTGGTGCTCACCCCGCATCTTGACTGCTCCCATGATGGTGCGTGGTAGCGGTAGGCTCATATCTACGTTGAGCAGGGCGAGGAGCCCTTCGGTGATGATCTCCGATTCGGTCTTGACCTTCGGGATGATCCTCTTCTCTCGGAAGAGATGGACGGGCTCCTTGAGGTCCTCGCCATCGAACTCTATACGGAAGTTCGTGCGCTCCTCTTCCCCGCTAGGCTGTAGCCACCATGCCTGCTGAATGATGCCACCGAGTAGCTCTCTCGCTTCGTTCAGTAGCGCCTGCTTCTCATCATCCTCTCGGATGAGCGTAGGGGTAGAGAAGCTTGCTTGACTAAGGAGCTCGTAGGCCTTGTGGAAGGCGGTGTCTATAGGCATCCATGCCTCCCTCTTGGCGGGAGGGAAGAGGCGGAAGGCCTGGAGGACGACGCCGAGGAGGACGTCATCACCAGGGTTGTCGAAGTCTGGATAGATCGTGAAGATTGGGTCGATAGCCTGTCGTAGCTTGTGGGTATCGACCTTAGCAAGGTCATAGGTACAGCGTACGCCCACCAGGGTGAGCACGAAGGCTAAATCCGTGGTCATACTAGGCACTCGCCAGAGGTCGGCCTGCTTGACCCAGTTGGTCACGTACTGTGATTTAGTCTCAAGTCTCGCTGCTATATCGGCTCGCGCAGCTACAGTGCGCCCATTGAGGAGCAAGCCAGAGATATCATGGATACCACAGTCGCTGGCGAGCTTCTTCTTCATGGCGTTACTGATCCCTTTGATTGGGATGAGTGTGCTGAGGTCATCTGTTCTCTGTCCCATAAGAATCTATGTCTTTTAGGCTCCCAAGGATGAAACTTGGGAGGTGGTAGGTCTGGGTAGAAGGGTTGTGTTACCTCTCCAGTTTTGTAGGAGAAGGGGTGTATAGATAGGGGAAATGCTCTGACGAAGGAGGATGCAGATCTCTTGGAGGGTAGGAGCAGGAGGGACAGACCAAGCGTGGGGAGAGCGCAGGCGGGCGAAGGCTTGCTAAGAGCCTTCGCTAGGGCGTTTGGTCAGTCCTTCATAGTGGCAGGGCTCCACCTGAGGGAAGGGCAGTAGCGTACGGGGCCGTCGTGCGCTACTTGTCTGAGCGGGTGCGGATGAGGGTCTTGTTCACAGCAGGCTCATTCCCTCGTAGGGGGAGATGAGGTGTCCAAGAGCTCCGCTTTCGTCTCGAGCGTTATGTCGAAGTTCGGACGAGGCTAGGGGTGTGGGAGGGGCTAGCTCTGTGTCGTCGTCGAAGGAACTCGGTAGAGATCTTATTTTGGGGCGCTAGGCTCCCATTGTACTCCGGCTCTCTCAGGGAGAGCAATGTCCTTGGGGTGCGTTGGGATCCCCAAGGGACAGATCTCTACCGCAAACCTAGTGATATTCTTTTTATTTTCCAAATCATCGAAGAAGATCCCTTTGCTAGGCTGGAAGGTAGTGGATAAGTACTCTTCAGCCGAAGCTGTTGGGAGGACGAAAAAGGGACCTACGGTAGGTCGTCGATGCGACCTACCGTGGGTCGCAAGTGAAACCTACTGTAGGTTTTTTCGACGACCTACCGTAGGTCGTTTTTGGGGTGCTCGAGTAGTCGCTTGTGGAGTGGGCTGTGCTGGGGGGCTTTCCTTAGCCCTGGAATGTGGGTGTGATCTAGGAGACGAGACCGAAGAAACGACAGCTCCCCCACGGGCTCTAAGAATAGAGGCCGTGGGGGAGCTTGGTTTGTGCTTAGGGACAGCTTACTTCGTGAGCTTTGTAGGCGGAAGAGCTGTCTATTTGAAGCGGGCGAGGAGCTTGTCTCTCAGGACACGACATGCGAGGCACGTAAAGAGATAGCCCTTGGCAACCTTGGCATATAGAGGTCGGTCAGGTGTCGTGATGATGGGTGTGTAGGCCTTGTTGTAGTTGGCCTTGAGTGCCTTCTTATGCCCGTAGACCCCAGCGGTGTCGTAGATGGAGTAGCGCAGGCCTACATCCTGGGGCTTGTCGAGTAGGCGATAGTCTTGTCCTTCGACGAGGGTAGAGCGCATGGCCTCGATGGCCTTGGTGTACATGACGGGACCCGTGGTACGTAGGACGCCCCACAGCCCAGCTCCGTGCTTGAAGGGGGTATATTCGTCGATATTGCGGAGCATCTGCAGGATGACGGCTCTGAGGAAGGGATGGCCAGCCACGGAGGCGATGCACCACTGGATGTATTCGCCTCGGGGGAGGAAATTCAGTTCGGGGAAGATCCCGATCCCTTCGTATTGCCCTCCAGGGAGGTTGTCCCAATGGGTGAGGATGAACTTATCCTCGGGGAGGAGTACTTCCTTGAGCGGTCGATCCAGGGATGACTTGATGTCGATGTACACCCCTCCACACTCGTAGACGAGGAGGTAGCGGAAGAAGTCTGCACGGGCAGCTCCATAGGCAGGTGCGATGCGCTGATAGTAACCCCAGATGACTTCTCCGTAGTGTTCGAGGATGAAGGCTTTGATGTCTTCGTCGTCGAAGAGATGATATTCGTATTCGGGGTTGGAGCGCTTGAGGTATTCGATGTTCTGTTCGATCTCATGGGGTAGTCCCGTCTTAGACCGATAGGTCTGGAAGATATGGTGACTGATCTCCTTCCCTAATGCCTTCTGGGGAATTAACTCTTGATAATTTATGCTCATTACCTTGTGCCTAACTTTGTCAATACCAGGGGAATCACAGCCCGCAGGGCAGGCTAGTCCACAAAGATAATGAAAAGGGCAGGTAGTATCGAACCACCGCCCCTAAGGCAAGGGGAGGAAGCGAGCCTCAGAAGGGAGGATGCCGGGAGGACGAAAAAGAGACCTACGGTAGGTCGTCGATGCGACCTACTGTGGGTCGTAAGTGAAACCTACTGTAGGTTTTTTCGACGACCTACCGTAGGTCGTTTTTGGGGTGCTCGAGAAGTCGCTTGTGGAGCGGGCTGGAGGAGGCTTCGGTGAGAGAGGTGTGGGTGGCTCTTCTTCGCTCGGGTGTGAAGGGGTGAAGAAGCACAGATCTTTGGAGGGGAAAGTGTACTTTTACGACAGGGGAAATTTGGGCGCCCTTCCTTGGACTGAATCCGCTGGAGCAGGGAGGGGAGAGCAGGGAGAAGGAACCTTAGCCCTAAGAGGAAGAAGACAGCTTGAGCCCTACCCCTCGGAACATGAACTACAGCTAAAGTGACTCTATGAGAATCGAAACGCACCGCATAGGTCAGGCGAAAGTCGCCGAGATCCAGGCCGAGGGACTCGTCTTGACTTCCGTCGAGGATGGGCTTAGCCTGCTAGGCGACTTATATTATCAGGGCTTCGATAAGATCATCTTGCACGAAGAGAATATCGTGCCGGAGTTCTTCGACTTGAAGACCAAGCTCGCTGGGGGGGTGCTCCAGAAGTTCGTGCAGTATCGGATGCCGCTTGCCGTGGTGGGCGACTTCTCGGAGTGTACGAGTAAGAGCCTTCGGGACTTCATCTATGAGTGCAATCAAGGTCGGCAGGTCAACTTCGTCCAAGAGCTCAGTAGTGCGCTGAAGGACCTTTGATGGGGGCGAGAGTGAAAGCCTTACCCTTCCCGAGAGAGAATAGAAAGATGTATCCCCTAGAGACTGCCGAGGCAAGTCTCTAGGGGATACGAGTATGTGGGGGGGAAGGGTGTGGGCTACAAGGACTCAGCGTCGTCGCTGACGCCAACTCTTGACGATCGGGTAGAAGACGATCACGCCCGAGAGTAAAAGGGTCAGGAGTGTGGGGCCGTCGAGCCGAGCGCCACCGAAGAGGATCCAGAGGACGAGGGCAAGCCACAGGGCGGAGATGATGACCATCTGCGTCGGGGTCAAGGGGCGACGATAAGCCATGAGTGTAGCGGGTGAAGGGAGGGAATTAGCGACGAAGCAGTTCGGCAGCTTCGCGGGCGAAGTAGGTGAGGATGAGGTCGGCTCCCGCACGCTTGATCGAGAGGAGGCTCTCCATCATGATGCGCTCTCGGTCGATCCATCCATTGAGACCTGCAGCCTGGATCATCGCATATTCGCCACTGACCTGATAGGCAGCCAGAGGGAGGTCGAAGCGGTCACGAGCCCAGCGCAAGACATCTAGGTAGGGAAGGGCAGGCTTGACCATGACGATATCCGCCCCTTCGGCGATATCGCCTTCGATCTCACGCATCGCTTCTCGGATATTCGCAGGATCCATCTGGTAGCTACGACGGTCGCCAAAGCTGGGAGCGGAGTCTGCTGCGTCACGGAAAGGACCATAGAAGGCGGAGCTGAACTTCGCTGCGTAGGACATGATCGGTAGTTGTTCGTAGCCCGCTTCGTCTAGTGCCTGACGCATGGCAGCGATACGGCCATCCATCATATCCGAGGGGGCGACGATGTCGACACCTGCCTGAGCGAAGGAGACAGCTTGACGGCAGAGATAGGGCAGAGTGGCGTCATTGTCTACCGTGTAGTGATCGTGGAGGATACCGCAGTGCCCGTGGTCGGTGTATTCGCACATACAGATATCCGCGATGACGATGAGCTCTGGGAGCGCTTCCTTCAGCGCCCGTATCCCTTGCTGTACGATGCCTTCCTTAGAATAGGCTTCACTGCCGGTTTTATCCTTGTGCGCAGGGATACCGAAGAGCATGACGGAGAGGACGCCTACCTCGTAGAGCGCCTGACACTCCTTGACGAGCTCATCGACAGAGAGGCGGTACTGGCCGGGCATGGTCTTGATCTCTTCACGGATGCCAGAGCCATGGACGACAAAGAGGGGAGCGATGAAGTCCGAGGGTTCGAGGGAAGTCTCACGGACGAGGGCACGGAGATTGGGGGTCATGCGCAGGCGGCGCAGACGAGTCGTAGGATACATTGTTTAGGGTTGGTTTAGGATCGTATCGGAGTGGGGAGAGGAAGAGGCCGTCGCCCTTGGGCTGTCGACGAAGTAAGGGCTGAGGCGAATGCTGTCTTCCCTAGAGAAATGCCCTTCGGCACGGAGGGCGCTCCAAGAAAGCCGTGAGCCGTGTCGGAGGATGAGTTTCCTTAGTGCAGAGCTCTGCTCCCTACTGAGGTAAGGATGCCAGGGGAGTGAGTCAGCTCTGAGTTGGGTGAGGGGATGCTTCCTGGGAGGAGTCTTGATGACGAACCACGGGCGGAGCGAGAGGAACTTGTCTTCATCCATGCCGTAGACCTCCTGAAGCTGTAGAACGGTGTAGTACCCACCTAGGCGAGAGCGAAGAGCGAGGATGCGGTGGGCGAAGGCCGGTCCGATGCCTGGGACACGGAGGAGCGTCAGGGAGTCTATCGAATTGAGATCAAGGTGGACATAGTGCCTGAACTTCTCTGCGGTCTTAGCCTGTCCCGCTGGAGGACCTACATAGTGGGGATCCTTGATGATCGAGTCTTGCCCTTGGTGTGAAGAGCCCTGTGGGAGGGACACTTCCGTCTCCATGCTCTCAGAGCGTGGGGCGGAGCTGTGTGGAGCGAAGGCATAGAGCGCCAGCCCTGAGAGGGTGATCAGGGCAAGGATGAAGAGGAACATTCGTTCGCTTCGGCTGGTCGTCATCTTCCTCTGGCGCATGGGTGGAGATTAAGGGTGGGGCTCGGTCGTAAGGGCTTGGCGAACGTGGATGGCTTCTATGAGACCATCCTTGAGGCTGATCATGCGGTCCGCCTCGGCGGCGAAGACCGTATCATGGGTGACGATGACGAAGGTCTGCCCCAGCTCGGCTCGTAGGTCGAAGAAGAGCTGATGGAGGCTTTCCTTATTGGCCGTATCGAGGCTCCCTGAGGGTTCGTCCGCAAAGATTACAGCGGGTTCATTGATGAGGGCTCGGGCGACGGCTACACGCTGACTTTCGCCTCCCGACAGCTCGGCGGGCTTGTGGTCCATACGTGCTTCTAGTCCCAGACGACAGAGGAGAGCACGGGCTCGGTCCTTAGCTTTGCTTCGACGATCACCACGCAGTAGGGCTGGGAGCATCACGTTCTCCAGAGCAGTGAATTCGGGCAGAAGCTGGTGGGCTTGGAAGATGAAGCCGATCTGCTCATTACGTAGCTCTGCCTGCTTACGTGCACTGAGTGTCGTCACCTCTTGACCGCAGATCTTCAGCGAAGCTCCTGCACTAGGCGCCTCGAGTGTACCGAGGATCTGTAGGAGGGTGGTCTTGCCTGCACCACTGGCTCCGACGATCGAGATGACTTCCCGAGCATCTACTCGGAGATCGATTCCCTTGAGGACTTCGAGTGTGCCGAAGCTCTTGTGGATGTTGGTCGCTTCTATGATCATAGGGCTGGGGTCGTCTCTGTGGAAGGGCTGGACTTCTGTAGGTGTTGGATGACGTAGGCGGCTAGGTGACACCCGAAGAGCGCAGGCATGTAGGAGACGGTACCTGCTGTAGAGCGCTTGCACTGCTCTCCCTGGATCTCTTTGACAGCCTTCGGATCAGGAAGCTCGGAGGAGAAGACTACGGGGAGCCCTTGGTGTACACCGAGTTTGCGTAGACGCTTACGTAGGACACGAGCCAGAGTACAGCTATTACTACGGCTGAGGTCCGCTAGTTGGATCTTGAAGGGATCGCTCTTCGCCCCAGCACCCATCGAACTGATGATCGGCAGACCTCGCTGAAGAGCTTGGGCAATGAGATGGGTCTTAGGCGTCAGGGAGTCTATGGCGTCGACGATGTAGTCGTAGCGATGGCGGTCAAGGAGTTCGGTGAGGGATTCGTCCTTGAGGAAGGCTTGGATCGCCTCGAGCTGTATCGAAGGGTTGATCGAGCGAAGACGCTCAGCAAGCACCGTCGACTTAGCTTGCCCGATAGTTTCGGTCGTCGCTACGAGCTGGCGATTGATATTGGAGGGCTGTACGGTATCAGCATCGACGATCGTCATGCGCCCTATCCCTGCACGAGCGATGAGTTCGGCTGCATAGCCTCCTACACCACCGAGGCCGACGATGAGCACATGGCACGCTGCGAGCTCCCTGACTCGTGCCTCCCCGAAGAGGAGCTCAGTACGCTCCGTCCACGCTGGACTCTCTGAGGTAAGGCTCATTGGATGCCTCGCTGATTAAGGGTCTGCTGATAGCGGTTGGCATTAGCCAGATGCTCGGCGAAGGTCGAGGCGAAGTTATGGTAGCCAGAGAAGTCCTCCTTAGCGCACATATAGAGGAAGTCATGGTGCTCTGCCGTGAGGACGCTATCGATCGTACTGGTGCGAGGTAGGACGATGGGCGAAGGGGGAAGACCCTTCACTAGGTAGGTATTGTAGGGGGAGACGACACGGAGATGCTCGCCACGGATACGCTTGAGGGAGAAGTCTCCCACGGCATACTTCACTGTGGGGTCGGACTGCAGACGGATGTCCTTCTTGAGTCGGTTGAGGTAGAGACCTGCTATGCGTCGGTACTCTTCGGGCTTAGAGGATTCACTCTCGACGATGGAGGCGAGGGTCGTCACTTCGAGGGGGGAGAGTCCGAGGCGAGATGCTTCTTCGGTACGCTTCCCCTGCCAGAAGCGGAGGTAACCGCTATGGATACTATCGAGTAGGGTCTTGGCTGGAGCATCCCAAGCAAGCGTCATGGGTTGGCGAATAGCCTGAGCGTAGAAGTTTACGCTGGTAGCCCCATAGCTTCTCATGAGATCTGAGTCTTGCAGGAGTGCTTGTATGCTGTCGGCCTTGACCCAAAGGTGCTGGGCAAAGAAGTCGACGAGCTCCTTACTGGTCCGTAGCGCTAGAGGGGTGAGGGTAAGGGGCGTCTGCTCTCCATGCTGGAGGAGATCTATGACTTCGAGCATCGTGTAGTCACGGGGTACGGCATAGCGACCCGAGCGTAGAGGGTGCTGGGGAGCATTGAGCCCCTTCCACGTAGCAAGCTGGTCAAAGATACGAGGGAAGCGTAGCCAGAGCTTCTTCTGAAGCTGAGCATGAAGCTCCTGATAGCTACTGCCTGGGGAGACGAAGATGTAGGTTGTGTCGGTCGAAGGACGACCCGCAGGTGTCATATAGAGGTACCCACCCGAGAGCCCCGCACCTACGAGGAGGACGAGGAAGAGGATGAGGAAGACGCGCGTCCACCGACGCCCGTGGTGATGTCCTCGGTGATGTCCGTGTGAAGCGAAGGCGCGCCGTCCATTGAGGCGCTGATAGTGGGAGACAGAGTGCTTGCTCATACGCTGGAGGGGTGGTTGGGTTTAACGAAGGATGTCAGCAGGCTCGTCGAGACGGCGAAGCTCTGTACCACGGATGGAGAAGAAGGAAGGGAGCGACTGGACATTGTAGTCGACCACTGCCTCACGACTTAGATCCTGGGTGCTGATCCATGGAAGCGAGCGGGAGGCATTCTTCCAAAGATAGGCATCTTGGTCCAGAGATACTTCGAAGATCAAGAGGTCAGGATGGGAGCTCTGCAGGCGACGGAGCTCTGCCACGAGGGCGGGCGACCAGGCGGCAGCGTAGCTGGTGAAGGATACGAGCACGGGGCGACCCTTGGCTACTTCGGCACGGAGGGAGCGGAGCTGACCCTGCTGGTCCTTGAGCTGGATCTCAGGGAAGGCTACGGCTTCTACCTGACGGGTAGCAAGACTATCGGGCTGGGAGGCCTGCCGTCTAGCCCGAGCAAGAGCTACGGAGCGAAGGGCCGCCTGCTTCAGCAGAGGGGTGTAGGGAGCATTGGGGTAGAAGGCTTCGTAAGCTGTCCCTACAGCTGCGAAGGCACGATCATCACCGGGGCTATCGACAGAGAAGTACGTCCCGCCCTTGTAGCTCTGGAAAAGAGCGAAGTACGCTGCAGGACTCCTCGGGTCACTATAGATATAGCGATCGGTGAGCACTTCCTTGAGCTTGGAGGAAAGGGAGTCGATGGAGCTCAGGGCAGAGGCCTGTGAGATCGTCCCTGCCTCTAGAGCAGAGATAATGCCTTCGATCTTCTTGTCGGTGGCGGAGCGTAGGAGGGTGATCTCTCGGATCTGCTCGTTGGCCTTGTCGCCTGACTTGATCTTGTAGGAGGAGAAGAGATTCTTGCCCGAAGCCGAGAGGGATAGTCTCGTCGTGGAGTCTGCAGTGAAGGGGATGAAGCTCTCCCCTAGGCGCAGACGGAAGAAGGAGGGGTAGCTGTGACCCTCTCTGCGGAAGGAGAAGTGCCCCGCCTTGTCGAGGGTCACTGAGTCAAGGGCCTGTGGTTCGTCCGTGTCGGTGGACTCGAGGTAGAGCACTTGGCCTGAGGCATCGGTGATCGTCCCTTCAGCGATGAATTCGCCCGACTTACCTCCTGAGCAGGAGGCGAGGAGGAAGGGAAGGAGGAGGACTAGGCGGAGTGTCTTCGTATTCATGATCTGCCGTATGATGGGGATAGGAATAGGGATTCTATGGGGTGAGGAAGGGCTTAGCTCTGAGGTGCCCAATATTCGCCCGTCGCTAGAAGGAGCTCCTCTGCATGAGCGATCTCTGCGAAGAGCTCTTCGCGTGTCGTAGCACGGAGCATAGCGATGCGGACGGGGCGAAAGTGATCGATGCCCTTGAAGATGGGGCTAGCTGCTATATGCCGGCGACTATGCAGGATACCCCGCCGTTCGTCGAGCTTACGGATATTGTTATCAACCAGCTGGCGAAGGATATCGACATAGAAGGCTTTAGCTCGTAGGGGTAGCTCTTGCCCCGTATGGAGGTAGTGCTTCATCTGCTCGAAGATCCAGGGCTGACCGATGGTAGCACGGCCGACCATCACCCCATCGACGCCGTAGCGATCGAAGGCAAGTCGAGCCTCTTCGCCCGTGGTGATATCCCCGTTGCCGATGATGGGTATGTGCATGCGAGGATTGTCCTTGACAGCACCGATGAGCGTCCAGTCAGCCTCTCCCGTATACATCTGTGCTCGGGTGCGTCCATGGATGGTGAGGGCTTGGATACCTACATCCTGTAGGGCTTCGGCTAGGGTGACGATGATCTTGCTATCGTTATCCCAGCCCAGGCGAGTCTTCACTGTGACGGGGATCTTGACAGCCTTGACGACCTCCTCGACGATACGGAGCATTTGGTCGGGACAGCGGAGCATACCGCTTCCTGCTCCCTTGCCGGCGACCCGCTTGACGGGACAGCCGAAGTTGAGGTCAAGCACCTCGGGTCCTGCTGCCTCAGCGATGCGGGCAGCCTCGACCATGGGCTCTACCTCACGGCCGTAGATCTGGATAGCTACGGGGCGCTCCTCGGGGTCGATCTCTAGCTTGCGTGTCGTACCTGCTACTTGACGAATGAGGGCATCGGCGCTGAGGAACTCTGTGTACACCATGTCTGCTCCGAAGCGCTTACAGAGGAGGCGGAAGGCTACATCCGTCACGTCCTCCATAGGGGCAAGGAGTAGGGGGCGCTCCCCAAGATCGACTTTACCTATTTTCATTCGTCTGCTGTGCTAAGTATTGAGTGGCTGTGGCTAGAGCCTCGTGAATATTCGGACAAATATACGGCTCTCCTATGAGATCCGCTATCCCTGTAGCTTGGAGGGTGGAATGTACAGAGGGGCGTACACCCGAGAGGACAAGACGGATGCCTTCGCTCTGTGAGGTCTCGATGAGGATACGGAGGTTGCGCACGGCGGTGGAGTCCATGAAGGGCACTTGACGCATACGTAGGATGCGCACCTGAGGACGGGCCTTCGTCGCTAGGACGATCTCTTCGAAGCGGTTAGCTATACCGAAGAAGAAGGGACCTTCGATCTCGTAGACCTCGACGCCTTGGGGTAGGTGAAGAGTCTCTGATCCATCCTGACGCTGGGTGTCATCCTCCTCAGAGTGGAGGTGTAGCTTATCTCGGGAGACGACGATACGGGTCGATTCGATCACTCGGCGCATGAAGAGGAGCATCGCTAGAAGTAGCCCAAGCTCAATGGCTATGGTCAGGTCAAAGAGTACAGTCAGGAGGAAGGTCACGAGAAGCACCGCTGCATCGCTACGAGGTCCACGGAGGGACGCACGTACGGAGCGCCAGCCACTCATATTATAGGAGATGACCACGAGCACTCCCGAGAGGCAAGCCATGGGGATGTAGGCCATCAGAGGCATGAGGAAGAGGAAGATCAGGAGCAGGACGACGGCGTGGGTGATCCCAGCGATGGGGGTGCGCCCGCCGTTGTTGATGTTGGTCATGGTGCGTGCGATAGCGCCGGTGACAGGGATACCGCCGAAGAAGGGGACGATGATGTTTGCCATGCCCTGAGCCATCAGCTCAGTGTTGGAGCGATGACGCTCACCGATGACCCCGTCGGCTACGCTTGCCGAGAGGAGGGACTCAATAGCTCCAAGGATGGCGATGGTGAAGGCTGGGCCGATGAGGCGCTCTAGGGTTGCCCAGCTTAGCTCGGGAGCGACGAGGTCGGGGATACGGGCCGAGATGGTGTAGCGGTCCCCGATGGTGTCGAGGCCTGTGACGCCAGCATACTCCTTGAGTAGATAGCAGGCGATGGTCATCACGACGATGGCTACGAGCGAGCCCGGTATGACCTTCGTTAGTCGAGGGGTCAGCTGGATGATGAGGATGCTCCCGAGGCCGATCAGTAGGGTAGGTAGGTGCGTCAAGCCTAGAGAGGAGAGGAGGACGCCCCACTTAGGCACAAACTCCTTTGGCAGACCTGTCAGCCCCAGACCAAAGAGATCATTGACCTGAGTGGTGAAGATCGTCACGGCGATCCCCGCCGTGAAGCCTAGGATGATGGGGTAGGGGATAAACTTGATCAGCGACCCCAGCCTCAGTGCCCCCATCAGCAGAAGCAGAATTCCCGCCATAAGGGTGGCGATAAGGAGACCGCTCTGTCCATACTCCCCGATGATCCCGAGGACGATGATGATGAAGGCACCCGTAGGCCCTCCGATCTGGACAGAGCTCCCCCCGAGGGCGGAGACGATGAGCCCCCCGAGGACGGCTGTGACGAGCCCTACTTCGGGCGACACTCCACTGGCGATAGCGAAGGCGATAGCCATGGGGAGGGCGACGATACCGACGATGAGTCCTGCCATCAGGTCTCGGGTGAGCGCCTGCTTCGTATAGCCTCGGAGGCTATCGACGATCATGGGGCGAAAGTTCAATTTGTTCATCATTAAGCTTACTTCTAGCCAACTGGTGTTTTGGGCATACAAAGATAAGGAAAAGCCCCCGTGCCTCTGGGGGTGCTGGCCTCGTGGATAGGGCTTTCGTATCGAAATCCTCCCGTGCAGTTGGCTCCCCCATACGTAGCATCGTCTCTACGTGTACTCCTGGTTGCACATCACGACGTCAGCATATCCTATTGCCCGTCCAGCTAGGGTAGAGCCGGAAACAAGACAGGAGAAGGCAATCGCCTTCTCCTGCTATTTCGATGGAGGTAGCCCCGTGTCAAGGTGGGCTTCCGTATGCTTTGCCCGAGGCAGTATAAGGGACTTTCCCTACTTCTTCACTCGTCGTAGCGTGCAGACCTCAGCCAGATAGCCCCCAGAGGGGATATAATCAGGGATGTTTGCACTGTGCTCTATCTGGATAGTATATCCCCGCCGTATCACAATCGTGTCGTGGGTAGCATTGATATAGAGACGCAGTTCGACACTCTCCTGATAAGGCTTGTCAGCTTTCCCATAAGAGAAGAGAACCTTATAGATATTAGGGTCTACAGACCTCTTCTCTATGTCCCATCTAAGCCCAAATCCTTTGATAAAAGAAGTTCCAGGGATTAGATTTCCGGTCGGCGTGATAGCAGGCTTGCTATCCTTCGTGATTGAGAGCTCTAAGCCGAGGGCGTCGGACCAATAGGAGCTGTGGCAGTCTACTTTCTTTTGTACAGCGATACGGACACGCCATTGGTAGTCTCCAAAGCCAACGCCTTCCCATTCACCTGCGAACTTATCTAGGTCGTGGTGTTGGTCCTCAAAGTAGAAGCCCCTGGGATTGTCTCGATTATCTGCTGATACTCGTTGGTAGTCGCGCAAAGCTGCGACTTTCTTCTGGGCATTTCCTTCTTTAGGGAGGAGGCAGAAGAAGAGTAAGATAGATAGCGCTCTCATCGCAAAGAGGCTCTTTCGTCTTTTTACATCACTTGCAATCATGTCGGTTATAAAATAGCTTCCGGTTAGTGAACTTCTTGAACCCTACTCTTGGGTCTTTAGATCTTTGATCATAGACAGAAAAGCCTTCAGGGTCCCTCTTCGTAAGGTCAAAGAACATCAAGCCTAGGACTGCCTTAAGAGAAGGATAATACTCGTTTATGTGATCTAGGATATACTGTTCTTCTTGGGCGAGAATGTTGTTCTCATTTATACTGCCTTCGATTTGGTCAACCTGAGCCGTTATCCACCTTCCCTGATCTTCTATTAAAGTCTGAAAAGCACTTTCGCTAGCTGCTTCGCTACTGTTTACTGGCCCAAATAAGTCGATAAACTCTGAAAAGGTCTTGATCTTCTTGTTAAAACTCAGGATATACACTCCATGCTTACTGACGATTCCTGAGTAATACTTAGATAAATCAATCTCTACAGGACTCCCTGTTTTCGAGTTCTTCGCAAGCTCTTTCGCTATGCTTTTACTCACATGAGCAACAAAACTACGAATGTCAGCTAACGAGAAAGACTGATTTGAGTACATCACCCCGTCTGTTCCAGAAGAGTTCTTGCGATATACATGTGTATGCATAATACCGATAACGTCTTCTGCAGGAGCATGAACTGCATCCTTTACACCTTGAATATCCTTAAAGCTACCATCAGAAAGCTGTATAAACGCTCGTTCAATGCCATCCTGAGCTTCTTCACTCCTGACATAATCAAAGAGCTTCTTGATGTGACTGTTCATTTGGGGTTCCTGGATCTTCATCCGATATTCACCACATGGGGGTGGCAGAATAGGCCCAATAGGAGTAGTCGGTTCATCAATGATGGGAGGAAGATTAGGGGCGTATCGAATACACGTATACTTCTCTGGGGATATACCTGGATTCCCTGACTCTGCTCTGCTAAAGCGTCCCCAAAAGCCCACAGGAGGACCCGAAAATTGACCTTTAGGGTGGTCAAAATCTTCAAAGCTAAAGACTGGGACACAATTCTCAGGGTGGAATCGAGTACTCGAGCCTCCATCGACAACATTCATTTCGTCATCATAGAAATTCCCCACGGTAAAGCTATGAGCACGAGTACACTCATAAAGCTTTCCATTTATTACTTTACGAAAGCTCCGTGCTCCTGACGGTGGAGCATAGTACACGCCACTTTTTGCAACATGTCCTAGCCCCTTCTGCGTAAGGTAGTCAAAGAGCCATAGGTGATCATCGTAGACCTCTGCCCGATTTAGGAACTCAGATGAGATCTGAGTCCCGTGGTCAAGGTAAATTACCCAAATCCAATTGATCTCATCCTCCCCTTGAATATGGATCGGAATATAAATGAATATGGATCGGAATATAAACTGTCTCATTAACACCGACCTCACCTACATGTGAGACACCCCGCCATACTAAACGAGCCTTAACCTGAGAAAAGTGAGCTGCCATGCCTTTGGCTTCTGGCAGTTGCTTTATCGACTCCATTATTGCACGTAGGGTCTGATCGCTACCTGTGTAGTGAAACGTTTGTGCGACCAATTCGTCAGGAGAAAGCTTAGACGCGTGTTGAGTTTCAATATCGCCGTCACTTCGGCATCCAGTAAAGAGGATGGAAACAAAAAGGAGCGATGTGTAAATGAGTCGCCAATTAGGAAGGCGATAACTCATAGTAGTAAATCTGTGCATAGCAAGCATAGAGTGTATTGCTTCGTGTGATCTATTTCCATCTAACTAGCCCATGATGCTTCAGAGGACATCGCTCTATGGAGGTTTCAAGTGCGAATATAGTTGATTAGAATGATACAAACAAGAGGGGCGGGGGATAGCGCTTGCTATTATTGTTGTGACGGTCGTCGATTAGGTTGAGGGTACTGATGGAGCTAGGGAATTCATAAAATCAAGGAAGAGGATGGATGGAACAAAGCTAAGCAAGGCTTCCCTTCGAGCAATGTTATGCGTCAGCCCTGTCTGGGGTGAAATGAGGGGCTTCGTAGTAATGAAAAATGAGGGGAAGACTACCCGCTCCCAGAGCGACTTCTCGGAGGGTCAAAAAGGACCCTACGGTAGGTCGCCGAAAAAACCTACAGTAGGTTTTGAAGACGACCTACCGTGGGTCGTTGAGACGACCTACAGTAGTTTTTTTTCTGCCCCCTCAGAGAGCCCCCCGCCTTGCCCTAAAAGAATAGGAGGGGTCTGCACCCTGTATCGGCTTGCAAATGTGGCAGAAAATAGCGAAAATTGTAGTCCCAAAAGACCCGTGTGAAGGTGGGGCGGAGACGGACGTCTTCTCCCCACCCTCAGCGTGCATCAATGAGAGCAACATTATGATAGAAGAGAAGTACAAGGCCGTAGTCCTTGGCGCTGGCGAGAGTGGTGTCGGCGCAGCCCTATTATACCAGAGCCGTGGTATATCCGTCTTCGTCTCCGACTACGGGCACATCGCCCCGAAGTACAAGGCTGAGCTCGAGGAGCAAGGCATCCCCTACGAAGAAGGTACACACAGCACCGAACTGATCCTCCGTGCCGAGGAGATCGTCAAGAGCCCAGGTATCCCCGAGAAGGCACCCATCATGCAGGCCATCCGTGGGGCAGGTATCCCCGTGATCTCTGAGATCGAGCTGGCCGGTCGCTACCTCAAGGGTAAGGTGATCGGTATCACGGGTAGCAATGGTAAGACCACGACGACCATGTGGCTACACCATATCCTCTCCGAGGCAGGGATGAAGCCCGGTCTGGCGGGGAACGTCGGCTTCAGCCTGGCCCGTCAAGTCATCCCAGAGGACCAGCCCGAGTACTTCGTCGTCGAGCTAAGTAGCTTCCAGCTGGATGATATGTACCGCTTCCGTGTGCACATCGCTCTGCTGATGAATATCACGCCCGACCACCTAGACCGCTACCACTACAACTTCGAGGAGTACGCTCTGGCCAAGATGCGCATCCTGCAGAATCAGACCGCAGAGGATGCCTTCATCTACTGGGGTGAAGACGAGTTCATCTCCCGCTATGTCATGGCTCATCAGCCTATGCCCATGCAGACGCTCCCCTTCCTGACCTATCCTCAGGTGGGCTCAGCAGCGGACAAGTCGGATGACAATGTGATGCGCCTCCACTTCGACGATCATGAGTTTGAGTTCCCCATCGATCAGCTTGCTCTCCAAGGTCCGCACAACCTGCAGAATGCTATGGCGGCCTCTATCGCAGCCCTTCGCCTCGGCGTCTCGACAGACGTCCTTACCCGTGCCCTCAAGGACTTCGTGAATGTCCCCCATCGTCTAGAGAAGGTCGGTGTCCTCGACGGCGTACGCTATATCAATGACTCTAAGGCTACCAACGTCAGCTCCACCTACTACGCTCTTCGCACGATGACTACGCCCTACGTGCTCATCCTCGGGGGCGAAGACAAGGGGAATGACTACATGGATATCACCGACCTCATCACAGCTGGCGCTCGAGGTCTGGTCTTCCTCACCACCGATGTACTCAAGCTCTACAAGAGCTTCCACGGCAAGGTCCCTCAGATCGCTTCTGCTCTCTCGATGGAGGAGGCTATAGAGCATGCCCGCCAGATGGCTCAGCCGGGGGATACCGTCCTGCTGTCACCTGCCTGTGCGAGCTTCGATCTCTTCCAGAGCTACATCCACCGAGGTGATTGCTTCCGAGAAGTCGTGCAGTCGCTGATCCAAGACGAGGAGAAGCATGTCTAGCGCCGTGCTCGACGCCCCCAAGAGTCGCTCTTGGTATCAGCGGATCTTCGCAGGGAATGGACTCCTGTGGTTCCTCTACTTCGTCCTGATCATCGCCTCGCTGATCACCGTCTCGAGTGCGATCAGTTCGGAGTACTACAAGAGTATCTCCCGAGGGGGACTCAACCCCATCCTCAAGCATTCGCTGATGCTGGTCATCGGCGTAGCCTCGGCCATCGTCATGAGCATGCTCTCGGGCAAGGCCTACCGCTACGTCCTGCCTCGGGTGAGCACGCTCGTGATGCTGATCCTCTTCATTGCCCAGATCGTCCTCGGGCATAGCGCCAATGGAGCGGAGCGCTGGATCAACCTCGGCTTCATCACCATCCAGCCGGCCGAATTCCTCCGTGTCTACATGGTCATCTGGGGAGCTTTCGTAGCGGGTAAGGATCAGGAAGAAGACCCCCGCAAGGTGAAGACCTACGCCTTCTATTGGCTACGCATCCTGTTCTTCTCCATCTTCGTGATGCTGGGCAATCTGTCGACCTTCCTGATCTTCATCGCCTTCCTCTACCTCTATTCATGGGTGCTGAAGGCGCCGAAGCGCTTCATGTACTGGGTGTCGGGGATAGGTGCCGTCATGGCAGTGCTCTTCGCCCTCTATATCCTCTTCGCTCCGGAGAGCCTACTTGTAGGGCGTACCCTCACTTGGCACAATCGTATCCATGGCGCCCTCACTGAGCAGACCGATCGCTTCGCTATCACCGATGCTAACCGTCAGGAGCAGATGGGGCGTATGGCTATTGCTAATTCGCAGCTCATAGGGCGAGGTCCTGGGAAGAGTAAGATGCGTGACTCCCTCTCGCTGGCCTACTCCGACTACCTCTATGCCATCATCATCGAGGAGTACGGGATCCTGGGGCTTCTCTTCATCCCCAGCCTCTACTTCTGCTGGATGTTCTTCGCTTATCGGGAGGCCCGTAAGCAGACCAACGTCTACCGAAGCAACCTCATCAAGGGCTTCGGTATCCTCTACCCGCTACAGGCTCTGGTCAATATGATCGTAGCCTCGGGGGTCATCACCACGGGGCAGACCCTCCCGCTGATCAGCTATGGGGGCTCCTCGATCATCGCTACCAGCATGGCCTTCGGGATCATGATCGGAGCATCGCGCGTCGACAAGCCGAAGCGTGTCGAAGCTCCCGTCGAAGAGGCTGTAGTGGAGGACCTCCCTCTAGAGGATGATGCCGTAGAGCCCAACGAAGACGAACAACTAGATACACTATGATACAGCGAGCCATCATTAGCGGTGGAGGCACTGGCGGGCATATCTTCCCCGCAGTCTCCATCGCCGAAGCTCTCCGCCGTCGCTACCCTGAGATAGATATCCTCTTCATCGGGGCAGAGGGACGCATGGAGATGCAGCGTGTGCCCCAAGCGGGCTTCCCCATCCGAGGACTGAAGATCCGAGGTCTTGACCGAAAGCATCTGTGGCGCAATGTGGGGGTCGTACGCGACTTCCTGCGTGCACTCATCACAGCTCGTGACATCATCCGAGAGTTCAAGCCCCAGATCGTCATCGGTGTCGGAGGCTATGCCAGTGCCCCGACGCTCAAGGCCGCTCAGAGCCTGGGTATCCCCACGCTCATCCAGGAGCAGAACTCCTACGCCGGGGTGACGAATAAGTTCCTCGCACGGCGGGCCGACAAGATTTGCGTCGCTTATCCCGACATGGAGCGCTTCTTCCCTAAGGATAAGATCGTCCTGACGGGCAATCCCATTCGTCCTGCTATTGAGCACCTCAAGGCAGAGCGCCGAGAGGCCCTGGAGCACTTTGGTCTCCCTCTGGATGCAGAGCGGGTGGTGGTCGTCGTGGGCGGTAGTCTAGGTGCTCGTAGTATCAATGAGAGCATCGGATCTCGCCTCAAGGATTGGGCAGACTCGGGTGTCGCCCTCATCTGGCAGACGGGGGTAGCCTTTGAGGAGAAAGCAAAAGAACTTCTGGCTGGCTACCACTTCCCCGTCTATTCATCTGCCTTCATCCAGCGCATGGATCTAGCCTATACCATCGCCGACGTCGTGGTCTCTCGTGCCGGAGCAAGTGCTATCTCTGAGCTCTGCCTCCTAGGTAAGCCGACGATCCTCGTCCCCTCCCCTAATGTGGCTGAAGACCATCAGACGAAGAATGCCTTGGCTCTCTCGACACGTTCGGCTGCGATCCTCATCCCCGACAAGGAGGCAAGAGAGGAGCTGACGCCTCGGGCTATTGCGCTGGTCAAGGATGCTACGCAGTGTGCTTCGCTCTCCGAGGAGATACGTAAGCTTGCCCTCACCTCCGCTGCCGACAAGATCGTCGATGAGGTAGAGGCCCTGCTCTCCTCTAAGAAGGAGTAGCCGGTAGCTACCCACACAAAAAGAGCCTCCCTACTTATCACCCTCGATCGAGGCAGACAAGTAGGGAGGCTCTATATATTATGGTAGGCTTCAGCTTGGCTCTAAGGATAGGGATTTAGAGGAAGCGCAGGTATTGGGCGATCGTCGGAGCGAAGAACCGGTGCTCCAGCTCGTGGACACGGTTGGCTAGGGTCTCTAGCGTATCCCCTTCGTGCACAGGGCAGGTAGCTTGCAGGAGGTGATGCCCGTGGTCGTAGTCTTCGTCTACGAGGTGGATGGTGATCCCGCTGTAGCTCCTGCCAGCTTCCAGCACAGCTCGGTGGACGTGTGCCCCGTACATCCCCTTGCCTCCGAACTCTGGGAGTAGGGCCGGATGGATGTTGATGATGCGCTGCGGATACTCCTCTATATATATAGGAGTGATCAGACAGAGGTAGCCGGCCAGGACGATGAGGTCGATCGCCTTCTCACGCATCAGAGCTAGAGGAGCCGTCCCTTCACGTAGCTCCTTGTTGGTGAAGTAGTGGCAAGGGATGCCTAGGCGCTCCGCCCGCTCGACGACCCCAGCTTCTCGCTTATTGGTAAGGATGAGAGCGACCTCAGCCTCCCTAGTAGAGCGGAAATAGTGCACGATGGCTTCGGCGTTGGATCCGTTGCCAGAAGCGAGTATTGCTATTTGTTTCATAAATAGTTGTATCTTTGTGCACAGATGAAGCCTATCTGTGCAGTGTCTGCTCAGTGCCTAGGACTAAGAGGTGAGGCTTCGGATGCATCAGCCCTGAGTGCTCTATAGGTACAAAGGTAACCGAATGCAAGTAAAGTAAGAATATTATAACCAAGTAAGAAACAGAATCATGTCACAGATCAACGACAAGGTAGTAGAAATCATCGTCGAAAAGCTTAACTGCGAAGCTAGCGAAGTAACTCCAGAAGCAAACTTCTCCAGCGACCTCGGTGCTGACTCCCTCGACACCGTAGAGCTCATCATGGAGTTCGAAAAGGCTTTCGATATCCAGATCCCCGACCAGGACGCTCAGGGTATCAAGACTGTCGGTGACGCTATCAGCTACATCGAAAGCAAGAAGGCTTAATCAGCCCTTTCTTTAGATATAAGGAATTCGCAGATGGAACTCAAAAGAGTCGTCATCACGGGAATAGGCGCTATCTCACCTCTCGGAGCTACGGCTCGCGAGACGTGGGAGGCTGTCATAGCAGGTAAGAGTGGGGCAGGGCCCATCACACTCTTCGATGCCTCGAAGTTCAAGACTACGTTTGCTTGTGAGGTCAAGGATTTTGACGTCGCTAAGTATATCGATAAGAAAGAGGCTCGCCGCTTAGATCGCTATGCTCAATTTGCTATGGTGGCAGCTGAAGAGAGTATCGCCGATTCCAAGCTTGACGTAGAGAAGACAGATAGAAACCGTGTCGGGGTCATCATCGCCTCCGGTATCGGTGGGCTAGGTACCTTCGAAGAGGAGGTGCGTGGCTACAACGCAGAGTCTGGTCCTCGCTTCAACCCCTTCTTCATCCCTAAGATGATCTCTGATATCTCAGCAGGTCATGTATCGATGAAGTATGGCTTCCATGGCCCTAACTATTCGACGGCTTCGGCTTGTGCTTCGTCCACGAACGCACTGATCGATGCCTGTCACCTCATCCGCTTGGGTAAGGCAGATGTGATCATCACTGGTGGGGCTGAAGCCTCTATCTGTGCTGCTGGTGTCGGTGGGTTCAATGCTATGAATGCACTCTCCACACGCAACGATGATCCTCAGGGGGCTTCTCGTCCCTTCAGCGCTTCACGTGACGGCTTCGTCATGGGCGAAGGTGCTGCTTGCCTTGTGGTCGAGGAGCTCGAGCACGCTCTGGCTCGTGGTGCACACATCTATGCAGAGCTCGTCGGTACGGGCCTCTCTGCAGATGCTTACCACCTGACAGCTACCCATCCCGAAGGGCTGGGGGCTAAGCTCGTCATGCAGAATGCTCTTGAGGATGCTGGACTCGCTCCCGAGGACATTGACTACATCAATGTACACGGGACGTCTACGCCTGTCGGGGATATCTCCGAGTCTAAGGCGATCAAGGAGGTCTTCGGTGATGCAGCGTATAAGCTGAACATCAGCTCTACCAAGTCCATGACGGGTCACCTCCTCGGGGCTGCTGGAGCTATCGAAGCTGTCTTCGCTCTGAAGTCAGTAGAAGAGGATATCATACCTCCTACGATCAACCATGCTGCAGATGACGAAGATCCCGAGATCGACTATGCGCTGAACTTCACCTTCAACAAGGCTCAGCACCGTACCGTCCGCGCTGCTCTCTCGAATACTTTCGGTTTCGGTGGGCACAATGCGAGCGTGATCTTCAAGAAGTACGTCAAGTAACTCGCTCCACAAAAGCGTATCGTCAAAGATCTGGACTTAGCTCTATGATTATACGTATTGTGCGAGATGGACTCATGAGGCTCTTTGGGCGACGCCCCAAGGAGCCTCTCTTCCTACTCGTCGAGCTCCTTGGCTTCGAGCCTAGAGATCCCGAGCTCTATGATTTGGCATTCCGGCATAGCTCCATGAGTAAGCTCGACGCAGAGGGCTTCAAGGTCAATAATGAGCGCCTAGAGTTCCTCGGCGACTCGGTCCTTGCCACTGCGATGAGCCACTACCTCTATCGTCAGCACCCCCATTGGGATGAGGGCGAGATGAGCAAGCGTCGTGGTGCGATCGTCAAGCGGGCTGTGAACAACGCCGTGGCTCAACAGATGGGGCTTGATCGGCTCCTCCAGATCCGGCGAGAGGCTCGTCAGGGTAGTGCCGATATCTATGGTAATGCCCTTGAGGCACTCATCGGGGCGATCTTCCTCGACCACGGGTATGCACGAGCCGAGTCCTTTGTCTTAACGAAGGTCCTCCCCCTCTTCCTCAAGCTGGAGGGAAGCCTTCGAGAGCAAACGACGAACTACAAGTCGCTCCTCCTCGAGTGGACACAGAAGCATCACCTCGTCCTAGACTTCAGGATGCTTCAGGAACCCAAGCGTGCTGGCGCCCTCTTCGTGTGTGCCGTCTACGTAGATGACCGCAAGGTGGGGGTGGGAAGTGGTCCCAATAAGAAGGTTGCCCACCAAGATGCCGCCCATCGAGCTCTGCTAGCCTTGTGCCAAGCGGATGATTCGGTTGCGACAGAGCTGGGACTCGACTCCTAGGTGCGGGTAGACTTCGCCACAATGTGTAGATCCTCATTTAGACTAGGGCAAAGTCGGGCATGTGGGCCAGACGGGACATGTACCTGATGTCCTCCCTTTAGGGAGCAGATGTGAGGCGATTCTTGTAAATGAGGGCCTGGGGAAAGGACTCTGGCGAGTTGTGAGTATTTGTAATTACATTTAAAAGCTATATCTTTGCCCCGTACATAAGTGTCCCTTTGTGGCGCTTGCTTGGGCTCCACAGATATGTGGCGTAGCCTTGAAGCTTTGGTTGATGGGCTACCTCTTCCCCGAATCCTCCCACCTCCATCACGATGGCTTTGGGTGGTAAAAGGAGGGTCGGACTTCAGTTTTGCGAGAGGGAATTCCCTTCGTAGAGCTTGGTGTTTAATCCGATTACAGAACAGAAAACGTAATATATTATTTGAACATGATGTTAAAAAAGAGTTTAGTTGCAGCGGTTGCTTGCCTTGCTATGGCTCCAGCACTGCGCGCACAGCAGATGACTGACTCCGTCTATACGGTGGAAGTCAGAGACGCAGACAAGTACAGAGTCGAAACGAATAGATTTGGTGCTAACTGGTTCATCGGTATCGGTGCTGGTGCCCAGATGTATTTCGGTGACCACGACAAGCAGATGCGTTTCGTTGACCGCCTCACCCCTAACTTCGAACTTTACTTTGGTAAGTGGTTCACGCCTGGTCTCGGGATTCGTCTCGGCGCTAACGGCTATAAGATCAAGGGTGTTTCTGGTTGGACTGGCCACAATCTTGCCCATCCTAACGTAAACTACAAGAACTACGCAGGCTACATCGTGGACTGGAATCCTGCTACTCAGACGGGTAAGGTCTATCAGCATACTCCTGCTAATATTGGCTACCCTCTCTACGAAACGGAACAGCAGTATATCCACGCTCATGCTGATGTCCTCTTCAATCTCTCTCAGCTCATCTGTGGGTACAATGAAGATCGCGTCTACTCGCTGATTCCCTATGCAGGGCTTGGTTTTGCAGCTAGCCTTGAGAAGGCTTCTGTCTCTGGTGAGCATTCTCACGAGCTGTCTGCCAATGTTGGTATCCTAAACCGCTTCCGTGTTAGCCGTGCCCTCGATATTAACCTCGATATCCGTGGTGCCTTCTTCAATGACCACTTCGACCAGGAAGATGCCTCTCTCACTCCTCAGGGCAAGATTGCTCTAACTTCTGGTCGCTGGGGTGAAGGTCTTCTGACTGCTACGCTTGGTGTTAGCTACAATATCCCTCGTCGTGGTTGGGACCGTAGCACTAACACTACGATCCGTGTCAATGAGAATGTCCTCAACGATCTTCGTAACCGCCTTGGTGACCTCGAAAATCAGAACAACGACCTCCGTCGTCAGCTAGAGGCTGCTCTCAACCGTGAAGTTACTCCAGAGAATGTCGTTTCGGCTATTCCTCTCCTCGTAACCTTCCCAATCAACCGCTGGACGCTCAGCAACAAGGATCGTGTCAACCTCGGCTTCCTTGCTGATGCACTCAAGGCTAACCCCAAGCTCGTCTACTCAGTCACTGGGTTTGCTGATAAGGGAACCGGTAGCAAGAAGCGTAACATCTTCCTCGCTCGCAAGCGTGCTGAAGCTGTCTACGATTGCCTCGTGAAGGAATTCGGTGTATCTGAGTCTCAGCTCAAGAAGGATTCTCAGGGTGGTGTAGCTAACATGTACTACAACGACCCACGTTGCAGCCGTTCTGTTCTGAGCAAGGTGGCTGAATAAGAGTATCTCGCTATTCCTAGCCTCCCATTTGCTACGTCTATCGTAGCTAGGGTGTGGCACACAGAAGAATGATCTCCCTCTAGAAGCCTATGTAGCGTTTCTTGGGGGAGGTCATTCCTCTTTAATGATAGTACCTCATCTTGCTCTGCGGGTAGAAAATACTTCCCGATATATCAGGATAAGGTATAGGTAAGGGCTAACTCTTGCGTCTTATCCCTGTGGGTGATCTCTGCAAATAGATCTTCAGAAAGATCGCTGGTGGTATGCCGCTTCCAGAGGATAGAGCTCCTGTGAATAGCTACTCTTTCTCTAGTGCGAACTTACCCATCCAGCTACTTTAGACTCGCTTCTTATGATTCCCCTCGTTTCGATTATTATCCCTGTCTACAAGGCCGAGCAGACTTTGCCGGCTTGCCTTGCTCAGCTGAAAGCACAGACCTATCGTCACCTGCAGATCATCTTCGTTGATGACTGTAGCCCTGATGGTGGGCTTGTCTATTTAAAGGGACAGAAGCCGCAGCTTGAGGAGTTGGGGATGGAGGTCGATATTCTCCACCATGAAGTCAATCAAGGGGTAGCTTCGGCAAGAAACACAGGGCTCTCCGCCGTGCGTGGTGAGTATATCTATTCCGTTGATGCAGATGATGAGCTTGATCCTCGGGCTATCCAGCTTTTTGTGGAGCGAGCTCAGCAGACAGGTGCTGATATCATCGGATGTGAATATCACCTTTCTCAATGCTCTAGCCTACGTCATATTAGTCAACCTGAAGTGAAGACTGGAATAGAGGCGTTGCATCAGATCTTTGCTGGAAAGATGAAGTGGAACCTCTGGCTCTTCATGATTCGCCGATCGCTGATGGATGCACTCGGCGCTTCACCTTTCTTGCCCGGGGTGAATATGGGCGAAGATCTCATGGTCATGGGGAAGCTCCTCTATCGAGCATCTTCGGTCTCGATTATCCATGAGCCTCTCTATACCTATATCCGTTCTGATCAGCAGATCACGAATGTCTATCGCCCTGAGCATTGGCAACAGGTGGAGACGAATGTTCGGGAGCTAGAGTCTTACCTCACGACACATGAAGCCACACAAGAGTTAGAGCTCCTTCACTATCTGAAGCTCAACCTGAAGCTCCCTCTTCTTATCTCAACGCGACGTGAAGATTTTCGACGCTGGGGTGCGATGTACTCTGAGAGTAATGAGTATATCATGAAGAATAAAGAACTTCCTTTCCGCACCAAACTCCTACAGTATATGGCGGCCAAGAAGCAGTTCTGGTTCGTCGTACTCTACAATAAGGTCATCATGCGATGGCTATATAAAATCTTATACCGGTAGCCCTTAACTTCTATTGTCTATGAGGAAACTCCTCCTAATGATTCTTATAGGGGTACTGATCACATGCTCGTACTACTCCTTTGAATTAGCGGCTTTACCTAGTGGCCCCAATACAAAGATGATTGTGGCTGTCATGGGTCTAGTATGGTTTGCCTACGACAATCTCTTACGGCGTAGTCGTCGTGGTGTACAGTTACCTCAGGTGATGGTGGTCGGCTTGCTCTTTGCGGGGCTCTATTCCATCATCAATATTTTTGCAATCGAGTTTAATGCCACGGATGACTATAGCTATGCTAACTATGTCACGACATTCCTTGTTTGGATTTTCAGCGTCTATCCAGCCATTGCCTTAATTAGACTTACACATGGAGAGGTAACCCTTCCTCTTATTACCTATTACCTAGTCGCTGTGACTCTTTTCCAGTGTATCACGGGGCTTATCATGGATAATAGTCCTGCTTTTGATGAGTTCAATAGTAAGATTGTTCTTTGGGAGCGGGATTTCTTTGATAGGATTGGTCGTATTCGTTGTTTTAGTACAGCGCTGGACTTTGGGGGAGTGCGATTTTCTCTTGTCCTCATTCTTATAATGGGAATGCTGGGGCGGGATGAGTCTGTCCGAAAAAGTAAGGGTGCTATGTTCTATCTACTGCTCTCTTTCTTTGTCATAGCAGGTATTGGAAATATGGTGGCTCGAACAACTACAGTTGGAGTCGTCGTGGGATTGGTGATCTTGGTGATCTGTATGTTGGGATCGGGACCACGTTTGGGAGGTTCAAAATATATTATTGGACTATTCTTTGTCACTCTAGCCCTTGTTTCGGTTGTTGGAGTTTATCTATACAATACTGACGAATACTACTACAATCTTATACGCTTTGCTTTCGAGGGCTTCTTCAATCTCGTGGAGAATGGAGAATTCACTACGGACTCAACAGAAGTATTGGAGTCTATGTGGAAATGGCCTTCGGATACTAAGTCTTGGATTATTGGGACTGGCATATATGGTACTTGGGCTTATGGGACAGACATTGGTTATTGCCGTTTGATTCTCTACTCTGGTCTTACGGGCTTTGTGGTCTTTGCACTGAGCTTTGTCTACTATGCTTACTACTTCGCACGGAAGTATCCTCGTCATGTTTGGCTCTTTGTTGGCTATCTAGCGATGACATTTATTGTCTGGATGAAGGTCTCTACGGACATCCTGATGATCTATGCTTTCTTCTTCTGGTTTACCGCTGAAGAGAGTGACCGCATCAATGGTATCATCCCTGAAGAATCGACTGTCTCATGAGAATCGTCTACTGTATCCCCGCTACCTCCAACTCTGGGGGAATGGAGCGTGTCCTGGCACGTAAGGTGAACTACCTAGCCGACCTTGGTCATGAGCTCATCATCATCACGACGGACCAGCGTGGTGCAAAGCCCTTCTTCTCGCTTGACGAGTCTGTCCAGCAGTATGACCTTGGGATCAACTATGATGAGAACAATGGTCAGGGTATCCTCGCCAAAGCCTTAGCCTACCCCCGTAAGAAACGCTTGCATAAGCAGCGTCTACAGGCATTGCTCCTGAAGCTTCGTGCCGATATCGTGATCTCTATGTTTGGGGATGATTCCTCGTTCCTCCCCAAAATCAAGGATGGTAGCAAGAAGATCCTAGAGTACCACTTCTCCAAGCTAAAGCGCCTGCAGTATGGCCGTACAGGACTCTGGCGACTCGTAGATATCCTGCGCACCAAGATGGATGAATGGACAGTGAAGCCCTTCGATCGCTTCGTCGTGCTGACGGCTGAAGATAAGGGCTACTGGGGGGCACTACCCAATATTCGAGTCATCCCTAATCCCCTTCCCTTTACTTCTGAGGAGACTTCTTCCTGCAAGGCAACTAAGGTCGTCGCTGTGGGGCGCTATGACTTCCAGAAGAACTTCTCTAAGCTCCTTCAGTTGTGGGCTCGTATTGCGCCACAGTTCCCCGAGTGGACGCTGGAGATCTATGGCAATGGAGCTCTGCGAGGCGAACTAGAGCAGGAGGTGAAGGAGCTGGGTATATCCAGATCAGTGACCCTTGCTCAGCCGACCCATCAGATGAAGGAGGTCTATCTCAGTGCCTCGATCTATGCGATGACCTCTCGCTACGAAGGCCTTCCGATGGTCTTGATCGAAGCGCAGCAGATGGGGCTCCCTATCGTCTCCTTCGCCTGTCCTTGTGGGCCACGTGACGTGATCCATGATGGAGAAGACGGCTTCCTCATCCCTATGGGCGAGGATGATATCTTCCTCAAGGCCTTGACGACTCTGATGGCTTCAGAAGAGAAGCGTATCTGCATGGGTCAGCGTGCCCGAGAAGCTTCCGCCCGCTATGAAGTCGATGCTGTGATGAATAAGTGGCTCACGCTCTTCTCCGAGCTTGTCCCTACTAAGCCTACCACCGGACTATGAAGCAGATCGTCATCTCCGCAGTCAATCTCCGTAAGGGGGGGACACTCACGATCCTTCGCCAGTGCCTAGCCTTCCTCTCCGAGTGGGCGCCTAATAAGGGCTATGAGGTGATCGCCCTAGTGCACCAGCGTGAGCTCGCTGATTACCCGAATATTCGCTATGTCGAGATCCCCTGGGCTATTGAAGGCTGGGGGAAGCGCCTCTGGTGTGAGTACGTCACGATGGGGCGTATCGCTCGAGAGCTGGGGCCGATTGACCTTTGGCTCTCCCTTCATGATACGACGCCACGGGTGAAGGCCCGACGTCAGGCGGTCTATTGCCAGACTTCGTTCCCCTTCCTTCGGTGGCGATGGAGCGACTTCCGCTTCGACAAGAAGATCCCGCTGTTTGCCATGTTCACTCGCTTTGCGTATCGGATTGGTATTCACAAAAATCGCTATCTTGTCGTCCAGCAGCAGTGGCTTAGAGAAGGCTTCAGCCAGATGTTTGGGCTTCCCGAAGATCGGTTCATCGTAGCGCCTCCGCAGCGAGAGACCCTTCCACCACAAGCGCCCGGAGAGGGAAGTCCAGGGCGTCCCTTTACCTTCCTCTATGCAGCTACAGCGGATGTCCATAAGAACTTTGAGCTCCTCTGCGAAGCTGCTCAGCGTCTAGAGGGGAAGGTCGGTAAGGATGCCTTCCGTGTAATCCTGACGATCGATGGCTCCGAGAATAAGTATGCCTCTTGGCTTCGTAAGACTTGGGGGCATGTCTCGAGCCTAGACTTCTCGGGTTTCATGACTAAGGAGCGCCTTCAGGCCACCTATGCGAGCACGGACTGCCTCGTCTTCCCTTCTCGCATCGAGACTTGGGGCTTGCCGATCTCGGAGTTCCTACCCTATGACCGGCCGATGCTCCTCTCTGATCTCCCCTTTGCTCACGAGACAGCAGCGGGTGCTCGTGAAGTAGGGTTCTTTGATTCCACCTCTGCCGACTCGCTTGCCCAGGCGATGGAGCGTGTCCTCTCGGGGGATCATAAGGGGCTGGCACCTGTCCATCCTCATCCCCTACAGCAGCCCAAGGCAAGCTCTTGGGTCGAGCTCTTCGAGCTCCTTCTCTCCGAGGATTGAAGCAGCTTCTCTAGCTGACGAGATCCCTCGTCTTAGTCCCCTATGCATGGGGTGGATCGCAGACCCATTCATGGGTCGCTCCAGGACCCCATGAATGGGGCACCCGTGGTACCCATGTATGGGTTCTTTTTCTGATGATGACAAAGGCTTCACGCCCTCATCCTTCCCGAAGCTCTTGAGCTAAGGTGGGGAAGTATGGAGTGGATCACTTGAGTGAGTATCTTACACGTTCTTCGAGGTGTAGTGATTAGCAAGGCTTTCTTCCGGCCCCACACCTGCATGCTCGTATATATGGCACAACATGATGAAGGTATTACAACTTGGTAAGTTCTATCCCATCAAGGGCGGGGTAGAGAAGGTCATGGAGATTTTCACCGAGGGCTTAGCCGAACGAGGCTTCCCCTCCGATATGCTCTGTGTCTCTCGGAATGGCAATACAGATAATGTCATCCTCTCCGAGCATGCTCGTGTCCTGCGTACCCAGAAGTTGGCTGAGATCGCCGCTACGATGATCTCTCCTCAGCTCATCTGGCGCCTGCGCTGTATCCGCCGTAAGTATGACATCATCCATGTGCACCATCCCGACCCGATGGCAGCCTTGGCTCTGTTCTTCTCAGGCTATAAGGGGAAGGTGGTCCTACATTGGCATAGCGATATCCTCAAGCAGAAGTTCCTCCTCCGTTTCTTCAAACCTCTTCAGAGCTGGTTGATACGGCGTGCGGATCTGATCCTTGGGACTACGCCTGTCTATGTCGAGGAGTCACCCTTCCTCAAGGATGTGCAGCACAAGACTTCCTTCCTACCCATTGGTGTGGATCCTTATCCCTGGCTTTCTGATGAGATCAAGGATATCCGAGCTCAGTACCCTGGGAAGAAGATCATCTTCAGTATGGGGCGCCTCGTCTCTTACAAGGGCTATGAGTACCTCATCTCAGCGATGACTCATCTGCCCGAAGAATATGTCCTCTTGATCGGTAGTGATGGCCCGCTCAAGGAGCAACTGCAGCAGCAGATCGAAGAGCTTGGACTGAAGGAGCGAGTGACCCTGCTCGGAGGGCTCAAGGAGGAGAAGAAGCAGGCTTACTTCGGAGCTTGTGATGTCTTCTGTCTCAGCTCAGTCATGAAGACAGAAGCCTATGCGATCGTACAGGTCGAAGCGATGTCGCTTGGACGTCCTGTCGTCGCTACTAAGATCCCAGAGTCTGGGGTCTCTTGGGTCAATGCCCATGAGGTGTCAGGACTCAATGTGCCGGTGCGTGACCCCGAAGCCTTGGCCGAGGCTATTCATAAGATCTGTGGAGATCCTGAGCTATGGAAGCACTATAGCCAGGGGGCACGACAGCGCTATGACGACACCTTCACTAAGGACGAGATGATCAACAACTTGATCGAGACTTATACCCAATTACTCAATAACAATTAAAGTTCTATGAATGCATTCGAACGCGTAATTAAGAGAGCATGTGACTTCATCTTTGCTCTTATCGCCCTCCTTATCTTCTGGCCTGTGATGGTGATCATCGCTATCCTGATCAAGAGGGAAGATCCATCGGGAGATGTCATCTTCCGTCAAGTCCGCATAGGCTACAAGGGGAAGCCCTTCACCCTCTATAAGTTCCGCTCCATGCGAATGGATGCAGAGAAGGACAATCGTCCTCAGCTCTATAGTGATGGTGATAGTCGTCTGACGCGTGTCGGAGCATTCATCCGTGCTCACCATCTGGATGAGTTCCCACAGCTGTGGAATGTGCTTAAGGGAGAGATGTCGTTCGTGGGTCCTCGCCCTGAGCGCCAGTTCTTCATCGATCAGATCATGGAGCGCAACCCCGACTACGTGCGCCTCTATGCTGTACGCCCAGGACTCTTCTCCTACGCCACCCTGTACAATGGCTATACAGACACGATCGAGAAGATGCTTGAGCGCCTCCGTATGGACCTGGAGTATCTTGACAACTACTCGCTCTTTACCGACGTCAAGATTATTACCCTTACGGCTATTTCCATTATATTTGGTAAGAAATTCTAAGCTAAATACTTTTCACGATAATGACCAAGAGATTACTTCGGATATGGGGGGTAGCTATGACGACCCTCGCACTCCTAACCCTCGCATCGTGTGACTCGGCTAAGCGTACGAACTACCTCCAGGATATCGAGGTAGCTAAGGCTTACGGCGTCAAGCATGATGTAGGGATCGTCGTCCAGAAGGGCGATAAGCTTCGTATCATAGTGTCTAGCCTTGCTTCTCCTGAGCTGGCTCTGCCCTTCAACTCTAGGCTTGCAGCTCCTCAGAGCACCGCCACGAGTGTACGTGCCGAAGCGCTCCTGAAGAACGGACCCACGGTGGCTCCTGTCGATACCCTCAACTCTTACCTCGTTGATGCTGATGGCCAGATCCAGTTCCCTATCCTCGGTAATATCTCCGTCACGGGACTGAGCCTAGAGCAGGTAAGCGAGCACATTAGAAATCTCCTCGTCGGAGGCAACTACCTCAAGGACGCCCATGTCGTGACGAGCTTCGATAACCTGCGAGTTTACCTCCTTGGTGCCTTCGAAGTCAATCGTACGCTCTCTGGAAGTCAGGCTCAGCTTGTGGACCGAGGCTCCTTCCACCTAGATAATGCTCAGACGAATATCTTAGAATTACTGTCTCGAGCTGGAGGCTTATCTGATCAGGCTGACTACTCTAAGCTGAGTGTCATCCGACGTGTCGGTCGTGAGTACGTCTACTACCGCCTAGATATGCGCTCAAAGAATATCTTTGATTCGCCTGCCTTCTACTTACAGCAGAATGATATTATCTATGCTGAGTACAAGTATCGTACTCGAGATACTGATCAGAAGGTCAGCATGGCTCTTGGCTATGTTTCGACAGCCGCTTCTGCTATCCTCTCTGCCCTAGCTATTATTTCGGTCCTCAAGCGATAGACGTCTCATTATGCCTGAACAGCAAATAACTAATCGACCGAGTGACAAGGGAGCAGACCTGAATCTCGTCGATATCTTCATGTACCTCTATCGGTACAAGTTCCTCTACATCCTCTGTGTGGGGATCGTCGTTGCCCTAGCCCTCTACCGCAATGCACGCCAGCCCTTCACTTACGAAGGTCAAGTCAAGATCTTTATTCGTGATGCTTCGCAGCGTACGATGGTAGATGACAATATGCTCCGCTATATGCGTAGCTCGCGCCTCAATGTCTCCAACGAGCGTATTCAGCTTTCTTCTCGTCGGGTCATGCAGCGTACGGTCAGACTCTCGGGAGCCAATGTCTTCTACAATGTCAAGAGTGGACTTCGCACACTGGAGCTCTATGATGAAGCGCCCTTCAAGGTTACCTTCTTGGATACACTAGATGTCGCTAATACTTTCCGTGTGTCTTATCAGGATGCTAGCCATGTTTCGATCAAATTTGGTAAGGACGGGCGGACACAGGTGATCCCTGTAGGAGAGCCTATCCGCATCGGAGAGACTCGCTTCATCGTAGAAGCAAGGAAAACCTTTAATGCTCCTTGGGCTTATTCGGAGATCCAGGTGAGTCGTATCCCCTTTGTTGATGCTGTACGCTTCTATCAGCACTCTGTCGCTATAACTCAGCCTGAGGCGCAGACATCTACGCTCACTCTGACCCTCCGAGATAAGACCTTGAAGAGAGCACTTGATATCCTCTCAGCTCAGGTGATGGCCTACAATCAGGAGGAGGTAGAGATGCGTAATCAGATCTCTAAGAATACGGCAGAGTTTGTCAACGAACGTTTAGAAGATCTAAGTCGAGAGCTAGGGCTTGTCGAGCAGGATATGGTACGCTTCTCAGCTCGCACTAAGACCATCGACTTTACCTCCAAGGTTGGTAGCTATAGTGCTCGCTCCCTTGAGGAGGAAGATGCTTCCATCAAGATCGAGAAGCAGCTCAAGCTCGTCTCCTACATGCTCTCTCAGCTGAATAGCCCGAGCAAGCGTAATGAGCTCATGCCTCTGAATATCGCTATGCCCGACCCCGAGCTAGATGGCTACATCACGCAGTACAACCAGCTGAAGTTCCAGCGGGACAAGCTTGTCGAAAGCTCTGGTGGTAGTACGCAGAACCCCGTCATCGCTGAGTATGATGCTACGCTAGATCAACTTCGTAAGAGTGCAACCGAGATCCTGAACCAGCAGGCAAGCGCCCTAAGAGCTCGCCTCAAGAGTGTCGAGCGAGATCAGTCTGCCCTCTTCTCTAAGCTCCCTGATGTCACTGAGGAAGGTCGAGCCAAGGCTGACATTGATCGTCGCCTGGCTATCCAGGAAGGTCTGTACACAGAGCTCCTTAGCAAGCGTGAAGAGTATGCTCTGCGTCAGTCTATGACCCAGGATAGTGCCTATATCCTGGATATGAATGATGCGCCTAACACGCCCCCTGTCAGCCCCAATACACTCCGAACGATCGTCCTCGCCTTCTTGCTAGGGCTAGCCCTTCCTACGATCTTCTTGATCGTACGTCTCCTGACGGATAATAAGGTGCGTACCCGCAAGGACATCCTGGATCGTCTCACTATTCCTTTCCTCGGGGATATCCCGAAGGAAGAGCGAGCAAAGTCTGGTCATACTCGTGGTGTACGTGAGCAGGGTGGTGATGAGACGTCAGAAGCCTTCCGCGTCCTACGTGAGAATATGCGCTTCATGATCGGATCAGCAGCAGGGAAGACGAAGAAGATCATCTTCACCTCCTTTGGAGAATCAGCAGGTAAGTCCTACGTCTCCTACAACCTGGCTAAGACGCTTACTTTCTCTGGTCACCGCGTGGTACTTGTCGACTTAGACCTGCGTAAGGGGACACTCTCCCATCGAGCCGGTATCATCGGTAAGGGGGTCACCGAGTATCTCTCCGATCCGACGGTACAGGTCGATCAGATCATCCGTAAGGACCCCAACGCTCCTAAGCTCTCTGTCATCGCTTCGGGAGCAGTACCGCCCAATCCTGCGGAGCTCCTTCTGGGCGAACGTCTTGACGAGCTGGCAGATAAGCTCAGCGAACAGTTTGACTTCGTCGTCTTTGACAACGTGCCCTTCGGTAGTGTCGCTGATGCTGCTATCGCCAATCGTGTAGCAGACCTCACGATCTTCATCCTTCGTGCTGCTAAGCTCGACCGCCGTGCGCTCCCTGAGCTTCAGCGCTTGTACGATGATCATATCCTGACGAACATGGCCATCGTCCTCAACGGTGCTACCGAGAGCGGACACGGCTATGGCTATGGTTATGGCTACGGCTATGGCTATGGTTACGGCTATGGTTACGGGAACAAGAAGAAGAAAAAGACCTTGCTCCAGCGCCTAGGCATCCGCCGTTAAGTTTACTGAAGAGATACACTCCTCTATCGACTGGAGGGGGGTATCTCTTTCTCCTTTATAGCCTTACGAAGGCCTGAGGCTTCGTCTATCTCGTGGGCAGAGGTGTCGACTTCCCAACGTAGACGCCCAGTCTGTCTGAGAGATAGTAGTGTAGTCCCTTCAGGATCGAAGCTTCGTCTGTCTTGGCGATGAAGGTGCCGCCTACTAAGGATCGACGTACCTTCCTGCTCGGGGCTATAAGTTCAGTCCACCCAGGATCGAAGCATCCTTCATCACAGTTAGAAGCGCCATGGCTCACCAGCTTTACTCTTTTCCTGCTCTTAGCTACGACGTCGCTCTCTTACCCCGCATAGTGCTTGGAGGAGAGACGGCCTCGTCTTGCTCCGAGGCAAGGAGGCGTGAGTCGTCTAGCCCGCTATAAATGCTATGAGTTCCACCCAACCACTGCTCTCGGTACTCGTCCCCGTCTACAACGTCGCTCCCTATCTCGAGCAATGTCTAGACTCGATACTGAGCCAGCCTTATTCCTGTCTAGAGGTGCTCGTCATCGACGACGGCTCTACAGATGGGAGTGGAGCCCTATGCGATCGCTATGCGGAGCAGGACCAGCGCATTCGTGTCGTCCATCAGGCTAATGCTGGGCTCTCGGCGGCACGCAATGCGGCGATGGACCTGATGCAAGGGGAGTTCTTCACCTGTGTCGATTCGGACGACTGGCTGACGGAAGATGCTTTCTCTGCCCCTATGTCCTATCTTGAGGCGAACCCGCTCATCGACGTCCTCGAGCTAGGCTATATCGAGGTGAACTGTCGGACGGGTGAGGAGCGTCCCGTCCTTGCTCAAGGGGCTGAATTTACTTCAGAGGAAGCCCTCCGACACCTCGCTGATCTCTCCGGGGTCACAGGCATGGCCTGGGGGAAGATCTACCGTACCGAGACGATGGGAAGACTTCGCTTCCCTGTAGGAAGGCCTTATGAGGATACGCCCTTTGTCTTCGAAGCTCTAGCTCGGGCACACCGCTACCGCTACCTCTCTTGGCTCGGCTACCACTATCGGATAGCACGCTCGGGGAGTATCACGGAGAGCTATGATGGGCGGATCGTTTACCTCTTTGAGAACCTCCTAGATCTACGGCCTACGATCGAGGCGCTACAGGCGGACTACCTCCCCCTGATCCATGAGACCCTCTACCGTCGGCTACTCATCTTCTCGCTCTGGGCTATGCGTCATGCGCAGACGGCTCCAGAGCTACTCCCCCTCCTTCTCCCCTACACGAAGCGCTTGCGTAGCCTTAGTTACCCTAAGGGCTCTCAGGCTGACCGCCTTCGTCGTAGGCTTTTCCTCTCCTTCCCTCGCCTCTTTCTCTCCATCAAGCGATGCACTGGGCATCGCCACTAAAGAGACTCATATACTGTATGGACCAGCAACTGACTTATTGTATTGCTCAGGAGTATATCCGATTGATTACCCCTTCGGTAGAGGCTACACGAGCTATACTGCCGAACTATGAGCCTTTCCATGTAGACGCCCTCCCCGAAGGAGCGTCGCTACTCTTCACCTTCACGGGGGGAGTCGACCTCTCCGCCCTGCCTCGCAAGACCCTTTTAGAGGATAAGCTCTTCGACGGGGTACGAGCCTCTATCTACCATACCTCTGAGTCTCGTCTCCTGCTGGAGCTATCGACTCAGGAGCGCATGCACACGATGGTTATCGACCGAGATTGGCAGGAAGTCCAGTCCGACGTCCTGATGGATGATCCTTCGGACTTCTTCTTCATCAACCGCCTCGTCATGATAGTCTACGGGGTGGCGATAGCCCCGCATCATATGCTGAAGATCCACGCTTCTGTGACGGAGCTAGAAGGCAATGCCCTCCTCTTCCTCGGTACCAGTGGTACGGGCAAGAGCACGCACAGCCGACTCTGGCGCAAGTTCGTCCCAGGGGCGACACTCCTCAATGACGACGAGCCGATCCTGCGTATCATGGAGGATGGCGAAGTGCGTGTCTTCGGATGCCCATGGAGCGGAAGTACTCCCTGCTACCGTAATGCCTCCGCTCACGTCACTGCTCTTGTTCACCTCCGACAGAGCCCAGAGAATAAGCTGACGAAGCTCCGTGGACGGGATAGCTTCGACTCGCTCTACTCCTCGACGGCCTTCCTGCATTCGGACAAGAAGCGCCACCTCGCTACCTTCGACACGGTAGCGGATGTGCTGGAGCAGATCCCCGTCTACCGCCTGGATTGCCGTCCTGACGAAGAGGCCGTCCAGCTATCTCGCACGCTACTGCCCTAAGACGTGTCGATGACTGGAGGAATAGGCCTAACAGCTCTGCAGAAGCAGAAGAAGATCCAGAGCGAACTCTTCTTCGCCGAGGTCCTAGATAGGATAGAGGCGGGGAAGCATCCTCGCCTCTTGCCTCGTGGCTCGAGTATGCGTCCCTTCATCCGAGGGGACAAGGATCAGATCGTGCTCTCCCAGCTCACAGAGGCCTCCTACGCAGTGGGGCGTATCGTCCTGGTGCACCTAGATCGGGGCTACCTCATCCACCGCATCACTCGCATCGACGGCCCTGTCTACACGCTCCGAGGAGACGGCAATCCCTATCAGCGGGAGCAGTGCACACGGGATCAGATCCTAGCAGAAGTGACCGTGGTCATCCGAGGCAAACGGGAGATCCTCCTGGGGAGTAAGCTCTGGAAGCGCTACGAGCGCTTCTGGCCGGCTAACGATACCCTCCGTCGCCTCTTCCTAGCTCTCTATCGGCGGACGCTCTACCGCTGGGGACTTTAGGGGAGAAGGCTTTCGAGGTTTCTGTCGCTCCTGTTACCTCGAAGGAGGCGCTACTGCTACCTCCGAGCAAGCGCTAGTTGTGCCTCCCTCGTCGAATCAGGGCAATCGTTCGTAGCCTGTCCTTCGGCTTCTTCCCTCGCTTTACTACAGCTACCTGCAGACCTTCGGGCCCTGCAGGTAGCTTTTTTTAGTTCCGAGGTCAGGGGGCTACCTTCTTTTGCGCGGGCTCAACTCTAGTCTTAGCTCCTTGTGGCTTCTTCGGTGGACAGCGTTCCTTTGCCTCGCTCCTTGCTTAGTCTTGAGCCTACTTCTCCGCTCCCTCTTTCAGCGGAAAGGGTGAACTCGACAAAGGAGAGATTCCACCCAAGATCTTAGGCAAAATGAATATCTTTGCTTATATGCTTAGAGGTATTTTCTCCCTGCTCCATGCACAGAGAAGGCCTCGGGAAATCTCCCTCATCGACGACGATTCATCCCCCTCTGCTCCATGTATCGCTACATCTACCTCCTGCTCCTCATCGCTCTTGGCGGTGGTACGGCTTACGCACAGCAGAGCTTCTCAGCTCCTGGTGGCTTCACTGTTCGTGTCGGGGATAGCCTGAGGTTCGGACTCCCCGCTCCTGGTAAGAACTATACCTCTGTCTTCGATCATCTCTCTCAGGATGAAGTGGAGCTACCCCCTCGCTTCAAGGAGGCTCTCCCCTTCAGCCGAGCCAAGGTAGAGGGCTATAAGATCTTCGCTAGCGATTCTACGAGCGCCAAGCTGGATACCTTCCTCGTCCTTCGGCATCCTCATTTCCCCGATGACTCGCTCTTCCTCGATCTTGGCTGGGCTGTCTCTTCGGGCGAAGTGTTGGTCTGTGATCCCACGCACACGCCTCTCTTCCCTGAGGCCAAGGAGCTCACCCCCGATCTCTACGTGCCTGCCCTCCTCCGAGCGGGCTACCTTGCTCCTGGGGAGATAGCCAAGGAGCTCTATCTCAATCAAGTCTCTACGATTAGAGAGGATACCTTAGCGTCTGACTCCCCTGAGTATCTGCAGTTCGTCGCTCGGGCTACGGCTGAGCTCCAGCGGAAGACCGAGGCTTTCGACCTCGGGCAGGTGTACTACATGAGCAAGGATGTCACTTGCTCTGGCTATAGCGCTAAACGGGGTGGTTATCCTGTGGAAGACCTATTCCTCGGAGGCTTCTCTGGTACTCTGCCTCGCCACCCAGGAACGCTCTTCCCTGCGAATGTGCAGGTCAAAGGGGATGTACCCTTTGTTGCCGTTCCTGCCGAGCGAGCTCGGCGCTATGAGCAGCGCACGCATAGTGTCGGGAGCGATATCCACTTCTTCTCGGGACGGGTCTACTTCGTCATACTCCCCGCCTCGAAGCCTCCTCATCCAGAAGCTGCGCACTTGCTCCCGACGATCAAGATCAGGTGTCGAGGCTTGGATCTCTACGAGTTCGCCCACTGCGAGTACTACCATCTGGGGTCGGGTCATGCCATCATCCCCCTGAAGTAGCCTACTCCGCTCCCACTCTTTATTTGTCTCCTCTTCTTCACCTCCCACATACCCTATCCTCATGCCTCAGCGCCTCTTCCTCCTCGATGCTTACGCCCTCATCTACCGAGCCTACTATGCCTTCATTAAGTCCCCACGGATCGACACCAAAGGGCGTAATACCAGCGCTGTCTTCGGCTTCGTGCTTATGCTTGAAGATCTGCTGGGGAAGGAGAATCCCGACGAGATCGCTGTCGTTTTCGACCCCCCTGGGGGGACGTTCAGGCATCGGGAATACCCCGAGTACAAGGCCCAGCGTGAAGAGACGCCCGAGGGGATACGCATAGCCGTACCGCTCATCCGGGAGCTCCTTCGTGCCTACCGCATCCCCGCCGTTGAAGTCCCAGACTACGAGGCGGATGACGTCATCGGTACGCTCAGTGTCCTCGCTGCCGAGGCAGGCCGTGAGGTCTACATGGTCACCCCGGATAAGGACTATGGCCAGCTAGTGACCGAGCAGGTGCGCATGTACCGCCCGATGCAGGGAGGAGGCTACGAAGTCTGGGGGCCGGAAGAGATTAAGGAGAAGTTCGGTCTCCAGTCGCCCCACCAAGTCATTGACTACCTAGCTCTCCTCGGGGACAAGGTGGACAACATCCCCGGCTGTAAGGGTATCGGGGAGAAGGGAGCGCAGAAGCTCCTCGCCGAATATGGTAGCATCGACAGCCTGCTAGAGCACGCCTCCGAGATCAAGGGTGCTACGGGCAAGAAGATCCAGGAAGGGGCGGAGGCCATCCGTCTCTCCTACTACCTGGCTACGATCCGCAGGGATGTCCCGCTGGACTATACTCCGGGAGCGTTTGCCCGAGAGCCTAAGGACGAAGAGGCTGTGCGTAGGCTCTTCGAGGACCTGGAGTTCCGCACGCTCCTCTCCCGTGTCCTAGGGCCAGCCCGTCCTGCTACCCCTAAGCCTCAGCCCGAACCTATGGGCGATCTTTTCGCCCAGCTTGAGGAGCAAGAGGAGGTCGAGACCCCTGACGTCTCCACTCTGCCGAAGCTGTCGATCGAAGTGCTCGATCGCTCTTCCCTCCCCGCCTTCGTCGCTCGTGCTGAAGGGGCGAAGACCCTAGCGCTTGACACCGAGACGACGGGCATCGACCCGCTGACCGCAGGGCTCGTCGCCATCACCTTCGCCCTAGATGCCGAGAAGACTTATTACCTCGACGTGCCTGCCGACGCCGAGGAGGCTCGCTCCCTCCTTCAGGAGCTCCGCCCCCTCTTCGCCCGTGAAGGTCTCCTCAAGGTAGGCCAGAATCTGAAGTACGACCTGCAGGTGCTCCGCTCCTACGGCGTCGAGGTCGCTGGGCCCTTCTTCGACACGATGATCGCCCACTACCTCCTCTATCCCGACATGCGTCACGGGCTTGATGAGTTGGCGGAGAAGTTCCTAGGCTATCGGATGATGCCCTTCGAGGAAATGATCGCACCCCAGACGACTAAGTCCTTCGACTTGAGACTGGTCGAGCCAGAGCGCCTACAGTTCTACGCTGCCGAGGACACCCACATCACCTACCTCCTCTATGAGTACTTCGCCGCTCGCATGGAGAAGGCGGGACTCATGAAGCTCTTCGAGGAGATCGAGATGCCTCTGATGCTTGTGCTCCTTGGAATGGAGCGGGAGGGCGTGCGCCTGGACAAAGCGTGTCTTGCCCGCCAGGCCAAGGAGCTCCAGGAGTCCCTTGCCCTTCTCGAGGAAGAGATCAACACCCTCATCGGGCATCCGATCAATATCAACAGCAGCAAGCAGGTAGGCGAAGTGCTCTTCGATGAGCTCCAGATCGTCGACAAGCCCAAGAAGACTAAGACCGGAGGCTACACCACAAGCGAAGAGGTGCTGGAGAAGCTTCGGGATAAGCATCCCGTCGTCGGGAAGATCCTTGACTACCGAGGGGTGAAGAAGCTCCTGAGCACCTATGTCGAGTCCCTGCCCGAACTGGTCTATCCCGATGGCAAGATCCACACCACCTTCAATCAGACCATCGCTGCTACGGGTCGCCTCTCCAGCAGTAATCCGAACATCCAGAACATCCCCATTCGCACCCCCGAGGGCCGTGCTATCCGTGAGGCCTTCGTACCGGACGAAGGCTGTACCTTCCTCAGCGCCGACTATTCGCAGATAGAGCTGCGTCTGATGGCGCACTTCAGCCAAGACCCTGCCCTCATCGAGGCTTTCCGCTCGGGGCAAGACGTCCATCAGGCTACGGCGGCCAAGATCTATGGTATCCCGCTAGAAGAGGTCTCTCCCGACATGCGCCGTCGTGCGAAGACTGCCAACTTCGGTATCATCTACGGGATCTCTGCCTTTGGGCTCAGCGAACGGCTCTCCATCCCCCGCAAGGAGGCCAAAGAGCTTATCGACGGCTACTTTGCCTCTTATCCTGGGGTGGCTCGCTACATGACGGAGGTCGTCGAGACCGCTAAGAAGCAGGGCTACGTGACGACGCTCCTCGACCGCCGTCGCCTCCTGCCCGACATCAACAGCGCCAATGCCGTCGTCCGTGGCTATGCCGAGCGCAATGCCATCAACGCTCCCCTACAAGGCTCTGCCGCCGACCTCATCAAGATCGCCATGATCCGCCTAGACGAAGCGATCCGTCGGCGGGGGCTCCGTAGTCGTATGATCCTGCAGGTGCACGACGAACTGAACTTCAACGTCCCCTTCGCCGAACTTGAAGAGATGACGGAGCTGGTACGCACGACGATGGAGTCGATCTACCCTTCGCTCCTCGTTCCCCTCGAGGTCAGCATCGGCCACGGCCCCACGTGGCTCGCCGCCCACTAGCCCCGTCGCCTCGTCCCCTCCCAAGCTGGTACCTGCTCTCCAGCCCTATGATGCGAGCGACGCTCCTCGTAAGGGGTACGAACCATATCCTCTAAGGGATGAGCGACGTATCTCGTGAGGGGAGCGGACAGCATTCTCTAAGGACTGAGGGACGCATGTGCCCAGGGGCGAATAGTATAGCTCCTGAAGGTGCTCCCTCCCCCATCCTCTCAGCGCAACAACGATAGCCCCCGTAGCGAAAGCCTCCTTTCGCTACGGGGGCTTCTCTCTTCCCTCCCTTTTCCCTCTCCTCGCCCTGCCTTCGTTGTCTCTCCCGAGACACTAGTAGCGCCTCTCGAGAGGCGCTACTACTACCTCCGAGGTGGCGCTACTGTTGCTTCTCGTGTGTTGCTACTAGAGCTTCTAAGGTATCGCTATTACTGCCTCTTTTGCTTTCCCTCTTCTCCTCCTCCCGAGGCAAGAAGCCTCCTGCAAATAAGGCACTTCTCCTGCCTTCTCCCCCTTACGCTAGCTAAGGTAAAACTCCATACGAAAGCTCTTGCCTGCACGTTCCGAAACAGCTACCTTTGCTCTGATACTAGCCTCTCATTCATTACCTCCCTAATACATCTTCCTAGCTATGAGTCGCATCTGGACTTCATTCAGAGCATGGGTAAAAGGCATGCGCCAAGCATGGTCAAAGCATATCATCCTCGTAGTTGTCGTAGCCGTGGCCTTCGGCATGCTCCAGAAGCCGCTCTTGTGGCTACTCAGCTTCATCGAGTCGACTTGCTTAGCCCATCTATCGCCAGATTGGTTCGGTGGATTAGTTTTCTTCCTTGTCTGCTACCTACTTAAGCGGGAATGGGATTATCGGAAGATCTACGTGCCTCGCCCCGTCTCCTTGTGGCTCATCCTCTTGCTCGGGATCTATCTGTACTATAGGCATTGGGAAGGCTCTTTCTCGTTTTGGCCGATCTCTTTTTCGTTTTGGGAGATCCCTTTCTTAAGGAAGCTCGCTTGGTCGGATCTCTTACTACTTCCTTGGGGCGGAGCTGTAGCTATTGCCCTTCGATCAAGGTCGAAGGAAGATCGTTTCTTCCTTGGCTTAGTTCTGCTGATCCTTTGTGTCGTTCTTTATTTCGTACCTCAAGCACAAGGGAAGCCTTCCTTAGTGTGGGCTCTCCTGAGTCTTAGTGTTGCTGTAGGTTCTTACCTGTTAGGTTATCTCATTCTACATTGGTGGGGCTACAGACTACAGCCTACGAGCAAAGAGGAGGCTATAAAGGTTTCGGAGCTGAGTCCTCAGGCTATTGATCCTGATGATGCCATAGTAAGTGAGGAAGATGACTGGTTAGGCTTTTCTGCTATGGCTAGGGTCGTACGCAAGAATCTGCAAGTATTAGACTTGAGTAAGGGTTCTTTGACAGTGGGAGTTGTAGCCCCTTGGGGAAGGGGGAAGAGTTCGTTCATTAACCTCTTGAGGAAACGGCTAGAGGAGGATGGTGGGATCATTATTTCTTTCAACCCTCGTGGCTCGAAGTCTGTTTCCTCGATCCCAGAGGACTTCTTTGATTCATTTGCGAAGGAGCTATCTCGGCATTACTTAGGCTTTGGGCTCTTACTCGCTCGCTACACTAAGCATATAGGATTACTCAATCAGTATGCATGGACTCGTCCCTTGGCTTCGTTGCTTACTTTACTCTTGCCAGGGAAGGAGCGGGAAGCGGTCAGCAAAACCCTTAGAGAGCTCGGTAAGCGGGTATATGTCCTCCTCGATGATCTAGACCGTCTCTCAGGAGAAGAAATACTGGAAGTCCTTAAACTTATGGATCGCAATGCCTCCTTCTCGAACACGGTCTTCATCGTAGCCTATGACAAGGCGTATGTGAACAATGTGCTGAAGAAACACCTAGATCACGGGCTTGCTCATTCCTTTATTGACAAGTATATCTCCTGGGAGATTCCCCTGCCAGAGCCTGATAAGGAAATACTGGAGCGGTTTGTGGAGATAACCTTGCCAGATAAGATACGAGGTGATTTGTCCGCGACACATGAACAAGTACAAGAAGGATGGAGTCAGGCCAGGGATATAATGATGAAGTCCTTGGATTCTGTACGAGATCTTAAACGATATCTCAATCTGATGATCCCTCGATATAAAGAGGTGAGTTGGATGTTAGATGGAGGAGATTACTTCTTGCTCTATTTGCTTTGTTACAAGGATTTGGGTGTTTTTATAGCACTGAATTCAAAACAAATTTTGCGACTGGAGGATTCAACCAACACTTATATGCTTAACCCAAATTATAAGGAAGAGCTGAAGAAACTCTCTCGTTGGCAGGGGGCCAAAGATATACTGGAGAGATTGTTCTCAGTGAGTTTGGAAGAAGAAAAAAAAGAAGTATCTCCCAACTCTTTGCGTAGTAGGTCAGGGTTTGATGTTTACTTTAGAGGCTTTGAGATCACGGAAGGTACTCCCTTCCACTCTATTCCACAGAGGATTGTTCTCTCCAAGAGTATACCGGACGATTTCCAATCTATCGATAGCCTGCTCGAGGAGCAAGGGGAAAAGGCAGTCATTGATGCCATCCGCTATCAAGTGAGGTGCCCTGTTCTGGGGAGCGAGGATCGAGCGATGACAATCTTGGCTATGGCATATCTTGCCTTAGTAAAGGGCTTGCCAGAGGATAAGGTTGCTACACTGCGGGCGGACCTCTTGGAATTCCTGTCACAGGATAGGTATAGTAAATATAAAGAGCTTGGGGTTATCCAAGATCTTGATGCATATAAGCTCTTGTTGAAGCCCATGCTCAATTTTGTAGTTCAAGAGGACCCTGAAAGGGTATCTTTTATCATCAAGAGGTTGTCTCAGGAGGAAAGCCTATTTGCTACGAGGTGTCTCTACAGTGTAGAGGAACTATCTAAGCTACTGTCCGATCATCAGAAGAGCAAAGGAGCTCAGTAGAAGCTCAGCAATGGTATTTGGGAGGATCTCCTAAGCCATGTTTGTAAGAGGGATAGTAAGAGCTATGCCTAGTATCCAGCGTAGCTACCGAGCAACTTGCCTCCTTGCCCCAGAAGTGTCTAACGGAGTGCGTATGGATGGTCGCATTTAGGGATAGGATCTCCGTCCTAGTATCGCCAAGCTTGAGCATGCTACTGCTCAGCGCTTACTTCTCCTGTAGGAGGAGTAGAGATGTACACTTGAAGCGTGAATGGACGAACAATAGATCCCCCAGCTAGATCTACCTTAGGCTATGTGAGGAGTATCCCAAAGGATGAGCCTTGTAGGGGCTTTGAGCTCTTGCCTGATGAAGAGGCTGATTTGCATAGCATCGACTACGTATATCGGGCGATCTTAGCCCAAGAAAAGAAGGACCGCCAGTAGGCTAGCTCCGAGGGGTAAGGCTATGGTGCTACGGCGGGGGAGGTGGGGCTTCCTCCTTCCCCTTGCTCGGGGAAAAACAATACCGGCCAGCTCGCAGATGCGGGCTGGCCGGTACTGTAGGAGAGAGGGGGCTTGTGCGCCTTACATCTTCACCATGCCACTGAAGCCCATGAAGGCCATGGCAAGGAGACCCGCGGAGATCAGCGCAATGGGTATGCCCTTCATAGCGGGGGGCAGTTCGGTGCGACTGAGTTGCTCCCGGATGCCAGCGAAGACTACCAGCGCAAGGGTGAAGCCTAAGGCAATAGAGATGGCGTAGACAATGCTCTCGAGGAGGTTGAAGTCCTTCTGGATGACGAGGATCGCTACCCCGAGGACACAGCAGTTCGTAGTGATCAGGGGAAGGAAGACCCCGAGGGCTTGGTAGAGTGCGGGTGATACCTTCTTGAGGATGATCTCTACCATTTGCACTAGGGCGGCGATGACGAGGATGAAGGTGATGGTCTGCATGTACTCCATCCCTAGCGGCTCTAGTACGAACTTCTGGAGAAGGAAGGTACACATCGTCGAGAGAGCAAGGACAAAGGTCACCGCAGCGCCCATGCCCAGCGCCGTGTCTACCTTCTTAGATACGCCGAGGAAGGGACAGATACCGAGGAACTGCGAGAGTACAACGTTGTTGACGAAGACCGCAGCGACAAAGAGGAGGAGGTAATGTGTCATGGGAGGATTACTTCTTGCTGCTGAGCTTATTCTTGAGGGCGATGAGGTAGCCTAGCACGAGGAAGGCTCCAGGAGCGAGGACGAAGAGGAGTGCTCCGTATTCCTTGGGCAGGATCTGTAGCGTGAAGACGGCACCACTGCCGAGGAGCTCACGTAGCAGGCCCAGCACCGTCAGGGAGAGGGTGAACCCCAGACCAATACCCACGCCGTCGAGGCACGAGTGGAGGACACCCTGCTTGGCTGCTACGGCTTCGGCACGACCGAGCACGATACAGTTCACGACGATCAAGGGGATGAAGAGCCCCAGCGAAGCGTAGAGGCTAGGGACGAAGGCCTGCATGAGCATCTGCACGATCGTCACAAAGCCTGCGATGACGACGATGAAGCTCGGGATGCGGACAGCGTCGGGGACGAGGCTCTTGATCAGGGAGATGACGGTATTGGAGCAGATGAGGACGAACATCGTCGCCAAGCCCATCGCCATACCATTGAGCGCTGAGGTCGTCGTGGCGAGCGTAGGGCACATGCCGAGGAGGAGCACGAAGGTAGGGTTCTCCGTCGTGATGCCGTTGCGGATGATATCTAGCGGTTTCATAGGATCGAGGACTGAGGGTAGGGGGTTACTTCGATGCCGAGGAGTCGGCTGGCGCTACTGCGGGGGCTGGGCTGGGAGCTTCACCTGTCCCGACTTCGAGCGTAGAGAAGGTGCGCCAGGCACGATTCACTGCGTCGAGGAAGGCACGGCTACTGATCGTCGCAGCAGTGATAGCGTCTACCTTTCCCCCATCCTTAGAGACGGTAAGGGGGGCTTCCTTCTTCATGTCCAGCCCACGTACATCGCGGATGCCAGAGCCTTCGCTCTTCTCATGGTACCATTCGGGTATGCGAGACCCGAGACCAGGGCTCTCGGAGTGCTGGAGGACGGAGAAGTCTACGAGCTGACCCGTAGCATCGAAGCCGACCATCACACGGATAAGCCCGCTGAAGCCCTTCTGCGTGTAGCTCTCGATGGCAAAGCCTACCAGAGCCCCGCCCTTCTTAGCAGGGTAGACGGTGAGGCTGTCTGTCTCGCCCTCGGGGAGGACGAGCATCTTCTCCGCAAAGGGGTTATTATCGAAGGCGGGGGCTACGGCACGGATAGCCTCTACCTTCGCCTTCATCTCTGCCTCGGCGATGGGAGCCGTCGTCACGTGGTTCACGACAGCGAGGATCCCCGAGACGAGGACGCATATCCCTCCGAGGGAGAGGAGCATGTTGGGGAGTGTCGAACTGAGCTTCTTCATACGGCTAACGTCCACCGAAGTGCTTCGGACGGATATACATGTTGATCAGAGGAGTGAAGCTATTCATGATGAGGATAGCGAAGGACATCCCTTCGGGGTAGCTGCCGAAGAGACGGATGAGGATCGTCAGTAGACCGATCAGCGCACCATAGAGGAGCTGGCCTCGGGCGCTCATAGGGCTCGTCACATAGTCTGTCGCCATGAAGATCGCCCCGAGCATCATACCGCCTGTCAGCAGGTGGAAGAGGGGCGAGGGATAGAGCGCGGGGTCAATGAGGTGCATGAGCCCAGAGAAGGCGAAGGCTGTCCCTAGTACGGCTACGGGGATGTGCCACGTGATCACTCGGCGATAGAGCAGGTACCCCAGCCCTAGGAGTAGAGCTAGCGCACTGACTTCGCCCAGACTACCGCCATGGATGCCGAAGAAGAGATCCATGGACGAAGGGATCTGGTCCCAGCTCATGCCTGGAGCACCTGTCTGTATCCCCTTGGCTATGCCTAGTGGGGTGGCGCTGGTCACTGCATCGGTATAGCTCATGTACTGCCCAGGCTGTGGCCAGAGCGTCATCTGAGCGGGATAGGCGATGAGGAGGAAGACACGCCCGACAAGTGCAGGGTTGAAGATATTTCCTCCGAGCCCTCCGAAGCTCATCTTCCCTACACCGATCGCCACCACAGCGCCGATGAGGATGATCCACCAGGGGAGGCTCGAGGGAAGGTTCATCCCGAGGAGCAGCCCCGTAAGAATGGCGGATCCATCGCCGATGGACGTGGGTCGCTTGTAGAGATACTTGGTGATGGCCCATTCGGTGGCGACACAGCCTAGGACACTTATAAGTAAGACAACGAAGGCTCCTAGCCCGAAGGTGAAGAGCGAGACTAAGCACGCAGGCGCTAGGGCGATGAGCACCGCATACATGTTGCGCTCTACGCTGTCACCGCTGTGGATGTGAGGGGAGGGGGATATGATGAGACGATCCATGAGGATTAGCTTTTGCGGGCACGGATGATGGCGGAGACCTTCTGCTTGCCCGTACGGATGAAGTCAAGGAGAGGGCGGTTAGAAGGGCAGGTATAGCTACAGGAGCCACACTCGATGCAGTCCACGATGTAGCCCTTCTCGGTGGCTTCCCAGTCGGCATACTGGACATCCCGCATGAGGAAGGCGGGGTTAAGCCCCATAGGGCAGACGGAGACGCACTTAGCGCAGCGGATACAGTTGCGCATGGGGCGACGTGTGGACTCTTCACGGGGCAGGATGAGTACGCCCGAGGTGCCCTTGGTCACGGGAACTTCGGTGCTCAGTAGCGCCTTACCCATCATCGGACCACCGCCGATGATCTTACCCGTGTCTTCGGGTAGACCGCCTGAGGCTGTGATGAGATGCCCGATAGGTGTACCGATGCGAGCTCGGAAGTTCGAGGGGGTCTCCAGGTGCTTACCCGTGACGGTAGTGATGCGCTCCACGAGGGGTTTCTTCTTCTGTACAGCTTCGTAGACAGCGAATACCGTCCCGACATTCTGCACGACAGCTCCTGCTGAGATGGGTAGGGCTCCGCTCTTGATCTGCTTGCGAAGGACGGCGTCGATGAGCTGTTTCTCCCCGCCCTGTGGGTACTGCACCTTCAGGGGGAGGACCTCTGTCCCCTCGTAGTCCATAGCGAGCTGGGAGAGGTAGAGGATAGCGTCCTTCTTATTGTTCTCGATCCCGATGACGGCACGGCTTACCCCGAGAGCACGCTTGAGGATCTCTACACCGACGAGGATCTCTTCACCCTTGCTGAGCATGAGGGCGTGGTCACTGGTGAGGTAAGGTTCGCACTCTACAGCGTTGACGATCAAGACCTCGGCCTTAGCTCCTGGAGGAGGGGAGAGCTTGACGTGGGTGGGGAAGGTCGCTCCTCCGAGCCCTACGATACCTGCGGCGGAGATGCGCTCGATGATCTCCCGAGGCTCTAGGCTACAAGCCTTGACGAGGTCAGGGGTGCGGTCGATGCCTTCTTCCCATTCTTCCTCTTCGGCCGATACGCTGATGACGATGGCAGGGCGCTTGTAGCCCCCAGCGTCGAAGAAGCTGTCAATCTTGGTGACTTTACCGGTGACGGAGGAGTGGATGTTGGCAGAGATGAAGCCTCCAGTCTTAGCGATGACTGTACCGACTTTCACGAGGTCACCCTTCTGCACGGTAGGGACGGCAGGAGCACCGATGTGCTGACCTATGGGGATGATGACCTCACGTGGTAGAGGGAGCTCTCTGATGGGCTGCTCTGCCGAAAGTTTGTTTTCGGGGGGATGGATACCACCGAGACGGAATGTACGTAGCATGTGTCGTAGGTGAGAGGTCTATAGGTTAGGCAGTAAGCGGTTCGGAGGGTGGTGTAGGAGTGGAAGGGGCTGTAGGCTCCTTCTCCTTCTTGGGGGCTTCTTCCTGAGGTTCCTTAGGCTTGGGGGGAGGGAAGCCTAGCTCATGGATGGCGTGGGTAGGACAGACGGAGACGCACTTACGGCAGAGGCGACACTTGGTGTGATCGATGTAGGAGAGGTTGTCGGCGATGGTGATGGCTTCGAACTTACACTCCTTGAAGCAGAGGGAGCAACCGATACACGCATTGCTACAAGCCTTCTTAGCGACGCCGCCCTTATCCTTGTTGACACAGCTGACGAAGATACGTCGGCTCTTGGGGCCTTTCTTACGTAGCTCGATGATGGTCTTAGGGCAAGCCTTGACGCAGGCACCGCAGGCCACGCACTTATCCTCCAGGATGACAGGCAGGCGGGTCTCTGGGTCCATGTACATGGCGTCGAAGTTACACGAGTGGACGCAGTCAGCCATGCCGAGACAGCCCCAGCTACAGTCGGTGTCTCCCTTGTAGAGGGCGGAGGCGATGGCACAGCTACTAGCTCCGTCGTAGATGTTGGTGCGGGGTCGAGCTTCGCAGGTACCGTTGCATCGGACGACGGCTACCAGCGGGTCTTGCTTCTGAGCAGCGATGCCGAGGATCCCGCTGACCTTGTCCATGACGGGCGTCCCACCTACGGGGCAGAAGAGCCCCTCGAGGGTCTCGCTCTTACAACAAGCGCCAGCGAAGGCGGCACAACCAGGGAAGCCACAGCCCCCGCAGTTCGCCTGGGGTAGGACATCTGCTACCTCTGCGATGCGAGGGTCTTCCTTGACTTCAAACTTCCGGGAGACGAAGTAGAGCAGGACTGCTCCTATCGCTCCGATAAGCGTCAAGACGATGATCGTGATATACATAGGGAAAGAGTGCTATTCGTGGTGAGGAGCTAGGGATTCGACCCGAAGGGTAAGGCGACGCCCTAGGCGGTGGCGCTGTGAGTAGAGCAGGAGATAGTAGAGGGTAAGGACACCGAGTGCTAGAGCCACCGAGCCCCCTTCACTGAGCTGGAGCAGGGATTGCCCTAGGGCAACCGCCGCTACGAGGAGCAGGAGGGGCAGGACGAAGGCCAGGAGCACAGCCAAGCGACCTACGCTTGTCCGAGCTACTACTCGGACGGGCTCGCCGATGGAGAAGCTCCGTCCGTGCGTCTTCAGCTGTAGATAGCGATCCTTGCATTCGGTGCTGACACACCAGTCCCGAGCGTGGCACTGGCTACAGGCACTCTGTTGCTGGATCTGGACGGTGACTTCGCCGGGGGAGATAGCTGTGACGATCCCCGGACGCTGATCCGTCTCTTTAATAGTTCCGTTCATGTGGTGAAGTGCTAATGGGTGAGGGGCCGTAGTTATCGACCCAATATCTTCGGTGCTCTTCTCGAGGTCGATCCGCCTAGGGAGCGGGGCTGAGAAGCTGTGGCACCAGAGCCATCTTATTCACATGAGCAAATGTATATATTCAAAGAGAAAGACGCAAACCCTACGAATGTACGTTCCCTCTCCTTCCGTAGCTAACCCTCTGATCCAAGCAGGGCTAGGGTACAGGTAGTACCGTAGGGGTATGTAAAAAAGCCCTGCCCAGAGCGCTCCGACGAGTGCTCTGGGCAGGGCTAAATATTTTAGGAAGTCTTTAGGCTTCTACCTATTGACCGAGGAGGGTGACATCGGAAGCGACGAGCTGCCCCTTGTCGTTGCGACTCAGATGGACCTCTACGAAGTCTCCGACGAGGAGGTCGTTGAAGTTCACTCCGTTCAGACTCTTGTAGTGGAAGAAAGCGTTCTCCTTGACTCCGACGTCGATGAAGCCGAAGCCTGCCTTGAGGGTATTGATCTGACCCCGGATGAAGCCCGAGGGTAGCTCTTCGCCGAGGATGATGGTTGGCTTCGCTTCGGGCAGGTCTATGTGACCGATGACCTTGACTTCGGGTGCTTCGATCGAGTCCTGCACCGAGAGGGTGACCTCAGGCTCGGGAGCCTGGGCTAGACGGGGCTTGTCGTCCTCAGCGCTAGCCTTCTCCTCCTCCTCGGCGGGGGGCAGTTCGTCATCCTTGAGACGATCCACGCTGGCCGAGTCGATGGGGCGGGAGTGAGCGGTAGGTGCCTGGTAGGGACGACCCTTGACTTCTCGGCTACGCTCTTCGGAGACGCCCTTGTTGACGAAGAGCCCGTTGATGATGGGGTCGCTCCGGAAGGCACGGCTGTCGATCAGCTCGTTCATCATGATGGGGTAGGTCGCTTCCTCTAGGAGTTCGAATGAAGTGTAGGTAGTCGTTGGCTCACGACGTGCCTCACCCTCGTGCTCGAGGTCCCAGCCGAGGATCATCACACGCGTACCTAGGGCATGGAGCTTGCGCACGAGTGGGATGTAGTCGCCATCTGCGGCGATGAGCACCACGACATCAAACTCGTGCTGTAGGGCACGCTCATAAGCTTCGAGGGCGAAGAGTACGTCGACGCCCTTCTCCTTCTTCTTGTTCCCCTTGCCCGCACGAGACAGGGGGAGGTGGTGCATCGTCACGCCTTCGGCATTGAGCACATCATCGAAGAGACGCTCGTAGTAGAGCACGTCACCCGAAGCACGAGCTGCCTCGGGAGCGGTGAGGCGACCACGGAAGTAGTGAGCATCGACGATCTTGCAGAGTTCGGGAGAAGTTCCCTCGAGTTGAGCGATTTGATATTTGAGGAAGCGATGCAGACCTCCTACGCTGAGGCGACTTTTTCGTTCGTGATACTGATAATAAAAAGTACTGACGTGCCAGAAGTAGTTGCCGTCGTAGAATACCCCAACTCGGGTGAGGTGTGATTTTTTTTCTTTAAGCATAATTCAATCTAATTGTATAATTAATAAGCGAAAACTGGTCACTACAAAGTTACTTCTTTTCTTTTGGACTAGCACGCTCCCCAGGCGTGATGGGCAGAGCTTTTGCCGATTTAATGTTCGCAGTCGTCAGAAGGGGTTCGTCCGAGGCGAGCGGTTGGAGGTGATAGGACGATCTGATCGGTGGATATATATGCTCGTTTCGGGTGGGTTTGTATCTGTTTTTATGGGATTTATACTAGGTGATTTATCTTCTATCTTATTTTTATAGATATATGCGATCTGTGTGATGAGGTTCGATGCTAGAGTCAGTCATCCTACCTTCTTCCTTTAGAGGGAGGACGGGGGCGGAGGTTTAATAGCTGTGCCTAAGTAGACCCTCGATGCTCGAGGGGGACGGAGCCCTTTGCGCTCCGTGCTGTGAGGGAGGCGTGGGGGCCAATTCGTTCGTAGTCGAGGCATGGGCCTCTGTCCTACTAACGCCCTAAGGGGGACAAGTAGTTCAGCACCCCTCAAAAGGGATCCACGGTAGGTCGTCTCTGCGACCTACCGTGGGTCGTCTTGGCGACCTACAGTAGGTTTTTTCGACGACCTACCGTAGGGTCCAAAATGCCCCCTTCGGAGTACCCCGATATGACCCCTCGAGAAGTCGCTTGGGAAGCGGGCTATGAGCGGGTCGAGACCTCTAGGCTTCTCCGACCGAATTTCCCCTGCATTTTCCCCTCCATCCGAATAGGTCAATTTCACCCCGAAGAATGCTCGGGGCAAAACGGAAACAGCCAGAGCTTTGGGGGGCTCTGGCTGTAGGCTATGCAGGGTGCTGGGCTCTGGATTTGTCGGGAGCACCGCTCCTCTATTATGATGGAGCTATCGTGCCGTGCGCCTGCCGACCTACTACTCCTAGGGGGATAGACGCAGGGAGAGGATCAGCGAACGAGGACGCAGGTGATAGGTGCTCCAGTACTCCTCTAGTTGCTCCAGCCGACGGATGGAGTAGCTACGTATGTCGCTGAGGTTGTCGCCGTCGAGGACAAGTTCCACTTGTTTAGAAGGTCTGTAGTTCAGGCTTGCTCCGAGGAAGAGGAAGTCTCGCCGACCGAGGTAGGCACCGCTGTTGTGGCAGTGCTTGGCGTGGAGCTTAGCCTGCAGACGAGCGGGCAGGAAGTCGAGGGTGAGCTGGAGGCGTTGATTCAGTTCGTTGCTTCGGAGTTCCCGCCCAGAGAGGTGCGAACTGAGTCCCTGCCAGCGGACGTCATACTCCAGACGGTAGCCCTGGATGAGGTCTAGGCCTAGCGAACCCTGTAGGCTGTAGCCTAGAGCTCGGTAGCTCATGAGATCCCCCTGGCGAAGTAGCTCCTGCTCGGCATGGGTGAGTGTAGCCGAGAGAGCCAGCTGCATCGTCTGCCAGTCGATGTCTTTACGTCCGTAGGCGGAGAGGGTATAGCGCTCGCTGTGGTGGGGCATATAGCTGGCTTCGAGGAGGCTCTGCCCCTCATCGTCGAGCGTCGTGCCGTAGGCGATGTCACTCCATGAGCGATGCCATCCCCCTCCGATGTGGGCGAAGATCCGACTGAAGAGATCTCTGTAGGAGAACCGAACATCAGCGCTCACGGTGTGACTGTCGTGGAGGGTCGCTCGGTAGCGGGATAGGCTACGATAGCTCTGCATCACGGTCGCAGAGAGGAGTTGACGCCAGGGCGTCTCACTGGTGCTGTAGCTAGCGTTTGCCTCGAGGCTATAGCTGTCACTGGCCTTCCAGACGAGGGAGAGGGAGGGCTGGAGGTAGAGGCGAAGGCGCTGGGCATCATTGTGCTCTCCCTGGATCGGGGCATTGTCTAGAGCCGTGTAGCTGAGCGCTAGTGGAAGGGTGAGTGTCCCCTGAAGAGCCCCGTGGCTGTAGCGTGCTACAGGGCCAAAGGCTAGGCGAGTATGCAGGTGGCTGAGCTTACCCTGAGTAGCCCGATGGATGTCGGGGTGGGCGAGCTGGGAGTGGAGGGTCGTATAGGTGGCGTCCAGGTGGCCCGTGGCCGAGAGTGTCCAGCGTCGGGACTGGATCTTGCCTAGGAGTTCGAACCGATTAACCGAGGAGTAGGAGCTGATACCGAGGTCCTGCCGAGCCGTCTTGCTCCCCTCGAGGCTGAGGGCTTGTGGGGTGGAGGAGAGGCTGTTGGTAGAGCTCCATTCGAAGCCCGCTCCCCCAGCTGTGCGGTGTACCCAGCGGGTGCGATTGGTCAGACGGAGCGATCGGTAGCGGAGCGTCTGTAGGCTCTGGAGCCTCTTGGAGCCAGCTCCCACGACGAGAGGACTTCGGATACTCGTGGAGTGGACCTCACCACGGCCTTCGTCCCATGCGCCCGAGAGGAAGAAGGTGGAGCTGAAGAAGCTCAGCGTGCGGTTCTTCTCATAGTTCAGCTGGAGCTCTACAGCGTGGCTCCGTGTGCGGTCGCTGATGTCCTCGGTGAGTTGTAGCTGAGCTCCCTCGGGGAGGAGGTAGGTGGTCTTGGCGAAGGAACTCCCATGAGCCAGCTGATGGCGGTAGTGAAGGTTGTAGCTGAGACTTGCGCTGTCGGCAAGTTGGGTGAGCGTGCTGAGGTTAGCCCGATGACGGTAGCCGAAGAGCCCGTTGCCCACGGGAGGGCGACCATGCACTACGAGGCTGAGCAGACGGACGTCCTCGCTGGTGAAGCCCCCGTAGTGCGCTACGGCGTCGTCGAACTCCTGCCCGAGATTGTCACTGCTGTAGCGGAGGAGGTGCTGTCGCTTCTTCCCGAAGTGCATGGCCTGAAGCGAGGCGTCCCACAGTGGGCCTGGAGCGTAGCCTCCCGCACCGAGGCGAAGAGCCTTGGACCAGATCCCCTTAGCTCGGTCCTTGAGCTTGAGGTTGATGGCTGCCTGCTGAGAGGCTTGTTGGTCCTCGAGGGCACGCACCGGCTGGTGGTGCTCCAGCACCTGTACGGTGGCGATGTCCTGCGCCCTGATCCCTTGGGTGGCGAGGCCGTAGCGCCCACGTAGTAGGTCCAGGCCCTCGATGTAGAAGCGGTTGATGGGGAGGCCTTGGTACTTGATGACCTTGTTGTCCTCGATCGTGATGCCGGGCAGGCGCTGGAGTACGTCGCCTATGGTGCGATCCTGCTGTAGGGTATAGGCTGAGACCAGGTAGTTGAGGGTATCCCGCTGTGCCCAGAGCTTCTGAGCCTTCACGATGACTTCACGCAGGAGGCACTCTTCGTGCTCGAGGTTGAGGTCAAGCGTCTGGGACTGGGCCTTGAGGTGAAGTAGCCGACGCTTGAAGCCTAGACTTCGGACACGAAGCACCAGAGCGGGGAGCGAAGTCTCTAGCTGGAGTCGGTAGCGCCCTTCGCTGTCGGAGATGGTGTAGGTCAGTAGGCTGGAGTCGGAGGGCTGTAGGAGCGCCAGCACGGCTCCTGCTACAGGCTCCGTGCCTGAGCGTAGTTGCCCACTGAGGGTCACCGTCTGAGTCTGAGCTCCGACGGAGGCGAAGCTCAGGATGAGAGAGAGGAGGAGCAGAAGGTGCCGACACATGAGGGCTTAGTAGTCTAGGGGTTGGAACTTCGCCGGCTTCATGTTGATGGGTACATCCCCCAGTGTCATCGTGCCATCCATGACGGTCATGCTACTGATCTCGTCGGGCTTGATATAGTAGTAGGGCTTGCTCAGATAGTTGGGGTTGGTGAAGAGTCGGTTGCGTAGCTCGACGAACTTGCTCCGTGCGCACTTCACGGCTCCTTCGGGGGCGCCGTAGCGGATCGCCTCCTTCACCGCCTCTACGCCCTGGCATTCGAAGCGGTGGATACCATCCTCCGATGTGGCTCGTAGGATCAGGCCAGGTAGCCCGCCGAGTCGCCAAGGCCCGAAGCGGGTAGGTAGGCTCTCGGCGAACCAGGCCTCCCACTTGAGACCAGCGTATTCGCCCGTAGCTTTCTGGCAGGAGTGCCCACAGATCGAATCATACTGGCTGAGTACCGTCCAGTGGATCTGCTTCATCGTCTCGGTGGTGAGGTAGCGATAGGGCGGGATGATCTCGACGGAGGTCATGTGCCCCTTGGGATAGTTTTGCCACGTGGTGGGGACGTAGAGGAGCTGTTCGCTCTGATCCTTCTCTCCGTCGTGTCGCTTGCGTCCCATGGTGCAGGCTTGATCCTGTCCGACCTGGAGGGTGAGCCCGTAGGTGATGGTGAGTTCCTTGCCCTGAGCGTCGGTGCTCCGACAGCTGTATTCGTAGTTGGCTACTAGGAGGGTGTGGGCGATGCTGTCCGTGGTGCTTTGCCTCTGAGCTGTCAGACTGTAGCTCCCGAGGAGCATGAGGAGGATGATGCTAAGTGTCTTCATATTTATATAGGATGGTGTTACTCCTGAGACCTTGCTGGTTATGCTCCAAAGGTAGTGATTTCGCCCCGAGATTGTTTCTTCTCGCTGGGCTGGGGGAGAGCGGGTCGTCCAGCACCCCTCAAAAGGGATCCACGGTAGGTCGTCTCTGCGACCTACCGTGGGTCGTCTTGGCGACCTACCGTAGGTCGTCTTGGCGACCTACCGTAGGTTTTTTCGACGACCTACCGTAGGGTCCAAAATGCCCCCTTCGGAGTGCCCCGACGTGACCCCTTGAGAAGTCGCTCAGGAAGCGGGCTGTGAGCGGGTCGAGACCACTGGGCTTCTCCGACCGATTTTCCCCACATTTTCCCCAGCTCCGAGCGTGCTGATTTTCCCGTCGCCCCCTAGGGGATCAAGAGCTGTGAATGTAGGGTGAGAAGGGTGCCCTCTGGAGAATTAGTAATATCTTTGCCTTGACATTTCTCCCCATTCGTTCACTCATTTGACACTCACGATAATGGTAGATATTCGCACTTCCTTCGCAGGCTTAGACCTGGAGAGTCCCATCATCCTCAGTAGCTCGGGTTTGACCCGCAATATCGAGCGCACCAAGTCCTTCGTCGAGGCAGGCGCCGGTGCTGTCATCCTGAAGTCCCTCTTCGAGGAACAGATACTCATGCAGACGGGGCATCTGATCGCTCAGAATGATTATCCTGAGGCCGAGGACTACATCACCTCCTACGTCCGAGCAGAAGCCATCGAGGGCTATCTGAAGCTGATCCGTCAGGCTAAGGAAGAGCTCTCTGTCCCCGTCATCGCTAGTGTCAACTGTACCACCGAAGGGAGCTGGGTGGACTTCGCCGAGCGTATCCGTCAGGCTGGAGCAGATGCTCTGGAGATCAACATCATGCGTCTGGAGACGGATCTCTACTTCGATCCCGCTAAGGCCGAAGAGCTCTACGTCTCGATCGTCTCCTCGCTCGTGGGCAAGGGCCTGCCGATCATCGTCAAGCTCTCTCGCTACCATACCAACCTCCCCGTGCTCGTGGACAAGCTCCGTGCAGCAGGGGCAGCGGCGGTGACCCTCTTCAATCGCACCTATCAGATCGATATAGACCTCAGCCGTGAGCAGCTCATCGGAGGCGAAGTCTTCTCCCATGCGGGTGACTTCACCGAGACCCTGCGCTTCACGGGGCTCATCCGTGGTCTGGTGCCCGAGGTCGAGATCTCGGCTTCGACAGGGATCTATACCTGGGAGGAGGTGACGAAGGCCATCCTCTCCGGAGCAAATACTACACAGATGTGTACCGCCGTTTATAAGCAAGGCGCTACTGCTATCCGAGAGGCGCTGGTGGGACTCCAGCGCTGGATGGTCGAGCATGGCTACCAGAGTCTCGACGAGATCCGTGGTCGTCTGAGCTATGGCTCAGTGGCAGACCCCAGCCTCTTCGAGCGCATCCAGTTCATGAAGTACTTCAGTAGTCGTCAGGGCTAAGAGATAAGAGACTTTATCAATCAATATTAATGCTATATACAAGAATGAAGAAGCAATCAATGGCGGCAGCCTTCCTCGCTGGCGCTCTCGTCCTATCAAGTTGTGGTGCAAGCAATGCAATTAAGGGAGCTGGTATCGGCGCAGGTGCAGGTGCTCTGATCGGTGCTGGTATCGGTCGTGTCGCTGGTAATACGGCTATCGGTGCTGCTATCGGTGGTGTCATCGGTGGTACTGCAGGTACGCTCATCGGCAAGAAGATGGATAAGCAGAAGAAGGAACTCGAGAAGGATGTCAAGGATGCTAAGATCGAATCGATCAACGACGGTCAGGCTATCCGTGTCACCTTCGACAGTGGTATCCTCTTCGCTACCAGCTCCTCTTCCCTCAGCGCTGCTTCGCAGACGACGCTCCGTAAGTTCGCTGCTAACCTGGCCGAACACAGCCAGACGGACCTGCTCATCGTAGGGCACACGGACAATACGGGGAACGACCGCATCAACGATCCTCTCTCCTACAACCGTGCAGAAAGCGTTCGTAACTTCCTCGCTGGCCAGGGTATCGCATCTTCGCGTATCAAGGTCGAAGGTAAGGGGAGCCACGAGCCTGTAGCAGACAACTCTACCGCTGCAGGCCGTCGTGAGAACCGTCGTGTAGAAGTCTACATCCTACCTAGCAAGGATATGGTGAAGGCTGCACAGGACGGTACGCTCAAGTAGTCCGCTACCTCTCCAATAGAAACGAGCACTCGCCTCGATCCATCGGGATCGAGGCGAGTGCTCGTTTTATACGGATATGAATGGGTGGAGAGGACTGAGCCTTATTTCTTCAGTCCCTTGATGCGGGAGGGGTTTTGCTTGACGAAGTCTGCCCAGTTCTTCGTAGCACCTCCCGACGCCGACCTGAGGGGCGAGGAGGTCAGGAAGTGATGGCAGAGTGCGGCTGCTAGACCGTCGGTAGCATCGAGCTCCCGAGGCATCTGCTCGGGTGGGATCTTCAGATAGCGCTGGACCATCCCTGCCACTTGCTCCTTGGAGGCAGCACCGTTGCCCGTGATGGCTTGCTTGATGCGCATAGGTACGTACTCAGTGATGGGGATGTCTCGGGTGAGTGCTGCAGCCATGGCGACACCTTGTGCACGCCCCAGCTTGAGCATGCTCTGGACGTTCTTGCCGAAGAAGGGCGCTTCGATGGCCAGCTCATCGGGATGGAACTCATCGATGAGCCCCTGTACCCGATCGAAGATGCGCTTGAGGCGCATGTAGTGATTCTCGAACTTGTCCAGCGAGATCACACCGAGGGCCAGCAGGCGAGCCGTCTGTCCCTTCACCTCGATCAGTCCATAGCCCATGACGATGGTGCCTGGGTCGATACCCATGATGATACGCTCTCCCATAGTCTTCGCTTCAGTCGTGTGTGCCTATATATAATATGGTAGGGGAGGAGGCTCCCTTACTCTACTTCGTGCATGATCGTACTGAAGCCGAGGACTTGCTCCCCGAAGCGCTTCACTAGGAGATCAGCTATGCGAAGGCCGGTGTTCGATAGGATGTCCTGCAGGTGAGGCTCCCCTTCGGCGTAGAAGTGAAGAGCGAAGGAGAGGGCATTGGCGTCCTTGTCCTGCGTCGTGATGCGGTGCAGACGTGGTGTGTGGACGAGTACGTCAGCCTTGAGCGCAGGGATATAGACCTCCCGCATGAACGAGAGGAAGTCAATCTCAGTGCTCGGTGCTAGGACGAAGGTCGTGTTATAGAGGATCATAAGTTCGGTCTTTAGTGGAGGGTCGGGGCAAAATTTTTCTACCCTTCGTAGGGAACAAAGATACTTGGAAATAAAATATTTACTACCTTTGTGCCGTGAAGAGGAGCACAGCGGAAGCTCCACACAAACGTCTCTGGGGTATTAGCTCATCTGGCTAGAGCGCGACACTGGCAGTGTCGAGGTGAGCGGTTCGAGTCCGCTATACTCCACTTCAGAAGGGTGAGGATGCGTCCCTCACCAGCCTGATGTAATACCGCAAAGACGCACTTGGAGCTGTCTCTCACGAGCGCTCTGATACGTCCGGCTGACATGGGTGAGTATCTCCGATACCTACTCATGAGGTCACAGCAATGTATAGGAGGAAACGTATTGTCGAATCAGAAAGTTGCTGTATCTTTGCGGTGTTATTCATGACGAATTCGAAATTAATAACCAATTAAGTAAGAAAGAAAGATGAAGAAGTTTTTCGCATTTGCAGTTGTCGCAGTAGCTGCTACGTTTGCATCTTGTGCAGGTAACAGCGATCAGAACGCTCAGGACTCTGTAGCTGCTGATAGCGCAGTAATCGAAGCTGTATCTGCAGTCGCTGACTCTGCAGTTGCTTCGGTTGACTCCGTTGCTGGCGCTGCTGTTGCAGCCGTTGACTCTATGGCTAAGGCTAAGTAAGCATAGGATCAACCTAAAGATTAGCCACGGGCACGCTGCCTCCCTCTCGGGAGCTGGCGTGCCCGTGAGCCGTATAAGAGGCTCTGTGGGCTCCTGCCCTCAGAGCCTCTTCCCCTTATGAGCAAGATGCCGTATCTTTGTATAGCTAATAGGATAGATATGATCACAGTAGAGCGCTACCACGATATCAGTATGGGCCACCGTGTCGTCGGCCACGAAAGCAAATGCCGACACCTCCATGGACATAACTATCGGATCCACTTCGTCTGCTCTGCCTCGGAGCTCGATCCTCTGGGGCGTGTCATCGACTTCTCCGAGATCCGTGACCGCCTCTGCATGTGGCTCGAGGAGCACTGGGATCATCGGATGATGATCTGGAGTGAAGACCCCCTGCTCCCTGAGCTTCAGCGCTTAGTGCCCGGAGATCTGTGTGTCGTGCCCTTCAATCCTACAGCAGAGCAGATCGCCATCCACCTGGTCTCCGTTGTCGGACCAGAGCAACTCAAGGGCTCCGGGATCACGCTCCTGGAGTGTCGGGTAGAGGAGACCCGCAAGTGCTCTGCCGCCTATAGGCTCTAGCTTCCCTTTCCCTTCCCTTGCAGAGTGGCTTCTAGCCTCGCCCCAGACGAGTGATATTGCCTATCTTTGTGCTACCGATCAGATACTACACATCTATACATAAGGAATGATGAATATCCGTAAGTTAGCTTTGCTCGCTATGGCTGCTACAGCCCTCTCTTCGACGCCCCTCCTCTCTCAGGAGGCTTCTCGTACCCCGACACTTGAGGAATACACGCTCGGCTCTCCGAAGATGCTCCGTCGTACCTCGCTCCGCTCGCTCACCTGGCTGGGGAATGACTACGTCTATATAGACAGCACGAGGCTGGTCATCGGTACTCCCTCGGCTCAGCCTAAGGTGACGACCCTCCTCACTCAGGACGAACTTCTCTCGATCCTAGGGGAAGCCACCAAGGGCAAGGGCGCTAAGTTCTTCTCTCCCTTCGCTGTGGTCGGAGGGGCTAGAGAGCTCCTCTCCATCACCTTTGGGCAGAAGCACCACCTGGTAGATCCTCGTGCTAAGAAGCTCGTCGCTTCCTATGAGCGTGACACTAAGGAGGAGCAGGCCTTCCTCTTCTCGCCCCGTGCCGACCACGCTGCAGTAGTCAAGGCGCACAATCTCTTTGTCCTCTCTCCCGATGGCTCTTCTCACCAGCTGACGACTGATGGCAGTCCCACGATCGTCTACGGGCAGACCGTGCACCAGAATGAGTTTGGGATCAATAGTGGTCTCTTCTGGAGTCCTGATGGTGGACAGCTTGCCTTCTACCGGATGGATCAGTCGATGATCGCTCCTTACCCGCTGGTCCATACCGACGTACGTAAGGCTACCGAGGAGAAGCTCTACTATCCTATGGCAGGGATGCCTAGTCACCACGTCACCCTCGGTGTCTACGACCTCGCTTCGGGTAAGACTGTCTACATTAAGACAGGCGAACCGAAGGAAAAGTACCTGACAAACATCTCTTGGGCACCGGATGGCAAGACCATCTATATCGCAGAGCTCAACCGAGATCAGAACCACATGGATCTCAAAGCGTATGATCCCAAGACGGGGGATTACATCAAGACCCTCTTCTCCGAAACCAATAGCAAGTACATCGAACCCCAGTGGCCGATGCGCTTCATCCCAGGGCATGATCGTGAGTTCGTCTGGCAGACGCGCCGCGATGGCTATACTCACCTCTACCACTACAATGTCGATGGCAAGCTCCTAGGGCAGATCACCCGTGGAGCATGGGAAGTCACGGACTTCCTTGGCTTTGCTGACGGAGGGAAGACACTGGTCTACACCTCGACTCAACTCAGTCCTATCGACCGTGTCGTCGCTTCAGTCAGCCTCGATGGACGGAAGACAAAGCTCCTCACTCCACAAGAAGGCTGGCATGTAGCACGGCTCTCCCGTGACGGGAAGTACCTCCTCGATACCTACGAATCGCTGAAGAATCCTACGGAGCAGCGATTAGTCTCCGTCTCCACCGGTAAGCAACTCGCTAAGCTCTACCAGTCAAAGGATCCCGAAGCAGGCTTCATCAATCCTGAGATTATCTTCGGTAAGATCAAGGCTGCCGATGGAGTCACCGACCTCTATTATCGCTTGCTCAAGCCCACGAACTTTGATCCGAGCAAGAAGTATCCCACGATCGTCTACGTCTACAATGGTCCCCACGCCCAGCTTGTGCAGAATCGCTTCCACGCTGGTTGCCTCGGGTGGGATCTCTATATGGCTACTCAGGGCTATGTAGTATTCACTGTCGACGGCCGTGGTTCAGCTCACCGTGGAGCTGACTTCGAGCAAGTCATCCACCGCCACCTCGGTAAGAATGAGATGGCTGACCAGATGAAGGGCGTGGACTTCCTGAAGAGCCTGCCCTATGTGGACGCTAACCGCATCGGTGTGGCAGGATGGAGCTACGGTGGCTTTATGACAACGAACCTCATGCTTACTTATCCCGAGGTCTTCAAGGTGGGAGTCGCCGGTGGTGCTGTCACAGACTGGGCTCGCTATGAAGTGATGTACGGCGAGCGCTATATGGACAGCCCGCAGGACAATCCCGAAGGCTACAAGGAGACGAACCTCTCTCTCCGAGCTAAGGACCTGAAGGGACGCCTCATGCTGATACATGGGACGATCGACCCAACGGTCGTCTGGCAGCATACCCAGCTATTTGTCGAGGCTTGTGTCAAGGCTGGCACCTATCCCGACTACATGATCTACCCCGAGCATCGTCACAACGTGATGGGCGTGGATCGTGTACATCTCAACTATACGATGGCTCGCTATTTCTTTGATCACTTGTAGTCGCGGCGAGACTTCGTATCCACTCTAATTTTCTTGTATGAATATTCTCCTATTGGGATCGGGCGGACGTGAGCATGCTCTGGCATGGCGCATGGCTCGTAGCCCGCACCTCAGTCAGCTCTTCATCGCACCCGGCAATCCTGGGATGTCACTCTACGGGACTTGTCTTCCACGGATCGGAGTCACGGACTTCGCTGCTATTGCCGATTTGATCCGTCATGAGCAGATCAAGCTCCTTGTCGTCGGCCCCGAAGTGCCCTTAGTGGAAGGGATCGCAGACTATCTCCGTGAGGAAGCAGGCCTAAAGGATCTCCTGATCGTCGGGCCAGATGCTCGAGGAGCACAGCTCGAGGGGAGCAAGGACTTCAGTAAAGCCTTCATGCAGCGCTATGGGATCCCCACCGCTGGATATAAGACGTTTGGCCGTCAGTCCTATGATGAAGCCGTCGATTACCTCAAGACTCTTCGCCCACCCTATGTACTCAAGGCCGACGGACTGGCTGCGGGCAAGGGAGTGATCATTAGCGAAGACCTCGAGGAAGCGCAGCGGGAGCTCCGAGAGCTATTGACCGGTCGCTTCGGAGAAGCTAGTACACGTGTCGTCATCGAAGAATATCTGCACGGGATCGAATGCTCGGTCTTCATCGCTACGGATGGTCACGGCTGGCGTATCCTGCCCGTGGCTAAAGACTACAAGCGTATCGGCGAAGGCGATACAGGTCCCAATACCGGCGGTATGGGCTCTGTCTCCCCTGTGATCTTCGCAGATGAGGCCTTCATGAAGAAGGTAGAGGAGCGTGTCGTACGGCCTACGATCGAGGGATTGCGTAGTGAAGGCATCGACTATCGTGGCTTCATCTTCGCTGGACTAATGAATGTCGGTGGTGATCCCTACGTCATCGAGTACAATTGTCGTATGGGAGATCCCGAGACTGAGTCCGTGATGCTCCGCATCGATTCAGACTTCGTCGAGCTCCTGGAGCGTATGGCTAGCGGTGAACTTGGCGACTATCAGCTCGAGGAGTCTACGAAGTACGCCGCCACGGTGGTGCTGGTCTCCGAAGGTTATCCAGGTACTTATGCCAAGGGTAAGCCGATCAGCTACCCGCACGAACCTACATTCGACTCGGCACTCTTCCATGCTGGCACCGCTCGTGACACGTCAGGTCACCTCATGACTTCTGGTGGTCGGGTGCTCACTGCGAGCTGTCTCGGCTCGACGCTCGAAGAAGCGCTGGAGCGCTGCTATAAGCTAGCCGATCAGGTACACTTCGAGGGCAAGGCGCTGCGCCGAGATATCGGGCAGGATCTGCTGAAGCTCTCCTAGCGATCGGCCGTTCATGATGCCTATGGGTAAGGCTCTCTCCACGAGATCTTGCCCGTAGGCATTCCTTTTCTCTCCATACTGACCACCTACGACTATGTATACTTCGTCTTCGGCTCGACGGCGGACGAACTGGCTGGAGATCATTCTCTGGATCCTGATCTTCCTACTGGTCTACCTGATCCCGTCGTCGCCTCACCTTGGCTTTCGGGTAGAGGGTGCCGAGGGGCTTATCCCTCAGCTCCCAGTAGCATCGTCGTGGATGAGCCGGCTCATCGGTCTTCTGGCGCTCATCCTCGTCAGTGGGCTCGCCATCTACACGGGGGAGCGCTACCTGCTCATTGAGAAGGGGGAGCGAGCTACGATGGTGCTCTTCTTCGTGGCACTGATGACGACCTCGCCCTCACTAGGGGCGCTGTCGGGACTGGCGGTGATCTTCCTTCAGTTGATCCTTTTCCTGAGCTTCGGTCTCTATCAAGACACGCGTCAGCCACGCTTCTATCTCTTCATCGGACTACTGCTGGGGATGCTGTGTCTACTGACACCTCTCTATATCCTACTACTACCGATCATCTTGCTAGCGCAGTATCGGCTTCGGTCTATGGACCAGCGCTCGGTCATTGCACTTATAGCTGGGACGTTCCTTCCCTTGTGGATCTTGATCCCGATCCTGATACTCCAGGGCTATGGTGCTGTGACGAGCTACGAAGCTCTATTCCTTCGGGACTTCCCTCTACCACTTCCTCGGGAGTTGAGTGGGATGGCGTTCGTCTCTCCGCTTTGTTACTGGAGCTTCGTTGCGTGCTTTCTGGTTGGTGGAGTGCTGTATCGAAGGCGCTTCTATCGGGAGAATGTTCGCCATCGGGATATGTTCGCCGTCCTACATTTCTATCCCTTGGTGCTCCTGCTACTCGTCCCGTTCGTGGCAGCAGAGGCTCCTGCCCTCCTTCAGCTCACGGTAGTACCCATCGGCTTCATCGTAGCCCGAGGGATGGGTGCCGTCCCCGAGCGTATGGGTCTCGTGGTGCGAGCTCTCCTGCTAGCGCTTCTACTGGGGCAATATCTCTACACGCTCGGGGTCTTTGACCTAGTGGAGCGCCTCCTCTCCCTATAACTTATGACAGCCAGTGCCCTATGGGGCACCCATACGTATAGCTATGAATAATCCCAATAATGTGAAGGTCGGGAGCCAAGTGCGCTTCCTCAATGCCGTCGGTGGTGGGCGAGTCGCTCGCATCACGGCTGATACGGCTTGGGTCGAAGATGCTGATGGCTTCGAGATCCCTACGCTCCTGAAGGAATGTGTCGTCGTAGATGCGGGGGATACCTTTATCCCCGAGATCCGTCCGCCCAAGATCATTCAGGAGAAGCTTCAGAAGACGAAGCCCGCCCCTGAGGCTCAGCCCGAGGTGAAGACGGCTAAGACCAAGCCGAGTCTTCCGAAGGCCTACCGCCCCGATGCTGATGAGCTGACGGCCACACTGGCCTTCCTCCCTCAGGATCGGACGAAGCTGGGACTGACGAATTACGAAGCTTACCTGATCAATTACAGTAACTCTTCGGTGTTTTTTACTTATATGAGTGCCGTAGGTATGGGATATAAGCTCCGTGCTTCTGGGATCATCGAGCCTCATTCGGATGCATTCCTCGAGGAATTTGCTCCTGCTGAGCTCAACGATCTCGAGCAGCTGGCGGTGCAACTACTGCCCTTCTCCGAGGAGCGTGTGACTAAGCTCCAGCATCCGCTCTCGGTACGCCTTCGTCTGGATACCACGAAGTTCTTCAAGCTTCACTCCTTCCGTGAGAACGATTACTTCACCGACGAGGCGCTGATGATACCGATCGTCGAGCGAGGTGCAGGTCAGGAGACTCCGACCATCGACCCCAGCGCCCTCGAGCGATCGCTCCAGGCGAAGAAGACTGCGGATCGTCCCGAGCGTCGTCCTTCGCCCGCCAGTCCTCAGCGTGACGAACCTCTCGTGGTCGATCTCCATGCGTCCAGCCTCCTGGAGACGACAGCGGGGATGTCGAGTGCGGATATTCACGCCTACCAGCTCGAGTACTTCCACCGCACAATGCGGGAGCATCTCAAGGAGAAGGGCCGCAAGCTCATCTTCATCCACGGCAAGGGCGACGGCGTCCTGCGCTCATCGCTGGAGCGAGAGCTCAGACATAAGTATCCCACTTGTCGCTATCAGGATGCTTCCTTCAGAGAGTATGGCTTCGGGGCAACGCAAGTCACTATCGGCTGATCGGTAGAGATGAAAGAGATCGAACGAAAGTTCCTCGTGCGCTCCATGGACTTCATCCCCGAAGCTACTGAAGCGCTCCCGATAGACCAAGGCTATCTGCATGCCGATAGCCCGACGGTGCGGGTACGTCGTCGGGGTGCGAAGGCCTTTCTCACGATCAAAGGGCGATCCGATGAGCGTGGGCTGGTGCGGGATGAATACGAATATGAGATCCCACTCGCTGATGCCGAGGCCCTACTTGCCCTCTGCGGGGAGCACCGTCTCACGAAGGTGCGCCATCTCGTGCCGTACCGAGGTCACGTCTGGGAGGTAGATGTCTTCGCAGGACGGCACGAAGGGCTTTGTCTGGCGGAAATTGAACTGAGCGATGTCAATGAATCCTTCGAACTCCCGCCGTGGGTCGGCGAAGAAGTGACGGGCGATCCGAACTATTATAATAGCGTCCTGGCCGAGAGCAAACAATACGTAAGCGCTCGTGGTTAAGTAACTGAAAGGCCTTTCTTCTCGATAGCCTCTCCCGAATTAGATTCTATCACTGAAAATAAAGAACGCAATGAAGTTCGAACTTATCCAACTCCCCTACGCCCCCAATGCGCTCGAGCCTGCTATTAGTGCTGAGACGCTCTCCTTCCACCACGGTAAGCACCTGGCTGGCTACGTGAATACGCTCAACTCCCTCATCGAAGGGACGGAGCTTGCTGATGCTTCTCTCGAGGAGATCATCCGTAAGAGCGAAGGCCCGATCTTCAATAATGCAGGTCAGACGCTCAATCACAACCTCTACTTCACTCAGTTTGGTCCAGGCAAGGGTGGCCAGCCTACGGGCAAGCTTCTCGATGCAATTGTCGCCAAATGGGGGAGCTTCGAAGCCTTCCAACAGGAATTCCTCACCGCTTGTACGACACTCTTCGGCTCTGGCTGGGCGTGGCTCTCGGCTAAGGAAGACGGTGAACTCGTCATCACTAAGGAAGCTAACGGGAGCAATCCTGTAGTACACGGCCTACGTCCACTATTTGGTGTCGACGTCTGGGAGCATGCTTACTACCTCAGCTACCAGAATCGCCGTGCCGATCATATCAAGGATATCTGGGCGATCGTAGACTGGGACGTCGTAGCTAGCCGCTACTAGTCGTCCGACAAGACTGATACGCCACCCTCGTGGTGGTGATAGCAGGAGCCAGCCCACAGCATCCTCCACGAGGAGATGGCTGTGGGCTGGTTGCGTTTCACTCGTCCGAATGGCGGAATTGTCGTAGCTTTGTCCATCATTGATATAGATAGATCATGCAGCTAGTCAAGAAGATTATCATCGCACTCATCGTGCTCATCATCATCGCCGCCCTCATCTCGCTCTTCTTTCTCAATGAAGCGCAGCGGATGATCGTCGGTATGGGAGCTGGTCTCGGCATCATCAACCTCCTCGGTCTGCTCTACTTCGTCAATAAGAATGGCGATGGACGGAGCAAGCCAAGAGCTTAGCGCACCCTAGCCAAGCCGTAGCGCTCCCGCCGGGATAAGCAAAAGCCCCAGAGATCAGCCTGCCCTAAGGGGCGCTGATCTCTGGGGCTTGATGCTAAGGGACGGGTGAAGTCCCCCGAAGTAGCAGGCGCTACTCTACGCTACGCATAGGTGGCTTGACGACTTCGGCGGCGAGCCTACGGCCACGTACCACGATGTAGATAGGCGTGCCTACCGCAGCGTACTCCTTCTTCACATAGCCCATCCCGATCCCCGTCTTGAGGGTGGGGGACATCGTACCTGAAGTGACTTCGCCGATGATATTCCCTTCGGCATCGGCGATCTCGTAGTGCGAGCGGGGTACCCCCTTATCCGAGAGCTTGAATGCAATGAGTTTGCGGGTGATTCCTTCGGCCTTCTGCTTTTCGAGGAAGGACTTGCTGGGGAAATTCTTTTCTGGTAGGAGCTTGGTGATCCATCCAAGTCCAGCTTCTAGTGGAGAAGTGGTGTCGGTGATATCGTTGCCATAGAGGCAGAATCCCATCTCCAGACGGAGCGTATCACGTGCACCGAGACCGATGGGACGGATACCTTCGGGCTTACCTGCCTCGAAGATAGCGTTCCATATCTTCTCTCCATACTGGGGATAGAAGTAGATCTCGAAGCCACCTGCACCGGTGTAGCCCGTATTGGACAGAATGACCTCGGGGCAACCAGCGAAGGTGCCGACCTTAAATGTATAGTATGGGATACTGGAGAGGTTGACATCCGTCAGGCGCTGTAGTACTTGCGTGGCCAGCGGACCCTGTACGGCGAGCTGACCTACATTGTCACTGCTATTCTCGAGTACGGCACCGGCGGCGTTGTGTGACTGACACCAAGCCCAGTCCTTGTCGATATTAGCGGCGTTGACTACCAGCAGGTACTTCTCATCTTCGTAGTGGTAGACGAGCAGGTCATCGACGATCCCGCCCTGTTCATTGGGGAAGCAGGTGTATTGGATATCACCGACCTTGAGCTTGGAGGCATCGTTGCTGGTGATATCTTGGATGAAACGGAGCGCATTTGGCCCTTTAACCCAGAATTCTCCCATGTGCGAGACGTCGAAGACGCCTACGCCCTTGACGACGGTCATATGCTCTTCGATGATCCCTGTCGGATATTCGATAGGCATGTCGTAGCCTGCGAACTCGTGCATCTTAGCTCCTAGAGCCTTGTGGATGTCGGTGAATGGAGTTGTCTTCATTGTGTTGCTTACGTTTAATGTACTTCTGTTAGCTGTATATGCCCCAAAGTTAGTGAGATCTAGGGAAGAAACCTAGGCTGAGGTACAATTACATTACTTCCTAAAATATTATCAAATTACCCCGCCTTTACGGGAGGAATTCCCCTGTGAAATGGGTGATCTCTTCCCCGCTGATTCGTTACTTCTCCCCGCCTATCAGGCTAGCTGTTTGTTTACTTCGATCTCTTGCTCACGGGGTAATTTGTTTCGTCCTCCTTTGCCTCGAGAGAAGTGCAATTTCCTTGCCTGTAATGACGGTGAAGTTTGCGGAAGGTTAGGCGAAGTATTTCAGGTAATGAGCCTTGCCTTTATAGAAGATTGAGCCCAGAAATGACTAGCCCCATGGCCCTCGCACTGGAGGATCATGGGGCTAGCTACTTGTAGAGGGTGAGGCGAAGGCGTTACTTCAGGGCGGCAAGTACATTGCGCTCGATACGCCCTGCTAGGTCATCGGTGGGCTCTGCGACGAACTTACGGCCCGTGACGATCTCATAGAGCTCGACGTAGCGGTCGGTGACGCTCTGGCAATAAGCTTCGGTCATCTCGGGGACGACTTCACCTTCACGGCCTTGGAAGCCGTTCTTGATGAGCCACTGACGGACGAACTCCTTGGAGAGTTGCTTCTGCTCTTCTCCTCGCTCGAAGCGCTCTTCGTAGCCATCAGCATAGAAGTAGCGGGAGGAGTCAGGCGTGTGGATCTCGTCGATCAGGTAGATCTTGCCATCCTTCTTGCCGAACTCGTACTTCGTGTCTACGAGGATCAGCCCACGCTGACGGGCCATCTCCTGACCACGTGCGAAGAGGGCGTAGGTGTAAGCTTCGAGTTGCTTGTAGTCTTCTTCGCTAACGAGGCCCGTGCGGATGATCTCTTCACGGGAGATATTCTCGTCATGCCCGACGTCTTCCTTGGTCGTCGGGGTGATGATAGGACTGGGGAAGGCCTCGTTTTCACGCATACCTTCGGGGAGCTGGATGCCACAGAGGGTGCGCTCACCAGCCTGATAGGCACGCCATGCAGAGCCAGTGAGGTAGCCACGGATGACCATCTCGACACGGAAGGGCTCGCAACGATGACCCAGCGATACCATTGGGTCGGGGGAAGAGATCAGCCAGTTGGGTACGATATCTCGTGTAGCTTCGAGGAAGTACGTGGCGATCTGATTGAGCACTTGCCCCTTGTGGGGGATGCCCTTAGGGAGGATCACGTCGAAGGCTGATATACGGTCGGTAGCGATCATCGCTACCTTGTCTCCGGAGAGGAAGTAGACATCACGGACCTTGCCGTGATAGACCCGCTCCTGATGCGGGAAATGAAAGTCGGTGTGGACGAGCGTCTGTGCCATAGTTATGCTTGTATGAATTTGTGGGTGATGAGTACTGAGAGGAGGACTAATGAGTCTTGGAAGGGGAGACGGACAAGTCTTAGAAGTCGGGTTGACCAGTTTTGGAGGCCGGGCTCACAATCCATTGAGGTCGAACTTACGACCCTTGTAGGGCAGGCTGATGAGTCGCTAGGAGGGGGAGTGGCTGGTGCGCTCTTCCTTTTTGTCTAGAGCGTCGTAGACCTCTACGATCTCTGCCACGAGCGGGTGACGGACGATATCGGTCTTGTCAAAGTGAATGAAGCTAATGCTCTTGAGATCACGAAGCTTCTCCAGCGCATCCTTGAGCCCTGAAGTGACACCACGAGGCAGGTCGATCTGCGTGAAGTCGCCTGTGACGATCATCTTCGAATTCATCCCGAGACGGGTGAGGAACATCTTCATCTGCTGAGGCGTCGTGTTCTGTGCTTCGTCGAGGATGATAATCGCATCGCTAAGCGTACGCCCACGCATAAAGGCTAGCGGAGCGATCTGTATGACTCCCGTGTCGATGAGGTCTTTGAGTTTGGGCGCTGGTATCAGTTCGCCGAGCGCATCATATAGTGGCTGGAGGTAGGGATCAAGCTTATCCTTCATCTCACCAGGGAGGAATCCGAGCTTCTCACCGGCCTCTACCGCCGGGCGGGACAGGATGATCCGGCGAACTTGCTTCGACTTGAGCGCCTTCACTGCCAGGCAGATCGCCAGGAAGGTCTTACCTGAACCGGCGGCACCTGTAGCGAAGCATAGGTCTCGCGAGGCAAACTCCCGCACCATCCGTCGCTGGCGCTCTCCTCGGGGAAGGATAGCCTTGCCGTGGACTCCATAGATGAGGACGTCGCTCTCGGCAGAGGCGGGTGCTTCTTCGCTGGTCTTCTTGCTCCGATGGCGCCGTACGGTATCGATGATCTGTGCTTCGGTGAGCTGATTGTATCGACTGCAGATCTGCTCCAGCGAGGAGAGGATGTGCAGAAGTTCTTCGGCTGCTTGGTCTTCGCCAAGTACCTTGATGACATTTTGGTGAATGCGTAGCTTCGTCTTAGGGAAGAGGCTCTGTAGTGTCACCAGGTTGGCACGGTTGACACCGATGAATTCCTGGACGTCGGCTTCCTCTAGGACGTAGAGTCGCTCCATCATAGGCTGATTATATTCTTTGGGAGTGGGAGATGAGTTGCTTGATGAGTGCTAGCCACTCAGGGTAGTGCTGTCTCAGCGAAGAGACGCTAAGGGGGAAGCGATAGCTCCAGTACTGCGCTGGATCTTCGGGGTGATTGATCTGTTCGTCCTCGGGGCTGGTCAGCCAGAGACGGTGCTCTAGGCTCATCCAGTCGGAGAGGGGGAGGATCGTCGCTAGGGCAGGGGACTCCAGATGTGCTGCTACGATCTTGCGGTAGAGCTCTTCTTCGCTCAGGGGATCTCGTTGTTGTAGCTCTTCTCTTAGGTAGCGCTCCTGCTCGCTCTTCGGTAGTGCAGACCACCATCCTCTTAGAGACGGCATATCATGTGTGGAGGTCGTGGCGATGGATCGGGAGGGGAAGGTCTTGGGATCAGCCCAGCCCGTCGGGGTGAAGCTCTTAGGCATCCGCTCAAGCTCTAGGGAGAGGATCTGCAGTGCCTCCAGCACGGCCGGTACTGTGGCGGGGATCATCCCCAGATCCTCGGCGCAGAGGAGGAGGTCTGTGTGCTCGATGAGTGCACCCAGCCGTCGTAGAGCCGTCTGCTGGAAGAGCTCGTTGTGTCGGACATAGAAAAAGTCCCCGCTGATCGCCTGCCATCGTCTTTGAAGTTCAGCATTCCAGCGTCCGAAGAGACGACTGCGCTCCAGGGCGATCCGAGGGTGGTAGCCTTCGTTGTACGGATCACGGATGAGTGCCGTCTCGGTGCACAGTCGTTGGAGTTGGAGACAAGCCTCTTCTCCGAGGGCTTCCTTCAGCTGAGGCTGGTCGTAGTCACACTGCTTCGTGTGGAGGAGGTGGTAGAAGTCTTCGAGTGAAGTCTCCTTCAGATAGCCTTGCTGACCGAGTGCTTCGAGGGTCTTCTCCCCAAGGACTTCTGCTAGATCAGCTTGGTGGATCAGGGGCTGAGTCAGCAGTTCGACGGGGAAGTCCTCGCCGAGGAGTTCCTGCCATTCTCCTAGGGTATAGGGCAGGGCAGGATGGAAGTGACCCAAGAGTCCCGAGTGCTCCGATCGGGGAACTTCCCAGATACGGAAGAAGCCGAGAATATGGTCTATTCGGAAGGCATGGAAGTAGTGCGCTTGGCGGGCGAAGCGCTTACGCCACCAGCCGAAGTCATCCGTCTCCATCCGCTCCCAGTCGTAGGTGGGGAAGCCCCAGTTCTGCCCGTCAGCAGCGAAGTCATCGGGCGGAGCTCCTGCCGACTGATCGGTGTGGAAGAGGCTCGGGGCGATCCAGACATCCACGCCATGAGGTGCTACTCCGATGGGGAGGTCGCCCTTGAGGAAGACTTTCTTCTCCTCGGCATAGCGACGCACCGCCCGTAGCTGGCAGTCGAGGACGAACTGTAACCAGTAGTAGTAGCGGATCTCCTCACGCACCTCTGGCTCTTCGGCGAAGGTCGCTGCACGAAGAGCGTCGTACTGCTCCCAGCCCGCCCAGTGGGAGGGCGGTATGCCTGGGTGCTGATCCCTCAAGACACAGTAGAGTGCATAGGGGCGAAGCCAGTGCTCCGATTCGGCGAAGAAGGCCGAGAAGTCGGGGCTCGCTAGTTCCGCACTTCCCCGCTCAGCGAACGCTAATCTTAGGTAGCGCTCCTTGAGGGCAAGCACCCGAGGGTAGTCTACTTGCGGGAGCGAACGTAGCTCACTCGCCTCTTCTTCGAAGGCCTGCTGTAGGGTGGGATCAGCCAGTGCTCCCAGCTCAGCGGGATCTATATATATGGGGTGGAGGGCATCGACCGAGATGGCATTGTAGGGATAGGAGTCCCCCTTGTCTCGGGCGAAGGTGGTATCGTTGATCGGTAGGAGTTGGAGGGCGTGCATCTCCGCTTCGGCGACGAGGTCGATCGCCTCACGAAGCGTAGCAAAGTCCCCGATGCCCCAGTCCTGCTCGCTCCTCAGAGAGAAGAGGGGCGCCACGATACCTGCGGTGCGGATAGAGCGGGTGGGGAGGTGAAGGAAGCTATCCTGGAAGTGGATCCCGTCGTAGCTCGCTCCCGTGGGAAGCACCGCCTCACGATTCGCTCCTTCTTCCCAGAGCCATCCCCCTTCGGCCGTGCGGATCAGGTACTTGTAGCTCAGTGCTACCCCTTCTCTTAGCTCCGTTCCTAGAGGCAGTGGAAGGCTGATCATCCAGCGTCCTTGCCCTAGATAACTGAGAGGCAGAGCTTCGTCTGCTTCCCACGAGCCGAGTAGGGGCGATACCCCCGAGATGAAGAGCCCTTCCTCGGGGCGTAGGCTGGGGGCAAAGACAGAGAAGGCTAGGTAAGGCGTGCTCGAAGTAAGCCCATCCGCTTCACCTCTGCGCTGGTAGAGGACGTCGCAGAGTGCCCGTGAGAAGCTCGGAGCATCTGCGGGCTGATCGATCCAGCGGTCTTGGGTGAAGAGGTGCTTCCCCTCCACAGTGCTTGGGAGTGTGTGCTTGATCCGCCACTCTCGACGCAGGGGTTTACCCTCGGGGTCGCCGAGGTAATAGTTGTAGCTGAACGAAGGGGAGTGGGGGAGGTCAAGGGTGGTTTGCCAGCGTCCGTCACCTAGGTCTTCTAGGGGGAAGGCCTCCGTAGCATCTAGGGAAGAGTCGGGGAATAGCTGTCTCTGGAGCCATATCCGCTCATTCGGAAGTGCTCGATATTCGATGGAGAAGGTGACTATCATCTAAGAGGGTGTCCTACCATTCGTTGTCTTGGGGCAAAGGGCAGGTGCTCTGCCCCTTTTACCCGCACAAAGGTACATAATTATCCCCGCTGAGGGAACGGGGAAGACCTTCCAAGCCCGAGCCTCCCAGCTCGAGGATCTACCCCTCGAGCATCGGTCAATCATAGAGGCTCCTTCATCGCCTAGTTTGCCCCTCTTTTTCGCCCGCCAAAATGAGCGCTGATTACCCCAACTTCGAGTCAAGATTTTTCGCCCCTTTCCTAGGGGAAGACCCTCGCTTTCGGTCAAGGGCCAACGACTCTTTTTCTTCGCCCCCAGCCAATATCCTCCAGAGGACCCTACGGTAGGTCGTCGAGACGACCTACAGTAGGTTTTTTCGACGACCTACCGTAGGTCGTTTTTGCCCCCTCCGAAACCCGCTTCTCCAGCGACTTTGAGCGAGCCCCCAATTTCCCTCCCCGCCTCCCCTCCCATTCTGCTGACTCAAGAGCCCTCCTACATAATAATGTATTGCCTTCCCTCACCATGCCCCAAGTGTCCGATACTCGCCCGTCCTCCAGCCCGTTCTCCTCAGCTCTCTTCTCCCCGCACGTAGAGCCCTTCGGCAGGGAGCAAACAGGCGGGTCTTGCTCGAATCCATCTGAAGTACTATCTTTGCACTGCATTTCGTGCGCTCCTCTGTGGGTCTGTCACGGAATGGAAGGGCTTGTCTCGTGGTGTAATGGTAGCACAACAGGTTTTGGTTCTGTTTGTCAAGGTTCGAATCCTTGCGAGACAACAACGGTAGAGGGAGTTTCGGCTCCCTCTTTTCTTTTGATGACCTCCTCTTGGTATTGGGTTTTGTGAGCCTGGTCATGTACTAGAGGATGCCCTGAACTTGGCCGTAGAGATGCGTCTTGGAATTATTCCCTACCTTTACCTAAAGTAATGGGTGATAGCTCAGGGCTCTCTAGGATGATGATTGGAATTTAAAGCAAAGCTCCCACGATCAAATATGAATACAATTCTCCCTCTTGCCCAGCGTCAGCTCCTTGAGAAGGTGTTGTATATCCTTCATAGGACTGGGGGGCTAGATTATTACCGAGTCTTCAAGATCCTCTACTTTGCAGAGCGAGCCTACTTGGCGAAGTTCTGTAGGAAGATGGTCGAAGACAACTTCTGCGCCTTGCCCTATGGTCCTGTGCCCACAAGCCTGTATGACGCCATACGAAGCCACGGTGGAGGCTCTCCGCTCTCTGTCGCACTCTGGCAGGATATTCAGAGTGCGGGTGAGGATGCCCCTACCGTGCTCCTCCCTCTGAGAGAGCCGAACATGGACTACATCGCCCGACATGAGGCGGAGACCTTAGATGAGGCTATAGCTACCTATGCCACTAAGAGCTTTAGTGACCTGAAGATCCTATCTCATGGGGAGGCTTGGAGCGGGACGGAGCACTGCGGTGTGATTACCCCCGAAGCGATCGCCCTCGAGGGTGGTCTGGATAAGGAAGGGCTTCCTTATCTGAAGGAGCAACTAGAGTGGCAAGCCATCGAGAAGGAGGTGCTCTAATGGACGTCGGGGTTACATCTGTTGGCACTGTCCACTACGTCGCTATGGATCGGGCTAATGGGATTGTCCCCAAGGATGGCTATCCTTCTCGAAATAAGTTCTTCGTGATCCTTGGTTGGGACGACCAGGGGTACGCCTATGGAGGTGTGGTATTCAACTCTCGAGTGAACCAGAAGCTCCCCTACAATATACAGCTGTACCACTATCCTATCCGTAAGTCCGCCTACAGCTTCCTCACTCATGATAGCTTCATCGACTGCACCTCGCTGATGCGGGTGTGTGGCTCTCAGCTTACGTCTGCTACCTTCCGAGGAGCACTAAGCCAAGAGCATCTGGAGTATGTCCTGGGAGCAGTGCGCGAATCTGGTACGATCCCCGCTATTAAGCTTCGGATGTACGGGATCATCCCTTAGTCGATCGTCTTGTAGGGTGGAGGATAGTAGGCTGGTCTTCCTCCGAGCGTCACCTTTGGCCTCAGCGGTCGTCTCCCTCGCTGGATATGGGGCGAAGCGTAGGGAATATTTGCAGGTATCGGAAAAAGTAGTATCTTTGCAACGTCAAAAGGCAAAACGGCCAAGCACGGTGTGGTAGTTCAGCTGGTTAGAATACCTGCCTGTCACGCAGGGGGTCGCGGGTTCGAGTCCCGTCCATACCGCTTAAAGGAGCTGTGTCATCCTTCTCTTATGGAGAAGATAGCACAGCTTCTCTGCCAAAAAGCCAAGCTCGGGATGTAGCGCAGTCCGGTTAGCGCACCTGCTTTGGGAGCAGGGGGTCCCAGGTTCGAATCCTGGTATCCCGACACAATAGGGAGGTCTGATGTAGAGCACTACGTCAGACCTCTTTTCTTATATATCCAGCAGGCTAGGCTTAGAGCGCCTTCTGGAGCAGACTCTTCGACCGATGAGGGGCGCCTTCACGGGGAGAGTCGTATCTTTACGCCATGGGGCTATCTCCCCATCCCGACAACGAATCAGATGAAGCAAGAATCTCGCATGATCGCTAAGACGCTACAGGCTCTAGAGCCCGTCTTGGCCCAAGAACTAGAAGCCCTCGGAGCGACAGATATAGAGGAAGGGCGCCGTATGGTCTCCTTCACCGGAGACAAGAAGCTCCTCTACAAGGCGAACTACTGCCTGCGCACCGCCCTACGTATCCTCCTGCCTATCGCTACCTTCCGAGCGACGAATCCCGACGAGCTCTATAGCCAGCTCAAGGGGCTCGACTGGAGTGCTTGGATGCGGTCTGGAGATAGCTTCGCCTTCGACACCGTGGTCTACTCGGAGACCTTCACCCACAGTAAGTATGTAGGCTATCGTGCCAAGGATGCGCTGGTCGACTACTTCGTGGAGCGTGGGGAGAATCGCCCCTCGGTACGTCTGGACAACCCTGACCGCCTCTTCCACATCCATATCGCTCATGACGAGGTGACCCTGGCGCTGGATAGCTCAGGGGAGAGCCTCCACAAGCGTGGCTGGCGTGTGGCGCAGACGGAAGCGCCGATGAGTGAAGTCCTCGCAGCAGGTATCCTACTTCTCGCAGGCTGGGATGGCTCGACGGACTTCGTCGATCCCATGTGTGGCTCGGGGACGCTCCTTATCGAAGCAGCGCTCATCGCCCGAGGGATCGCTCCGGGATCCTTCCGCCGAAGCTTCGCCTTCCAGCGCTGGCTCGACTACGATGCAGGGCTCTTTGACCTAGTCAAGGAAGAGGCTGAGGGGCAGCTTCGTCCCTTTGAACACCATATATATGGGTCAGACAATTCGATCGAAGCCGTCAAGGTCGCTCGCTACAATGTACGTACGGCAGGCCTTGGGGACATCATCACCGTAGCGCATCATGCTATGCAGGATTGCCCTGCTCCCGAGGCGCCCGTCCTTCTGGTAACTAATCCACCCTACGGCGAACGCCTACGGCCACGCTCCATCGAAGATCTCTACCGAATGATCGGGGAGCGCCTCAAGCATAACTATGCCGGCTCCAAGGCGTGGATCATCGCCTACAAGCCGGAGCACTTCGACTCTATAGGTCTTCGGCAGAATATGCGTATCAAGATGCTCAACGGCTCTCTGGAGTGTGAGCTCCGTGGCTATGAGCTCTTCGCAGGGAAGCGTGACGACTATAAGCGTGAGCGAGGTGGGGAAGGTTGCCCCGAAACTCCCCGCCGGGAGCGTGCCCCACGCTCTGAGCGTCCTCGTCGGGAGTTTGACCGCTCTCGTAGGCCATTCGACCGCTCTGATCGCTCCGACAGAACGGATCGACCCGATTGTGACCGCAGGGATCGACCCGAGAGAGGGGAACGTTTTGACCGATCCAGTCGCACTGATCGCCCCGATCGTGACCGCAGGGATCGCCCCGAAAGAGGGGAGCGCTTTGACCGAGCAAATAGATCCGAGCGTCCAGAGCGTACCGATCGGCCTAGTCGCCCTCGTCGTGACCGAGACTTCGATCGTGGCTCTTCGTCGGATCGTCCCCGTCGTCCTCGCCCTACAGATGACAGACCTCGGGAAGAAAGAGGCCCTCGCCGAGAGCACTCCGAGAAGAAAAAAGAGGGTGGTCTCTGGCCCAACGATCGCTTCCGTTACCGAGACGAAGAAGGGCGTGAACGTATTCGTTCTAAGCGCTCTAGCCATATCCAGGTATTCTCCCTCGACAAGGAGGAGTAGCCTGTAGAAGCCTTGCTAGGTACGGACATTCTCGGGAGGATATTTGGTCGTTTCGATTTTTGTTGTACCTTTGCAGTGCAAACGGGTCAGCCCAGGTGGCGGAATTGGTAGACGCGCTCGTTTCAGGTGCGAGTGTTCAAAAGACGTGCAGGTTCGATTCCTGTCCTGGGCACTGCCTGACGCTAAGCGTCTCAAGTTTGCAGAGCTTCAAATACGCGGGTGGTGAAATTGGTAGACACGCTACTTTGAGGGGGTAGTGCCGGTTACGGCGTGTGAGTTCAAATCTCATCCCGCGTACAAAGAAAGAGAGCGAGACTCCTTAAGAAGTAATTCTTGAGGAGTCTCGCTACTTTTGTACAGATACATCGATCGTATAGCGCATGAAAGATAAGAGTATGACCGTCTATCCCAATGCCAAGATCAATCTTGGTCTCTTCATCACTGGCCGACGCTCCGATGGGTACCATCTGCTGGAGACCGGCTTTCTTCCTATTCCCCTTTGTGATGTCCTAGAGCTCTCCGTCCTAGCAGACGAAGAGGAGGATCGGCTAGAGGTCGTGGGGGGTATCGAGACGGGAGCGCTGAGTGACAACCTAGTGCTCCGTGCCGTGCGAGCCCTCCGTGCTGTCTGCCCGTTCCCTGCGCTCTCCCTTCGCCTGGCGAAGCACATCCCTTCGGGGGCAGGTATGGGTGGTGGATCGGCAGATGCTTCCTTCACCCTCACTGCTGTCAATGAGCTTTGTATCCTCGGACTCTCCCCAGAGGAACTGGAGCAGATCGCCCTAGGCCTCGGAGCAGACTGTCCTATCTTCGTGCGCAATCAGCCTGCTTTGGGTCGAGGGATAGGCGAGGTGCTTACCCCCCTCGCTCTACCACAGCTCGCCGGCTATCACCTAACGATCGTCAAGCCAGAAGTCCATATCTCCACCGCTGAAGCCTTCCGTGGACTCCTTCCCATTGAGCCTAGGGAGACTTCTCTCGAAGTACTCCTTAGTCAGCCCGTTCCCTCCTGGTCTTCGTCGGTGATCAATGACTTTGAGCCCAGCCTCTTCCCACGCTACCCTGAGCTGAAGGAGATCAAGGCGGAGCTCTACCGACTCGGGGCGGACTTCGCTCTGATGACAGGCTCGGGAGCAGCGCTCTATGCCCTGTCTAAGGAGCCCATATCCCTAGAGACCTTCGAGAAGAAGGGCTACTTCCTCTGGCAGGGCAGGATCTAAGCCCTCCCCCTCTCCCCAACCAAACCTTACCCCAATGACTCCCTCTACATCTATCCCCCAGCTACTTGTAGCCGCTGGCTCTTCGGGCAGTGGCAAGACGACCTTTACCCTCGGACTCCTTCGTGCATTGAAGAAGCGGGGGCTGAAGGTGCAGAGCTTTAAGTGTGGCCCTGACTACATCGACCCGAAGTTCCACCACCTAGCGAGTGGCCGTTCGTCGATCAACCTCGATCTCTTCATGATGAGTCCCGAGCATGTGCGTGCCGTCTATGCACGGCATACCCAGACGGCGGATGCTACCATCGTCGAGGGCGTGATGGGGCTCTATGATGGCTATGTGCGTATGCATGGCTCTTCGGCTGAGGTAGCACGGACGGTAGGTATCCCCACGGTCCTCCTGGTCGATGCTCGTTCGTCGGCCTATTCTGTCGGGGCACTACTCTATGGCTTCAAGCACTTCCGTCAGGACACGGAGGTTGTAGGCGTGGTCTTCAATCGTGTAGCGTCGGAGAATCATTACCGCTTCCTCCGTGAGGCGGCGGAGGACGCTGGGGTATGCCCCCTAGGCTATATCCCGAAGGCCAAGCTCCTAGAGATCCCCTCCCGTCATCTTGGCCTATCGCTCGAGGAACTGGAGCGTATGGATGCCCTGCCCGAAGAGGTAGCCCAGATGCTCGAGGAGCACGTTGATCTGGATCGCCTTCTCTCGCTCTGCTCCCGTCCCCGCCCTCAGCAGATCGAGGAAGCACTCCCTCAGCCCGCCAGCTCCCGACGTATCGCTATTGCCCGGGATGAAGCATTCAACTTCATCTATGAGGAGAATGTACTTCGCCTGAAGGCCTTCGGGGAAGTTGTCTTCTTCTCCCCGCTGAGGGATGAGCCCCTGCCCCAGTGTGATCTGCTGTATCTGCCTGGGGGGTACCCCGAGTTCTACCTCTCGGAGCTGACGAAGGCAGAGCATAGCCGCCGGAGCATCCAAGCTCATGCAGAGGCTGGAGGGAAGATCCTAGCCGAATGTGGTGGGATGATGTACCTCTGCCGGGCTATCCGTGATGAAGAAGGCCGTAGCTATCCCATGTGCGGTGTCCTTGACCTAGAGGCGACGATGGAAGGGATGCGCCTTAAGCTCGGCTATCGCAAGCTCTATGTCGGTGGCATGGAGTGGCGAGGGCATGAATTCCACTACTCCAGTATCGTCGCTGGAGAAGGAGGGGAGGAGACGACGGGACATCAGCTCACGGCTCGGGATGAGCCAGCACTCACCCTCCTCTACCGCAAGGGGAATGTCTTAGCTGGCTACACCCACCTTTACTTCGCCGAGCAAGATCCCTTTGCCCTCTTCGACTAAGTCCTTTTCGACCCTTAATTTTTACTCTTCTCTACCCTTACTAGCAAGGGGGAAGAAATAGACCCCGCTGTAGGGCGACTTTGGGATCTACGGTGGATCGCTTTGACGACCTACCGTGGGTCGTCAGGGCGACCTACAGCAGGTTTTTCTTGCGACCTACCGTGGGTCACTTTTTAGCCTCTTTGTGGGAAGGGGAGAAAGGGGCTATAGATCCCGCTTGGTAAGCGGGGAGTCTCGACCTTGGATGGGGTGAGATGAAGGGAGGAGAAATGACCCGATTTTTGTTCCCTTTCTGAAGGGTGGAGACGAAGGTGATTTTCCTCCCCAAATGATAGAAATGAGTAAGCCCCGAGCATCAGACCGTCTGATGCTCGGGGCTTACTCGTTGGGGCAGTCGGGGCTTACTTTGCTAGGCCACGAGAGCGGAGTAGGCTCGACATATCGGGCTCGGTGAGACCCGTGAATTCGGTGAAGAACGTGCCGACGGGCTTCGTGTTGCCTCGTGAGATGACGAGGTCACGGAAGCGCTGACCATTCTCACGAGTCATACCGCCGTGTGCCTGGAACCAGTCGAAGATATTGTCATCGAGGACTTCGGTCCAGAGGTAGGAATAGTACCCCGAGGCGTAGCCACCACCGAAGACATGGAGGTAGTAGGCCGAGCGGTAGCGGGGAGGCACGAGGGTGAAGGGCAGACCCGACTTCGTCAGGGCTTCACGCTCGAAGGCATCCACGTCGGTGATCTTCGTCCCAGCAGGGAGTAGTCCCCAGGCCATGTCGATGGTTACGGAGGCGAGGTTCTCACCGAGCGCATAGGACTGACCGAAGTTCGCCGAAGCCTTGAACTTGTCGATCAGCTCTTGAGGCATGGGCTCGCCCGTCTGGTAGTGGCGTGCGTAGTTGCGCAGGACGACGGAGTCGGTCATCCAATGCTCGTTGAACTGCGAAGGCATCTCGACGAAGTCTCGTGGGGTGTTGGTACCCGAGAGGGTCTCGTACTTCTGCGAGGCGAAGATGCCGTGGAGTGCGTGCCCGAACTCATGGAACATCGTCTCTACGTTGTCCGACGACAGGAAGGCAGGAGCTCCCTTGGCAGGGGCGGGGAAGTTGCAGACGTTATAGATGACAGGCTTCGTGCCGAAGAGGGTGCTCTGCTGGACGAAGTTGGACATCCAGGCGCCACCGGTCTTGGTGGGGCGACGGAAGTAGTCGGTGTAGAAGAGGGCCAGCGGGGTATTGTCCTTGTCGAAGACCTCATAGACCTTCACGCCGTCTGCATAGACGGGGATGTCAGGGCGGGGCTTGAAGGTCAGGCCGTAGAGGCGGTTAGCGGCGAAGAAGATACCATTCTCTAGGATGCTGTCGAGGACAAAGTAGGGCTTGAGGTCGGACTCATTGAGGTCGAACTTCTCCTTCTTCAGACGTTCGGCATAGTAGTCCCAGTCCCAAGCTTCGAGTTTGAACTCTTTCCCTTCGGTCTTCTGTGCGAAGGCTTGCAGTTCGGCAGCATCTTCGGCTACCTTAGCACGGCAGGCTGGAGCGAGCTGGTCCACGAGGCGAAGGACGGCCTCGGGGCGCTGTGCCATCTGGTCGCTCAGAGCCCAGGCAGAGAAGCTGGAGAAGCCGAGGAGCTTGGCCTTGGTGGCACGAAGCTCTGCGATGCGAGTGATCGTGGCGTGGGTGCCTGTGCTATCGCTGGCGGAGCAACGATTGAGCGAGGCTTCGAGCAGACGACGACGCAGGTCTCGGTTATTCAGCTCGGCGATGTAGCCTGGGCGGGTGGTGTTGGTTTGCTCGAGGAGGTACTTGCCTTTCTGCCCGGCCTGAGTAGCCGCTTCGGCAGCACGAGCGATGGCTTCTTCGGAGAGACCATCGAGGTCTTCTACTCGATCTACGAGGACGGCGGCAGCCTTAGTCCCTGCATTCACCTGATTGGTGAACTTGGTCTGAAGGACGGCGATCTCGCTATTGATCTTCTTGAGCTCCTCCTTGTCTTGGGGTGAGAGGAGCGCTCCTTCGTGGACGAACTGGTCATAGAGGAGCTCGGTGAGGCGTAGGTCTTCGCCCTTGAGACTAGCGCGCTGGTCGTAGACGGCCTTGATACGGGCGAAGAGCTTCTCGTTCAGCAGGAGGACATCCTGATGATCGGAGAGCATGGGGGTAGTCTCTTCGTCGATCTTCTGGAGCTCCTCCGTGCCGTCGGCGCCGACGAGCCCTGAGAGGATGGCGGTCGCACGGGCAAGGAGTCGTCCGGACTTCTCGTACGCCAGGATGGTGTTCTCGAAGGTCGGAGCTTCGGGATTCTTGGTGATGCTGTCGATCTCGGCCAGCTGGATACGTATCCCCTCTTCGATAGCGGGGATGAAGTGCTCAGGGCGGATCTTGCTGAAGTCTGGCGCATGGTAGTCCAGAGTACTCTCGGTGAGTAGCGGGTTCTCCTTCGTAGAGGAGGAGTGACAGGCTGCGAGCATAGCTAGGAGGCTAAGTGTAGCGATGAGTCGTTTCATTGTCGTATGGGTTAGCTCGTATGGTTAGCGGTGGGGCTAGAGGAGAGGCTGGGGCTCACCGATCCAAGCGATACCCTGGTCGATGGTGCGGATCTCTGTGATGTGGAGCAGGCGACGTAGGTCTTCGATGGTGCTCTTGACGCAGTAGTCACCTGCCAGACCTGCTATGTCGACACGCATGGCATTCATCAGGAGATCGGGCACGGCGTCATGGAAGGCACTGTAGGCATCCTTCTGACGGGTCATGGCCTTAGGGATGAAGAGGACGTTCATCCCCTTGCGCTTGAGGTCCATGATGACGTCTGCTAGAGGAGGGTAGAGCGCAGCCCCGACGGTGAAGCGGACGCAGTGGATGGGCCACTGTCCACCCTGTACTTCGAAGCTACAGTGATCCGCAGGATGCTGGTCCATGGTGATGATGATGGCATCGTACTCCGCATGGTGCTCTCGGGTCCAAGCGGTGATGTAGTCCATCGCAGCGGTAGCCCCTGGGACGGGGAGGGTACCGGTGATGAAGTCGTTCTGAGGGTCTACGATGAGTAGGACGTTCATGATCTGTAGTTGAGTAAGGTAATGTGTGAGATGTGTGATGTGTATGGTAAGGGCAGAGGCTGTACCCCGACCTTGTCCCACGAGGGGACTAAGCGAAGGATACAGCCTCTGTCATGTGTGCTAGGGATGTGGGGGATCAGAGCTCGAGATCCAGGTCGAACTGCTCATGCCAGGGCAGACCCTGCTTCATGAGCTGCTCCATGAATGGATCGGGATCGAACTCCTCTACATTATATACACCTGGACGGCGCCATAGCCCCTTGAAGAACATCAGGGCACCGATCGTAGCGGGTACGCCCGTCGTGTAGCTCACGCCCTGAGCACCCGTCTCCTGGTAAGCGGCCTGATGGCTGCAGTTGTTCCAGACGTAGTAGGTCTTCTCCTTGCCGTCCTTGATCCCACGGATACGGCAGCCGATGGACGTCTCACCCGTGTAGTTCTCACCGAGCTCACCGGGGTTAGGCAGGATAGCCTTGAGGAACTGGATGGGGACGATCTCCACGCCGTTGTAGAGGACGGGGTCGATACGCGTGATACCGATATTCTGCATGACGCGCAGGTGGGTCAGGTACTCCTGTCCGAAGGTCATCCAGAAGCGTGCACGGCGGATCGTGGGAAAGTTCTTCACGAGCGACTCAAGCTCCTCGTGGTAGAGGAGGTAAGACTCACGCAC
>ERZ772766.37-NODE-37-length-91968-cov-6.268591_pt1 | contig 91968 bp, 67 predicted proteins | sample MGYA00511379_ERZ772766 | MGnify/ENA primary metagenome ERZ772766 (study PRJEB29015, sample SAMEA2737895) | human oral metagenome | biome: human oral; feature: human-associated habitat; material: dental | place: China | collected 2116 ... | reverse complement strand
AGAGCGTCAGATTCCGGTTCTGAAGGTCGAGGGTTTGAGTCCCTCCTGGGTCACACGGTCGAAGCCCCATCCCAAGTAGTCTCTCTAGAGGCTCTCCGGGATGGGGCTTCGCTGTATATCGGGGCTCGGGCGGTATTCGGAGTTATTTGTATATTTGGGGGCTAAAAGCGCTACATTGACATATACTCTAGCTCATAAACTCAAGAACTGATGCATTCGAATCAAGCTGGCCTCTCGCCAGAAGCCTTCCAAGGGAATGTCGAAGGCCAACCTGTCCAACTCTATACCCTAACGAATAAGTTCGGAGCAGAAGCACACTTCATCAATCAGGGTGCTAAGCTCGTGTCCCTCGTCGTACCCAGCCGTACGGGACTGGTGGACGTGATCCTCGGGCACGACAGCCTGCAGGAATATATCGATAGTGAAGAGGCTTACTTCGGAGCGATCTGCGGGCGCTATGCTAACCGCATTGCTCTGGGGAAGTTCGCTCTCGACGGAGTCACCTACGAGCTACCTATCAATAATGGCCCCAATAGCCTGCACGGAGGCCTTCGTGGCTTCAATGCCGTGATCTGGAGAGGGGAGCAAACGAAGGCGAACCAAGTCACCTTCCGCTACGTCTCTCCCGACGGCGAAGAAGGCTACCCAGGCGAGCTATCGGTCGAAGTCGTCTACACGCTCACCGACGAGTATGAGCTGACGATCGAGTACACTGCTTCGACGACGAAGCCCACGGTGCTCAACCTCACCAACCACGCTTACTTCAATCTCTCGGGCGAAGGTGACCCTTCGGTACACGACCATACCCTCGTGATCGACGCTAAGGAATATCTACCCACCGATGAGACGGCGATCCCCTACGGAGCTCCCGCTCCTGTCGAGGGTACGCCTATGGACTTCACCACGCCCCATACCATCGGGGAGCGTGTGGATACCGACTTCGACCAGCTACGCTGGGCACGAGGCTACGACCATACCTATATATTAGACAAAGCGCTGGGTAAGCTCGGCCGTGCAGCCCGCTGCTCTTCACCTAAGACCGGCATCGTCATGGAGGTCTATACTGACCAGCCAGGCGTGCAGCTCTATACGGGCAACTGGATGAGTGGCAACCTTCGTGGTAAGCACGACCATCGCTATCCTGCCCGTGCTGCCCTCTGTCTCGAGACCCAGCACTATCCCGACAGCCCCAACAAGCCCGAGTATCCGACGACACGCCTCAATCCTGGCGAAGTCTTCCGCTCGGTGACTGCCTTCCGCTTCACAGTAGAAGGCTAAGCAACGCTAACTAACAAAATCCATTCACATAAACAGTAAGTAATGACACAACAGAAACAGACGCAGAGCTATCTGGTGCCGTTCATCATCATGGTGGTGCTCATGGCCCTGGTGGGACTGATCACGAACCTGAACGGGCAGTTCCAGGCACCTATGCAGGCCGCCTTCCTTCAGAAGTCTGGCTCACTCACCAATGCGCTCACCACACTGATCACCTTCGCCTTCTTCAGTGGTTACCTAGCTATGGGTATCCCTAGTGCTAAGTGCATCGAGAAGAAGGGCTACAAGAAGACTCTCATCATCGGGCTCTTCGGTCTGATCGCTGCCTTCGGTCTGTATGAGCTCTCAGCTTATATCTTCGAGGCAGTAGACCTAGAGAAGTTCCAAGCTGAAGTGGCAGATCCTAATGCGGTCATCATCCCTGTAGCCTACTATGTCTTCCTGCTGGCAGGCTTCGTCGCAGGTTCGGCTATGACCTTCCTTCAGGCAGTGCTCAACCCCTACATCGTCGCTTGTGATGTGAAGGGTACGACAGGGGTCACGCGTCAGTCGATCGCAGGTACGGCTAACTCTACGATGGCTACGATCGCTCCTATGCTCGTAGCGTCGGTGATCTTCGCTGGTAAGAGTGGTCTGGACATCGCCCTTAGCTCGCTCTACATCCCCTTCCTCGTGCTCATCGTCCTCGTCGGTGGTCTCATCGTCGCTCTGATGAACATACACCTTCCCTCGATCGCTAGTGCAGAGAAGAAGGAAGGCGAAGTGCTGGAGAAGAGCGTCTGGAGCTTCTCGCATCTGGCTCTCGGTGTCGTAGCTATCTTCATGTACGTCGGGGTAGAAGTCTGTATCGGGAACAATATCAACCTCTATGGTCAGAGCCTAGGCTTCAAGCCCGAGCAGGCAGCTCTGATGGCGACTATCTACTGGTCTCTGATGCTCGTCGGTCGTCTCTGTGGTAGTTTCCTCAGCAGTATCAGTGCTAGCAAGCAGCTCCTGATCACCTCAACGGGTGCAGGTGTCCTCGTCCTCGCTTCGATCGTGACGAACAATCCTTACTTCCTCGTCGGTGCAGGTCTCTTCCACTCCGTCATGTGGGGCGCTATCTTCTCACTGGCTATTGACAAGCTCGGTAAGTACACGTCCGCTGGCTCAGGTGCTCTGATGATGGGTATCTTCGGTGGTGCTATCCTTCCTTTCGCACAGGGTATCCTCGCCGATAGCCTCGGTAGCTGGCACTTCACCTGGGTCATCGTCCTCGTCGGTGAAGCTTACCTCCTCTACTATGCACTGGTAGGTCACAAGGTACGTCAGCTCCCTTAGTCTTCGGACTTCTTTATATCCTTCACAGTCCCCCTCTCGTACGACTATACGTCAGGGGGACTGCTATTCAAACAAATATCTTCAGACCTCAAATGAATACACAAGCTATCCGCGACAAGTTCGCAGCCCTCTACGGCGAAGCCGGTACCCTCTACACTTCGCCTGGTCGTATCAACCTCATCGGTGAGCACACCGACTACAATGGCGCCTTCGTCTTCCCCGGGGCCATCGACAAGGCTATGGTCGCAGAGATCCGCCCCAATGGTACGGATCGTGTCCGCGCCTTCGCCCTTGACCTGGACGAATCGGCAGAGTTCGGTCTCAAGGAAGAGGATGCGCCTAGCCAGTCTTGGGCACGCTACATCTTCGGTGTCTGCCGTGAGATCCAGAAGCGTGGTGGCAAGATCGCAGGCTTCGATACGGTCTTCGCTGGTGATGTGCCCCTTGGCGCAGGGATGTCTTCGTCGGCAGCGCTGGAGAGCACCTTTGCCTTTGCCCTCGATGACCTCTTCTCCCTCGGTCTCTCCAAGTGGGACATGGCTAAGATCGGTCAGGCTACGGAGCACAACTACTGCGGTGTAAAGTGTGGGATCATGGACCAGTTCGCCTCGGTCTTCGGTAAGGCAGGTAAGCTCCTTCGCCTCGACTGCAAGAGCTTCGAATACGAAGAGCATCCCTTTGATCCTAAGGGCTACCGACTGCTCCTCGTCGACAGCTGTGTCAAGCACGAACTCGCTAGCTCTGCCTACAACAAGCGTCGTGAGAGCTGTGAGCGTGTCGTCGCTACCCTCGCTAAGCGCTATCCAGAGATCAAGTTCCTACGTGATGCTTCCTTTGCTCAGCTCGAAGAGGTGAAGAGCGAAGTCAGCGAAGAGGACTACAAGCGTGCGGCCTACGTCATCGGCGAAGTAGAGCGTGTCCTCGCAGTATGCGAAGCCCTTGACAAGGGGGACTATGCTACCGTCGGTGAGAAGATGTACGAGACGCACCACGGCATGAGCAAGCTCTACGAAGTGAGCTGCGAAGAGCTCGACTTCCTCAACGACCTGGCTCGTGAGTTCGGTGTCACGGGTTCTCGTGTCATGGGTGGTGGCTTCGGAGGCTGTACGATCAACCTCCTCAAGGAAGAGCTTCACGATAGCTTCATCGCCGAAGTCAAGAAGCGCTACGAAGCGAAGTACGGCATCCAGCCCAAGTTCTACGACGTAGTCATCTCCGACGGTGCTCGTCGCCTCTAATGCGTAGCGCTCCGCTCGCCTTTAACCACGACACCCCGCAAGGGACTTGCCTTTTCGTTAGGCAGTCGCCTTGCGGGGTGTCGTCGTTTTCTCTGTCGAAGGGGCTTAAGCTACCTCACTTCTTCCTTCGCTTCTTCCATTCCTCTAGGGTGAGCTTGGTGAAGTGCTCGGTGCGTACTTCGCCGAGTAGGGGCACGGGCTTCTGCTCTTCGGTGTGGCTGTACTTAAAGCCACACTTCTCTTGAGTTCGTTGGGATTTCACATTGCCCTCGTAATAGCCACACCACACGGCACTCATCGCTAAGTCTTCGAAGGCATAGCGAAGCAACTCATCGATAGCTTCGGGGATGAGACCTTGCCCCCAAAAGGGTTCGCCGATCCAGAAGCCTATCTCGCATTCGCCCTCTGCAATACTTGCGGTATGGATAGCGCTTCTTAAGGTCATGATGCCGATGCTTCCGATAGCTTCGTTCGTTTCCTTGAGCACCACGGCGAAGGTCCCCGAGTCGGAGAGTACGCTTCGGATGATCTCACGGCTCTCGTCTTCGCTCTGGTGCGGAGGCCAACCAGCGATAGGACCGACATTGGGGTTCTGTGCATATTTGAAGAGGGCAGGGGCATCGCTTTCCCGCCAAGGTCTCAAGAGAAGTCGTTCGGTCTGTAGTCTCATAATCATTCGTTGGAAGATAGTCGTAAGAGGGAATAGGCTCGCTATTCCCACCACAGGACAAAGTTGCGGATAGGTGCCGAGTTGGGGATCTGCGAGCTATTGACGGTCTTCGTCTTCTCGTCCCACCAAGTAGCGGGGAGCTTTGACTTAGGGATAGAGAAGCTGGCACGCAGGTCATCTACCACGACGACGATATCCTTCTTGTCGGGCTCGATGCGCGTGATCGAATAGGCCTGCTTGATATCTCCAAAGGTAGAGGCTGTAGTGATGTCCTGCTCCGTATGGAAGAGTGGATTGAGGACGATTACACGATTTACTCGCTGCTTCATATCTGCACGCTTCTTCGAGCTGATGCTGAGGAGGGGCTCGAAGTAGCGTGTATAGATCGTATAGACGTCGTACTTGTCATCGGCGAACTCTCCCTCCTCCTTCAGCTCAATCTGAGCAGCAGGCACACGCTTGAAGATATCCTCGAGCGTCATCTCGCTCGTGATATCCCCGATGCTATTCTTCGTTATCGTGGACCTGTAGTAGGTCTCGGGGATAGGCACTCGGCCATTGATGTACGCCACCCGAGAGAGGATCTCACTATCCTTCTTCGTGAAGACCGTGACGCCCAGCTGATCGTGGCTGGGTGCGATACACAGCGTGACACCCTCGGAGGACTCACCCAGTGGAACGAAGATCGTATCACGGCGAAGCGTCCCCAGCTCGACCAGGTCGCTATGCTCCTTGCCCAGCAGCTGAGAGCCAGAGATGGAGATCAGGTATTTATCTCCTTCGGGGGATATCAAGAGCGAGCGATGGGAGCTGTCGCCTTCTTGGGGGGAGGCAAAAGTATATGTGCCAGGGAAGTTGTAGGGCTGGCGCTTACGTAAGATGTAGTGAGAGGACTGATCTCCCTTAATCTTATTTCCATTGGCATCGAGGATGGTCAGGGTCCCATCACCGAGGGCAAAGCGCTCTGGAATGTCGGGGGAATTAAGCGTCAAGATACCATCCTTCACGGTATAGGTCACCTTACTAATCTCGCGCACATACCCAGCAACTTCGCTCATATAGGTAGCGTGTATGGAGTCATCGAGGGTGATGGAGAGCTCAATGCCATCGCAGTCGCCACAGGGGACCGTCCCGAGATAGACGGGGGGAGCGACGTGCGATGAGGTATCTTCGGACTGTTGCTTCCCTCCGCCTTGGCAGGAGAAGAGTCCGAGAGCACAGAGGGCAATGATTAGACGCTCTTTTAGCATGACTTATTTGCTTATGAAGTGATTACTCTAAGTGAAGACGGGGCAAGGCAAACGCCTTCGCCCAGCGTAGTAAAGGTAGCATATTTACCGCTCACAGCTCTCGGGAGGGAAAGTGCATTCTCGAGGAGAAGACAAGCTACTTAGCGTAGGAAGTAGCAGAGCTTCGTGAGGGAAGGGGAAGAGGTCGGTGAAGGAGGTAGAGGAGCTTGACGACAAATGCAAAGGAGTTTTGCGAGCGAACTTCCTTGAGTTCGCCGCCATTCAAACGGTAGTAGCTAGAAGTTCAACCGAATGAAGGTAAAGATTTATACGTATAAACTCGGGACTTAATACGTATTAACTCGGGATTTTATACGTATTAATTTGAGGATTAATACGTATTAATCTGCAACCCCAAGCGATAAAAATACCAAACTTAACCGAAAGAGATTTCGCATTCCAACGAAACTAACTACCTTTATCCCAGCAATAAACCGCACGAAGTAGCGACCTTCCTCCCTCCCCTTCAGCTACTTCGCCCAACTACACAATGTACTATGACAAGCAAAACACTTCAGTACGTCCTCTTCCCTCGGAAGGTTACCTTCGGAAAGCACCGTGGGAAGACCATGCAGATCGCTCGGCTCACGGGACGCTATCACGTCGACTTCGAGCGCTTCTGCGAACTGGTCGCCCATAACACCACGCTCAACTACATGGAAGTGCAGAGTGTCCTCAACCTCGCCGCAGACACTGCACGTGACCTTGTCTCGGAGGGCGCCATCGTTGACTATGGTCGCCTCGGGCACTTGATGCCCAGCTTCAAGAGCCGTGTCGTAGAACTCGAGGAGAAATTCAATCCCACCATCCACATCGGTGAAGTCAAAGTGCTCCTTCGCCCATCGAAGCGCTACTTCACTCTAGAGGATATTCACTTCCGCCGAGCGCCACAAAAGACGAAGAAGACAAAGGGCTAGCGGAGGAAAGACGGAGTTTTTTGCTACCTTTAGTAGGGCAAAGCTGGGGGATTCACCGCCCTTCGCACCGCCTCAAACAATACATTCATTCTAAGAACTAGACCCCATTATGAGCCAAATCAAGGACTACATCCACGAGCACGAAGGTCGCTTCCTCGAGGATCTCTTTGAACTTATCCGTATCCCTTCCGTTAGCGCCAAGAGCGAACATAAGCCCGACATGCAGCGTGCTGCCGAATATTGGCAGAGCCACCTGAAGAAGATCGGCGTACAGCATGCAGAGATCTTCCAGACTCCAGGTAATCCCATCGTCTTCGGCCACTATCAGAAGGACCCCTCACTACCTACGCTCCTCGTCTATGGCCACTACGACGTGATGCCCCCCGAACCACTTGACCTCTGGAAGAGCGAACCTTTCGAGCCAGAAGTACGTGATGGTCACATCTGGGCACGTGGTGCAGACGACGACAAGGGCCAGTCGATGATCCAGATCAAGGGCTTCGAGACGGCGCTTGCCCTCGGACTCGTGAACTGCAACGTGAAGTTCATCCTCGAAGGTGAAGAAGAAATCGGTTCGACCAACCTGGAGCCCTTCTGCCGTGAACACCTTGAGATGCTCAAGGCTGACAATATCATCGTCTCCGACACCAGCATGCTCAGCGCCGAAACACCTTCGATCACGACGGGCCTACGTGGCTTAGCTTATTGGCAGATCGAAGTGACGGGTGCCGATCACGACCTTCATTCCGGTCACTTCGGCGGTGCCGTGGCTAACCCCATCAACGAGCTCTGTAAGCTCATCGCACAGATTCAGGACAAGGATGGTCGTATCACCATCCCCGGCTTCTATGACAAGGTCGTCGACCTAACGCCCGAAGAGCGTGAGATGATTCGTCAGATCCCCTTCGATGAAGAAGCCTACAAGAAGTTCCTCGATGTAGATGACCTCTTCGGTGAGAAGGGCTACCATACGCTCGAGCGTAATAGTTGCCGTCCTTCCTTCGATGTCTGCGGTATCTGGGGTGGATACCAGGGCGAAGGTTCGAAGACTGTCCTTCCCTCCAAGGCTTATGCCAAGGTCTCTTGCCGTCTGGTAGCCAACCAGGATCATAAGGAGATCAGCCAGGCTCTCGTAGACTACATCGAGAGTATCGCACCTAAGTACGTCCGTGTGAAGGTCACGAAGATGCACGGTGGCCAGGCTTACCTCTGCCCCATCGACCTACCTGCTTACCGAGCAGCCGAAGAAGCTGTCGGCATAGCCTTCGGTAAGCGTCCTCTTGGTCTGCGCAGTGGCGGTAGTATTCCCATCATCGCCGCCTTCGAACGTGTCTTCGGGATCAAGACTATCCTTATGGGCTTCGGGCTGGAAAGCGATGCGATCCACTCACCCAACGAGAATCTGCCTCTCGACATCTTCTACAAGGGCATCGAGGCTGTAGCCGAATTCTACAAGGTCTACCCCAAGCACTAAGCTCTAGATTACACTGAATGTCCATCCTTATTAAGAATGTCCTTCATCAGGACAAGCTCACCGACGTCCTCATCGAGGGCAACCGCATAGCCCGTATCGCCTCAGGTATCTCTGCTCCAGCTGGAGCAGAGGTGCTGGACGGCACGGACAAGGCGATCATCCCCGGCTTCATCAACACGCATACACATGCTTCGATGACGCTCTTCAGAGGTTATGGCGATGATCTTCCGCTGATGACTTGGCTGGAGGATTATATCTGGCCCGTCGAAGCACAGATGACTGCCCATGATGTCTATGTAGGAGCTCGGCTAGCTTGTCTTGAGATGCTTCGCTCGGGGACGACTTGTTTCCTCGATATGTATATGCACCCGCTCGAGACAGCAAAGGCTGTCGAAGAGATGGGACTACGTGCTCACCTCTCCTATACGCTTTTCGACCAGGGTAATGCCGAGCGGGCAGAGCTCGATCGTAAGCGAAGCTACGAGTACTTCGACCGCTTCAAGGAGTTCAGTGATCGGATCACCTTCACCCTCGGACCGCATGCTATCTACACGGTGAGCGGAGAGCAGCTCCAGTTCTGCCATCAGTTCGCCGTGGAGCATAATGTCAAGATCCACCTGCATCTCTCAGAGACAAAGGGTGAGATCGATGAATGCGTCCGTCAGCATGGTCTTACGCCCGTCCGCTATCTAGAGAAGCTCGGCATCCTCAGCGAGCACCTCGTCCTAGCGCACGTCGTCTGGATCGATGACGAAGAGATGGATCTGCTGGCCAAGTACAATGTCAGCGTGGTGCACAATCCCGCTTCGAATCTCAAGCTTGCTAGTGGCTATGCCTTCAAGTACGAGGAGATGAAGCGCCGTGGTATACGTATCGGCATCGGGACGGATGGATGCTCTTCGTCGAATAACCTAGATATGGTCGTGGCGATGAAGTTAGCTTCCTTCCTTGGTAAGGGCTGGAGATTCGATAGTACGGCATGCAAGGCGGATGATATCTTTGCATCCGCTACGAGTGTCGGTGCAGATATCCTCGGCATTCCCGCTGGGCGTGTTGAAGAAGGCGCATTAGCGGACGTCTGTCTTGTGGATCTCAACACTCCCGAACTGGTACCGCTGAATAGCCTTACCTCTAATCTCGTCTACGCTACTTCGGGTAGCAGCTGTGTAGATACGGTCATCGTCGACGGCCGTATCCTGATGCGAGACAAGTACGTGCCAGGGCAAGAGGCGATCATCGCCGAAGCTCGAGAGGTCGCACGCCGTCTCTTCAAGCACGCTTAGATGCAGGGCTCTTCCCTTCTACATAGAGTAGCACACGTAGCTTTTGGACAAAGACTCAGCGAGCGCCTTTGGCTCTTCGCTCTTGTCTTCTTAGCCCAGCTACGTGTGCTACTTGCTTACATCCCCTTTCAAACAGAAGTTCCCTCGGACGAAGTACTACCGCTGGTGCTTGGTCAGCTTCTTCGTATCGGAGGTTGGGCAAGTCTCCTGACGCTTCTCTTTGCCTTGGCTCCGTGGAAGTGGCTGGCCCGCTCGCTGGGAGCAGTCTTTGCGGGCGCCGTCTTACTGCTATCGGCCTACGAACTCTACCTCATCGGCCTCTACCATGTTACTTATAATATGGACTTGGCGCAGATCATGCTCTCGACGAATTGGCGAGAGGGGAGTGAGTTCCTCGATAGTATCACGGCGAGCCAAGCGCTAGCTGTCCTCCTTCAGCTTGTACCTGCGGTCAGCGTTGCCTTGCTTGTCAGCCTCTTTACTAAGAAACATCCCGTCTCCTTTAGCCTCTTTGGCTACATCACCGGCACAGTGCTCATGCTTCTTGGTCCTGTAGGTACTCTCTATAGTGACCTCCGTTTATGCCATCATCACAGTAGCTTCTCTGGACTCCAATACTCAGGCATCGACCGCATCATTTATAATACGCTGAGCGCACACAAGGCGATGAGGCAGATAGCTTCGGAGCAGAAGGCAATACATAGCTCTCAGCGCACGATCACTGACCTGAGCGTCACTCCTATATCTAAGGCACCGCTGCAGGTCGTCCTTATTCTCGGCGAATCAGCTCGCCGTAGTAGTATGCACTGCTACGGCTATCCGCTGGAGAATACTCCTTATGCCGACAGCTTAATTCAAGCTAGAGAGCTCATCCCCTTCACCAATGTCGTCTCTCCTGCTTCTGCTACAATCCTCTCCAATACCCGTTCGCTCACCTTCTTTACCCACGAAGAAGGAGAAACTCCGTGGTATAAGTTCCCCTCGCTTATTCAGGTGCTCCGCCAAGCAGGCTATGCAACAGTCTGGATTGCCAACCAAGAGATCACGGGTAAATATTCAATGTCTAATCTCTTTGGCCGTCAAGCAGACATCCTTACGGGCAATCCAGCCTTCTTTAGCGGTCTAGGAGGGGAGAACATCGTTAATCGCCCTGACCTCTGTGACGAAGCGATCCTCCCGATGCTCTTTCATTATGACAGCTTGCCCGATAGTCTTCGTTCGACTTCTCCGCTGGGGCTCTTCCAAGTGGTGCATCTCATGGGCTCGCATATGACTTATGCCGAGCGCTATCCCGAAGCCTTCGCCCGATTCTCTCCTGATAGTTTGCCCGAGCATAAGGATGAACGGAAGGACGAGATCATAGCAGGCTATGCGAATAGTCTCCTCTACACCGACTACATCATCCACGAGATCATCCAGCGCTATCGTGAGGAGAATGCCCTCATCATCTATATCTCCGACCACGGCGATGCCCTCTTCGATGGAGATTATCCCGAACTGATGGGGCACGCACTGGTACCGAGGGCGGTAGAGATCCCGCTCTTCGTCTACTTCTCTCCACAGCTTCGCAAGGAGCGTCCCGATCTCTGGCGACAGATCAGCCGTCAGCGGGATAAGCGTATCCTGTCGGATCTCCTTACTCATGCCTTGGTTGACCTCCTTGGCATCCATACCGAATACACCCAGCCTCGCTTTAACTTCTTCGCTCCTACCTACGACGACCGCCGTCAGCGCATCGTCGTCTCCCCCACTTCGAATAAGAAGATGGTGATGTAGTACAGCTCCGTCACCAAGTATGTCCTATAAAGTCATATGAAATAATGAACAAAATCCTTTCCCTTCTCACGCTACTTCTCTGCGTTTCCATCGTAGTCTCTTGTTCCGAAGAAAAGGAAGAGCCTCCTACTTCCATTACACTGAGCCCGGAAGGACGAATCATGCACCACGGAGAGACGCTTCAGCTGACAGCGACTCCCAATAGAGGAGTCTCATTCGTCTCGGAAAACAAGAATATAGCTTCGGTTAATTCTTCGGGGCTAGTGCAAGCTGTCCTCATCGGGAAGACCCGTATCGTAGCTTCAGCTGGCTCGGCTGTGGCTTATTGTGAGATCGATGTTCGCCCCAAGGTCATCAATTTACCAGAGCCCCTTCTTCTCTTTGGTCGGAATATTGATGAAGTAAAGAAGCTCTTCGATGCAACATATCCTAGCGCTCAGTATGAAGTAATCAAAGAGGAAGGAGCCTTCGCAAGATCCTTCCCTAACTACAAGGTAGAGAAGCGACGTATACCTCTATATGTCATCTATAGGAGTGATGACAATGGGAATCTGATATCAGTCACTTACAAGGCGCTAGCTTGGTACAACCTCCTCAAAGAGTATACTAGCGAGCGATACCTTTCCACTAACAAGTTGGTCAAAGGTGACTACGAGTTTCTCTCTGTGGACGAGCGCATCCGAGTACTAGTATCACCCTATTCGGAAAGTTATTATGATGCTACCTTCTTGCATGGTCCCAGACCCTAAATTCCCTTCCCCTCATTTGGTTCTTGCTATATTGCTATGCTCGGGTGGCGCTAGTATCCGCCGTATTTAGCTATGATATATCAAGGACCATACTACCACCATCATCCCGAGGTAGTGAATTACCTCCTTTTTTATCTCTCTAAGAATACGAAGACCGCTACCATCCTCGGTAGCGGTCTTCGTATTATCGGAGGGATGCTTCACTAGCCTATCGAGATACTTTATAGCTAGCCCCCTCACTTCTTCTGCTAGCCTCCCTGAACGGAAGGAAGAGATTATCCAGCGCTATCGCGAGGAGAATGCCCTCATCATCTATATCTCCGACCACGGCGATGCCCTCTTCGACGAAGACTATCCCGAACTGATGGGGCACGCACTGGTACCGAGGGCGGTAGAGATCCCGCTCTTCGTCTACTTCTCTCCACAGCTTCGCAAGGAGCGTCCCGATCTCTGGCGACAGATCAGCCGTCAGCGGGATAAGCGTATCCTGTCGGATCTCCTTACTCATGCCTTGGTTGACCTCCTTGGCATCCATACCGAATACACCCAGCCTCGCTTTAACTTCTTCGCTCCTACCTACGACGACCGCCGTCAGCGCATCGTCGTCTCCCCCACTTCGAATAAGAAGATGGTGATGTAGGTCCGTTGTATTCCATGTTTTATACTGATTAGCTGGTGCGAACTTCTCGCTATCCGAGACCGCACATAGTATTCAAATGGAACCTATGGTAGGTCGCAAGAGGACCCTACTATGGGTCGCTTCGACTACCTACTATAGGTTTTTCAGACGACCTACCATAGGTCGATCTCTCCCCCTTCTGATAGCCCGTGCTTAGTTGGTGCTTGGGGCGAGCTCCATGTCAGGGGATGTGCCTTCCCATTACGGGATATGCTGTGATAAGTTGCATGTATATGCGGATGTGTTTTACTGATAGAGTGGAGTTTGTTTTTATTTACCTTTGCGCTGTCAATGGATAAATTAGTTAAAAGGCCAACTATGAATATGAAGCGATTACTCTATTTGCTGGTGCTCCTCTTGGCTCCAGTTCAGGGATATGCACAGATGCTCTTCACCGAGAATCAAACGATGCATATCGACAGCACAAAGACGCTACAGGGGACGATCACGCCAGTGGTCAACTTCCAGACGGAGAAGGAGAATGTACTGACCCTCAGAAATACCTCCAATATCAATCTTCTGATCAAGAAGAGTCGGGTAGTCAACCTCATCAGTAAGTTCGAACTCTCGACTTATGGTGATAAGGTGACCGTCAGTGGTGGCTACATACACGCCGAATATCGGTATCTGCTGCACCGAGCATTTGAGATCTACCCCTATGTCGAGTCGCAGTGGGCGGCCAGTAGAGGTATGGGCTTCAAGTTCTCCTCAGGTATCCAGTCCCGCTATCGGCTGGTGAATAGAGAGAGTACCCTAATGTTCGCTACGCTGGGTGCCTTCTATGAGTATGAAGAGTGGGAGCGCCCTTCCCCCGCCGTACATGAACCTAAGTACGCCTATAGCCACAAGCTCAAGACGCATCTTTCGCTTAGCCTACGGAATAAGATCGGTGACAACTGGGAACTTACGACGACAGCTATCCATCAAGCTTCGCCAGACAGCTACCTCAAGAAGGCACGTTTCGGCGGAGCTGTCGATCTCCGATATAGCATCACGCCTACGATCGGGATACGAGGTACCTATCGCTTGATCTATGATACCGATCCCATTGTCCCGATACGTAAGGACTATAATATGGTAGATGCAGGTATCGACCTCTCGTTCTAATAAGAAGTCTAAGTCTATTCTCACTACAGCGCAGTTATGTTCGTTATTTCTTACCTCCAGACGGATGAGTTCTTCTATCTGAATGTATTCCTGAAGTTGCTCCTGGGACTGCTTGCCATCGTCTTCACCATCAATAAGTCGGGCAAGGGTAATCTTGCACCCAGCTCAGCGATAGACCAGGTGCAGAACTACGTACTTGGGGGAATCATCGGCGGGATCATCTATAGTCCCTCCGTCTCTATCCTACAGTTCGCCGCCGTCCTACTTATTTGGGCCTTCCTCATCAACGGACTGCGCAGGCTCAAGACTAAGAGTGCCGGGATCAAGCGCTTCGTGGACGGAGCTCCTATTGTACTGATCAAGCACGGGGAACTCGATGTAGAGGCTTGTCGTAAGGCGAAAATTACAGCCCATGAAGTCGCATTTAAGCTCCGTCGAGAAGGTGTTTACCATGTGCGTGATGTGAGGCGAGCCGTCTTCGAGCAGAATGGCGAACTCATCATCGTACTAAGAGGCGAGGAGAATCCCAAGTACCCCATCATCACCGATGGGATCATCCAGACAAGCGTGCTGGATGATGTGGAGCGGACTGAAGAATGGCTCACCGAAGAACTTCAAAAGGCCGGCTATCAGTCTGCCTCAGAGATCTTCCTCGCTGAATATGAAAGTGGAGAACTGAAGCTCGTCCCCTTCGTCCGAGCTACCCAAGAGCAGTAAGCTCATTCCCTTCCCCTTCCTTGATTATTGCTATATTTGCTATGCTCTTGTAGCACCAGTATCAGCAGTATTCAGCAACGATATATCAAGAACTATGCTCGACCAACATTATCACGAGGCTGCGAACTACCTCGCATCTCGCCTCCCTAAGGACACGAAGACCGCTATCATCCTCGGTAGTGGACTCGGTAACCTCGGTGAAATGCTTCACCAGCCTACCGTCATTCCTTATACCCAGATCCCTCACTTCCCACACTCTACAGCCATCGGGCATAAGGGGAACCTCATCGCTGGCACGCTCTCCGGCGTGCCCGTGCTATGCATGCAGGGGCGCTTCCACTACTACGAAGGCTATCCTATGGAGCAGGTGACCTTCCCTGTGCGTGTGATGAAGCTCCTCGGTATAGAGAATCTCCTCGTCTCCAACGCTGCAGGCGGCATCAACCAGACCTTCCGTGTGGGCGACCTGATGATCATCCGTGACCATATCAACAACTTGCCCAACCCACTTATTGGGCCTAATATGGAGATGTTCGGCCCTCGTTTCCCCGACATGACCCGTCCATACGACCGTGAATTTATCACGAAGGCGAAGGCGATCTCCCAGGAGCTGGGCATCCATGTACACGAAGGTGTCTACGTTGGTCTCACGGGTCCTTCATACGAGACGCCTGCAGAGTACAACTATTGGGCACGCTCGGGTGGTGATGCCATCGGTATGAGCACCGTGCCCGAAGTGATCGTAGCTCGCCATGCTGGTATCCGCGTCTTCGGGATGTCTGTGATCACTAACGAAGGATGGCACTTCGACGATGACTTTGTCAATGACGGCGACGATGTGATACGTGCAGCTAACGCTGCCTCAGAGCGTATGGGGCGCATCTTCAGCGAGCTCGTCCGCCAGCTGTAAGCTGTAGCTAGCAGACCGATTCGAAACAAAGAAGCCCCGCACTCTCACTGGCGAGAGTGCGGGGCTTCTATTGTAGGGCTTATCAAGGTACTACTTAGATACCCTAAAAATCATTGTCCCAATTGCCGATAGTCCCCCAGTCATCGTCCCACTCGGGGTCCACGATGTTCCCATCAATCGAGAAGTTGATAAGTAGGTGCATCGATTCAGGTAAGGTAACAGGCTTTGCCTCGGGAGTTTGATAAGGCTCCTTGTATAGCTTTGTCATCATAACTGTTGTGTTGCTAAAGGTTAGGACAGAGAGATATCCATGAGAGTTCTGCTGTTCTTGTTCGCTGACTATAGAGGATATAGCTTCCTTGAGGATCGTCTATTGGTACACTACTTTCTCAGGCTGGATAGGTAAGGTCGGGTAATAGACCTTCCCTTCCATCTTCTTTGTCGAGTTCTTTGACTTCCGAATGAAGGATCCTTGTCCTAATATCTGAAGCCGTACAGATGGTTTCCCTGGCTCTGGAACTGTCATGGATTCGTCCGATGCGTTGTAGAAGGGAGATTCGATGGGGTCATAGCCGATCGTCCCGAAGTCCGAAGGGGTAGGGAAGTACAAGGCTACTACACGATCACCTACGCTTGGATAGAGAGTGGGCGAAGGCTTAGAGGATACAGGCACTTCGATAACCAAGGGCTTGCCTGGAGCTTCAAGAGCCTCCAGAAAGCGATACTTCTTTGCATTCCCCTCGGTGTATTCATCTCTCCCTGCAAAGTGTTCTAGATCGTAGGTGAAGAACCATCCACCATTGCCTGGTACACGTGCGAAGCTAAAGATCCCCCCCTTACGAACCTGCAGCATCGTCTTGTGTACGAGTGAGAGATCTGAAGTGAATACTAGCTTCACCTTGAGTGGTGGACGCTCGACTCGTTCCAGTTCTCTTGCCTGAAGAGATGGAGTTGTGGATCGGCTAGCGCTTCCTGGGTTAGCTGGTGCATCTGGCTTAAGGGCATACTTAGGGAAGCTGTTATGGAACTGAAGGATCATCAGGTAGCCTTGGAGCTTGAGCTTGATGCTCTCCTTGTCTTTGAAGATAACATCTCGGTGTTTAGTCTCTTCATCCGTACGTACCTCGAGCTTATTCTCTTCGCTCTTCAGCATAACGAAGTCTGCAGGTAGCTGAGCTCCATTCTGCCAGACGAAGGAATAGGCACCCTTGTTATCAAAGGGTGTATTTTGCCCGTTGGAACCAATGATTATAGAGGCGTAGACATCCTTGAGGTTACTCGATAGCATAGCCTTGAGTTCCTCGGCTTCGGGACCTGTGTAGCGATCGAAGAGTCCATCGTAGCTCACCGTTTTCCCATCCTCAGAGACCTTCATGTCGATCCAGAAAGAGGCTCCTTTGTTTGTCCCCTTGTCATACACCTTCAGAAAGCCTTTGATAGTTCCCTTTTCATCTCCCATCGCACGAAGGTTGATGAATTGCCTCGTGGCTACTTCATGGGTGTTGATCGTCGTCGAGACCCCCCTAGCTTGCTGAGCCTCATCCAAGCCTCCTACTACTTCTTCGAAGGGTGCGACCTCTGCGGTGAAGTGGAAGCGAATAGTACCTTCATAGACGCTATCGCTACTAGAGTAGGAAGACTCAGCATTCAGTTGTGGTGGTGTTTGTACGAGGGGAGCCTCTTTTGTACATGAGTAGAGTAAGCCTACAGATGCAAATAAAGTAAAGAGTTTGTTCATATCGAATGTGCTGTTTTGTGAAAAAAGAAGATCCTATTTCCCCAACCTAAAAGGGATGATCTTATCTACTTAGTATTAAGGGATGATCGAAGAATGAGTCTGGAATCTTACCTTACTTGATTCAAGCTCGGTCGCCCCAGAGCATTTGTAGTCTCTCTCTAATCGAATATTGGGAAGCGCCCATGGGGTGTGTGGCTTGTCCTATTGTATAGCAAAGATAATAAAATAAGTGTTAATTCTTTGCTTTCTTGACGTTTTATGTAAGCCTAAACCTATCTATTCTATAGGTGTTGTGCTTATCTGACTGATGTGTTGATCTCAATCTTAGGGCTTTGCTCCGAGAAGGGAGGCAGGCTTGATGTTATATGATGTTTGGAAATAGCTTAGGTGTTACCTTTCACCTTCATCCTCTTACTACACTTCACCTATTGTCTTGGTCGGTATATATAAGTAAAGCCCGCCACGGATCTTGTCCGTGGCGGGGCTTCGCTTCTTGGGGGAGTGGGGCTCGGCTTAGAGGGCGAGCGAAGTGGTGAACTGAAGGTTACGCCCTTCGGCTGGTATGTACTGCGTGCTGTTGATAGTAGCACGATGGTAGACGGCGTCGAAGAGGTTATTGACATTCAGCTGCAGGCGCAGTGCCTTCGAGACATTGAGGCTAGCTACAGCGTGGAAGATGGTGTAGCCAGGTACCTTGAAGACGTTCGTCTCGTCGGAGTAGAAGGCCCCGCTGTGCTCCGTACCAAAGCCAAGACGGAAGGCTTCACCCTTGCGGCCTAGACCGATGTTATAGAAGCCCCATGCAGATAGCTTATCTAGAGGTACGCGCTTGAGACGGTTGCCAGCCGTGACATTCTTCACGAACTTCGACGAAGTGTATTCAGCGATGCGGGCGTCGGTGAGGGAGTAGCCAAGGGAGAAGTCAAACGCTGTAGAAGGAGCGTAGCGCATCTCGAGCTCAATCCCCTTGCTCACGGACTTCCCGATCGGACCGCCTATCTTACGTCCGTCGGCGGCGGTACCGAGGTTGGTACGCACCATATTATTGAGCGTGATGTGGTAGGCCGCTGCACTCAGGGAGAGCTCGGTACCGAGATCGAGGTGGAGGCCCACCTCCCACTGGCGTCCCGTGAGCGGTTTGAAGCTCCGGAGCTCAGAGTCGCTCATCTCCGTGCCATCTGGGTGCATATAGACTACCTCGGGCGATAGTGTGATGCGCTGGGGCTTAAAGAAGGAGGAGAGGGAGCTGTATATGTTGAAGTACTTCGTGACATTGTATACCGCACCGAGACGATAAGTGAAGGCGGTATTGGTCTGACGCTGGTCAAGGGTACGATCCAGTAGCTTGAAGTCGTCGGTGTTGTAGATACCGTAGTCACGGCTGAAGAAGTCGAGACGGACACCTGCTAGCAGGTTTAGCTTCTGCCAGGTCATGAAGTCTTGTACGGAGAGGCTATTGACCAAATCGTTGAAGATCTGCATGCGTCGGTACTTCATGTAGATAGGGCCTTGGTCAAGGACGGGATCCTTGAGCGTGACGATCGAACCTACGCCTGCACCAGTATAGGCAGCACGGTCAGAGCGACGGAGGTTGAGGTAGGAGAAGTTGTACGCAGCCAGTAGAGCATGCTTGGTATTCCCCCAGCGAGCTCGACCTGTGAGCTCTAGCTGATTCTGTGCCGTGAGTGTACCGTAGGCGAAGCCGAAGCCGTCACGCTGCACTCGGTCGATGAGTACAGGTACCTTCTTGTTACCGTCGAGGTAGTAGTGCTTTGCGCCTACTGCCTTGTCGCCGGTGAGGTAGTTGAGTCCGTCGGTCGAGTAGTAGTTCAGGCTGTCATAGGCAAAGAATGCATGCTCGGAGAGACGCCAGCGGTCGTTGATGGCGTAGCTGTACTTCCCGTGGAGCTTGACCGTCTTGTTCGTGAGGAACTCATTAGGGTCGGTGTAGGCTCGTGAAGCGGGCTCACTGCTGGGGAAGTCCCCTTGGCGGTAAGCGAGCTTATCGGTAGCTGCGTCATAGACGTCCCACTTCAGATGGGGCTGACCATAGTCGCCTCGGAAGAAGTCGTTGCTAGCGATCAGGGCGAAGCTCAGACGATGCTTCGGGGCAAGAGCAATGTCTATCGCTGCGTGGGCGTTAGCCGTCTTGGTATAGTTGCCTCGCCAGCCGTCACTCGTCGAATACTCTACATCTGCTCGGGCGTTGGCCTTAGAGGAGATAGCCCCCGTTCCCCCAGCGGTGATGCGGTGTGTCGCCCAGGAGCCCACGGTGTAGCTAGCATCGAAGGCCTTCTTGGCTTTAGGTTGCTTGTTGATGATGTTGATGACGCCTCCCAGTGCGGAGTGACCGACGCTCATCGAAGCGGCGCCCTTGAGCACCTCGATGTGGGATACCGCTGCCATCCCAGTCAAGGGAGCAGACTGCCAAAGAGCGTGGCGCTCGTCACGCATCCCATCGGAGAGCACTACCGACTCATAGAAGCCACGAAGGAAGAACATGTGGAAGCCCCCGTAGTCCTTGAAGGCATGGACACCTGGGAGCGTCTGCATGGCCTGAGCGGGATCGGAGTAGCCGAGCAGGCGGATCTTCTCCAGAGGCAGGATGTTGGTGGTGAGGGGGATCTCCCGTCGAGGGGCGGGGATCTTGACTACAGTGTTGGGAGCGGTGATACGGGCTCCACGGACGACGACCTCCTGGATATTCTGCACACTATCAAGTGCACTAGGCTCTTGAGCCGCTAGGGCACAAGGCATGGCCAGAAGAGTCAGCAAGGTAAGCTTTCTCATAAAAGTAAATCAGGTTGGTTAATGATGCCGAGAGGGGAGCATTCCTCTCAGCCGAGAGGTGGCATAAGCAGAAGCACCACCTTTTACATAATAGCACAAAGGTAGCATATTTGTGCAAAGTCTACCGTCTATCCCCCTACCTCTCCCCTAGGGAAGGCAGGGGGACGGCTAAGCGGTAGAAGCCCCAAGCTATCTCCTTTTTCTCTAGTAGAAGCTCTTTGATCGCCTTGCCGAGGAAGGGGTTCCCCGCCTTGCCCAGCTCTGGATAGATCACGAGGCAAGGGATGGGCTCAGTAGGGGGCTTCGTGAAGAGCTTACGGTCACGAGCGTAGCCCGAGAGCTGTCTGATGATGTAGGAGTTGATCTTACCTCCTCCGTTGAAGCGAGGTATGTACTTGGCATCCATGACTAGCATCGGGTCGTGGCAGATGAAGTCTGGACGCCCGGTATGCCCCTCCGCTTGGTACTTGACCTTGTCCCCATAGGCCTCTCGAAGTAAGCCTAGGACGTAGTGCTCGAAGAGCAGGGACATGTCGAGCCAGAAGACGGGGCACGCCTCCTCCTTACTCTCTATATTCGTCAGGCTATAGTCATAGCGACGGAGGATCATCTGAGCTAGTCGTATCGCTTCGGAATAGGTACGGAAGAGCTTCTGGTACTTGAAGTGCTTGAGTTCACTCACCTCGATCTCGTCGCCGACGTGAGCGAAGGCCGAGAGACACTGGTGCAGAGTATGCTCCAGCGAAGCTCGGCTTGCTCCCTGGGGAAGGGTAGAGAGGATCTGTCGGGAGAAGATCAGAGCCTTCTTGAGCAGTCTGTTCTCTGGGATGTCTACGGAGTATTCCTGGTAGCGACAGTAGACTTTGTCGGGGCGCTTGCGCAGGACGTTCGTGCGTTCGTGACGAAGGATAGCGATATGGCCCTTGACCTTCTTGAGGTTCTCTTCCCGCTGTACATAGTCTTTCTTGAGCCCAGCTCGAAGTACTTCCCTCACGACAGAGAGGAAGTGCACGATGATGAGCGGGCTCAGTACACTCTGTAGCTCGGGAGCCTTGATAGGAGGCTGGTTTAGGTCTATCTCATAGATCTTCGAGAACGCTTCTGCCTCGATGCCCGACCGCAGGCAACTACTGAAGAGCCTTAGGAAGTCAATCCGATCACAGCCTACTTTAGGGGTGATGACGAGCGACTCTTGCTCGTCAAACCACTGCGCACCGATGACATAGGAGGCATAGTAGCCACGCGGCTGACCCTCCAGCTCTGCCTCCTCTTCGTTTCTAGGGGTGGAGCTCTCCTGCCACCAGCGGAAGAACCAGCGGTCTAACCCTGACTCTGGATTCAGACGCATCCCCTCCTCCCATTTAGGGTGGCGGGAGGGGATGCCTGCTAGTCGCTGATGCTCTTGGTAGCGCATCATTCCTTATCCGCTTCAGGATCTTTGCTTACCTCTGCCTGCTTAGGGCCACGGCATTTGCCTTGCTCCCAAGCGGAGAAGTACTCCCCGTCACCTTCTTTCGCCTGTAGGATACCATCCTTGATATACTCATGGAGGAGCGGGATGACCTCGTAGCGCATCTTCCTCTGTAGTTCGGGGAGATCCTTAGCGATGAAGTAGCTGTGTCCCACCTTCAGGTCCTCTAGGTCAAAGTCGCCTGCTTGATGAGTGGCGATGAAGGAAGTCTTATCTTCCGCCCCCTTGCCATTGATCTCGTCGAAGAGCGCTAAAGCCTTGGCTCGTACGTTCTTGTCCTGGATATTTCCTTCTACGACCTCTCTGCTCGCCTCAAGCATGATGAAGGCGAAGCGCCGACGTACAGCATAGTCGATCGCCCCTGTAGAGCGGTCGGTCGTATTCATAGTACCTATGATATAGAGGTTAGCAGGGACAGAGAAGCTTTCCTTAGAGTAGGGGAGGGTGACCTTAATGGGATGCGCTCCACCTCCCGTACGCTTATCAGCTTCGAGGAGCGTAATCAACTCCCCGAAGATCCGTGATATATTTCCTCGGTTGATCTCATCGATGATCAGGACGTGGGGCTTGGTGGAAGTCTCCTCTTCTACATGGTATTCTTCTTTGACAGCCTTAATGAATGTGTTTGCATAGGCTGTATGGTTATTCTCTACACCTTTACCTATAGCCTGTGCCTTGATCTTATCAATATTAGGTTGGTATGGAGCATACTGCTCCCCTTTTGTAGACTGATAGAGCACATTGCGCATATTGATGGTTCTGTTACCCTCTGTGTACCAGACTAGAAGCTTTGATTTACCTGTGATAGTAGGGATTTCCCGTCTGTTCTCATATCCCCGTATCTGTTGTATATACTCATCGATACAAGCGATGATGTCTTCCCCTGTAGCCTTTCCTGCCTTGTCACATATCCTTTTGAAGATACCATCTTCGACCTTGTAGGTGACATGCCCATCTTGTATTTCTGGCTTAAGACCTTCGACGAAGTCTTCGTAGTCCATGGACTGGTGGAAGGTGCAGAAGCCTATTTGTCCTTCCTCTCGAAGACGCTCGTATTCCTCCATCACTTTTGCATGGTCTCCCAGCTCTGTGAACGAGGGATTACAGAGGCGTACCGCTAGGGAAGCCGTCGTATATGTCTTGCCTGTCCCTGGGGCACCTTGCAGGATGATGTTCTTCTTGTCCTTGAGGAGCTGGACCTGCTGGTCTAGCGTATCTCTGGATTGAGTTCCCTTACTCATGGGTATGTGTAGTTAGTGAATGTATCATGCTTGTATTTGCAGAAGAAGAGGCTTAGCGGGCTTATCCTTCGGAGGCTGTGCCGAGCGTCATAGGCTTGTCTTCGTACCTACTAGTTTATGATCTCTCTAGCCTGACCAGAGGGCTAGAGCACCTCGAGCTGGGCGAAGCGAAGAAGGAGCTTCTTCGTCTCGCCGGTGTCGAAGTGGACAGAGGCCTTGGCATTGTCCCCCGTGCCTTCGAGCTCTAGGATCTCTCCAGGACCAAAACGCTTGTGAAGGACACGGCCCCCGACGTGAAGCGCTCCGAGTGACGTGTGCTTCTCTTCGGGCTCTTCCCCGAGTTCCCTGCGCTCGATGAAGACCCGCCGGCTCGGCGGAGCCTTGGGCGAGAAGACGGGGGCAGAAGAGAAGTCGGAAGGGAGTTCGCTCCCGTAGCTCCGAGGCGATGGCGAAGGGCGTCCTCCGAGGGGAGCACCAGCACCGAGCTCGGAGTCAAAGGTGACGAGTTGCTTAGGGAGCTCTCGTATGAAGCGACTGGGACGCCCGTATTCTGTCCGACCGTTGCGGAAGCGCTCCCGAGCATAGCCTATGTGGCACGTCTTCTCGGCACGAGTAAGCGCTACATAGAAGAGCCTACGCTCCTCCTCTAGCTCCTTGCCTATGTTGCTCATCATCGAGGGAAATAGATCTTCCTCAAGACCTACGATGAAGACGTGGGCAAATTCCAACCCCTTCGAGGCATGGACGGTCATTAGCGTGACGCAGTCGTCATCATCGGTCGCACCATCCTGATCGGTCATGAGAGCGATCTCGCTGAGGTAGGAGGCAAGGGTGGGAGTTTGGTCTGCTTCGAGGGTGGCGTGAATATATTCGTCGATCCCGCCGAGGAGCTCCTTGATGTTCTCCACCCGGCCTTTTCCCTCGGCAGTCGTATCACTCTGGAGGTCAGCGAGGATGCCCGTCTGTCGGATGATCCGCTCTGCTACAGCATAGAGGTCGCTCTCGGTACGGCTGAAGTCCCGGAGCTCGTCTAGCAGGGCTGCGAAGGCCTGTAGTCGTGTGGCCGTGGGCTTATTGACAGCGACCTCGTAGCCTAGAGGGTCACGGAGTACACGCATCAGGGAGGTCGCTTGGTGGCGAGAGGCCTCACGCACCCGCTGGACCGTCGTATCTCCTATGCTTCGCTTAGGGTAGTTGATGATGCGAAGCAGAGCCTCCTCGTCCTGCTCATTGACCATCAGTCGGAAGTAGGCGACGACATCCATGATCTCCTTGTGGTCGAAGAACGAGCGCCCCCCGTAGATGCGGAAGGGGAGGCCGACACGACGGAAGACCTGCTCGAGGATACGACTCTGCGCATTCGTTCGATAGAGTACCGCTATCGAGCTGTAGCTAGCGCCCGCTCGGTGGAGGCGCTGAATCTCCTCGCTAGCCCAGAGCGCCTCGAGATCGCCTGTGAGCGCCTCGTGTACCTGGATGGGATCACCGACGGCCTCTTCGGAGAAGACCTCCTTGGGGATCTGATACTCATTGTGTGCTATGATCCCACCGGCAGCCTGTACGATGGTCTGGGTGGAGCGGTAGTTGCGCTCGAGCTTGAAGGTGCGTGCGCTGGGGAAGGTCTTCGTGAAGCTCAGCATATTATCTAGGTTCGCCCCACGGAAGGAATAAATGCTCTGTGCGTCGTCGCCCACGACGAAGATGGCTCCCTTGTCCTGCATGAGCTGTCGGGCGATCATATATTGAGCGAAGTTGGTATCCTGATACTCGTCGATGAGGAGATAGTCTATACGCTCCTGCCAGAGACTGAGCACGTCGGGATGCTGGCGGAAGAGGATGTTGGTCTGTAGCAGGAGGTCATCGAAGTCCATGGCATTAGCTAGCCTTAGCTCGGCCTCGTAGCGCTGATAGATCTCGGCGATCTTCGGTAGTCCGCTCTTGGCATCGTACTTGATGAAGTCGGAGTAGGAAGCGTAGGCCGAGGCGGTGATCAGGCGGTTCTTGGCCGAGGAGATACGGCTATGGATGGCGTTGGGCTTGTAGACCTTGTCATCGAGGCCGAGCTGCTTGATGATCGCCTTGATACGGCTACGGCTGTCGGAGGTATTGTAGATGGAGAAGTCCGGCGTATAGCCTAGGAGGGTGGCGTGCTGACGCAGGATGCTGAGGAAGACCGAGTGGAAGGTGCCCATACGTAGCTCTCGTGCTCGGGAGCCGATGTGCTGGCTGATGCGGTGGCGCATCTCTCGGGCAGCCTTGTTGGTGAAGGTCAGTGCCATGAGCCCCCGAGGATGGTAGCCAGAGTCGATGAGGTAGAGGATCTTGTAGACGAGGACACGTGTCTTGCCACTGCCGGCACCAGCGATGACTAGGGCAGGACCATCGTTGTAGACGACGGCGGCACGCTGAGCTTCGTTGAGCTCACTGAGGTAGGGGAAGTCGAGGGATTCGCTAGGGCTCATCGGGGATCTTTGAGAGGAGTATAAGGGGGGAGTATCGGAGAAATAAGTGGAACAAAGATACCGAATTTGGAGGTGAGCCGAAGAGGACGCTCTCGGGGAAGCTCCCTCTCTCGAGTGGGGATCGGGGTAGGGGAGACCAACTAGTGGCGCTACTGGTGCTACCCGAGAGGCGCTACTGTAGCCTCGAGGGAGGTAGCAGTAGCGCCTCCGTGGAGGTAAGCCTGCTCCCTCCGAGCTGGAGACCCTTCCCGAGGAAGTAGGGGACTACTTGGACGGGTACTCCGGCGGAGATGCTAGCAGAAGAGCGGTTTTCTTCGTAACTTTGTGTACTATACACTCTTTAGGGCTGGTGATGAGACCGCCCACGATTTATTTAGATGCAAGACCTAGATATCCGAGGAGCACGTGTGCACAACCTCAAGGACATAGATGTTCATATCCCCCGCTACTCACTGACCGTCTTCACCGGACTCAGTGGGAGTGGTAAGTCATCCCTAGCGTTTGATACGATCTATGCCGAGGGACAGCGTCGGTATGTCGAGACGCTTAGCTCCTATGCACGAGGCTTCCTCGGTGGAGGGATGGAGCGCCCCGACGTCGATGAGATCAGCGGGCTTGGCCCCGTGATCTCCATAGAGCAAAAGACGACGAACCGCAATCCTCGCTCCACCGTGGGCACCGTGACGGAGATCTACGACTTCTTCCGCCTACTCTATGCCCGAGCAGGGGAAGCCGTCTCCTACCTCTCGGGGCGCCCGATGGTACGCTATACCGAGGAGCAGATCCTCGACCTACTGCTCCAGCGCTACGAGGGCAAGCGGGTGATGCTCCTTGCCCCCGTCGTCAAGCAGCGCAAGGGACACTACAAGGAGCTCTTTGAGCAGCTTCGTAAGAAGAGCTACCTCACCGTACGTGTCGATGGGGAGCTACGAGAGATCACCTACGGGATGAAGCTCGACCGCTACAAGCTCCATAGCGTCGAAGTCCAGACGGACAAGCTGACGATCAGTCGGAAGAACGAAGAACGTCTCCTCTCCAGCCTTCGCCTCACTCTCAAGGAGGGCGATGGCGTGATGATGCTTCAGGATCTCGACTCGGGAGAGATCGCCTACTTCAGTCGTCATCTGATGGACCCAGAGACGGGGCTCTCCTACAATGAGCCCGCCCCCCACAACTTCTCCTTCAATTCTACTAACGGGAGTTGCCCCCGCTGTAAGGGGCTGGGGGAAGTACAGGTCATCGACCTGGAGAGCATCATCCCCGACCGCACTAAGAGTATTTATGCCGGCGGGATCCTTCCCCTAGGCAAGTATCGCCGTACCCTCGTCTTCGCCGAGATCGAAGCCCTTTGCTCTAGATATGAGGTATCTATCAAAGATCCGATCGATTCGCTCCCAGAAGACCTCCTTACCGAGATCGTCGAGGGGAGCAACGAAGACCTAGTGATCGAGGATGAGCGCTTCTCGAGCCTCCGTGGTGTCCCCCTCTCCTACGACGGGATAGGCGCCTATCTCATGGCTCAGGCAGATGAAGAGGATACACGCAAGGATACAGAGAAGTGGATGGCTCAGTTCACCCGTGCTGAGGTCTGCCCCGAATGCTCGGGAGGGCGTCTGAATCGGGAAGCCCTCCACTACTACATCGACGGTAAGAATATCGGGGAGGTAGCCTCGATGGAACTGACCCAGCTCGCCTCTTGGCTTGAGGGACTCGAGGATAGGCTCAGCCCCCAGCAACGCACGATCGCTACCGAGGTGCTCAAGGAGATACGCACCCGACTCTCCTTCCTCCTCGACGTCGGACTAGGCTATCTGTCGATGAACCGTATCTCCTCCTCCCTCTCCGGAGGCGAAAGCCAGCGTATACGCTTAGCCACTCAGATAGGGACTCAGCTCGTCGAGGTACTCTACATCCTCGACGAACCGAGTATAGGACTCCATCAGCGAGACAACGTCCGTCTTATCCACTCGCTTCAACGGCTGAGGGATCTAGGCAATACGGTCATCGTCGTCGAGCATGACAAGGACATGATGCTCGAGGCTGACCACATCGTAGATATGGGGCCGAAGGCTGGGCGTCTCGGTGGGGAAGTGGTCTTCTCCGGTACGCCCAAGGATATGATGCGAGCAGGCACGCTGACGGCTAAGTACATCAGTGGCCTGGAGACGATAGAGGTCGCAGACCTGAGGCGACCAGTGACGGAGCGAGTCCTTCGTCTCACGGGAGCTCGGGGTAATAACCTCCGTGGTATCGATGTCACCTTCCCCCTAGGGACGATGATCTGTGTCGCTGGTGTCTCGGGTAGTGGCAAGAGTACCCTGATCAACGAGACCCTCCTGCCGATCCTGAGCCAGCACCTCTATGCCTCGCTCAAGGATCCCCTGCCCTACGACACGATCGAAGGACTGGAGTACGTCGACAAGGTCGTCGCTGTCGACCAGTCACCTATAGGGCGCACACCTCGGAGTAACCCTGCGACCTACACGGGCGTCTTCACTGATATTCGTAACCTTTTCGTAGGCCTGCCCGAGAGCAAGATGCGAGGCTACAAGCCTGGTCGCTTCTCCTTCAATGTCTCGGGAGGACGGTGCGAAACCTGCTCGGGCAACGGGTACAAGACCATCGAGATGAACTTCCTGCCCGATGTCCTTGCCCCCTGTGAGGTCTGTCAAGGCAAGCGCTACAATAGAGAGACCCTTGAGGTGCGCTTCAAGGGGAAGTCCATCGCTGACGTCCTCGACATGACGATCAATGCAGCGGTGGAGTTCTTCGCCCACGTCCCTCATATCCTCAAGCGTCTGCAGGTCCTGCAGGAGGTAGGCCTCGGCTACATCAAGCTCGGTCAGTCCTCCACTACGCTATCGGGAGGAGAGAGCCAGCGCATCAAGCTCGCCTCCGAGCTCGCCAAGCGGGATACGGGCAAGACGGTATACATCCTCGACGAGCCGACTACGGGGCTTCACTTCGAGGATATACGTGTCCTGCTGGGTATCCTGAATCGCCTCGTCGAGCGAGGTAATACCGTGATCATCATCGAGCACAACCTAGACGTCCTCAAGAGCGCAGACTATATCATCGAGATCGGCCCCGAGGGGGGGAAGGACGGAGGAGCCCTCCTCTTCGAAGGAACTCCCGAGGCTCTTACCCAGGTGAAGGACAGCCCCACGGCGCCCTTCCTCGCTCACGAACTCAAGCTCGCCAAGGGAAGTAAGAAAGGGAAGAAATAACTAAACACACATATCTAGTCTACTTAACGCCAACGCACATGAAACTAGGAAACCGCCTGTCAAACAAGATTTGTCCCGACAACATGACGATAGAGGAGTGGCAGGTAGCCCTCCGTCGGGAGAACGCCCGAGAGAGCGACTTCTCCGTCGAGCATCTAGACAAGAACCGTATCTGGGGAGACTACTTGGTCTGCAGTGCTACGGGGCGCTATCGTGTCGCCTTCCGTGGCGTACAGAGTGATCGCAACTTCTGCTCCTGCCTCGACTTCCGCACCAATGGTCTCGGTACCTGCAAGCACCTAGAGGCTGTAGCCCTATACCTACAGAAGCACGTCCCCGGCTATCCCTGGGCAGGCCTTAGCTATGCCGCTGAATACTCCTCGGTCTATGTGAGCTACAAGGGAGGCCGGAGCATCCGTATCCGTGTAGGCGACGCCTATAGAGCCGAGTACGAGCGACTCAAGGAAAAGTACTTCACGCCCGAGGGGATCCTCCCCGAGGCGAACTATCCTCTCCTGGAGGAGATATGCCAGGAGGCAGTAGCCATCTCCTCCTCCTTCCGCTGCTACGAAGACGTGCAGGAGTTCGTCAACGAATGCCTAGCGCTCCAGCAGTGGAAGACCGAGCTCCAGAATGCTTACCCCGAGCAGGCCATCCCCTGGGATAAGAAGGCGCTTACCCCGGCTTATGCCGATGTAGAGCGTCTCCTCTACGAGCTTTGCCTCAATGGGTTTGGCTTCATCGTCGGGCTCAAGCACCCCTTCTACATGCACCTCATCGCCCGGCTCGTCGAGGAGGTCTACCAAGGGGAAGTCGTCCGGGAGAAGGGCTATGTCGTCGTCAATACCGATACCGATGTCCTGCTCTGGCAGTCCGTACTCCTCGAGTATAGTGAGTACATCCACCTGCCTGTCCAAGTCATCTCTCAGCAGAACTTCCTCAAACAGCAAATCCAACAGGGGGCCAAGGCGACCTTCGTCTACGTCAACGATGCTGACTGCCTCAAGGAATGGAAGAATCCTCTCTCCCTTGCCATAAAGCGCCTAGAGGTGAAGCACCTCTATCTCCACGTGGAGACACTCCAGCACTTCACCCCCGTACAGCTATCGTCGATCCTGCAGCATATCAACCCCTTCATCATCGGACCCTTCTATAAGTTCATCCATACGTACCGCCCGATGTTCCCACTGAAGGAGCGTACGGACTTCCTTCCCCCCGAGATGCAGGCCTTCACGATCTTTGTGACGCAGGTCCTCCTCACTGCCCCTGTCTTACCCAAGGGTGACGCCCCCTCTACTGCTCCGATCCCAGTAGAGGAGCTCCTTACCCCTGAGAATAGGGTCGCCCGATTCCTCGCCCTGCTCGGTGAGATCCTAGATGATCCAGACTCGTCAAAGCTTCTGCGGGAGCGCATCGGTCAGATCTCTGGGCTCAGGTAGCTTGCCTAAGTAGTCTAATTAGATTACCTTTGCACACAATTTGTTAGGGGGATTTCCCCTGAGGTCGGAGGCCTTCCTCCGACGCATACGATCAAAGCATAGTATACATTAAATAATAGAAAGACGAATGGCTGTATCGATTAAGCAGACCTCCGAAGTAGCAGCTGTCATCACCGTATCGGTGAGCGCAGCAGACTACCAACCCCAAGTAGATAAGGCACTGAAGAACTACCAGAAGAACGCTTCTATCCCAGGCTTCCGTAAGGGACACGCTCCTCTGGGACTTATCAAGAAGCAGTTCGGTACCTCCACCAAGGTCGACGAGATCAACCGTGCTGTCGTCAACGCTCTCTTCGGCTATATCGACCAGGAGAAGCTCCAGATCCTCGGCAGCCCCATCCCTGTAGAGAATGAGAAGGAATACGACTTCGCTACCACTGAAGACTTCGAGTTCTCCTACGACGTAGCTCTCGCTCCCAAGATCGAGGCGAAGCTGGAGAAGAAGGACAAGCTCACCTACTACCGCATCATCGCTACCAAGCAGATGGAGGACGAGCAGATCCAGCGCATGCTCGACAACGCCGGTAAGCAAGTCGAAGCTGACTCTGTCGCTGACAACGACGTAGTATACGGGCGCATGATCGAGCTCGAGAACGGACAGCCCAAGGCTGGCGGCATCGAAGCCGAACAGGCTCTTATCCTGCCTCGCTTCGCTAAGAACGAGGCTGAGAAGGCTAAGCTCATCGGTGCCAAGGTCGGTGACACGATCTCGCTCGAGCCCTTCGCTCTCTATGGTGGCGAAGCTCCTGAGATCGCATCGCTCCTGAATATCGAGAAGGAGGCAGTCCCTGCTCTCGACGGGGTAGGCTTCTCCTATCAGATCCATAAGATCTCTCGCCGTGAGCCCGCAGAACTCAACGATGCCTTCTTCACCGAAGCCTTCGGAGAAGCGAGTGACATCCGTAGCGAAGAAGCGCTACGTCAGAACATTCAGGCTAGTTTCTCCGAGCAGTTCGCTACGGAGAGTGACTTCAAGTTCACCCGTGACCTCCGTGCCCTCCTCCTCAAGAAGGCTGGCAAGGTAGCCTATGATGAAGCCCTCCTCAAGCGTATCTTCATCGCTCGCAACAAGGATGTCAAGGAAGAAGAGCTAGACCGTGATCTGCCCAAGATCCTCGACGATATCACCTTCGATCGCATCAAGGCTCAGATCCTCGAAGCAAACAACGTCAAGATCGAGGAGGAAGACCTCAACAAGTTCGCTCTCATCGTAGCGAAGAACCAGTTCGCTATGTACGGCATGACTAGCGTACCCGATGAACTCCTAGAGAACTATGCCCAGAGCATGCTCAAGGACGAGCGTACTAAGGAGAACCTCATCGACCGTGTCGCTGATAGCAAGCTCGCCTCTATCGCCAAGGACGCTATAAGCGTCGAGGAGAAGGAGATCTCCCCAGAGGAGTTCAACGCCCTCATGGCAGACGGTGCCGAGGCTTAGTACACGCCCCTCTTATCCGATGGTCTCTCCTCAGGGTCTTAGCTCTGTGGAGAGACCTTCGTTTTGCTCCTGAGCTCGCCTAGGGCTCACCGCTGTCCCCTCCTCGGAAGGGGACGATTCACCCACAAGAAACATAGACTAGCGATATGATCACAGTCAGCGATCTCTCTGTGCAGTTCGGCAAGCGCATCCTCTTCCAGGATGTCAATCTCAAGTTCACGCCGGGGAACTGCTACGGCATCATCGGTGCTAATGGGGCTGGTAAGTCCACCCTCCTACGCACGATCAGTGGTGCCCTTGAGCCTACCCGTGGCTCGATCACTCTGGGTCCTGGTGAGCGCCTCTCGGTACTCAGCCAGGATCACCATGCCTTCGATGCCTTCACCGTCATGGATACGGTCCTGATGGGGCACAGTGTCCTCTGGGCGATCATGGAGGAGAAGAACGCCCTCTATGCTAAGCCCGACTTCAACGATGAGGACGGTAATCGTGTCGCTGAGCTCGAGGACAAGTTCGCCGAGATGGAAGGCTGGAATGCTGAGAGCGATGCAGCGATGCTCCTCAGCGGTCTTGGTATCAAGGAAGACCTCCACTACAAGCTCATGAAGGAGCTTAGCGGTAAGGAGAAGGTGCGTGTTCTACTAGCTCGTGCTCTCTATGGTAAGCCTGACAACCTCCTCCTCGACGAGCCTACCAATGACCTCGACCTAGAGACCGTCACTTGGCTGGAGAACTATCTCTCCGAGTACGAGCAGACGGTACTTGTCGTCAGCCACGACCGTCACTTCCTCGACTCCGTCTGTACGCACACCGTGGACATTGACTTCGGTCGTGTCCAGCAGTTCGCCGGGAACTACAGCTTCTGGTACGAGTCGAGTCAGCTCGCTCTGCGCCAGCAACAGCAGCAGAACAAGAAGGCTGAGGAGAAGCGTAAGGAACTGGAGGAATTCATCCGTCGCTTCAGTGCCAACGTAGCTAAGAGCAAGCAGACCACCAGCCGAAAGAAGATGCTGGAGAAGCTCAATATCGAAGAGATCAAGGCCAGCAGTCGCCGCTATCCCGGGATCATCTTCACACCCGATCGTGACCCAGGGAACAAGATACTCGAGGTCAAGGGACTCACTGCTTATGCCGATGATGGTACCCTGCTCTTCCGTGATCTGAACTTCAATGTAGAGAAGGACGACAAGATCGTCTTCATCAGCCGTGATCCACGTGCGATGACGGCACTCTTCCAGATCATCAACGGCGAAGAGAAGCCAGCAGAAGGTACCTACGAGTGGGGGCAGACGATCACCGAAGCCTACCTGCCTCTGGACAATACCGCCTTCTTCAATACGGACATGAACCTCGTCGAGTGGCTCTCGCAGTTCGCAGCAGATACCAATGAGGTCTACCTCAAGGGCTTCCTCGGACGTATGCTCTTCTCTGGCGAAGAGATCCTGAAGAGTGCTTCCGTCCTCTCTGGGGGAGAGAAGATGCGCTGCATGATCTCCCGTATGATGCTTAAGAACGCCAATACGCTTGTCCTCGATAGTCCGACGAACCACCTTGACCTGGAGTCGATCCAGGCCTTCAATAATACGCTGAAGACCTTCAAGGGGAATGTCCTCTTCACGAGCCATGACCACGAGTTCATTCAGACGGTGGCTAACCGCATCATCGAGCTGACGCCTGGGGGTATCATCGACAAGATCATGGACTACGACGACTACATCGTCGATCCTACCGTCGCAGAGCTCAAGGCCAAGTACTACGGCGCTTAGTCGCCACCTGAACTAGGGCAAGGAAATAGCCGTCCTGAGCCCATACGATTGACCCAGCAGGGACGCACTCTTTCACTGAGTGCCGTCCCTGCTATTTTTTTGTCCCCATCGGTAGGGGCAAAAAGGGACCTACGGTAGGTCGCAAGAGCGACCTACCGTAGGTCGTCGAGACGACCCACAGTAGGTTTTTTCGACGACCTACCGTAGGTCGGTTTTTCGGGTCTTCGGGACGCTTCCTCCCAAGGGCCGAAAGCACCTCTCTTATGCTGGGGAATAAAGCCTATTCATTCCCTCGTATAGAAGTCTGCGAAGAGCACCCCAAAATGCGAGCTAGAAAGCCCTATAATGAGGGGTATTCACTGGAAATCTATACCTTTGGTATGACCCTTACTCATCTAAGGGCATGTTTCATTCACCTACACACAAATACACAGACATGCTAAAACATTTTCTGAAAACAGCTCTGCTGGGCCTCTTCTCCGTAGTTGGCCTAGCTTCCTGCGACTCTGCTGCTAAGCAGGCAGAAGACTTCGACGCTCTTCGTCCCACACTCCTCGGAGGAGTCTATTTCTATCGAGGCTACGGTGGTGTAGATGCTGTTGCTAGCCTCCTGAGCTCGGAGGGGGTCTCCCAGATCGAGGGCTACAAGGAGCTCTTCATCAATCCCTATAAGAACGAGGAGCCTAGCAATATCACCTCTAACTTAGAGCGGGACTGGGGGATCACTGATGCTGCTGGTCTCAAGGCAAAGATGGAGAGCCTAAAGACAGCTGCTAGTGAGCACAAGGCTTGGGACTTTGCTCGTGGTGTCATGATCGCCTGGTCGGGTCTGAGGGTCGACTTCCTGACTCGTGAGGAAGTGGATGCGTATATCAAGTCCCTCGTACCGCTAGCTCAGGCTAAGTTCGCCGACTGGAATGCCTACTACAAGGACTTCATCGATGGACGTACCGCTTGGGATCCTCAGAACGAGTACGGCGGTAGGGAAGAATTTGAGGCTGCCGTCAAAGACCTCCTAGAGAATCCACAATCCATCTATAAGGTGATCCCTCTGAAGTAACTGCTAAGGGTTGAGAAGGCTACCGCTAAGATCCCCTTCTCTCCGAGCCCTAAGTACTAAAAGCCGTGGGGCGATACTCTCGATCGAGAGAGTATCGCCCCACGGCTTTTACTGCTGGAGTCCCTAGGCTCACTTAGGGGTCGTCCCTCTGAGCCAGTAGGAGCTGGAGTTAGCTACCGAACTGATACGTACATAGCCATCTTCGCCCGAGATAGGATCGATTTGGTAGGGCGAATTGGACATGATCGACTGGAGGTACCAGTCGAAGGCGCGGTGCCCGAAGAGCCAAGCCAGATCCTTCTGGATGATCCGTGTCATGTGGAACTGATTTGCCTTGCCATAGATCGAGGTGAAGTCTACATAGTAGCTTCCCCATGAATCGTAGAACCAGTATTTGATCAAGAATTGTAGCGTGACCTTAGGCATCTCATCGTCGTACGAGCCCCAGTAGACGTCGTTGCCGAAGGTGCCTGGATAGACGTCTCCCTCCTGTGTCTGCTGTACCTGTAGGAAGAGGTTGTAGGCATCCTTGCCCATCTTCCCCTTTTCGTAAGTGATCTGCGTAGACTGATGAGTCAGATCGTACGTGCCGGCGAAGAGGGTGAGGGTCTGCTTGCCATCGTTGGTCATCACAGCGGTCTTATCGGGGTTGAGCTCGAGGGTACGTAGCGTGTCTGTACCGATGACCAGCGGGGTGAGCAGGCGAAGACCCTTGTCGGTGAAGACGATGGGAAGCAAGCGATTCTGATCGTCGTAGCGTGCCCAGAGCTGGCGTGCATTCCCGAAGACAGAGAGCGCTACTTCCTTCCCTCCGAGCTGGAGGGGTGAGAGCGCCTTAGCCTTGAGGATCGCTTGGCTCTCGCTGATCTTCTCGAAGTAAGCCTTGGGGTCTTCGTCGATGCGCAGGAGCGTCATGCGGTTCTTCGTACGCCCGCCACGAAGGGTGATGGTTCGCTTGTCGGCGCTGACCTTCTCGATGACGAAGTCAAAGTCCCCGTTATAGGCCTCGGGTACCCCCCACTGAGGGTTCGAATAGTGGTGCAGAGCGGCATTGAACGTGTCGAATGTCAGGCGCACCCCACCGTTGTGTGAGAAGTGGTAGGTCGAGCTATACTCGGTCTTGTAGACGGGCTTCTTCCCAAGCTCGGGCTTCTTCGGGTCGATGAGTACGGAGTCTATGACCTCCTTGTAATCCTCGGAGAAGATCTTAGCTTCGCCCTTCGATGCGAACTTGACACAGAGGTTGTGCCCGCCGTACTCGCCCGAGCTGGGGACCAGTGTGAGTAGCCAGCCATGTTCGCTCGAGCGAAGGAGCGACTCTATCGACTTGATCTCCTCGTTGATGTAGGTCGTCGGATAGTTGCGGTCGTCGGGCATGTCCTCGTACTGCCGGCATGAGCCGAAGAGGGCCATGAGCCCGAGGGCCAGGATATGATAGTAGCGCATAGTTAGTATCCTTTAGGGTATTGGGTGAAGTCCATACTTGCGACCTTCGCAAGCCTCTTCTGAGCTTCAGCTCGGATCTTATCCAGGTCTGCCGAATATTCGGATCGAAGGTATTCCTTCATGATCGCCAGCTTCTTCTCGATGATCTCACGGCCGGTGAGGGTGGCTTCGCTACGATTCTTCCCTTCGGCCTTCTTCATGAGCTCTTCCCACTCAGTATCGGAGTAGAGGATGTAGAAGGCAAAGAGTTCGGCGAAGTCTTCGTCGGCATCGGTGCTAGCATAGTCACTGACGAAGCCTGCGTAGTTCGAGCTCTGTCCCGTACGCCACCAGTAGGAGAAGGCGTCCTGCTTCTGATACTCGAGCGAGGAGAGTTTGTCGAACTCTGGTGGGTAGGCTCGCTCCTCATGGAGCGTATGGGCTGACTCGTGGAAGAGCACGCTCACGTACGACTCACGCACGGTGGCGATGTAGTGGGTATTCAGCTCGTTGATGTTGTAGATCCAGATCATCCCTTGGGGAGCAGCCCCTGCCATACGACGGTCGATCGCATAGCCCGAGGATCCGAAGAGATTGAGGTACTTCACCGTGTGGGTCTGTAGGTAGCCTTCAGGCGTGGAGGCTTCGTAGACCTGGAAGAATAGGTAGTCGATCAGGTTGAGGAACTCTAGAGCCTTATTCTCCATCACGGGCGCTAAGAGATAGCGACGGTCAGTGACCTTATCGTCGTAGCGGTAGCTGATGTCTACGTTGTACTTCGCAGCGAAGAGCTTCTGTATGTATTGGTCAAGACGGGTCATCTCCGACACAGGCTGCTGTGTGAAGACCTGACGATGGGCCTTGACTGAATCAATGTCCGAGGAGCACCCCATGAGGCCACTCAGTGCTAGGGTGGCAAGGGGAATGAATAACTTCTTCATAGCTCGTAGTCAGATTATTTGGTAGGGTTTTGCACGATCTTCCCCTTGATCGCCTGGCTGGGAAGCTGGATAGCCTGGCGTGGGTCACGTGCCGAGAGCGTGCTCTGTACGACATAGCGATAGCCGTCATTCAGTCGGCGGTAGACAGGTATCCCGTAGCGCTTGATATCCTGCCATCTTAGCCCCTCGTGCATGGTGAGGATACGACGACACTGCAGGAGGTGCTGGAGGAGTGCATTGGCATCACTGCTGGCGATAGTGAAGTGGGGATTGAGCTCCTTGCGTATCGAAGCCTTCTCCTTACTATCTAGAGCAAGGGCATTGTAGAAGGCGATGATCTCTGCCTTGGTGAAGCTCTTCTTACGATCGTTCTTCTCCCCATCATTGAGGTAGTTCGTGGTGAAGAGATTGATATCTTCGATGGCAGAATCATAGTTGGCAGCACCCTGATGGATCTTCGCTTCGGCACGTACTAGGAGGGTCTCGTCGGTGGTGAAGGGCGTCTCCATCGTCTGGATACTATTGCTCGGATAGGTGGGATACTTGGGTTGTACGGTCTTATTGATATTCCCTTCGGTGTATATGAAGGGCTGGAACCAATAAGGGTCCTTACTTCCCCAGATGTTCTTAGCGAAGAGTGTCTCGGTGAGGGTCAACTCCTGCGACTGAGTGAAGCGGGTATTGTAGTAGCTCGTCCCTCCTGTGATCAGCCAAGGATAGTAGCTGTAGGTCGAGAGGGTAAGTAGGTTCGCTGGATTAGCGATGTCGTAGTAGGCCAGAGCGAAGGCTGCATCTGTACGGGGGACGTTGTAGAAGGCCTTCCAGTTACGTAGGACCAGCGAGGGGTTAGAGCCTAGTACCTTGTCGGCATGCTCGATGGCCTTGTCCCACTTCTGATAGTAGAGATAGAAGCGTGCAGCGAAGGCATGACCTGAGGCAGCAGTGAAGTGGAACTTCTTGTACCTGTCGCTGTAGATGGAGTACTTCTCTAGTAGGGGAAGTCCAGCCTCGATATCTGCAGCTATCTGCTGGTAGGTCTCGGCGAGTGTGCCTCGGGAGTAGTTAGGGAGTAGGTTCACGACACGCTCCTTGAGGTAGGGGATCCCTAGGTCTGAGCTACTGGTCTGTGGGTCGAAGGCAAGGCAGAAGGCATTAGCTAGCTGGAAGTGACCCCAGGCTCGTGCTAGGAGGGCTTCACCCTCGGCAGCTTGAAATCCCTCACTAGCATCGCCTGTAGCCTTGATATCCTCTAGGGCTTCGTTGGCATGTGCGATGGCATAGTAAGTCGTCTCCCAGATCTCATACGGAGCATCGTAGAGATTGTCCGAGTTCACGATCTTATCCCAGTAAGCAGCACCCTCACAGAACTGGCTGGTGTAGGGATTGCTCGTACCATCATCCTGGATATTGTCCGAGGAGAGCTCCGTGAGGTAGCTGATGGAGCTGGTAGAGTAAGCGCTATTGAGTAGCTTCTGGATCTTGCTGGCGTTGTCTGGTTCGACGAGGTCCGAATAAGGGTTCTTGTCGAGGAACTTATTGCACGATGTCATCGAGAGGGCGAGGATGACACCTAGTCCGATGGATGTAAGTGGCTTCATTGTTCGTTCGTATTTCGATGACTAGATACCCACTGTACAGGTGAAGATGATCGAGTGGGGGCTGTAGGCATAGGGTAGTGCTCCGTTGAGCTTCTTATCTGAGTAGATCAGGAAGAGGTTCGATGCCTGGAGCTTGAGATCCACTGAGCTAAGGAAGGTCTTAGCTAGGGCAGCCTTAGGTATGGAGTAGCCCAGCGAGATGTCTCGCAGCTGGATGTAGTCACATCGGGCGATACGTACATCGGAGTAGTTGTACGTGCTGTAGGCACGGGAGAGGTTGGGGTAGCTATTGCGCTGACCACTGGTGGGGATGGAGGGGACGTTGGTACGCTCTTCGTCACCTGGAGCACGCCAGCGACGGTTGAACTCATGTCCTAAGACTTGGTAGTCGTAATAGCTGGAGCTGAACTGCGTGGGGAGGCGCTTGACGCTCCCGAAGGAGTAGAGCACGTAGATACTTAGTGAGAAGTTCTTCCAGCGGAAGCTATTGTTGAGACCTCCCTGGTCGGTAGGCTGTAGGGTACCAGAGTACTTGAGGTAGTCGAGGTTCTCCGTAGCGCTGAAGTTGATATTATCCCGCTCGATGGATCCATCATAGTTGTAGAAGAGGGGGAAACCTTCCTTCGACAGCTTGTAGAAGGGGATAGAGAAGATCGAGGCAAGGGGATAGCCCTCACGAGCTGCTCCGCCCGATGAGCTGACCAGAGTCGATACGTCGGGATGCGAATTGAGCTTGGTGACCTTATTCGTATTACGTGAGTAGGAGAAGGTCGTCGTCCAGGAGAAGAGCTTACTCTGGATGTTCTGTGTCGTCAGAGAGAGCTCTACGCCCTTAGCTTCCATGGAGGCTACGTTACCATAGGGCTTGAAGAAGCCTCCCGTCCCTTGGTTGTAAGCGACATCGACGAGATCTCTACCCTGGCGGGAGAAGAGGTTGAGCGAGGCGCTTATCCGTTCGTTCCACAGACCGAAATTGAGGTTCCAGTTCAGCTCATACATCTTCTCATAAGTTAAGTCATGGTTAGCTGGCTCACTGAGGTAGAGTCCGGGCTCGATCAGGTCATTGGGGCGGAAGGGTAGGAAGGGCTTGATGCGCTGGTAGGAGTTGTAGACGAAGGGGAGTGTCCCTGTCATCCCGTAGGAGAGCTTGGTAGAGAGCGAAGAGAGGGGCGATAGGCTAGGGAAGAAAGCTTCGCTAGTTACGTCCCATCCTAGGGCTACATTCCACGTGGGGATCCAGCGCACTAGGCGAGACTTACCGAAGCGGTTGGTCCCTTCGTAGCGGAGCGATCCGTCGAAGGAGTAGCGTCCGAGGTAGCTGTAGGAAGCATTGCCGAGGAAGGCTACGTTGCGGTCGATCGTCGTCTTGCGGGTATAGTACTTACGGTTCCCTTCGTGGAGCCACTTGAAGAGGAGGGGATCGAAGGTGCTGAGTTCACCTATCTCGAAGTTCACCCCATATTCATCGTGCCAACCGCTCTTCTCGAGGTAGTCGAAGAGGTCCATCCCTCCGACGAGCGTCAGGGCGTGCTTCCCATCGGCGAAGGTATCGGTATAGGTGGCACGGGCTTGTAAGTCAAAGCGCCGTGAGGAGAAGTCCTGAATGGTACGATAGCCACCATGAGGCATGACTACCTTGGGGACAGCGTAGACGTCATCAGCGGGCTTGTATAGGTAGCTATTGCGGTCTCGGATGAGACGCTTGTTCATGGCACGGAAGCGCTCCGACACGTTGGACTTCTCTGTGCGGATGAATTCGGAGATCTGTCCGTAGTACTGGATCGACCCAAGGAGTGAGGCGTTGAACTTCTGTGAGGGGCGATAGGCGATCGAGGCTTGTAGGCGGAGGTTGATCGCATCGTCGTCCTGATAGTTCTGCTTCATCTCTTCCTTGAGGTTGAGAGGAGCGAACTCGTAGAGGTAGTATTGATCAGGGTCTAGTGTGCGGGAGAAGGTGCTGGCAGAGGTCAGCGAATTGAAGTCTCCTCCGTCATGGCTCTGAGAGTAGGATGCATTGACGATCGAGCCGAAGGTCCAGTAGCGGTGGGGCTTGAAGGATGCATTGAGATTGAAGAAGTAGGTATTCTCTGACTGGACCTTAGCCCACCCTGGGTCGATAGTAGCACCGAGGGAGGCGTAGAAGTTCGATACCTGTGTGCCCGAGGCCAGCGATACGGTGTGCTGGTGGCGGATGCTGTTCTGGAAGAGCTCCTTGAACCAGTCGGTGTTCCTTCGCTCAGCAGCTGCTAGGTAGCGGGTCTGCCCTTCGAGGGTATTGTCTTGATAGTACTGCTTGTTCTTGTACTTGATCGCATTGTCATACATCAGCCCGTACACTCCGTAGCGTGTCTGATACAGGACGGTCTCGGGACTCAAGCTACCGCCCTGCTCCAGCTCCTTGAGCACGGACATCTGGTCCTGAGAGTTGAGGATATTGAACTCTCTATAGGAGGGGATGAGTCGGTAGGTGAGCTGTGTGGTGTAGGTGAAGCGATTGATCCCTTGGCCTGCGTGACGTGTGCGGACGGAGATCACCCCACCTGTAGCTTGGTTACCGTAGAGCGCCGTGGCCGAAGCGTCGGTGATGACGGTGAAGCTCTCGATATCTCGCTCTGAGAGCCCGGGTAGGGCTGCTGCGATGAGTCGCTTAGCGTCGGGGGAGGCTAGGTCGGCGGTGTTGAAGTCTTTGTCCTGCTTGTAGACGACTCCGTCGATGACCCAGAGCGGGTAGTACTTGGTCTGGATGGAGGTCGTCTGACGCATCGTCGTCACCGCTGCTCCCTTCTGAGTCTCCTCGGCGTCCTCGAGGGTGATGGTCATCGGATCTCGGGAGACTGCTACCTCAAGCGTCTTCTTGCCTGTGAGGGAGAAGATGAGGGTGGACTGCTCTGCTACTTGGAGGGAGAACTTACCTTCTGCGTCTGTCGTCGTGTGCTTAGAGTGATCGACCTTGTCTGTGACAGATACCTTGGCTAGAGGGGCGCCTCTAGAGTCGAGTACCTTGCCCTGGACAAGGATCGTCTGAGCACAAATGGCTGTCGCTGAGCTGACCACAAGGATCAAGCCCAAGATTAGGTTCCATAGTCTAGTTACCATAATCAATAGCTACGTTTGTATGTTAGTGCTTAGCTTGCTCCCCTGTCTCTTGGAAAGATTAGAAACAAGGGTTGCAGAAACAAATTTAGTAAAAAGGGAATATGGGTGTTACGAAAAGTAAGGAAGCGTATATAATATATTTTTTAAAGAAAGGGCGCTTCATCTTCGCTTTATTATTAAGTGAAAGAGGACGGGATTTCGGCGGTCGAAGGCATGAGGTTTCTCCTCGGTGAAAGGTGGGGGAACGAGGGTGCTCTTGGCTCAATCCTACAGGGTGGGGCTGAAGAAACCTACGGTAGGTCATCGATGCGACCTACCGTGGGTCGTGATGACGACCTACAGTAGGTTTTTTCGGCGATCTACCGTGCATCCCTTTTGACCCCTCTAGAGGTCGCTTGTAGAGCGGAAAGTAGAGCGCCCCCTCCAGCATGTGGTAGCTGGAGGGGGCGATGTCGTGCTTGTCTGTGGCTGTAGGCTCAGTGCTAAGAGAGGGGGTCTTCGTCCTCTGTCGGTGGGTAAGCTGTGGCGTCGAAGGTGGGGGAGGCTGGGGTAGAAGCCGTCGGGGCAGTCCCTCGGCTTGCCTGCTGATGTATCCGAGCGTGGGTAGCTACGATCTCGGTGACGAGGGTGCTCGTACCTGATCGGTCTACCTCCCGTACATACTCGATACGACCCGCTATGGAGAGGATAGAGCCTTCGTGCGCCTGCTCTAGGAGCATACCCGTGCTACCACGAGCTACGATCCGGTGCCATAGTCGCTGGGTGTAGCTCTTCCCCCCTTCTCGCCCCGTGACCTGCTCCTCAGTCTTGAGGCGAAGATGCACCTCGGGGAAGTCGGGGGCGAGGTAGTGGATAGTCGGCTCCTCGGTGACTTCGCCCGTGAGTATGACTTGGTTGGTAGGCGGTAGCTGTGCCATCGGGCTTAGCGATTCAATACCTTGTTCTTGGCGATGACAGCCACGTAGTCCTTGAGGTAGTTAGGGGTCCAGTAGGCCGTATCTACGAAGTCTTCCCGCTCGAAGGCTTGGCTAGCCAGTGGAATCATCGCTGAGGCCTCGGGGGCGAAGCCTTCGTCCCAGACTTCGTAGCTCGACTGAGGCCAGAGGCCACGGGTCTTCGTCGCTCCGTTCCCGACGAGGATAGGGTGTGGAGCGTCTTCGAAGAGGGGATACTCTCCGTCTAGCACGGCAGCGTAGTCCTCGGAGAGACGCTTCCCCTGGCTGTCGAAGCGGGCTGCATAGACCTCCATACGACGGGCGTCCAGTAGGGGGAAGATCGTAGCTTCCTGCCCCTTGGGAAGAGTACTGATGGCCTGATGAGCTAGGAGCTCCAGCGTATCGACGGCTAGGAGTGGGAGCTGGTAGCCAAGGCAGAGACCCTTGGCAAGAGAGGCTCCTATGCGAAGGCCTGTATAGCTCCCTGGACCAGCACTCACGGCGATGGCGGAGAGCTGGTGCCCCTCGGCCTTAGCCCAGCGGATAAGTTCGTCGACCATGGGGGCAAGCGCAGCGGCGTGTCCCCCTTCAGGGGCTTCGATGGATCGGGTGGCCAAGACTTCTGCCCCACGACCTAGTGCAGCACTGCACATCGTCGTAGAGGTCTCTATACAAAGGATCATGATAGGGATGATTAAGGGAGGTAGCGTGTTAGTCGATGACGAGCTCTACGGGGCAGTGATCGGAACCATAGATCTCGGTGTGGATCTTAGCCGAGGTGAGCCGGGGTACAAGCCTCTCTGAGGTGACGAAGTAGTCGATACGCCAGCCGGAGTTGCGCTCACGTGCCTTGAAGCGGTACGACCACCAGGAGTAGATGTCCTTCTGATCAGGGTAGAAGTGACGGAAGGTATCTACGAAACCCGCATCGAGGAGCTCTTGGAACTTCCCACGCTCTTCGTCGGTGAAGCCAGCGTTCTTGCGGTTGGACTTAGGGTTCTTCAGGTCTATCTCCTTGTGGGCGACATTGAGGTCACCGCAGACGATCACAGGCTTCTTCTTGTCCAGCTCCCCTAGGTAGGCTCTGAAGGCATCTTCCCAGATGACACGATACCCGAGACGGCGGAGGTCGTCCTGGGAGTTAGGTACGTAGACGGTGACGAGATAGAAGTCAGGGTACTCCAGCGTGATGACTCGTCCCTCGGTGTCATGCTCAGGGATGTCGATGCCGTAGGCTACGGAGAGGGGTTCATGACGCGTGTAGATCGCCGTGCCCGAATACCCTTTCTTCTCGGCAAAGTTCCAGTAGGAGGTGTAGGTCGGGAGTTCTGCATCGAGCTGGCCGGCCTGCATCTTAGTCTCTTGCAGGCAGACGAAGTCAGCATCTAGTTCCTTAATGATATCGGGGAAGCCTTTACCAAAGACGGCACGTAGGCCGTTGACGTTCCAGGAGATGAATTTCATTCGTTGTTGACTGATCTTATTGCTTGTAGTGGGTGGGGTCTTCGATCCCTGCTTCTTGCATCGCCTCACGACGCTCGATGCAGGTAGCGCACGAGCCACACTGGAGGTCACCACCCTCGTAGCAACTCCAGGTCTCAGCGTAGTTGATGCCTAGGAGCTTGCCGTGGCGAGCGATGTCCCCCTTAGATATATCGGTATAGGGAGCAGTGACTTCGACGGCATTGCTTGTCCCCTGTAGGATGGCCTCATGCATCGGGCGGATGAAGGAGGCACGACAGTCGGGATAGATAGCGTGGTCCCCGAAGTGATTGGCCAGATAGACCTTCGTGAGTCCTCGGCTCTCAGCGAGTCCAGCGGCGATGGAGAGCATGATCCCATTGCGGAAGGGGACGACGGTCGCCGCCATGTTCTCCTCGTCGTAGCTCCCCTTGGGGATAGCTCCTCCTCCCTCCAGCAGAGCACTGCGGAAGTACTGCCCGATGAAGGCGAGTGGGATGGTGAGGTGCTCGATGCCTAGACGCTCGCAGTGGAGGCGAGCGAAGGGGAGCTCCCGTGCATTGTGCTTCGAGCCGTAGTCGAAGGACACCGCCAGCGCTAGGCTATCTTGGTACTCATAGAGGAGGGTGACACTATCCATTCCCCCTGAGAGGACGATGAGGCCGTCTTTAGTCGTCATAAGCAGGCTATAGGAAGAAGCTCAGGATGATCTGAGCGGAGATGATACGGACGAACATACCTACAGGGTATACGATCGCATAGGCTACCGAGCTGGAGCGAGACTCGTTGATGGACATGGCGTAGTCTAGGGCCATGGAGTTGGCCATCACGCCACAGAGCATCCCGACGGTCTCGGCGTGGGTCTTCTTGTAGCCGAAGAGCGAGATGAGCCCCACGATCATCGTCGGGAGCACGGTGATGAGGAAGCCTAGACCGATCCAGAGGAGGCCATCGCCATGGATGATCATCTCGAAGAAGTGGGAGCCACTAGCCAGACCAAGACCGGCGAGGTAGAGGATGATCCCCAGTTGCTTGATTAGCTGTGTGGCGCTATTACTCATATAGGTGGCGATGCGGAAGCGAGCTCCGAAGGCGCCCATGAGTATCCCTATGATGATCGGACCGCCAGCGAGACCAAGCTTGATGGGCATACTGAGCCCCGGTATCGTCAGCGGGATCGATCCGATGATACAGCCCATAGCCAGACCGAGGAAGAAGCTGAAGAGCTTCGGCTTGTCTAGCGTGTTGATTGAGTCCCCGAGGAACTTGGCCGCACGCTCGACCTCATGTGCTTCGCCGACCACGGAGAGCCGGTCGCCCAGCTGGAGGTAGAGGTCGGGAGTGGCTAGGATCTCGATGCCTGCTCGGTCGATGCGGGTGATATTGATCCCGTACTGATTGCGCAGGCGTAGGGCTCCGAGCTTAGCGCCGTTGACCTTGGAGTTGGTGATGATCAGGCGCTTGCTGATGAGTTGGGAGTCGATGGCGTCCCAGTCGATGTCGGGGCGGTTCCAGTCTCGGCTCTCGGCTCGCTTGCCAAAGAACGCCTCCATCTCCTCTAAGTCTTCGGGATGGATGAGTACCAGGAGGTGGTCCCCTTCGGTGAGCACCGTCTGCGAGGAGGGGATGATGAGGTTGTCTCCCCGCCAGATACGGGAGATGATGAAGTGCTTGTCCTCTAGGCGTACGGCCTCGAGGATAGTCTTGCCGAAGAGGACGCTATTAGTCAGCTCCAGCTCCGTGATATAGGTGTTGCTGGCGGACTTATCCTCGGTAGGTTTGCTCCGTCGTGGGTCTACGAGGTTGAGGACGATAATAGCTAAGATCATCCCGACGACACCGAGCGGGTAGGTGAGGGCACAGCCTAGCGCTAGGTCGGCGATCTCACGGGCTCCACTGGGGCCGAGGATGTCCTGCATCGTACTCTGTACGGCTGCGAGCATGGGGGTATTAGTCACAGCTCCAGACATGATGCCCAGTAGGTTCGGCACGGAGATACCGCAGACCAGGTGGAGGATGACCACGAGGATCAGCCCGATAGCGATGACTAGAAGCCCGAGCATATTGTACAGGATCCCTTGACTCTTGAGTGAGGGGAAGAAGGAGGGACCTACTTCGACCCCGAGGGCGTAGACGAAGAGCGACAGGCCGATGGTCTGGGCAAAGCTATTCATCTCAGGGTGGACACGGACACCGAAGTGCGCTGCTAAGATCCCGACGAAGAAAACGAAGGTGATCCCCAGAGAGAGCTTGCCCACCCGAAGCTTCCCCAGGGATAGCCCCAGGGCAGAGACGAGGGTAAGCCAAACGAGGGTCTCCAGCACCGACGGAGTGACGAAGACGTCTCGTAGCCACGTATTTATTGCCTCCATTGATAGTAGTGAATGATTGGTCAGCAAGAAGCGTAAAGGCTTTGCCTCGGCAAAAGTACCACTTTTGTTGCGATTTGTTAATCCCAAGAAGGGGGACTTGAGGGGCAAGGCTTCCTGCCTCCTTCGTCCCTTAATAATGTTAAGGAGCGCCTACCTCTGTCGTGAGCCTCCATAGCCTTCTGGAATCATCGCTTCTCAAGAGCTTAGAGGTAGGCTTGTCAAGGCGAACTAGAGGGGAAGGTCAAGGAGCCTCGGTAGGGAGTACCTTCGGGTAAGGTATCTTGAGCTACACTGCCCGCTCATTCGACCCTCTATTGTTATTCCTTGGGAGGCGCTACTGTTGCCTCTTGGGTAGTACTACTGCTACCTCCTTCGTGGCGCTACTGCTTCCTCTTTAGCCTTAATTTCACTCCGACCCTTCCCCCGACGAGCGCCAAGACATTGCCTATTCCCCGCTATCTACGGCAGAGAAGGAGTAGGGGAGAGCTCCCTCGGCTAGCGCTCCTCAGCCGACGGCAGGCTCTGAGGCTGAACAAGTCAGACAATTTGTGTATTTTAGCGGTATATTGTACCCTGTGTACATACCCCTAGTAGTGTCGAATCAATGACAGAGCTTAAGCCCAAGTCTAGAGATCGCTTTCGTGCAGCTCTCTCCGCCCTCAAAGCCTTCAGCAGGCGACATCCGTCCCTGCGCTACATCATCACTGGTGTGCTGGCTTTTGTACTGATCTTCCTTGTCGGAGATAGCAACCTCTTCAACTACCTGAGGAACGAGCGACGTAAGGCCTTCATACAAAGTGAATACAATCGCTATCGCCCTCAGTACGAAGCCGACAGCGCCCGTCTAAGCGATATCCGAGACAACAGAGAGCATATCGAGCGTATCGCTCGTGAGCAGTACTATATGCATATCCCTGGCGAGGAGGTCTTCATCCTAGCTCCGGATAGTCTTGACCCCTCGAAATAGCGTAGATCGAATTATGAACAAGCAGTACAAGTACCTCTATATCGTCAGCGTCCTCCTCCTGCTGAGTGGGGCTGCGCTGGCCGTGATCGATCATCCCGTCTTCGATATCATCTATGGCTTAGGTGCCTTTGGCTATGCTGCGTACTACCTACTGACGCCTACGGATGAGCTCACGGGGACGCTTCGCCGAGCCGTACGTATGGGCGTCTTCTCGGGACTTCTCTTCCTGATCTCGGCTGCAGCTCGCTTCGATACGTTTGCTACCTTTGGTCAGGGGCTATGGCTAGTCTTCCTGGCTCTAGGGCTTATATATATGATCTACGGGAATGTACTCCTCTATATCGACGAACGAAAGAAACAATGAAATCTAACCCTATAGCACCTGAAGGCAAGATCCGGTCGGAACGCCTGACGGTACCGGGGGGCAAGAAGCCTCTCCTTCGACTCTACGTCGATAGTGCAGAGCCGATGACCCTGCTTCCCTTCCTCATCAAAGCCCTTCCCGACAAGAGCCGAACTACCATCAAGCAGCTCCTACATGACCGCTTCATCTCGATCGGTCTAGAGGCTACGACCCAGTTCGACGCTCCGCTCAAGGCTGGGGACGAAGTGAATATACATCCAGCGCCTCTCCCGAAGAAGTTCACCCATAAGGGTATCGAGATCCTCTATCAGGATGAATACCTCATCGTCATCCACAAGGATGCGGGCCTGCCTACCGTGGCCAGTGGTGAGGAGAAGGACAAGACAGCGCTCCGTCTGCTCTCGGACCACCAGAAGAGCTTCAACCCTCGTGCTAAGGTCTACCACATCAATCGCCTTGATAAGGATAGTGCGGGCTTTGTAGTCTTTGCCAAGAGTCGCGACTTGCAGTGCGAGCTGAGCGACCATTGGACTCGCTACGTGAGAGGCCAGCACTTCGCTGCCGTCCTCGAGGGGCACCCCCAGACAGACAACGGTATCCTCCTGCCCCCTCCATCAGAGCTAGATGCGAAGAAGGACCGAGGGGCGAAGAAGAGGAAGACCACCGGTGGCAAGCCCAGCTCAGACGATGAGCGTACGGCGGGGCGAGCCGAGTGGCATACTCTGGTGAGCGGGCCTAGCCGTGTGCTCGTCTCGGTAGCGCTCCTGACGGGGCGCAACAACCGCCTACGTCGACAGTTCGCACAGCTTCGCCTGCCGATAGCAGGGGACTGGCGCAATGGCTCTACGGAGAAGGAGCTCGGGCGAGTAGCGCTCGAGGGGACGCATCTGAGCTTTGTCCACCCTGTGACGGGCAAGCTCCTTGAGTTCCGTCAGCCGATACCTCCGCTCTTCCGGAAGCTCGTCAAGGGCGCCCAAGTCGCAACTAAAAATCCTAAGAAATCAGTGAGAAAATAGACCCACTAGTTAATCGTAAAGTATAATGACCACACAACAAAAACTGAAAAGGGGAGCTCATGCTCCCGCACACTGGCCTTACTCAGCCATGCGAAGCATCTTCTTCGCCCTAGGCCTTCTACTCTCTACGGTCGGCCTCAGCGCACAGATCGTACGTGATGCCGTCAGCTGGACTCGCTCCGTGGAGGATAAGTCCCCTACAGAGAAGGTCCTCGTCTTCACAGCGCAGGTCAAGGGGGAATGGCACCTCTACGGTACCGATCTCCCTAAGGGCGGACCTACACCTACACATCTGCTCGTCGACAAGATCTCTGGTGCCGAACTCGTCGGAGGCCTAGTCGCTAGCCAGAAGCCCATAGAGAAGTTCGACCCGAACTTCGAGATGACTCTCCGCTTCTATAGCGGGAAGGTATCCTTCCGTCAGAAGATCCGCATCACTGACCCTAAGAAGTTCGCTCTCGTGGGAGCTGTACGCTATATGGTCTGCAATGATGAGCAGTGCCTCCCTCCGACGAACTTCGAATTCACCATCCAACCCAAGGAGCTAGGTAAGCTGGGGGAGTCCGTGCCTGCAGCGCAGACCACCACTGAGACCGCTGAGACCCCTCTAGGCACTCCCGCCCTGGGGGAGGCTCAGCCCTCCGATAGTCTCCCTGCAGTAGCTGAAGCCACCACGAGCGTAGCAACTGACTCCGCTCAGACCGCTGTCTCTGACCTCTGGGCACCTGTGATCCCAGAGCTTAAGGCCTATGGCGACAAGGCGCTCAACCAAGCCGACGGATCGCTATGGATGCTGCTACTAGGAGGGTTCCTCGGAGGGCTCGTGGCTCTCGTCACCCCCTGCGTCTGGCCGATGATCCCGATGACGGTGAGCTTCTTCCTCAAGCGTACCTCCGATAGGAAGAAGAGTATCCGTGACGCCCTGCTCTACGGGGTGGGGATCATCGTCATCTACGTCTCTCTGGGGCTGATCGTCTCTGCGATCTTCGGACCAGCGACACTGAATGACCTAGCCACGAATGCCTACTTCAACGTAGCCTTCTTCCTGCTCCTGGTCATCTTCGCTATCTCCTTCTTCGGAGCCTTTGAGCTTGTCCTCCCCTCCTCGTGGACGACGAAGATGGACCAGAAGGCAGACTCTGCCTCGGGCTTCATCAGCATCTTCTTCATGGCCTTTACACTGGCCTTAGTCTCCTTCTCTTGCACAGGTCCCATCATCGGCACGCTCCTAGTACAGGCAGCGACTTCCTCTACGGGGATCCTGGCTCCAGCAGTAGGGATGCTTGGCTTTGCCCTAGCGCTCGCCCTGCCCTTCACGCTCTTCGCCATCTTCCCCAACCTACTGCAGTCGATGCCAAAGAGCGGGGGATGGATGAACTCCGTCAAGGTAGTGCTTGCCTTCATCGAGCTAGCCCTCGCCCTGAAGTTCCTCTCTATCGCTGACCTAGCGTATGGCTGGCGTATCCTCGACCGTGAGGTCTTCCTCTCCCTCTGGATCGTCATCTTCATCCTCCTCGGACTATACCTGCTGGGTAAGATCCGCTTCCCTCACGACAGCCCTCAGGAGAAGACGCCTATCCCTGCGCTCTTCCTAGCCATCGTGTCCTTCTCCTTCGCCGTCTACATGATGCCTGGCCTCGTCGGTGCCCCCCTGAGAGCTATCAGTGCTTTCGCCCCACCTCTTCGCACTCAGGATCTGAACCTGTACAACGGGGAAGTGCATGCTAAGTTCGACGACTACGACGCCGGTATGGCCTATGCTCGTCAGGTAGGCAAGCCCGTAGTCATTGACTTCTCTGGCTACGGCTGCGTCAACTGCCGTAAGATGGAGGCCTCCGTCTGGATAGACCCGAATGTCAAGAGCCTTCTAGAGAATGACTACGTCCTGATCACCCTCATGGTCGACGAGAAGACACCACTGAAGGAGCCTATCGAAGTCCAGGAGAACGGCGAGACAGTCAAGCTTCGTACGGTAGGGGACAAGTGGAGCTACTTCCAGCGTATGAAGTTCGGTGCCAACGCCCAGCCCTTCTATGTACTCCTCGACCATGAGGGTAAGCCCCTCGGCCCTTCGAGAGCTTACGACGAGGATGTACCCGCCTATATCAAGTTCCTCAAGGCAGGCTTGAGCGAATTCGAGCAACGTAAGTAATCCCACCACGTACCTTCTACTTATATATGGGTATACAGCATAGTCGAGAGGAGAAGCTAGCGGCCTTTGGGCGCCTCCTGGATGTCATGGACCGCCTCCGCTCCGAGTGCCCTTGGGATCGGGAGCAGACGACAGAGAGCCTCCGTACCAATACCATCGAGGAAGTCTATGAACTCTCCGATGCTATCCTCTCGGGAGCACCCGAGGAGATCAAGAAGGAGCTGGGAGATGTACTCCTCCATGTCGTCTTCTATAGCAAGATCGGAGAAGAACAGGGATCCTTCGATGTCGCCGATGTCGCCAATGCTCTGTGTGACAAGCTGATCTTCCGCCATCCCCATGTCTATGGCGAGACTGAAGCCTCTACCTCCGAGGTCGTCATAGAGCGCTGGGAGGAACTGAAGCAGAAGGAGAAGAACGGCAATAAGACTGTGCTCTCCGGCGTCCCCTCCTCCCTGCCCGCCCTGATCAAGGCCTACCGCATCCAGGACAAGGCTAGAGGTGTCGGCTTCGACTGGCAGCACCCAGAGGATGTCTGGTCGAAGGTCGAGGAAGAGCTCTCCGAGCTCCGTGGTGCCATCACCTCAGGCTCGGTAGAGGATACAGAGGCCGAGTTCGGTGACTTCCTCTTCAGTATCATCAATGTAGCTCGTAAGTACAAGGTCAACCCCGATAATGCCCTCGAGCGTACCAACACCAAGTTTATCCGTCGCTTTGGCTACATCGAAGCTCGGGCGAAGGAGGAGGGGCGTACGCTCAAGGAACTCTCGTTAGAGGAGATGGATGCACTCTGGGATGAGGCCAAGAAGCTCGAAGCTAAGCCTTAGTGCTCGGCTCACGCTCTAGTACATCCTCCCGTCCATCCCTACTAGCTCCCCACTGGGCCTACTGGTCCTATTTGCCTGACCTCTAGAGGCTGATAGGGCCAGTAGGCTCACTGCTTTTCATCCGTCTAGATGCCTATGTCTCACCCAGACTCATCCATTCGGCTCCTCTCCTCCTGCAAAGGATGCCTCCGCCCTAGCTCAAGCGATCACATGGATGCTGGAGCACCCAGAGGAGCGTAGAGCTATGGGGCAGAAAGGTAGGGAACGTATAGCACGAGACTTCAGCCCTGAGAGCTACTGCCAGCTCTTCGCCGAGCTCTTTCGCTCTCTCGCTCGGTAGTACAAGTTCTGGGGTTTTATTAGGGTACTCCCTATTCCCTTGACAGGCTACATCCTAGGTAAAGACTAGGTTAAGCTCGGGGCACTCGGTAGTGTAGATCCTGAGTATCTGGCAGTCTAGTCTCTGACTACCTGCTAGCCTCAGCTCCGAGCATACACCCATATGATTTACTTCTTTCGTCTATGCCTCCTCCCGTGGGGCTTTGCTTGAGTGAGCGGAGCTAGAGAGACGGGTACGACGACCTATTTACTCAATGATAAATATGACCACCACCTATACCGAGGCCCATGGTGCCTCAGTAGTGCGCTTTGCAGATATCGAGATACTCCGCTACGAGATCCCTGGGTTTGCCTCCCTGCCTTTAGAGCGGAAGCTATTCATCTATCACCTCAGTGAAGCGGCTCTGGCAGGGCGGGATATTACCTTCGATCAGAATGGCCGCTACGGCCTGCGTCTACGAGCCTTCTTCGAGGGGATCTACTTGACCTACTCGGGAGATAGAGCTTCTGAAGCCTTCCAGGCACTCGAGACGTATCTCTTCCGTCTCTGGTTCTCATCGGGTATCCATCACCACTATGGCTCGGAGAAGTTCGAGCCCGCCTTCTCCCGAACTTACCTCCTAGAGGTCCTAGCCGAGGTACAGCGGGAAGGCCAGCTCCTTCGCTATCGAGGACAAGAGCTGGAAGAACTGCTTCAGCTGATCTTTGACCCTCAGGTCGCCCCTCGCCGTACCGTGCAGAGTGGCGATGAGGATCTAGTGCAGGCTTCGTCGGCGAACTTCTATGCCCCTGGGGTGACACAAGTGGAAGCAGAAGGCTTCTACGCCCGTGCTTACGAAGAGCTCACCGAGGCAGAGCGTCAAGCTCCCCCTTCGCTCGGGCTGAATAGTCGCCTTGGGAAGAACGAGGATGGTGAGCTCTACGAAGAGGTCTACAAGCAGGGAGGCCTCTATGGTGAAGCCCTCACACGTATCATCGCTTCACTGAAGTCGGCCGCTGCCTATGCCGAGACAGACGAGCAGCGACGTACGATACTCTCCCTCATCGACTACTACAAGACGGGGGATCTCGACAAGTATAATGACTACTGCATCTCTTGGGTAGAGGATACGAAGCCGGAGGTAGACTTCATCAATGGCTTCACCGAGGTCTACACCGATCCGCTAGGCATGAAGGGGATGTGGGAGAGCCTCGTGCATGTCCGTGATCACGAAGCTAGTCAGCGGACTGAGAAGATATGCTCCGAGGCTAAGTGGTTCGAGGATCATGCTCCCGTCGATCCACGCTTCAAGAAGGAGGAGCCACGAGGCGTCTCGGCTACCGTCGTCTCGGTAGCTATGCTCTCGGGAGACTCGTACCCCGCTACTCCTATCGGTATCAACCTCCCGAACGCAGACTGGATACGTGCTACGCATGGCTCTAAGTCGGTGACGATCGACAACATTCATCGTGCCTACCATATCGCCTCGCAACATAGTGGGATGGACGAGGCCTTCGTCCCCGACCCTTCGGTACGTGCGCTCCTCGAGAAATACGGCGAAGTCACGGAGCATCTCCATACCGACCTACACGAATGTCTAGGGCATGGCTCGGGGAAGCTCCTCCCAGGTGTCTCAGCGGACGCCCTTGGGGCTTATCATTCGACCCTAGAGGAAGCACGGGCGGACCTCTTCGCTCTCTACTATATGGCAGATGAGCATCTCGTCGAGCTGGGGCTACTACCCGATCGGGAAGCGTATAAGGCTTGTTACTACCGCTACCTACTCAATGGTCTAGTCACGCAGCTCGTGCGTATCCGTCCGGGACACGTGCTGGAGGAAGCACACATGCGCAATCGGGCCCTCATCGCTCGCTACGTGCTGGAGAAGGGGAGTGCACTCGGTGCTCTGGAGCTAAAGGGCCTAGAGCTGATCATCCATGACTACGAGGCACTCCGTCCGATCCTCGCCGAACTCCTCTCTGAAGTACAGCGTATTAAGAGCGAGGGAGACCAGGGGGCAGGCCGTGCTCTCGTCGAGTGCTATGCGATCGAGATCGACCCGGAGCTTCATGAAGAAGTCCTAGCCCGCTACGAGCAACTCCATATCGCTCCCTACAAGGGCTTCGTGAACCCAAGGCTCGAGCTGGTCTATAATGAAGCGGGCGGGATCACCGATGTTCGTGCCGACTACACCGAAGGCTACGCCGAGCAGATGCTCCGCTATAGCCGGGAGTATGCTACCCTGCCTCTCGATCCCGTGACGGCAGAGGAGCTTCGTCACCCTATGCCCTCTGAGCAGGCACTCCTCGAGGCTAAAGAGCTAAGGACTCAGCTACGTCGAGTGATGGATGGGCAGGTCGCTTCGTCGATGCGGGACAAGGGCCTGCACTACGGGATCAACTTCGGTCTGACACTCGACTATATCCTTCGTCTAGCGGAGAAGCAGCCCAAGCGTGCGGAGCTAGCTACCTACCTGCTTTCCCGTGATGTACGGGAGCTCAAGCTGATCGGTCAGCTCATCTATCCTGCCGAGGCAGTGACGTACGAAGTGGCTACTGAGCTAGCTCGCTCCTCGTTCGCTAACCCCGAACTGAGGGACTACCTCGCTAAGCACCTCTTCGACCGCACGCCCTCTGCTCCCTACTGGGCACTGGACTGGATCTTCACGGATGCCGATCAGCGCTGGGAGGATGTCCTGCCTGTAGCCTTCACCGTCCTAGCCCGATGGTTCTCCCGAGGCTTCGTGCTGGAGACAAAGGCATGGGCGACGAAGCTCCTTCGGGAGAGCCTCGCCTTCCTCTCCTCCGACGAAGTCCCTTACCCCACACCTCTCCAGCGCTCCGTCCTCCTGATGCTCAAGCGTTGGGGGCGCACAGACGCCGAGATGCGTACTGATCTCCTTGCTTCGGGCGAGCTATCCGCTTGGGAAGAGGGAGACAATCCCGTCCAGCAGGAATTTGCTGCCGACCTACGCTTCGAACTAGAAGAATATCTCACCACTCAATAGTTCCACTCCGATGAAACGAATCCTCGCTTTCCTAGCCTTTGGGCTGTCTCTCACCTCCTTCGCTTCGCAGTCGCAGCCTACGCTCCCAGCTGAGCTCAAGATGGAGAAGCCTCGCAAGGTGCGCTTCCCCTTCTACTACTTCGAGCGTGCTGTCAATGGCAACCTCATCGGCCGAGGCTCTGACCAAGCACTCTTCTGCATCTACACGAGCCACACACGGGGCTACCAGCTTGATGCCCTGACTATCGATCTTACGGGTACTACTGATCTCCGTGATGTCACAGCACTCAAGCTCTACCGCACGAAGAATAACGACCGCTTCGACCCTCGTGATCCAGGCGAACTGCTTGCCACGGCGAAGGTCGGTAAGAAGGGGCTCGTCCCCTTCAAGATCAATAAGCAACTGAAGGAAGAGGATGCCCTCTGGGTCGTTGCCGACATTGCTTCTAAGGCGAAGGAAGGTCATCAGGTCTCCGCCGAAGTCTCTACGATCATCGCTGACAACCTTGAGCTCGAGGGCCTCACCACCGAGCGTCATACGCAGGAGATCGTCCTACAGCGTACCCTCCTCTGGGCACCAGGGGAAGCTGGATCGAAGCACTATCGTATCCCAGGGATCGTCCGCCTGTCGGATGGTACACTGGTAGCGAGTATCGACCGACGCAAGGAGAAGGATGGTGACCTCCCCGCCGATATTGACGTCGAGGTCAAGCGGAGCACCGACGACGGGCGCACCTGGAGTGCACCGATCACTGTCGCTACGGGTACTAAGGAGCACGGCTATGGCGACGCTGCTATGGCCACCGACGGCAAGACTATATATATGGTGATGGTCGGTGGCGCAGGTCTCTGGACCTATCCCTCGATCTCCAAGGAGCACTCGCAGATGTACTTCACCAAGAGTTCGGATGGCGGGAAGACCTGGGAGCCCCTTACGAATATCAGCAAGCAGGTCTACCTCGGCCCCTATGCTTGGGGGGGCTTCTTCGCCTCGGGTAATGGGATCATCACCTCTAAGGGGCGTATCGTCTTCGTCGCGGCTCAGCGCACAGACCAGAGCTGGGGTGGGGCGATGGACAACATCCTCGTCTATTCGGATGACAAGGGGAAGAGCTGGCAGATCTCTTCGCCCGCTCGTCATGATGGTGACGAATCGAAGGTCGTCGAGCTCTCTGATGGTTCGCTCCTCGTCTCCAGTCGCAATCGTGCCTCTGGGGCTAATGCCCGCACCTACATCCTGACACGTGACGGAGGGAAGACCTGGATGCCTGCTGGCACTTGGCCCGAACTGACGGGGAATGCTTGCAATGGTGCCTTCGCTCGCTACCAGCCTATCGGCAAGGGTCGAGGGGAGCAGTCGAAGTACCTCCTACACACCCTACCTGCTAGCCCCACACGTGATCACCTTCGCCTCTTCCTGAGCAAGGATGAGGGGAAGACTTGGCCTGTCTCCCGTGAGATCTGCCGAGGCGAATCCGTCTACAGCGAAGTGATGGTCTTCCCCGACGGCACCATCGGGATCATCAGCGAGGAGAACGATCGCCCTGCCTTCGATATTTACTTCACGCGCGTCTCTCTGGATTGGCTCCTCTCGGGGACTCCCAGCACTAGCCGTTAGCACGGGCAAACCCTTCATTTTCGTCCCCGCCATTGAGGGGCGAAGTGATGCACCCTCTACAAGGTCCAAAAGAAACCTACTGTGGGTCGCATCGACGACCTACCGTAGGTCGTCGATGCGACCCACAGTAGGTTTTTTCGGCGATCCACCATAGGTCGCTTTTTACCCCCTCAGAAGAGGCTTGTAGACAGGGCGTGTGGAGCTCGTCCAAAAAGCCTCCTTCGCCCCTCTCCTTCTTCAGGGGAAGTCAAGCGGCTGAAGTAGCGCTTTTCGCTGAGGGAAAGTAGGGGAGGGGCTAAGGTCACTTCGTGGCTTTGTCGCTGGAGAAGAAGCCTATACGAAGAGATTATTTATTAAAGTATTTAATTAGCTAAAGAGTTTTGCCTAAGTGTACTTTATTCCTTAGCTTTGTTACGCTTTAAGCAGAGCAAACGGAATGTCGACGCAGCATGTCCTCGATCACTTATCGGTACAAATCCTTGACCAGATGACTAGCCTTACCCTTCGGGAGTGAGGCGTGCGCCGACGCACATATTATATCAATGTAGTACAAAAAGCTATGGACGAACAGAAAGCGGTCAAAACCCTCAAGGACATCGTCATCCGCTTCTCCGGAGACTCCGGAGACGGGATGCAGCTCACGGGGACGATCTTCTCTGACCTCTCCGCCATGACGGGGAACACCATCTCTACCTTCCCCGACTTCCCAGCCGAGATCCGAGCCCCTCAGGGGACGCTCAGCGGTGTCTCAGGCTATCAGGTGCAGATAGGCTCACGGACGGTACGAACCCCAGGGGAGCTAGCCGATATCCTCGTGGCTATGAATCCTGCTGCCCTCAAGGTCAGTGTGAAGCACCTCAAGCGTGACTCGATCATCATCATTGACACCGACTCCTTCACCGCCAATGACCTCAAGAAGGCTGAGTTCAAGACCGAAGAGCCCTTCGAAGAGCTCGGTCTGAAGACCCAACAGGTGATCCCCGCTCCTATCTCCTCCATCGTCAAGGAGGGACTGAAGGACTTCGGCCTCGACGCCAAGTCTGCACTCCGATGCAAGAACATGTTTGCTCTCGGTCTCATCTGCTGGATCTGCGACCGCCCACTCGGCCCTGCAGAGCAGTTCCTCGACCGTAAGTTCGGCAAGAAGCCTCAGCTACGTGATGCTAACATCGCCTCCCTCAACCACGGCTTCGACTTCGGTGCGAATACCCACGCTACAGCAAGTATATTCCGCATCGAGACGCAGAAGCCTGTCCCTGGGCGCTACCTCGATATCAATGGGAATAAGGCTACGGCCTACGGGCTGATCGCCGCTGCTGAGCAGGCAGGCCTCGAGCTCTTCCTCGGTAGCTATCCTATCACTCCTGCCACCGATATCCTACACGAGCTAGCTAAGCACAAGGCTCTGGGTGTGAAGACGGTCCAGGCCGAAGATGAGATCGCCGGGATCTGTACCGCTATCGGTGCTTCCTTCGCTGGGGACCTAGCGGTGACGACTACCTCTGGTCCTGGTCTTGCACTCAAGAGCGAAGCCCTTGGTCTAGCCGTCATGGCCGAGCTCCCACTCGTACTCGTCGACGTACAGCGTGGGGGACCTTCTACAGGTCTTCCTACTAAGAGCGAACAGACCGACCTGATGCAGGCGCTCTATGGACGTAATGGTGAAGCTCCACTGCCCGTCCTAGCTGCGACGACTCCCGATACCTGCTTCAGCGCTGCCTACTGGGCTGCTAAGCTCGCTATCGAGCATATGACTCCGGTGATCCTCCTGACGGATACCTTCGTGGCCAACGGCTCCTCTGCTTGGCGCATCCCCAACTTCCACGAGCTCCCCACCATCGAGCCTAACTACGTCTCTAAGCTCCCCGAAGGTGTAGCTGAGGTATGGCGCCCCTACTATCGCAACGAGGAGACTAAGGTGCGCTACTGGGCTGTGCCAGGTACTCCTGGCTTCGAGCATCGCCTCGGAGGTCTGGAGAAGAACTACACGACTAGTGCCATCAGCACCGACGCAGCTAACCACGCACTCATGGTGAAGACACGACAGGAGAAGGTAGACTACATCGCTAACGATATCCCACTCCTAGAGGTCGAAGGCGATCAGGATGCCGATACGCTCGTCGTCGGATGGGGCGGTACCTATGGTCACCTCTTCGAAGCGGCGCACAAGATCCGCGAACGTGGCTACAAGATCGCTCATGTCCACTTCAGCTTCATCAATCCTCTGCCTAAGAACACTGAGGAAGTCCTTCGTCGCTTCAAGAAGGTTATCGTAGCTGAGCAGAACAGTGGTATGTTCGCTCGTCACCTGCGTGGCAAGATCGACAACTTCGTCCCACGGCAGTACAATGAGGTCACGGGTCAGCCCTTCAGCCTCTCGCACCTAGTCGAAGAATTCATCAAACTTATCGAAGAATAGCCCTATGGAAACGAATGCAAACCCAGTGAAGTTAGACGCTAAGAACTTCAAGAGTGACCAGTACGTACGCTGGTGTCCTGGTTGCGGTGACCATGGCGTCCTGGCTACTCTGCAGAAGTCCATGGCAGAGGTGGGGATCCCTACGGAGAAGACTGCTGTCATCTCAGGGATCGGGTGCTCCTCTCGTCTTCCCTACTATGTGAATGCCTATGGCTTCCATACCATCCACGGTCGTGCAGCAGCTATAGCTACAGGGCTGAAGACCGCTCGTCCCGACCTCTGCGTCTGGATCGCTACCGGTGACGGTGATAGCCTCGCTATCGGGGGGAATCACTTCATCCACGCTATCCGTCGTAATGTAGACCTGAACTTCATCCTCTTCAACAACCGCATCTACGGTCTTACGAAGGGGCAGTACTCTCCTACATCTGCCCGTGGTTTCGTCTCTAAGAGTTCACCCTTCGGTACAGTAGAGGATCCCTTCATCCCTGCAGAGCTGTGCTTCGGTGCTCGTGGGCGCTTCTTTGCCCGTTCGCTCGACATCGACATGAAGCTCCTTGGGCAATGTATGGTAGCAAGTGCTAAGCATAAGGGTGCATCCGTCGTCGAAGTCCTCGTGAACTGTGTGATCTTCAATGATGGTACCCACAAGGACGTAGCTCAACGTGAGGTGCGTGATGATCGCTCGATCGTACTGCGCCACGGCGAGAAGATGATCTTCGGTAAGGAGAAGAACAAGGGTATTGTCCTTGATGGTCTCCGCCTCAAAGCTGTCACCATCGGAGAGGATGGATACACGCTGGACGATGTGCTGACGCACGACGCTCACGAAGTAGATCCTACGCTCCACACCATGCTAGCCATGATGGGGACGAATGACGATATGCCTGTCGCCTTCGGGGTCATCCGTGAGGTAGAAGATATCTGCTACGACCAAGCTGTCACTGACCAGATCGAGGAAGTCCGTGCTCAGAAGCCTGGTATCCGTTCGCTGGAAGATGTCCTACTGAAGGACGCTTACTGGGAAGTGAAGGAGTAAGTTCGCTTTACTTCTCCGGCATAGCTCAGACAGCTATAAGAAAGCCACGAGGCCACCTCTCAGACGAGAGGTGGCCTCGTGGCTTTTAGTTTAGTAGACCGATGGCTTTTATTTCGGTGGATCTATGGTTTCTATTTCAGTGGATCTATACCTTCTGCTTCGGTGACTCTGTAGCTTTCCCAGGGGGAGCTTATGATGCCTACCAAGGATTAGTCTTGACCACGATCACGTACGGAGCGAGAAGATGAAGTAGAGGTGGGCTTAGTCGCCTTGGAGGGTAGGCGCTGACTCTGAGCGCTGGAGCTACCCAGCTTATTGAGTTTAACCTTTTTCTTCTTGATCGTAGGCGTTCCGCTCTGTCGGATGCTGTCGGGAAGGTAGAGCTGGGTGCGGAAGTCAGAGAGCTCTCGCTCGATCTGCTTTTGAGCTTCCTTCTGTGCTTCGGGAGAGGGATATTCTTCTACGAGCGTTCGCCCAAGTAGGTCATCAGCCTTGATGATCTCGCCTTCGTAGAGCCCAAGACGGAAGAAGTCGTCCAGCGTAGAGCGTCGGACGCCATTCTGTGCACTGAGCGCTATTAGCTGAGTACGTAGATAGGGCTGTAGGTCCGAATACTTAACCCAGAAGAGGGGCATACGTAGCTCTCCATAATCCCCGATACCACTGAGGATGGGACAGAGGGCGGTGACCTCGGTTGTATAGGTCGAAGTCCCTTCGTCGAAGAGGTGAACTTCCTTGAGGTAGTAGCTCTTCACATCACTCGATGGGATATCTGAGGGGCGTTCTTCGGTATAGTCGATATGGAAGCGACCCAAGAAATCCTTGAAGCTGAGTCGGTGTGCTTCGTCTAGCTGCTCTTTCCCGTCGATATACTCGTAGACAGGTAGTTTCCCCGTAGCATAGAGCTGGAAGATCTGGGCAAAGAGATTTCCTTCGCTCTCGGTAGCTACCTGAGGAGAATAGAGTGGAGCATTGGCCCGCCGAGTGAGGTCAATAGACCGGTAGATACTGCGTAGCCAGGAGGCATGTTCATAGGGATCTCTATCTGTCGTACCGAAGGTCTTCGCCCGCTCTGATAGCTGATCGGTCGAAGGCTGTGGTGTTTGCTTCGTAGCCTTTCCTTGGGTCTCCGTCCCCTTACGCACCACTGGCGTGCGAGGAGTATCCTGCGCTGAGAGCTCAGTGATACCTAGGGAGAGTGCCGTAGATAGAAGGAGGAGGGATATTTGCTTCATAGCTGTAGTGTCGCTGTAGTGTCTAGACGGAACTTATCCGATGATGAGCTCTAGAGAAGGGATCTGTCGCTCGATACCGTCGGGCCCTCGAGCTATGATCCCCGTGATGTAGAGACGACGTCCCCGAGGGGTATTCTGTATCTGTCGAAGCTGTCGCTCTGAGAAGTTCGCCCCTGCAGATGCTTCAGGGAGGGCATTACCCATCGAATCAAAGGCGATAAGTTGGAAGCGAAGGACGGTATAGTTTACTTCCAAGAAGGAGTCATCAATCGCTGCTTTGACTCCCCCCGTAGCCAGTAGGCTGCTCTTCGCTATACGTCCGCCCTTGAAGCGAGAGACGTCTCCCTTGGCGGAAGTCAGTGCAAGGTAGGGCATAGGATCAGGAAGGGAGCGAACACGTAGCTTGGACTGAGCAATGGGTATCACTTGTCCGCTCGGAGTACGTGCTGTGACAGCGATTGTCACTTCACCGCCAGCCTTCGTCGGGTGAGCGATCCATAGGTCGCCTTTGCGCACGAGACTTCCGCTGGAGATCGTCGCAGATATGTCTTGGAGTGCGATCCCGGGCACTGCGATTCTGATGGGATTGTCGATCCCAGCATAGAGCACATTCATCATCGTGGGGGCGATGGTAGCGGTGGGCTCAATGACGGTGTAGCTACTCTCGAAGTTACTGCGCACGAGGGTGCCATCATTGAGTTCGGTCTCTATGTGTCCTTTGAGGGGGAAGTTCCCTAGGGTCGGAGTTGATAGGGTCAGTTTCCCCTGCGAAGTAGCAGGTAGCAAGCTTCCGTTGACAAAGATCTTGGGGTGCTTCGTCGTATCAATACTACTTAGTACAATGGATGCTTGATAGGGGGTGCCACGAAGGACGATCCGACTCTCTGGTATTACTTGGGCGGTAAGTTGATTGGATCGGTAGTCATGCGCATCTATTCCCTTGAGCAGTTCGGCTAGTGCTTCTCCCTCGATATAGCGGATATTACTCTGCAGGTTTGTAAGGAGCGTGACCGCAGCTATGGCAGGGATGTTCTCGAAGTGCTCTTCTTCCCAGCTCTTTCCTTGTTTACCCGAAGGCGTACTGAGGCGCTGTATGATCTTCGTTCCTTGAGCTCCTTGCCCGAAGAGCGTAGAGACCCAAGAGCAGTAGCCTTCTATACGCTGTCTCAGTTCAGTACCCTTAGGGCGTATCGGACCAAGAAGGACGACGGAAGAGGCTGAGAGATCATCCCTTCTCTGTAGAGATTCGGGGTTAGCTCCCTTGCCATCCGCTTCGACCGCTATAGCTTGCTTGAGGCTCTGGATATAGGTATAGAGCGAATCTGATCGTAGCTGAAGCTCACGGCTTCGCTCTTGCCAGAGGCGCACTTTCTCGGGATTGGAGGTGAAGGCTGCCTGCATATCCGAGGCAAGTCGTGCATTCTGGGCTTCGCTGTGCAGGGTAGCTTGGCGCAGTTCTCCTTCTACGAGGGAGAAGCCATCCAAAACCTCAGGGGATACATTGAGTGCCATCATTGCGATGAAGACAAGGTACATGAGGTTGATCATGCGCTGACGATTGGGATTACTCCCGCTACCTACTGCCATGGCTACAAAGGCTTACTTGTGAGTAAGGTCACTACGCTCGGATGAGGTACTATAAGGCGTATGAGGACTGCCCGGTAGCCCCATGTTGCTTGTCAAAGCTTGGAGGATGCGAGCGTAGACCTCATTGAGCTGGGTAAGCTGATCGACGAGCTGGTCATTCTGCTCTCTGAAGGTGGTACTTCCCTCAAGACTCCCCTCGTACATCGAGCGAATATGCTGGAGACCAGCATTGATGCGGTCGATCGTCTCTACTTGCGAACTGATGCCCTTGAGCTGAAGTTCGTAGATGGCATTGAGACCTGTGACATTGCGTGCGAGACTCTCCATCTCTGCTAGATATTGAGTCGAATGCTGCGAGAGGGTATCCTGATCAAGCGCCATATGTTCGTAGCGCTGACTCATCTCACCAGAGACCGAACCAATACGAGAGAGCTGGGCGGTAGCTTCGCCTAAGCGATCGATGGCTTCACGGAGATGAGCAAGTTCGTTTATAGGAAGGGCAGAAGACTTCTCAATAGAATGACTCTGTGTGTACGGTATATCGGAGGCGGACTCTTGGGCACGATGAAGGAGCGACTCGCGACGAGCAAGCTGCTCTCTTCGGTCACTCTCCCGACCTTCTCCTAATTCGGGGTAGACTTTTTCCCACTGGTACGTCTTCTCTGGACGCTCAAAGCCCGAGATGAAAAAGACTACGAACTCCGTGAGCATACTCACGAGGAGGATCTCATCGCCGTAGCGAATGTGTAGGAGCTTGAAGAGTGCTCCTAAGATGACAAAGGCTGCCCCCCAAGAATAGAAGCGATTGAGGATGCGTTTGCCTCGCTCGCTGGAGAGGAAGACCTCTAGACGATGTAGGCGTCTTGCGTTTCTCTGCATGACTCGTTACTAGGTTTGGTTAGGCTATTTCTTAAACTCTACGGCGGAGCGCACGCAACGGAAGCCGATATAAGAGTGTGCGGCATTCTGTGCAGCCTGAGAGCGGTTGTTTGCCTGCACATTGCGGGCAATATCTTTCCATGAGCCCCCCTTGACGACCTTGAGTGTTCGGTCACGGGAGTCCTTGAAGTCTGCAGGGTAGGATAGTTCAGGATTGACGTCGTTGATCAGTCGAAGTCCAGAGCTTATCCAGGCAGTGCTGGTCCATTCGGCTACATTGCCAGCCATGTCAAAGAGACCAAAGTCATTGGGTGGATACGAAGAGACACGGGCAGTGATCAGATGGCGGTCGGCAGTGTAGTCTCCGTCGCCGGGCTTGAAGTTACCAAGGAAGCACCCATCACAGGAGCGTACCTCTTCTGTTCCCCATGGATAGACGATCTTGGAGTTGCCCATGCGGGCTGCATATTCCCATTCAGCCTCGGTGGGTAGACGGAATTCTTCGACGACTTGTCCTTCGGGCAGTCGTAGACCTTTCTTGTAGAAGGCTGTCCTCCATGCGCAGTAAGCTTGGGCTTGCTCCCAAGTCACACCGACGACGGGATAGTCATCGTAGCCTGGATGATTGAAGTACTTCGCTGTGTAAGTAGCGTTGGTGGAGTTGGGGAAGTCGTTGACCCACACGGTCTCATCAGGTAGTACGGGTACTATGTACGTATTGAGGAAGTCGTATTCGCTCGTCAAGGGGCGTGTGATGGTCTCACGGATGATCTGACCTGAGCGGTCGATGTAGGCTGTGTCCTTAGAGATCTGGATATTCTCTGGGCGCTCTTTCTCCCAGAGAGGATTGCCCTGCGCTGAGCGAAGTTGATTGCGCCAGAGGGCAGCTGCTCTATGGTCGTAGCGCTCATAGCGGTAGTAGAGCTGGGTGGGATCAAGCTTACGCTCCCCCGTGACAGGATTGGTGTAGTAGACACTCTGGATCGCACGAAGCTCTTCTTCGGAAGCACGCTTCTCCGATGGAATGGGGCGACTCCAGTCAAGATGGGGCGCTACGGGTTCACCATACTTATCCTCGGTGATCTTGTAGCTCTCATCGCCTCCGTAAGCTGGGTCAGCGAGGCGCTCTCGGATGATGGAGTCACGGACGTAGTAGACGAACTGACGGTACTGAGCATTCGTCACCTCGGTACGATCCATCCAGAAGGCTTCGACAGAGATCCCACGGCTGACAGCGGGTGTGCCCCAGAGACTGTCTCTGAGTTCTGATCCCAGGATGATATGTCCCCTTGGGATGTGCACCATACCATGAGGTGCAGGCTCATCCCACGAAGCAAGTCGAGCAGCTGTCACTTCTCCTCCCCGTGATGTATTCGAAGCACCACACGCAAGGAGAGAGAGACTCAGTAGGCAGCCTCCTAAAAGTGTCTGGAGTTGGGTATATCGTGTCTTCATCATCTGCTGTATCAAAGTTACCCTTTTCAAAGTAAGCGAATACTCTTGTAGCGAGTCTCCTCTTTGCTCCCTTGGTTGAGGGGGAGGGTATAGCCTAGGAAGAACTCATGTCGGTAGGCGGGACTTCCCTGAGAGCGGGTATCCTGCTCTAGGAGATAGCCTAGCCGAAGACTCCCGAGACTAATACTCGTATGTGCCGTCCATATATGATGGAAGCGGTAAGAAGCTCCTAGTGAGAAGCGGTCTTGGTAAGAAATAGATGCTCCTACCTCTTTCCTCCAGCCCGAAGGCTTGCTATAGGAGGCGAAAGCAGTGGGCTGGAGAGCCAGTGACCGCCCTAAGCCTATGCGGTAGCGTAGGAAGGCTACGTAGAGAGGGCTTGTCTCTGCCCTGTAGCGCTCACTGAGCGCCACGCTCGATCCTAGTAGATCGGTGACTGCGATACCCGCCGAGAGTCGCCTATCTGTATAATAGGCTCCTAAGCTTAGGTCGAAGGCCTTGCCCTCGGTCTTAGTCGTCGGGAGCTCTTGATCAGTGATCCCCTCCTCTTGTGCCCGCTTCCCATCGAAGGATAGGCGGTAGAAGGTAGTCTCGAGACCTAGGCGAAGGCTCTGAGTCAGGCTGAGGGGAAGGCAGAGAGCACCACGAGCTGAGAGTGCCGTTTGCTCCCACAGATCCTGCCGATGATAGAGGAGCTGAGCCCCGACTTCGTGCTGACCTCCGAGGAGCTCTAGGGGCATGCCTCCTAGGATAAGGTAGTATTTGTGTCGGCTATCGGTGTGGCCGTAGAGAGCTGCTAGTTGCCCGCCTTCGCCGGCGATAGATGCCGCAGGATTGTAGTAGGGGAGTGCCTCCTGCCAGAGCCTGACCTCGGGGCGGGTCTGAGCTGAGAGGTCTAGGGGAAGAAGGGCTGAAAGGGCAAGACTACCCACATAGGCCAAGCTCTGGTAGCGAGAGCCATGTGTGGAGGTAGTCTTGCCCATCAGTACGCTCCTTGATACGAACTAGTACTCCTCTTCGTCAAAGAAGAAGTCCTCCTTGCTCGGATAGTCTGGCCAGATATCTTCAATGGATTCGTAGAGTTCGCCCTCATCCTCCATCTCCTGGAGGTTCTCGATGACCTCGATAGGTGCACCTGAGCGCTGGGCGTAGTCAATGAGTTCGTCACGGCTGGCAGGCCATGGGGCATCTTCGAGCTTGGATGCAAGTTCTAATGTCCAGTACATAGCTGATTAGTTTATCAAAAAGTCGTTAAGTGCTTAGTGAATATCAGGCGCAAAAGTACTAATTATTCATTAGTTAGCGAGGGGTAGGATGCGCTAGATAGAGTAAGCCCCACCCTGGGACTCCGAGCGGAGAGTAAGGGTGGGGCTTAAAGGTATGGAACTAGCCCTCTACAGAGGGAGCAATGCAGGCGCAGAAGGCGGGGACCAGATTGCGGTCACCGAAGCCATTATCTACACGAGCTACATTGATCCAGAACTTATTCTCACGGAGGTATTCCAGAGGATAAGCGGCCTTCTCACGAGGATAGCTGTGACTCCAAGAGTCAGACACGACCTCGTACTCTGGGTGTGGAGCATTCTTCAGTACGTTGTCCTCAGCATCAGCCTTACCGTCCTTGATCTCCTGCATTTCTGCCCAGATACACTGCATGACAGCGAGGAAGCGGTCTAGCTCATCCTTGCTTTCGCTCTCTGTAGGCTCGATCATCAGCGTGCCGTGTACAGGGAAGGAGAGCGTAGGTGCGTGGTAGCCGAAGTCCATGAGGCGTTTAGCGATGTCGCTCTCGTCGACACCGTAGACCTCCTTGAGCTTACGGCAGTCGAGGATAAGTTCGTGACCGACACGGCCCGTAGCGCCTGTGTAGACGATGCCGTAGGTATCCTTGAGGCGGACGGCTAGATAGTTGGCATTGAGGATAGCGGTACGTGTGGCACGCTCTAGGCCCTTCGCTCCGAGGAGACGGATATAGGCATAGGAGACGACATCGATACCTGCGCTACCGAGAGGCGAAGCAGCGACGACATTACCCTGGATGGGCTCGTAGTCGACACCATAGCCGTGGGTAGGTTGGTAGGGAGCCAGGGCGTCGGTCATACAGATAGGACCGCTACCAGGGCCACCACCGCCGTGAGGGATGGCGAAGGTCTTGTGGAGGTTGAGGTGACAGACGTCTGCACCGATGAAGCCTGGATTGGTGAGTCCTACCTGAGCGTTCATGTTCGCCCCATCCATGTAGACGAGTGCACCACAGTCGTGGATACGCTTGCAGAGGTCGATGATATTGGTCTCGAAGATCCCGTGGGTACTGGGGTAGGTGATCATCATCGCCGCAAGCTCGTCCTTGTGCTCCTCGGTCTTCTTCATGAAGTCTTCCCAGTCGACATTACCGTGCTCGTCACAGGCGACGATCACGCACTGATAGCCACACTGCGAGGCGGAGGCAGGGTTTGTCCCGTGTGCCGAGGCAGGGAGAAGGACCTTGTTCCTATGCCCACCGCCATGAGCTTCGTGGTAGGAGCGGATGGTGCGAAGACCTGCATATTCGCCCGCTGCACCAGAGTTGGGCTGGAGCGAGACGACGGGGAGTCCGGTGATGGTCGCTAGGAGACTCTTGAGGTTCTCCAGTAGCTCGAGTGAGCCCTGTACCTGCTCTGCGGGTGCATAGGGATGGACGTTGCAGAAGGCAGGGTTGCTCAGCGGGATGACTTCGCTAGCTGCATTGAGTTTCATCGTACACGACCCGAGGGAGATCATCGAGTGGGTGAGGGAGATATCCTTGCGCTCCAGTCGCTTGATGTAGCGCATCATCTCGGTCTCGGTGTGGTACTTGTTGAAGACCTCGTAAGAGAGGAAGGGCGAGGTACGGACGAACTTGCGGTCGATGTGGATCGTGTGCTCGCCTACTTCGTCGTTGAAGTTGCTCTCCTTACCCAGTGCCGATGCGAAGATGTAGCAGAGTACGCTGATATCTTCGGGCAGAGTCGTCTCGTCGATACTTAGCAGGGCGACGGTACCGCAGGGAGCGTAGAAGAGGTTCACACGGCACTCTTCGGCGATCTCACGGAGCTTGTCGGCAAAGCCTGCTTCTTCGGGGAGGATGACACAGAGGGTGTCGAAGAAGTCCTCATGAAGGAGGCGGTAGCCGAGGTCGGTGAGCTTCTTAGCTAGGAAGCCTGCGTAGGAGTGGACACGACGAGCGATGTTCTTCAGTCCTTCTGGCCCGTGGTAGATGGCGTAGAAGCCACTCATCGAGGCGAGCAGAGCCTGTGCGGTACAGATGTTACTCGTAGCACGTTCGCGCTTGATATGCTGCTCGCGCGTCTGTAGAGCCAGACGATAGGCGGGCTTGCCTAGGCGGTCCTTGCTGAGCCCGATGATGCGTCCGGGCAGAGTACGCTTGTACTCGGTACGGCAAGCGATGTAGCCTGCAGAAGGTCCGCCGAAGTACATGGGGATACCGAAGCGCTGAGCCGAGCCGAAGACCACGTCTGCACCCCATTCTCCTGGAGGTGTCAGCAGGACGAGGCCGAGTAGGTCTGCAGCGACCCCGACCTTGATGTCTGCTTCGTGTGCCTTCTCGACGAACTCAGAGTAGTCATTGACTCCACCGAGCGAACCGGGATACTGCACGATAGCGCCGAAGAATTCGGGACCGAAGTCGAACTCCTGCCACTTCCCGAGGACGACCTCGATACCCTGAGGAGCACAGCGGGTCAGGATGACGTCACGTGTAGAGGCGAAGACGTCCTTGTCGACGAAGAGCTTGCGTGCTTCGGCCTTGACCTTGGGCTTGGAGCGCTCGTTGAAGAGCAGGAAGGCGGTCTCAGCGCCTGCGGTAGCTTCGTCGAGCAGGGAGCAGTTGCTCAAGGGCAGGGCCGTCAGGTCGGTGATGACGGACTGGAAGTTGAAGAGCGCCTCCAGACGACCCTGAGAGATCTCAGCCTGATAGGGGGTATAGGAGGTATACCATACAGGGCTCTCCAGGACATTGCGCTGGATGACGGGTGGCAGGACAGTATCGTACCAGCCTTGGCCTATATAAGAGGTGTATACTTCGTTCTTGGAAGCTAGGTCTGCGATGTGCTCAGCGAACTCCCGTTCGGTCATGGGCTCTGGCAGGTCCAGGGGCTTCTCTAGTCGAATGTTCGAGGGAAGGGTCTGATCGATGAGTTCATCAAGAGACTTGACTCCGATGGTCTGAAGCATCTCCTGGGCTTCATGCTGCCCTACGCCTATGTGGCGGATGGAAAAGTCATTGGTGTTCATTGGCGAACCTTTAGCTTAAGTATGAGTAGTTAGTCGTACGCTGAATCTGAATCAACAGCGTACCAAAGTTAGGCATTTTGGGTATTGGTTGTACCCCCATTCGACTTATAAAAATATCTTAGGAAGCCACGCCTTCGCCCCGTACTTTTCTCCCCGAGTTAGCCGTACTTTTTCTCCGCTCGTGAGGGCTTCTCAGACCCCTACCTTTCTATGGGGAAAAGGAGGGTACTCCCAAGGGGTGAAAAAGGACCCTACGGTAGGTCGTCGAAGAAACCTACTGTAGGTCGTGATGACGACCTACCGTGGGTCGCATCGACAACCTACAGTAGGTTTCCCAGAGGGGGTATCAGAGGCCCTTATATTATATATGGAGTATCAGGCCTTCGTCCCCCCTGCATGAGTGGGAGAAAACAGAGCCCCCCTGACCCGAAAGAACTTCGGTGGATCAGGGGGGCTTCTCAGCGAGAACTATCCCGTAGTTTCTCGCCGTCTCACCTCATGAGAATCCGTGTGGTGACGGGAAGACTGCTTGCGTGTGGTTGGGTAGCAGTTTGGGGAAAGGGGGGCGAGGGACAAGCTGCAATTGAGTGCCCAAAGTGATGGCCCTGTCTCCTCTAAACCTTGGTGGATGACCAATTATCATCCTAGGCATGCTAGAGGAGCTCTTATCAGGCACTCTCCTTGTGCCCCCACCGCCCCTTATGCTGTTTAGCTCGGGAGACGCCTATCTGCGTTCGTAATATCGATAGGTGTCGCCTCGTGGTTAGATCCCTTCCCCTTACGGCTGGTAAATGGGTGTTCGTCTCAAATGGAGGGAAGGGCTCTTGTCGCTCAGTTGGTTTGACTTTAGTGGATGTAGTTGTTCAGTCTCTGTATTCGTTCGCACCCCACTTGGGTGGGGGAGGCTAAGGTGTCTCTAGGTGACACTGCCGAGGGATTGCTCCCGTGGATCTCAAGGTATGCTATCGGAGATCCCTTGAGCGTGGAGGCGGATCGGGAGGGGGAGGCTTAGGGCGAGATCTGTATCCCCCATCCTGCTCATGAGGGCCAAGCTCGGCACTCGCTCCCCCTGGATCGAGGTGGTGGAGTCGCACCTGATCGCCTAGCGGGAGAGGTACGCTGCCAAGTCTATACTGTCGCATGTGCTATTTGCATTGTCTAAGATTCTTCTTCTGAGCGGAGGGAGGCGCTTCCTCCCTTTCTCTACTGCAAAGGTATGGGCTTCTTTGTTCTCCGAAGCTGTGCCAAACGGACAAAAAACTGCTGAATTCAGACATTCTTTAGCTTGGGAGACTGCTGATATCGGACATTTACCTGTGCTGATCGGACATCTTTGTGGGGCTGGGGTGAAGAGTGTGGGATCGATGGGGTTGTTAAGTCCCTTGATAATCAGTCTGTTGGGACGATACTTCCCCCTTCAAAACCTCCAAGCAAGGGGTTTTGAGGGGAGGAAGGGCTTGTTAGGCATTTTGGGGTGGGTAAAAGAATTATCATCTTTGTATAGATATTAGCGCAATCCTAGTGTAGTAACCACTCGTGTTGCGGTGCGAATAGCCATAGTAGAGAATCATAAGCTACCGACCGGCTTATATAACAAGGTATGAAGGACGACTTCACACCGGCTGGTAGCTCAGGAGAAATAATTGTACTCTATGAATGACCATAACACACCTACGCCGATCAAGCGCTGCCTCTCCCCGAGGCCTGTGATCGCACATCGCTACCATGAAGCTGCCCCTCCGCTCTCCTCAGAGAAGGGGTGGCTCAGCTGGTATTGCCTCCCACTGATCACCCTGATCCTCCTCACCTTCCTGACTCCCTCTTGTCGGGAGACTACCCCGCACTTTAGCCCTGAAGAGCGACAGAAGCTAGATAGCCTAGTCCTTGCCTGCCGAGATATCCCAGCGCTGGCGAAGAAGCAGAAGGAGCTCGAAGGCGAGGGAAACCGCCTCGGGAGTATCACCGCTCTCAGAGAGTGGGGGAGAGCCCTGCGCAATGAGAGTCGCTTCGACGAAGCACTGCGTGTCCACAGCAAAGGCCTTCGTCAGGCCGAGTCCTTAGGCGATACGATCGAGTGGGTACGAGCACTCAATGATATAGGTACGGACTACCGGCGTATGGGCGTGCTCGACGTCGCCCAGGAGTATCACTACCTAGCACGTACGATCTCCGAAGAGAGTGCAGATACCACCTTTGCCTCGAAGAAGAATCAGGTCATCTCGCTCAATGGCTTAGGGAATATCTACATGACCCTAGGGAACTATGAGCAGGCGGAGCAAGTCCTCCGCTTAGCCCTAGCTGGTGAGAAGCAACTACAGAGCAAGGTAGGCCAGGCGATCAACTATGCTAACCTAGGATCTATCTTCGAGTCACAGGGGAAGATGGACTCCGCCTGGGTCTACTACCACTATTCGATGGCCCTCAACCAAGAGGCAGGGAGCACCCTAGGCATCTCGCTCTGTCATACCTTCTTTGGCTCACTCTACCAGAAGGAGCATCAGTACGATGAGGCCGAACGTGAGTATCAGGCAGCCTACGCCCTGATGAAGGCTTCGAAGGATGAATGGCATGCCCTGACTTCGCTCATCGCCCTAGCGAGTATCTACAATGCTACCAAGGACGACGCCCACGTAGAGGAGTACCTTCGCCAGGCGAAGACCATAGCCGAGCGCATCCGATCCAACGAGCATCTCTCCGAGATCCATGCGCTCTACTACCGCTACTATAGCCGTCTCGGTGACTACCGACGAGCGCTGGAGAACAAGGAGATAGCAGAGTCGCTCCAGGATAGCGTGGTCAGTATCGAGAAGATGAACCGCATCCAGAACGTGAGCATCAACATCGAGCGTAACCGACAGCGACAGCAGATGAATGAGGTGCAGCTCAAGCTACAGGCAGAGCGGACGAAGCGGAACGTCGGCTTCGGCATCTTCGCTCTCACGGTCTTCTTCCTCATAGGTCTCGTAGCCATCCTCCTCTATATACAGCGACTGCGAGCCCGCACACATCGTACGCTCAAGAAGATGTCCTCCATGCGGGAGAACTTCTTCACGAACGTGACCCATGAGTTCCGTACTCCGCTCACCGTCATCCTAGGGCTAAGTCATGATCTCCAGCAGAGAGACCCTGAGCCCCACGAGGTGAAGGAGAAGCTCAGCGTCATCGAGCGACAGGGGAAGAACCTGCTAGCCCTGATCAATCAGCTCCTAGACATCTCACGCATCAAGTCAGCGGTGGGGGATTCGGACTGGCGTAGTGGCGACATCACCACCCAGATACAGATGCTAGTGGAGACCTACCGAGACTACGCTGAGAGTCGCCGTATAGATCTGCAGTACCATGCTCGGGAGGCTATCGAGATGGACTTCGTACCCGACTATCTGGAGAAGGTGCTGAACAACCTCCTCTCCAATGCACTGAAGTTCACTCCCGAGGGCGGTCGTATCAGCGTGAAGACTTGGAAGGAGGAAGAGCAGATGTTCCTAGAGGTAGCAGACACGGGCGAGGGTATTCCCCCAGAAGCTGTACCGCATATCTTCGAGCCCTTCTACAAGGCAGAGAGCAACCTCCGTGGGATGAGCTCCGGTGTGGGGCTAGCGCTCGTGAAGCAGATCATCGATGCTATATCGGGAGATATTCAGGTGATCAGTACGGTAGGTGTAGGTACGACCTTCATGATCCGAGTACCTATACACCACGAGGGCGTACCTACCTTCACTCCGCCACCTACAGCTACAGTCCCTCTAGAGCCAGAGGCACCTCTGGAGGATCAGACGGAGAATAACGACTGTCGTCTCCTCATCATCGAGGACAATCAGGACATCGCCCGCTACATCGGTACGCTACTCTCCGACCGCTATGCCGTCTACTATGCGCCGAATGGCAAGGAAGGCCTAGAGCGTGCTCTAGACCTTGTACCCGATCTCATCATCACCGACCTAATGATGCCTGAGATGGATGGACTAGAGGTTTGCCAGAGTGTCCGCAGTAATGAGATCATCGATCACATACCGATCATCGTCGTGACGGCTAAGATCAGCGAAGAGGAGCGTATCCGGGGCATTAAGGCGGGAGCTGATGCTTATCTGACGAAGCCCTTCAATAGTGATGAGCTACGAGCTCTCGTCGAGCTTCTCCTGGAGCGACACCGACGTCTCCAGCATAAGTCCGAAGAGACTACCTCCACGAGTGATGAGACTGACGCACCGCAGTTCACAGAGGCGGAGCAGCGCTTCCTAGATAGGACGGTTGACCTCATCGCCCTCTCGCTTGGTAAGCGTAAGATCGAGGTGAATGCCTTAGCAGAAGGGCTCTGCATGAGTCCACGCCAGCTTCATCGCAAGCTCGTCGCACTGACGGGCTACACACCGGCAGCCTATATCCTTAGTGTCAAGATGCAGCGGGCAAAGCAACTCTTAGAGTCGCAGCCCGGTCTTACGATCGAGGATATCTCTGAGCGCTGTGGCTTCGAACATGAATCGAGCTTCTACCATGCCTTCAAGAAGATGTATGGCGTCACTCCAGCCGAGTATCGCCGAAATGCTATCCCCAGTGACTAGCGTCTGCTTGCTCTAGTCGCATGGCTTATCCCTAAGGGATGGTCACGCTAGAGTCATACCCTTCTCTTCCCCATAAAAGCGCCACGCCCCTCTGCTGTCTACGGCAGAGGGGCGTGGCGCTTAATTGACTATGAGTGGGCTGGAGCCTGATTAGCTCCTTAGAGAGAAGCGATACGGATTAGCCCTCACCACCATCATCGAGGAGGTGCTGACTGTAGCTCACTAGGTGGCGAAGGTTGCCGAGGAGTTCATTGGTCTCGATGAGGATATTCAGATAGACCATCGAAGCTCGAAGGTTCTCCTTGCTACCCTTGTGTGCACGCTTCATCTGGGTCTTACGCATCTCCTTGACTTGCTCACGGAGCGCCTTACCCATGCCCTTAGCCTTCTTAGCGTCCTCCATGCGTGAGCTGGAGATGAGCTGATGGACTTGGGCGATGTAGTCTACGACTTGGTCACGGATAGGTGTGAACTCCCTTCGGTGCTCCTCGGGTATGGGGTTGAAGTTGTTGTCGACATGTTCAGTCGATACCTCCGTAGCACGCTCCAGCGCATAGATCATCTGCAGGCAGGCATTAGCACCGAGATGGAACCACATATTACGCTCTAGCATGTCTTCGTCGGCGGCAAGCTGACGCAGACAGATCGTCTCCTTGCGTCGCATCGTCTTGAAGGCACGCTTGTGCTCTTCGAGATGATGGTTCGTCTTCTTCAGACGACGTAGGTCTTCACCGAAGAGTCCCTCCGTAAGATCGAGGTAGTCTCGGCTGACACGATCCAGTAGGGTGATCTGATTCTCTCGTACGTGCTGGGAGAGTAGGCTCCACATCTTCTGGGGATCTTCTGTCGTGAGGATCTCGACGAAGAGAGCATCGTCGGCATCGTCCTTCTTACGACGGATCAGATGACTATTGAAGAGGAGGAAGAGGGCTACAGCGATGAGGATCACCATGACGGGGAAGCCTCCATAGTGCATCAGGGTAGCGATGATGATCGCGATGATGAAGGCAGCCCCTGCGGTGACGAACCACCCCCCGATGACTGACATCACACCCGTCAGACGCCCTACAGCGCTCTCTCTTCCCCAAGCACGGTCGGCCAGGGAACTACCCATAGCGACCATGAACGTGACATACGTCGTAGAGAGTGGTAGCTTGAGCGAAGTACCCACAGCGATGAGTAGCCCTGCGAGTACGAGATTCACCGAGGCACGTACTAGGTCGAAGGCGGCGCCTTGCTCCAGTGTGAGCTCCATCTTATTGAAGCGGGAGTCGATCCATACACGGGCCTTGTGGGGGACGATACGCTCTAGGAAGCCACCGAGAGCACTGCTGGTACGTACCAGACCACGTGCAATACGAGACGAGCCGAAGGTCTCTTCTCCATCGTCCTGACGGGAGAGGTTGACGGAAGTCTTGATGACATTCTGAGCACTCTTAGAGAAGAAGAGCGCAAGCACCATGATTAGCCCCGAGCCGATGAGGAAGTAGATGGGCGTCTCTGCAGGTCCATTGTTCGCTCCCATCAGGTAGGTATCGTAGGCGCCATTACCATTAGCGATGTAATCCTTATAGGCAGAGAGCCCCGATAGTGGTACCCCGATGAAGTTCACCAAGTCATTGCCAGCGAAGGCTAGCGATAGAGCCAGGGTACCTGCCAGTACAATTACCTTGAAGATATTCACACCGAGCCAGTGGAGTATCTGCATCACGATGATACTGATACCTAGTGTCCACCAGATGAGCTCCGATGTATTCTCCCGGATCCAATCCTTGTAGACGAAGCTAGACTCCTGAAGACCCTTGATCAGCATGAAGTAGATGATCGAGGTGATAGCGATGCCACCGAAGAGCCCTGCTAGGTAGGGGAGTGTCTTCTTGTAGTTGAAGGAGAAGAGGACTCGTGTGATCCACTGCACCACCGATCCGAAGAAGAAGGCGATAGCTACGGATAGGAAGATAGCGATGATCACCTGAAGAGCCTTGGAGGTATTGAGCATCTCCAGCATGTTTAAGCTGGGATCGTGGAAGCTCTTCAGCATAGCCATACAGAAGGCTGCACCCAGTAGCTCGAAGACCATCGATACAGTCGTCGAGGTCGGTAGGCCTAAGGTGTTGAAGATATTGATCAAGATGATGTCCGTGACGACTGCAGTGAGACAGATCGTCATTACCTCTTGGAAGGTGAAGTAGGCGGGATTGTAGATCCCATTGCGGGCAACATCCATCATCCCATTGCTTAGTGACGCCCCGAGGAAGATACCCACGGCGGCGACACCGAGGATGACTTTGAAGGGCGCTACCTTAGCACCGATAGCGGAGTTCAGGAAGTTGACTGCGTCATTACTCACCCCAGAGACCAAGTCAAAGCAGGCAAGGATGAGTAAGAAACCCAGAATACAGAGGAAGATAATGTCCATTACTGATAACTGATGGTGTAGTCGAGAACTGGAATGTGCACGTGAGGGTTAGGAAATAGCTCCTTCGTCGGGGAAGAGGCTCGTAGGGACAGAGGGGAATGAAGCCGTATCTCCTTCGCCGATGAGGGCAAGGAAGTCCGCTTCGGATAGGATCTGGATGCCGAGGTCCTGTGCCTTGGCGAGTTTGCTTGGCCCCATGTTCTCCCCAGCTAGGACGTAGCTGGTCTTGCTGGAGATCGAGGAGCCGACCTTACCACCAAGAGATTCGATGAGAGCCTTATATTCTTCACGAGAGTGCTGGCTGAAGACTCCGCTGATGACGAGCGTCTTGCCCGCTATAGCTACATGCTCATTGACGGGGCGTGGCTCTTCTTCGGGCAGGCGCTTTAGTGGAAGGCCAAGCGCCTTTAGATCGGAGAGAAGCTGGCGATTAGCTTCTGTAGCGAAGTAGTCCAGGATACTCTCGGCGATGACTTCGCCGATGTCGGGGATCGCAGTTAGTTCTTCGAGGCTAGCCTCACCGAGCGAATCGATGTCGGGATAGCGCTGCACGAGCGTCTTGGCTACGGTCTCGCCCACGAAGCGGATACCGAGACCGAAGAGTAGAGCACGGAAGGGGCGCTCCTTCGAAGCCTGAATACTCTCGTAGAGCTTCGTAGCACTACGCTCCTTGAAGCCTGGGAGCGTCAAGAGATCTTCTACTGAGAGGCGGTAGAGGTCTGCGATATTGTGAACGAGCCCTCGGGTGAAGAGGAGCTCAATCGTCTCTGATCCCAAGCGAATGTCCGCTGCTTTGCGCCCGCAGAAGTGCTCAAGCCGAGCCGTCTGCTGGGGAGGACAACTCGCCGCATTGGTGCAGTAATAGGCCGCTTCGCCTTCACTCCGATGTAGCGTAGAGCCACAGGCGGGGCAGATCGTAGGGAAGGTGACGGGTAGAGTCCCGCTGGGGCGCTCGTCCTTAGCTACACCTACGATCTTCGGGATGATCTCTCCGCCCTTCTCTACAAAGACTTGGTCGAGGAGATGTAGGTCAAGGGCTTCGATGAAGTCGGCATTGTGCAGGGAAGCTCTACGCACAGTCGTCCCCGAGAGGGCCACAGCGTCGAGATTCGCTACAGGTGTGACGGCACCCGTTCTCCCGACTTGGAAGTCGACAGAGCGCAGAGTCGTCTTCGCTTGTTCTGCTTGGAATTTGTAGGCGATCGCCCAGCGAGGAGTCTTAGCCGTATAGCCCAGCTCTTCTTGCTGGGTGATCGAGTCCACCTTGAGTACGACGCCGTCAGTAGCTACGGGTGCATCGTGGCGAGCTACGTCCCAATGCTCGAGGAATGCAAAGATATCCTCTAGCGAATGACAGCGCTTGATGGCGTGAGATACCTTTAATCCCCAACTTTTACATTGCTGAAGTCGCGCAAAGTGGCTGTCAGACATCTGAGTTTGTCCTGGTACGAAGTAGAGGAATGCATCGAGATGACGCTCCGCTACAATAGAAGGATCAAGCTGCTTGAGCGTACCACTCGCTGCATTTCTCGGATTAGCGAAGAGAGGAAGGCCTGCACGATGGCGCTCGGCATTGAGTCGGTCGAACTCCTCGAATGGGAGAAGGATCTCGCCTCGTACTTCTAGTTCATCCGGGTAATCATCGCCACGCAGGCGAAGGGGAATGGAGCGGATTGTCCGAACATTAGCCGTGACGTCGTCACCCATCAGGCCATCGCCACGGGTGACTGCTCTAGTGAGCCGCCCGCCTTCGTATAGGAGCGAAATGGATAGCCCGTCGTACTTGAGTTCGGCAACAATAGTGAAGTCTTCATGTCCAAGATCCTTGGCCACGCGCTGATAGAATTCCCTCACCTCATCGTAGCTATAGGTATTAGCCAGAGAGAGCATTGGGTAGCGGTGTGCCACTTGGGTAAAGCCCTCCGTACGGTCTCTCCCGACACGCTGTGTGGGAGAATCCGGGGTGATCAGATCAGGATGCTCCTGCTCCAGACGCTCTAGTTGCTTGAGCAGTTGGTCGAAGTCATAGTCTGAGATCGTGGGAGACGAGAGGACATAATAGGCATAGTTGTGCGCCTCGATCTCTTGTCGTAACTGCTGTATCTGCTCCTCTATTCGTTCCATTTCTGATAGTAGTATAGATCTTCGTATCTAGAGTCCCACCAGTGCCAGCGAGGTAGGGTCGCCGTGTGGTGAAAGCCCAGGGAAGAGAGCATGTGCTGCGAATGGCTATTGTACGCCAGTACCTCAGCATAGACTTGGTCACAGCGAAGCTTCTCAAAGGCATAGCGTGTGGCTAGACCAATAGCTTCGGATCCAAATCCCTGCATGCGATGGTGGCTGTCTATATAGACCCCGACGGCGAGACGCCGATGGATCGGGGTGTAATCATAGAGCACGAGGTGGCCGACTGCCTCCTTACTCCCTAGCTTCTCAATGATAAGACTCATGCTTCCTGTCTCTAGGATGTGCCGTGTAGAGGCAGAGATGTAGCTCTGAATAAAGTCTTTGGAGAGGGGATTGACCGTACCATTAGATAGCCAACCATCGGGATCATTCTCCCAGCAATGGAGTAGGGGAAGATCCTCTTGCCCCAAAGCTCTGAGGCATATCAGCTGACCCGTGAAGCCAATGATAGGAGTCTGCATGGGATCAGAAGTTCAAGGACTGGTCAAAGTCCGTACGGGTGAGGATGGATCGACCAAGCGTCACCTCGTCGGCATATTCGATCTCATCGCCGATAGCGACGCCCCGTGCGATGACCGACAGGCGAACGTCTAGCCCCGAGAGGCTACGATAGATGAAGAAGTTCGTCGTGTCCCCTTCCATCGTTGTGCCAAGGGCAAGGATGACTTCTTGTACGCCACCCGACTTCACCCGCTCCACGAGCTCGGTGATCTTGAGATCCTCTGGGCCTATTCCGTCGATGGGCGAGATGACTCCCCCCAGTACATGATAGACTCCTCGGTACTGGCCCGTATTCTCTATAGCAAGTACATCCCCCACGTGCTGTACGACACAGACGATGGAGGCGTCACGCTTGGGATTGGAGCATATAGGGCAGAGCTCAGTGTCACTGATATTGTGGCACTGCTTGCAGTAGACGATGCCGTCACGCATCTCCACTAGAGCATGAGCGAATGTGTGTGTGTCTATCTGAGGCCGAGCAAGTAGATGCAGCGCTAGACGTAAAGCAGTCTTGCGCCCTACGCCAGGAAGGGTGGAGAGTTGCTCTACGGCACGCTCTACAAGCTTGGACGGATAGGAAGTCATAGGTAGATCTAGCTCTCAGTAGAAGGTATAAAGCCCGCAGACGACGCTCATCAAGATCGAGGAGAGCTATCATCTACGGGCTTTATCTCAAGCTTATTCGTCTAGAGCCTCAAGTTCGTTGCCTTCCTTGTCTACGAACTTGTAGTCGAGGAAGCCGAGGCTCTGATTGGGAGTCACACGGATCCCACGAGCTATCTGTAGCTTCCAACGGCGAGCAATAGATAGCAAAAGACCCTTAGTGAGGTAGGCAGCCACGTAGGGATGTACGTGGACATTGATGTAGGAGATACCTAGTCGCTGGACTAGGTCGCGTAGCTTTTCTTCTAGTTGATCCGTAAAGAGGATCGAGGACTTCATCTTCCCCGTACCTAAGCACGTGGGGCAAGTCTCGTCTGTATTGATCTGTGTCGCCGGACGTACACGCTGTCGGGTGATCTGCATCACGCCAAACTTACTAAGTGGTAAGATATTGTGCCGTGTGCGATCACTCTCCATCAGCTTAACCATGTGTTCATACAGGAGCTGACGATTCTTCTGATCGTGCATGTCGATGAAGTCAACGACGATGATCCCGCCCATATCTCGGAGTCGTAGCTGGCGAGCTAGCTCCTCCGCTGCGATGAGATTGACATCGATGGCCGTGCCTTCTTGCTCGGTGCTCTTACGTGATCTATTCCCACTATTGACGTCGACGACGTACATGGCTTCGGTTTGCTCGATGATGAGATAGGCACCACTCTTGCAGGTGACCGTCCTCCCGAAGGAAGCTTTTATCTGCTTGGTGACATTCTTCTCATCGAAGATGGGAATATTTCCTGTATAGAGACGGACTACATCCTCTCTGCCGGGAGCGATCTGCTGGACATACTCGCGTATCTCCTCGTAGTAAGCCTTGTCATTGACATAGATACTCTGGAAGGAGGGATTGAATGTGTCTCTGAGTATCCCGAGGGCACGACTCGATTCTTCGTATACGATCTTCGGAGTCTTGGTGATCTTGGGGAGCTTCTGTACGCTCTCTTCCCAGCGACGAAGTAGTCTGCTGAGCTCTTGGTCAAGCTCCGAGGCTCGCTTTCCTTCGGCAGAAGTACGGACGATGACGCTGAAGTTCTTAGGCTTCATGCTAAGGATGAGCTGCTTTAAGCGAGCTCGCTCCTCGTGCGATTCGATCTTGACGCTTACGGAGACTTTGTCGGAGAAGGGGACGAGGACTAGATTGCGCCCTGCGATCGATATCTCGGCGGAGAGACGTGGGCCTTTCGTAGAGATCGGTTCCTTGACGACTTGGACGAGGACATTCTGTCCAGCTTTGAGATAGTCTGCGATCTTCCCGTCTTTTGGTAGATCAGGGAAGGTAGGGATCTTGCTGAGGGCAGGGACAGCTTTTGTCTTCTCGATCTGCTCTAAGAAGCGCTGCTGAGCCTGATAGATCATTCCCAGGTCAAGATAGTGAAGAAAAGCATCCTTCTTATATCCTACATCGACGAATGCGGCGTTGAGACCGGGCATGACCTTCTTGACTCGTCCGAGGTAGATATCTCCGACGGCGAAGGCCAAGTCTCTACGCTCACGCTGCAGCTCTACTAGTCGTTGGTCTTCGAGTAGAGCCATCGAGATCTCTTTGGACGAGACATCGACGATGAGTTCACTGTTCACTTAGCGATTCGTTGATAATGGAGTAAATGTGAAGGGCGCATAAAAAGCATGCAAGGGGCAAGGTGCCTGTCTTGTGAACCGCCCTTACCCCTTAGTGCATGTTGACATTACTTCTTCTTATGTCTGTTCTTCTTGAGTCTCTTCTTACGCTTGTGCGTAGCCATCTTATGGCGCTTTCTTTTCTTTCCGCTTGGCATAGCTGCTTGTTGATTATATGATTATTTACTATAGTTCTGATCCACTACTTGACCTTCGAAGCAAAGAGCTTGGAGGGCTTGAAGGCAGGGATGCGGCGCTTGGGGATGATGATCGTAGTCTTCTTAGAAATATTACGAGCTGTCTTCTCCGCACGCTCCTTGATGATGAAGCTTCCGAAGCCACGCAGATAGACGTTTTCCCCTCGGACTAGAGAGTCCTTGACGGACTCCATGAACGCCTCTACCACAGCCAAGGTGGTCTCCTTATCGACCCCTGTGGTCTTGGCGATGTCGCTCACCACTTCTGCTTTCGTCATAGTTGATGAAATATTTTAATTGTATGAATATCATTCTTTTGCCCTGCAAATATACGGTAAATCTTTGAATATACAAGGAGAAAGAGCCCCCTACAGCACTGTGCTATAGGGGGCTCTAAACGAATATTGAGGAGGGTATTTATTTCTTATCCGTGATCGCCTTGAAGTACGAGTCGAGCAGGCGCTGTGCTCCGATGAAGGAGGATAGCTTGTCTGAGAGGATTTCTCCTTCGATGATCGGGCGGAGTGCCTGTACTTCGGGATTTTGGTAGAAGGAGTTCTTCAGAGCTTCATTGATACTTTCGTACATCCACCACTTAGTCTGACGCTGTCGCTTCTCTTCAAAGTAGCCGGAGTCTAGGGCAAAGTGTCGGTACTCATCGATCATATCCCAGATCTCCTTAATACCAAGCCCATAGAAGCCAGAGTAAGTAAGGACCTTAGGACGCCAGCCAGACTCTGTGGGTGGGAAGAGATGAAGGGCGTTTCTGAAGTGTGAGGCTGCTAGGTTAGCCTTATCGATGTTGTCACCATCAGCTTTGTTGATGACGATCGCATCAGCCATCTCCATGATACCTCTCTTGATACCCTGGAGCTCATCTCCTGTACCAGCAAGCTGGATGAGAAGGAAGAAGTCGACCATCGAGTGTACGGCCGTCTCACTCTGTCCAACCCCTACGGTCTCAACAAAGATCGTATCGAAGCCTGCTGCTTCGCAGAGGATGATCGTCTCTCGAGTCTTACGTGCCACGCCACCGAGAGAGCCCGCCGTAGGACTAGGGCGAATGAAGGCACTCTTCTCTCTAGAGAGCTGCTCCATACGTGTCTTATCGCCGAGGATACTCCCACCAGAGCGCTCGCTACTTGGGTCAATGGCCAAGACAGCTAGGCGTCTACCCTGCTTGACAAGGTGCATCCCGAAGGTATCGATCGATGTGCTCTTGCCCGCACCTGGTACACCTGTGATCCCGACACGCATAGACTTACCAGAGTAGGGTAGGCAGCGCTCGATGATCTGCTGGGCGATAGCCTGATGGTCGGGGCGATTACTCTCGACGAGTGTGACGGCTTGGCTCAAGCAGGTGATATCGGAGCGGAGGATTCCTTCGACGAATTCGTCCACCGTATACGTACGGCGTGCTATGCGTCTCAGGTTAGGGTTGACCATAGGCTGAGCAGCCACACCTTGATTGACCTTGAGTCCCAGATAAGCAGGGTCGTTCTCTGGATGGTGTAGGCGTTCTTCATTGATGTCCATATCGCTTGCTTTGAATAGTACTTGTTTTGTGTATGTGGCGAAAGACTGGAAATATAAACTTTCCCCAAGTTCATTCACTCTTTGCTCAAAGATACACATTTTCACCCTGTATTGTAAAATGGGAGGGCCTTTAAAGCACACTCTATTCTAGATTTTTCCACCCTTTGTCTTACAGGGTTTCTCTAGCTTAGTGCCTTGCTGGTTTTATAAAGAGCTGAGTAGATCGCTCAAGTATAGGTTGGAAGAGTATCCCAAGAATAAGGGCTCCGATGATAAATATAAGTACACTGGGGTAGTGGGAGAAATGGTACTTTTCGCTCATTATAAGGCTAATCTTTCGGGCTAGTGGATGGCTGACGAAGATCGCAGCCGAGATCCTGCCGAGCCAAGAGAGAGGCTTATTCTGTCCCTCGGGTAGGAGCTTGATGAATGAGATGCCAAGTGTACAGACAAAAATAGGGGTGAAAATCCAAGAAATGAAGGATAGGCTTGTCACGAAGATCAGTGTGAGTGAAGCTAGACCAATGAGGGTATCGGTGGTCTTGCTGAGCTGGATCTTCTCTTCATAGCGCGCATAGAGTAACCCGAGGCCGAAGGGAAGAATACTTCCGATAAAATTGTTTCGAAGCCAGTCCATCATTTGGCCAGCGGGTGAAACAATTGCTTGGGCAATACAGCTCAAGATAATGACTCCTACGATTATTTCCCATGATCGGCGGAAAAAAAAGAGGCGGTAGAGGACATAAAGCTGGAATGTCAGTCCAAAATACCAATAGGGGCCAGGAGCAAAAGTCTCTGCGTTGAAGATTTGAAGGTTGCTTAACATGCTGAGCTGACTCAGTACTCCGAAGATCACAGAGCTTGGATAGTCAGTATAGTAAGCATTGAGGAGTAGATATGCCGCATAGCCCGAGATACACATTGAGAGAAGCTTGAGGTAATGAGTCCAGATGAAGGGAATAATGGGGACTTCTTGGGTGCTATGTCCATATTTTTTTTCTAGGCCATAGGCACTGAGGAAGACGAAGATTACTACCCCATAATGTCCAAAGAATGATAGGAGCTGTAGGGGGAGGTAGATGTTGGGGTGAGCTAAGTAGTTGAGAAGCTTTGATACATGCCAGGATTGGTAGGTAAATTCATTCTCAAAGATAGCCCCCTTTAGCACGTGGCAGTAGTTATGAAGGATAATACTTAGTATAGCCACACCGCGGAGCACTGCCCCGTTGAGGCTTGCGCTACCAGCTTGGGGCGTTGGGGACTCTATTCTTGTCGCCATGGGGATTACTTGAGAGGGGTGTTAATAATTGAAGAGTTTGAGACTATCCTTAGTACAGGAAGCCGAAGAGCCAGACAGGGATGGTCTTCTCGCGGGAGAGATCGCCCTGCTCGAGGATGTAATAGCGGTCACTGCGGTAGCGACCGGTGAGCTCTTCTTCGATCTGCACGGGGTACTTCCCGTCGATCTCGAAGAGTGCGAGTGAAGAGCGAGCACTCAGGCGTGCGTCATGCCCTTTGCTGAGCTGGTTGAAGACGAAGGTCCTCAGCAGTTCAGTCCGATCGCAGGCCTCTTGACCTAGGAGGTGGTAGAGGTTAGGGTTGCCCAGGTAGGCGATGGCTGGCTTGCCTGACTCGGTGTCTTCGGCTCGGTAGATGGAGCGCAGGACACGGGCATCGGACAGGTAGCGGATGTAGTTCATCACCGTACTCCGAGAGGTCTCTATCTCGGTGGCGAGCTGGGAGACATTGAGCATCTGTAGCGCAGGGCGCTGGGCGAGGATGAAGATGAGCTTACGGAGCTTGTGCAGGAGACGCTGCTCAAGCTGCTTGATGAAAAGGAGGTCTACCTCGAGGGTCATATTGAGCGTCTTGAGGAGGTTCTCCGAGTAGAGGCGAGGCTCTAGGTGGAAGGGGTAGTAGCCGTACTCCAGATAGCGATCCATCCACAGACCGGGATTGATCGAGGAGAAGATATCGCCGAGGACTTCGTCGGTATGCTCCATGATATCCTCGAGTGAGAGCGCAGGCAAGGTGAGGCCATTATCCAGCTGGATAAATTCCCTTAGGGAGAAGCCTGCTAGGTGATAGACCGAAGCTAAGGAAGCTAGCTCGGGATCCTCCTCCTCGAGGTTCATCACTGCCGAGGCGGTGAAGACGATACGTAGCTCAGGATACTTGTAGTAGCACTCCTTGAACTCCGCCATCCAGTCGGGATACTTGAAGACTTGATCCAGGAGGAGCGTACGCCCTCCCTGTCGCACAAACTCCCCAGCGAAGTCAGCCAGGCGAGTGACCGTGAAGCTGAACTGGTTCAGGTTGATGTAGAGGCATTCGGGTGCATTCGGAGCGTAGTAGCGCCGAGCATAGTCTAGGAGGAAGGTGGTCTTACCGACACCACGTGATCCTCGGATCCCGATGATGCGATCGTTCCAGTCGATCTCCTCCATGAGTGCACGCTGCAGGCCTGGCTTCCCCTGCTTGATGAGGGCATTATGTGTGCGATGTAAATAGTCCACTAAGTCTAAAACTCGTTCTTCTTCGATCAAAATGAGCAGGAGGGGGATCTCTGGGTAACCACCTCCTATGCTCTTACTGTGGGTAGGGGTAAAGGTTTGCCTAAGATACCAGCACAGCTCTTGTGGGGTACTTTATTATTGTATGTAGGGCTTGAGATCAGTTCCTCTTTTTGTCCTGAGCCTTGCCATCCTTACCTCCTTATATATTAGGGGCAAGTGCTTCACTCAGCCTCGGGGGATTGCATAAGCCCTAGCAAAAGTACTTAAACTTTTCGGAGCAGGCTTCGGAGCAGTGTCCGGGAGGGGAAGAGTCGCACGCCTCTAGATGCTGGAGAATACGGGCTGTCTCTGAGGCCTCTCACAGGGCTGCTGAGGACCCTACGGTGCATCGCCTCGACGACCCACGGTAGGTCGTCGAGGCGACCTACAGTAGGTTTTTTCGACGACCTACCGTAGGTCCCTTTTTGACCTCTTCAGAAGGGGCAAGATCACCCGCTGTAGACGGCTCTTCTGAGAGCTTGGTCGCCCTTCATCTCTCCCTGCCCAGGAGGGCTGGGGCTTCCCTTGGCTAGCTCCTTAGACAAAATACTGATAAGTGCTCATTATTACGTACATTTGTATGCAATTCAATGGGAATGTATTAAACGTTAAACAGCTAAGATTACTCTATGACGATTGATCAGTTCAACTTCGCTGGTAAGAAGGCTTTCGTTCGTGTGGACTTCAATGTCCCTCTCGACGCAGACTTCAACATCACTGATGACACGCGTATTCGTGCCGCTCTGCCTACCCTGAAGAAGATCCTTGCCGATGGGGGCTCGGTCATCATCGGTTCGCACCTAGGTCGCCCTAAGAAGGTCGAAGACAAGTTCTCCCTTCGCCATATCCTCGCACATGTCTCCCAGCTCCTGGGTGTAGAGGTGAAGTTCGCTCCCGACTGCATCGGTGACGAAGCACGTGAGCTCGCTAAGAACCTCAAGCCAGGTGAAGCTCTCCTACTGGAGAACCTCCGCTTCTACGCCGAAGAGGAAGGTAAGCCCCGTGGTCTAGCTGAGGATGCTTCCGAGGAAGAGAAGGCTGCCGCTAAGAAGGCCGTGAAGGAGAGCCAGAAGGAATTTACGAAGAAGCTCGCTGCCCTAGCTGATGTCTATGTCAACGATGCCTTCGGTACGGCTCACCGTGCACATGCCTCTACGGCGCTCATCGCTGCTTACTTCGATGCTGACCACAAGCTCTTCGGCTACCTCATGGGTAAGGAAGTCGACGCTGTCAACAAGGTCATGCAGGACATCCGCCGTCCCTTCACCGCTATCATGGGGGGCTCTAAGGTATCCTCCAAGATCGACATCATCGAGAACCTCCTCGGTAAGGTCGACAACCTCATCCTCACCGGTGCTATGACCTACACCTTCGCTAAGGCTGCTGGTGGCAACATCGGTAACTCCCTCTGCGAAGATGATAAGCTCGACCTAGCTCGTGAGATCGTGGCTAAGGCTAAGGCCAATGGTGTGAACCTCGTGCTCTCTACCGACTCGAAGATCGCCGATGCATTCAGCAACGATGCTAAGACCGACTTCGCTCAGAACGACAACATCCCCTCGGGCTGGATCGGTATGGACATAGGTCCCGACAGTATCCGTGCTTATCGTGAGGTGATCCTCGGCTCTAAGACGATCCTCTGGAATGGTCCTACGGGTGTCTTCGAGATGGACAACTTCGCTGATGGCTCTCGTGCTGTGGCAGAGGCGATCGCTGAAGCTACGGCTAACGGTGCCTTCTCACTCGTCGGTGGTGGTGACAGCGTAGCGTGCGTCAACAAGTTCGGCTACGCAGACAAGGTCTCCTACGTCTCTACGGGTGGCGGTGCGCTCCTCGAAGCGATCGAAGGGAAGAAGCTCCCTGGTATCGCAGCTATCGAAGGCTAAGCTCCGACTTCGTACCTAGTACACAAGGGTAGCTCCCTCTGACTTGGCAAAGGAATGCTAAGTCGGGGGGAGCTTCTCTTATCTGGAGGGTACTCCTAAGGGGTTACTCGCTATCGGAGGTGGGAGGAGTGTAGTCTAGGGCTCGCCCTGAGCGAAGGAGTAGTTCGTTGCCCTCAGCTGAGGTGGGGTAGCTGGGGTAGGAAAGGGCGAAGATCGGGCGGCGGCATCGCTCGGCGAAGCGGACGGTGTGCATGGTACCGCTACTTCGGCCACATTCGATGATGAGGAGCTCATCCCCTAGGGCTGCTTGTATTCGGTCACGGGCGATCAAGCGGTGCTTACTGACGGGAGTGCCTAGGGGGTATTCGGAGAGGAGTAGGCCCCCATGGTGTACGAGCTCAGTCTGGAGCGAAGCATGCGTCTCGGGATGCGCCCTGTCGAGCCCTGTAGCAAGGACAGCGATCGTCCTGCCTCCTACCTCTAGGGCTCCTCGGTGAGCCGCCTCGTCACAGCCGAGGGCAAGACCACTGATGATCGTCTCTCCCCTCATCGTCCTTGCTCGGGCGATCTCGTAGGCAGCTTTTCTCCCCTCTGGACTGGGACTGCGTGTTCCCACGATGGTGACGCTCCGATCCGAATGTAGGAGCTCAAGGTCGCCTAGGGCGTAGAGGAGGACGGGACGAGAGCGCTGGAGCGCCTCGAGCGACTTAGGGTAGGAGGGAGAGAAAAAGGGAAGGATGCTGATCCCCGCATGACGACAGAGAGCGAGCTCTTCCTCTGCCTGAGGAAGGGCTCGCTCTAATTCTTCTTGGTAGCAGTCAAGGCCCGTCGGAAGCCCGAGGGGTAGCTCCAGAGGGAGCTCTTCTCTCGAGGCAAAGAGCTCCAAGAGCCTGCGGGGAGCGATGCCTACGGATCGTAGGGCGAGGAGCTCTAGGAGCTTCCGCTCCCCTTCGGGATCAAGGATGACGGAGTCCATCTTCCTTCCGTGGGGTTACTCTCCTTCGCTCTCCTCGTCAGGATCGCTGAGCACGAAGATCGAGAAGTTCACCGACCCATAGATGCGGTGCTCACTGAAGTATGGGAGCTGAGAGAAGTCATAGGTAGCGGGATGCTCTACGACGAGGACGCCTCCCTCCTTCAGTAATCCGGAGGAGAGGGTTAGCTCAGGGAGCTCTGCGATCTCCTTGAGCTTGTAGGGGGGATCGGCGAAGATGAAGTCGAAGAGGGGCTTCCCACCCTTGCTGGAGGTGAGGTAGCGAAAGACATCGGCCTGCAGGACCTGCAGTGCCTGCTCCTCCCCGAGCTCTCGGGCTACGGAGCGGATGAAGAGTGCATGCTCCCGACGCTGCTCTAGGGCGAGTACTCGCTGACAGCCACGGGAGAGGAGCTCCACGGCGATACTTCCCGTCCCGCTGAAGAGGTCGAGTGCCGAGCAGTCCTCTAGATCGATGTAGTGCTGGAGCACGTTGAAGAGGTTCTCCTTAGCAAAGTCCGTCGTCGGGCGAGCATTGAAGCTCTTGGGAACGTCGAAGCGACGACGCTTGTACTTACCACCTATGATGCGCATGGATTCTAGTGAGCTGTGGGACTAGGTGCTTCGGGAGCTTGGGGTAGACTCCGATAGCTAAGCTGGTTGATCTGGGCGATGTAGGGGGAGAGGAGCTCTCCCGTCTCATGGGCTGCTACCTCGAGGAGACGAGTAGAAGCCTCCATCCCCTCCTCGGGGTAGCCGATGGTGATCCGATCGGTACTTCCCTCGAGGGTAAAGTGTCGCCAGAAGCTGAAGGCGTAGAAGACCGCTTCGCCTGCGAGGACCTTCGCCTCGAGGCTGGATATCAGGGCGAAGCTATTGTAGCCTAGGAGCTCCCCTTCGGAGAGCAGGAAGAGGTCGATCGCCCCCTCGCGTAGGAGTAGGAGGAGCTCACGACCCTGCTCTGAGCGTCCCCTATCTCTACGCTCCTCTAGGATGGGTGCGAAGTAGGGGAGGGGCTCGATGATCAGGAGCGTACGGCGGAGGAACTGGAGCGCTTCCCTCGACCACGAGAGGACGAAGGTCTTCGTCTCATCGGGGAGGGCGTAGCGTAGATAGCTCTTCTCGGGAGCTCCCGATCCACTCGCCTGCGCCTCCTCGGAGTGCGGGGAGATCCAGAGCTCATCCTGTCCGTCTAGGAGGAGCTCCGAAGGGGCAAGCGTTGCCTCCTCGGGCTCGTAGTAGAGGGTGACACGGCGGAAGGGGTAGCTGAGGAACTCATGCTCATAGTAGAGCTCCTGTAGCCGAGTGTAGACCGACGGACTTCCGGCTGAGGCCTCTAGTAGACCCTGGCGGAGGATCTGAGGCGAAGGCTCCTCGCTGTAGATACAAAAAGCAAGTCCACCCGAAACGGTTCGGATGGACAAGCTGTAGGATGCAGCCGTAGCTGCCGTGAGTGGGGTAGATGGAGCCATTACTCCCAGTTACCGTTCGTCTTAGCTTCGGTGAGCGAACCGACACGAAGACCAGGGTAAGCGTTGGTCTTAGCACGAGCAGCTTCGACCTTCTCACGGACACGACGTGGGTTGTTCAGAGGGTTGAGGTAGCTTTCGTAGGAAGCAGAAGCCTGGAAGACGGGCATCTGGATCTTTGCCTCACCGACTTCCTGCTCGATAGAGCTAGCTACTACGTGGATAGAGGAGTCGGGGTTGTTGGGGATGACGAAGAGCTTAGCCAGGTCAGTCCCATCGTTGAGGAGGGTATCCTTAGCAGCGACCCAGATGGTGTCACGACGGATCAGACCACGACGTGCAGCATCTTCTTCGCTCAGACCCTGATCTCTCATGGCACTGGTGTAGTCACCTTCAGCACGGACGTAGAAGACACGACCATTCTGGACGAAGTCGATGAGCTCTTCCTTGTTAGCGTACTTGTCGTACACGCTCTTGTAGGCTTCTTCGAGGCTTGCGATCTTCTTGAGCTGCTTCTGGAGCTCAACCTCGATCTTAGCTTGCTTCTTGTCGAAGTTTACGGGTGCTAGCACGCTTTGGATGGTGATGTAGGCTAGAGCCACTACGACCAAGGCTACTAGTACGAGGATAACTTTTTTCATCGTTGATCTATGTAGTATTTTGCAGTTAGACGTGTCCAGTGGTGAAGCTCCCAGGGTGCATCTCTATACACGCTAAAATCAGTAACTTCACACGGACAAAGATAGAAATTATTATTACATGCCGTATACCGCCCTCATCAGCAACCTCCGCTCGCTCCCTCAGGAGACCCTCACGAGCGACCAGCGGGAAGCCCTCCTCAGCCTCCTCGATTACCTCGAAGCGTCATCACCCTACGCCCTCTATCTCCTTACAGGATACGCCGGTACGGGGAAGACCTATCTCCTTCGCTCCATCACAGAGGCTGCCACTCGGGCAGGCCTTCACGTCGAGCTGATGGCCTCTACGGGGCGAGCTGCTAAGGTGCTTACGGGAGCTACGGGGCGCCAAGCTTCGACCATCCACCGTACTATATATAGAGCTTCGACCCAGCTACAGGAGGAGGGGGGGAGCTTCCAACTCGGGCGTGTGTCCGCAGGGCGCCCTACGCTCTTCATCGTGGACGAAGCTTCGATGATCTCGGGGGATACGGGTGAGGTGACGCCCTTCGGGTCGGGCAACCTCCTTGATGATCTCCTTGCCTATGTGTGGTCGGCCGACGAGAGTAAGCTCATCCTCGTAGGGGATACCGCTCAGCTCCCTCCTGTAGGGACTCCGCTGAGTGATGCCCTCAATGCCGAGGTGCTCACCTCTCGCTACGGGCTCGAAGTCTATGGGACGGAGCTCCGTGAGGTCGTGCGTCAGAAGAAGGGGGGCATCCTACACAATGCCACCCAGCTCCGTCAGCTCCTCGAGGACTCCGCCGACCTGGATCCCGAGGAACTCCTACCTATTCACCTCGAGACCGAGGGGTGGCGGGGGATCTTCGCCGTCGAGCCTGGGGAGTTCATCAACACCATCGATGAGGCCTATCGGCGCTATGGGATGGAGGAGTGTCTCGTCATCTGCCCCTCCAACAAGAAGGCGCTAGAGTGCAACCACGCTATCCGCTCTGCCGTCCTCTACTACGAAGAGGAGGCGGTAGTGCGTGGGGAGCGACTCATCGTGGCTCGCAACAACTATCACTACACCAAGCACCGAGATCACTCCGACTTCATCGCCAATGGGGAGACGATCGAGGTACAGCGACTTGGGCGACACTACCATGAATATGGGCTTCACTTCGCAGATGCTACGATCTACCTACCCGATCGAGATGAAGAGCTGGAGGTACGCCTCCTGCTCTCCTGCCTCGAGGAGCCTACACCACAGCGCACGCAGGAGCAGCGTCAGCAGCTCTTCGAGCAGATAGCAGCCGACTACGCAGACATCCCTTCGCTCACCGACCGCCGTAGGGCGATTCGCCGAGATCCCTTCTGGGGGGCACTCGAGGTCAAGTACGGCTATGCCGTCACAGCACACAAGGCTCAAGGGGGGCAGTGGGCTTGTGTCTTCGTTGACCTTAGCCTAGTAGGGTACCTACCTGAGGATAGGAATATGGTGCGCTGGATCTATACCGCCCTCACTCGAGCTACGAAGCGTGTCTATCTGATGGCCTTCCCCCCTGAGCTCGTGGACTGATCCACTATACCTAGACCTTCCGTAAGTTCATCGCCTCCGATAGGGTGCTCCCGTGGTATACGGATAGACCCCATTCATAGGTGACAGAGGCGACCCATGCATGGGTCGCCTCTGTCACCTATGA
>ERZ772766.36-NODE-36-length-93385-cov-7.165617_pt1 | contig 93385 bp, 93 predicted proteins | sample MGYA00511379_ERZ772766 | MGnify/ENA primary metagenome ERZ772766 (study PRJEB29015, sample SAMEA2737895) | human oral metagenome | biome: human oral; feature: human-associated habitat; material: dental | place: China | collected 2116 ... | reverse complement strand
AAACAAGGTAGACACCCCCGAAAACAAGGTAGAAAACAAGGTAGACGCCCCCGAAAACAAGGTAGAAAACAAGGTAGACACCCCCGAAAACAAGGTAGAAAACAAGGTAGACGCCCCCGAAAACAAGGTAGAAAACAAGGTAGACGCCCCCGAAAACAAGGTCAGCGGGGGGGATTATAGGGGGGGCAAAGCCCCCAAGATAAGAAGACAAGAAGATATATCTCTCCCCCAACCCCCTCAAGGGGGCTTTGAGAGAGTGAGAGCTGATATTGACAAGATCGAGGATGAGGGGCTTAGGAAGACTGTGGACAGCCTGCTGTTCCCAGACTCCGCCTACAGGGCTTACGGGCTGGCGTTCCAGAATATCTACAACGAGGTTACCGCCGATGATCCCAGCTTCGCCAAATCGGCGAAGCTCCCCTATGGCGTGATCGGTCACGCTAAGGAGGTTTTCTGGTTGCTTATGCCAAAGCGTGAGGATGGGAGCACGGGCAGGCCGTCTGTTGGCGACGTTATCGGTGCTCTAGGCCAAGTGCGTGAGGTATTCCAAAAGGCGAAGGCTTCGAGCTTCATCAGGTCAAAGCCAGCTATGGCAAACCTATCGTGGCTCATCGAGCCAAACAACTTCGTCAAGGTCTCCGAGGGGGTCTACCGAGACGCCCCTAGTGCCAGCCAGCCTAACACCACTCCACCCCCAGCAGCACGTGGGTACTCAAACGCTATGTGGGAAAAAGAGGAGCGCAAAAAGGTAGAGCTTACCCCCGAGCTACAAGCCCTCTACGACAAACACATAGAAGACATAAAACAGAGAGAGCATGCCAACAATCAAAGAGCTGAAGAGAGCGAAGGAGGAGCAGGATAGCAGACCTCAGCACGAGTCTGTGCACTCTATCGCCAAGAGGGCGGAGTCAGAGAGCCGAGCACCAGAGTTGCCTGCAAGGATGACGTACACCGAGTACCAGGGGATAAGCCTCAGCGAGGCGATCAGTCTCATCATAGAGCTTGGCAATCGTGCTGTACCCAACTTTGCTCTATCTCCCGAGGAGATGCAGGCCTACGCCAAGGCGGTATCATGGCTACTGGCTCTCCCCCACCCCGAGATAGACGACCCCATGAAGGGACTCATAGTTACCGGAGCGACAGGAACGGGAAAGACGCTACTAGTGTCCCTGCTCTGGGCGCTTAGCGAGAAGATGGGTGTGCATCGCCCATTCATCGACCGAGATAGCGGGCAGAGGCGTATGAAGCCGTTCCTCTGGAATTGCTCTATGCACGCTCTCGAACACGTCGAAGACTACTCCAACAATGGTAGCTATCAGGCTATCAGGTACAACGTGCTACACATCGGAGATCTTGGCACAGAGCCCGACACCTTCCTCCGCTACGGGACTAAGAGCAGTCTGTCAGACCTCATTTGCCAGCGCTCCGATATGGGCTACAGAGACTACCCCGTGGTCGTAACATCTAACCTCCCTTGGGATGAGATGAGGCAGCGCTATGGGGACAGAGCTTACTCACGCCTACGTGGCGACCTCATCGAGGTGCTACTGCTAGGCAAAGACCACAGAGTGCATGGATAAGAGGCCCTACTACTACCCCGACGAGGATATGCAGGAGATAGCCCGTAGGATCGTCAAGGACGGAGTTATGCTCTGCGACGCTTGCCGTGGCTTCCCCCGATGCTTGGGACTGATTTCTGCTGCCTTTCGCTCCTCGAGGTACTACACCGAGGAGGTTCGTGAGGCGCTCAAAACCAATCTATCTAAGAGGCTCGACGAGAAGAAGAAGCAACGCAAGATAGACCTATCCCTCCCGTGGGCGAGCTGTGGCAACCTCCACCTAACCTCGCTAGAGGAGCTCATCGCACGGGGCATCATCAAAAGAGATAACGACTAAACAACCAACAACTTAGAGATCATGAATAATCTAGAGATCACTGGTACTATCATCCAGATACAGCCCCTGCAAGAGGGCACGTCGAAGTCTGGGAATGCATGGAAGAAGCAGGATTGTGTACTTGAGACCGAAGCTCAGTACCCACGAAAAGTCTGCTTCAACCTCTTCGGAGATAACGTCGACAAGTTCCCCGTGCAGGTCGGGCAGAAGGTGACCGTCTCGATCGACCTCGAGAGCCGAGAGTTTAACGGACGATGGTACACCGACGTACGAGCATGGAACATCGTCTACCCACAAGCCCAGCAGGTGGCGCAACCCGCCTATCAGCAACCACCAGCGTACCAGCCACAGCCGACCTACCAGCAACCGCAACCACAGCCAGCTTACCAGAAGGCGTATCCACAACAGCAGGCAGTCGCTCCAGCGCCTGCAACGCCACAGACCGCAGAAGACCTCCCATTCTAAGCTATGAGTAATATAACAGCTATACACGGGGATAGCGAGGAGGAAATTCGCAAGATCCCAAGCGAGAGTATCGACATCATCTGCATGGATCCTCCCTACCTATACTTGGTAGGACAGCGTCTGGAACGCCGATTTGACGAGCAGGCGTTCTTCACCGAATGCAAGCGAGTGCTAACCAAGGATGGTATGATTATCATGTTTGGTAGAGGAGAGAGCTTCTACCGGTGGAACACGATACTCGCCAACCTCGGGCTTAAATTCAAGGAGGAGATAGTCTGGGATAAAAAGTATTCATCATCTCCTTTGATGAATATCATCCGTGTGCATGAAACGATCTCAATATTTTCTAATGGGAGGGGAGTACGTAAGGTCAAAGTCCCATACCTGGAGATGAAGAGTCACAACTTGGATGGTGTTATCACAGACGTGAAGCGCCTATGTACGGTGTTTGGTAATCCAAAGTCACTGGAAGCTGTGTTGTCGTTTCTTCAGGACAGAAGAGTTGTTTATTGCAAACAAAGGGGGGTAGGTCCAACTGTATCAGCAAGTACCATGGACATTAATAGATGCAGTTCGGTGATTCAGTCTATGGATGAGGGGATGAACGAAAAAACGATCATCAGCCTCGTTAGAGACCACTACAAGACCATCCACCCGACGCAAAAGCCCGTACGCCTCCTAGAGCGCTTGCTGAACCTCTGCCTACCCAAGGGCAAGGATCACGTGCTTGTTGCTGACTTCTTCGCAGGCTCTTTCTCGTGTGCAGAGGCTTGTCACAACCTCGGTCTAGACTTCATCGGGGTAGAGATTGACGAAGAGTACTACAACGCAGGAATGGGAAGGATCAAGAAATTCCAAGAAAGAGACTCTGAGGAGCTTCCGCTCTTTTCTTTGCAAACGATATGAGAAATGGATAAAACTCAATACGCCTTCGACATAGATGGCGCACGTAGGTACTTTGCCGACCTCGCAGATATGCTGGAGGCATACAAGGACATGGAGGGTTTTGCTCTTTCCCAAAAAAGGAAAGACAATCACACTATCAGAGATAGGGAACTGCTACAGGCCGCTGTCCAAATAGCAGTCTGTGATAAAATCTCAGAATTGGCTATCGAATATCTGAACAAATGCGTAGGCATCAACATCGAGATCTTAGGTAGCCTTGGTGACGATAAGGAAGAAGAAAGAGCCATGGCAGACAAACCAATCAACAACCTCATCATCGGGATCGACCCCGACACCGAGGCATCAGGCTGGGCGTGCATAGACCTAGCCACCAGGGAGGTTCGCCTAGAGACTAACCCTCTGCATACAATCCTAGACCTCCTCAGTGAGTTTCGCACGGAGATAGATCAGGGGTATCTCGACATTGATTATACCTACCGCTTTGTGGTGGAGGACATCTGGAGCACCGCACACAACTGGCACACCTCCCCGAGGGATAACCACCGAGTGGTCGCCAAAAAGGGATACCACCTAGGTCGGTGCTCTATGATCGGCGAGGTGATAAGGGACGCTATTTTACGCAAGGGCTTCCCGCTCATATGTCAGCCTCCGCTCGCCAAGATCTGGAGGGGTACAGACCGAAAGATCACCCACGAGGAGTTTGTCGAGGTCTGCAAAAGGCATAGGCTCACCCTCGACAAGCGCCACCTCAACCGAACTAACCAGGAGGAGCGAGATGCAGGCCTCTTGGCTATTCATCACCTAAACACCCCAATCAGAATCTACAGCAAGATAGTATAGCATGGCACTAGTAATAATGGCACTAACGCTCATCACCTTCACGGTGCTGGGCTACCTCGCCCTAGAGGTGCAAAGCCTCAGAGCCTCCATCAAAAGGCAGGGCGAGCTACTGCAAGAGGCAAAAGCCGAGAGGGATAAGCTGGACGAGAGCCTCAAGAAGACCCGAGATATCATGGCAGGCCTCAAGGCCTCTGTCAAGAGGGCTGGGTCTGAGCTCCACGCCACACTCGGCGAGATCATCATCAGGCTCAAGACAGCAGAGACCGCCGTCGGGATAAAAGACGGCCGTGAGCGAGCACAGAAGCGACTAAAGAAAGAACGCAAACCAGCAACATACAGCAATGGAACATCAATCGATCATAGAGATCCTGAAAGCGATCGGTGAGGGGCGATACCCCGTAATGCTAGAGACTAGAGATGGCGTAGCAGTCGAGAGACCATACAAGCTCAGAGATGGGGAACGTGCAGAAGTATTCTACGGGCTAATGTGGCTCACTGAGATCGAGGTAGACACAGCCCTAGAGGCGTGGGGGAGAGACTACCCACGGGGAGGCTATCACTACACCTTTTCAGGTGACCGAGGCGAACTAATCCAGGTGGCGATACCAGCGCCTCACGAGTACTAACCACAGGCCGTCCCGCTCGCACTCATGCAGTGTCGCACCCCTACCCCAAGTCGGCAGGGAATGTGGGAAAAGGCGGGGCGGCTTACTCAAAACGACAGACAAAATGAACTACAAGATTTACAATGTAGAGATGCTCACACGCCTCTCGATTGACTGCCACCAGCGGTCGGTAGCTAAAGGCTTTTGGGACAAAAGACACACCGAAGGGCATTATTTCATGCTCGCCTTTGGGGAGCTCCATGAGGCTATCGAAGCCGACCGCCTAGGGAAGTGGGCTAAGCTCACTCCCGAACAGATAGAGAGGTTTATAAGCCTCGAGGGCGAAGAGTTCGTCAAGGAGTTCGTCAGACTAGTCAAGGGCACCGTAGAGGAAGAGATTGCCGACACGGTGATCCGCCTTCTCGACATCCTGGGGTATATGATCGAATACAGAATACTTTCGGAGAAGGAAACAATCACCGATTTAGGTGTGTCTTCATTCCACATTGAAGGACAGACGACGCTTGCCGATACACTTTGGCCTATCCTTCAAGAGGCGTGCTACCTGTGTGCCACGTACGCCCACCGACCAGCCATCCTCTACGCCATTAGGTCTCTGGAGCTAACCTCCCATCACATTGGTATCGACCTTATTGAGTATATCTGGATGAAGATACGCTACAACGAGACCCGTCCACGCCTGCACGGCAAGAAGTACTAGAATCATGACACTTGAAGACCTAAAGAAGCACGCCAGACCGCTGGTGTGGGAGAAGGACGAACGGGACAGCTCTTTGATTCCAACCAACTGCATAGACAGACACGCATTCGTCTCTCATGGGAGAAACTGGACGTGGTACAGCTATGCAGACGATAAGGAGTACGAAACGAAGGAGGAGGCGATGCAATCCGTCGAGGAGTACCACCTCAGAGAGCTAGCCAAGTACTTCGATCTCGACGTACCGAACGAATAACAACGACAATCATGACAAGGGAAGAAATAGCAAGGTCGCTGAAGCCTATCCAGTGGGAGTATGTCCCTAATTTTTGCATTTACGTGGCTACACTTGATGTCATCGGTGTAAGACTACGTATAGAGCGCGAAAGTGGAAATCTAAACGGGCCATACCTTATGGCGAAAACATGGAGAGATAGGATAGTGACCTTCTCAGGGCCATTCGACACCTTAGATGAGGCTATGGGAGCTGCTAGAGATATTCTGCTAGACGAGGCGTGTAAACTCTTCGAGATAGACGAGCAATAACACTTACAGATATGCACAAGACGAGATCACCCACCCTCTACCGTGTGTCGCTAGCGTAGACGCTCTGGCACACGTACCATTTAACCCCACGGAGGGCGGGGAGCACCAACTATCCTACCGGCATCGGATGGTGCACTACCAACGAAGCTCCCCGCCTACCTCGTGGACACCAACAACGACAAACAGATAGAGACATGGATATGCAATATTTAATCGACGCCCTCACACTCTTTTGTTATGAGGTGAAGAAGGAGAAGGCGAGAAGAAAGAAGGCTGAGACCGCCGCCCAAGAAGTCGCCATAACGCCAACAGAGATCCTCGAGAACGACAAGGACTGGCACATACGCTCCTACGTAGTAGACGGAATACGTGCCGGGATCATCAATAGGCTGGGTAGCACGTCTGCCGTATTGGTGGATACAAGTGCGATCCATGGTGATCTGTGGATTACTCACGGAGAGGCGCACGCCCTTATCCTCCCATTCCTGCAAAAGGGATACTACGCCTACCAAGACATCACTGGGTACAGAGGGTATAAGGTGACACGCTTCCGTATCACCAAGCACCGAGACCCAGAGAGAAACGCCCTCGAAATCACCGAGGAGCTACTAACAAAGAACGCACAGCTATGATGGCAATTCTATTAGCCCTCTCCCTAGCGATCACGCTCGGGCTGTCTTTCGAGGTGTGTCGACTACGCAAGATCAGCGGGAAGAATAGGGAGATTACCCGTGAGCAAATCGAAGCACAGCTGACACGAGAAGACGTAAGACAGCAGCTGGCGAAGAACCCGCTGGAGTGGGAGGTATGTGTAGGAGGTATTGGGGTATTTGCTCCCAATGTAGACCTAAACGATTCAGTCGAAACCCGCTACTATATAGCGAGGGGGCGTCTGTATATAGAGGCTAATTACCTTGACGACAGGCTATATGGAGAGCCTCTACATAATTCAGACGACCTAGATGAGTTAAAGGCCAAAGCCGAAGCCCACCGCCTAGACCTAGCGTGCCGAATGCTGGGAGTAACGGAGTAACAGACAGGATATATGGATGAAGAAACGAAGAAGTATATCGAGGAGCTAGAGCGAGAACGAGACGAACTAGCGCAAAAGAAGAGGGCCCTTGAAGCCTCCTTCGCAACCAAGGAATTCAAGAACCTAGACAAGGCGGAGAGGCTAGACCGACGAAAGCAACGAGCTTGCATGAACGGGTATCTCCGCCACCTCGACATGAGGATAGTACGAGCTCGACAAGAGCAACAGAATAAAACAACAGACGAACAAAAGCAATGACCATCTACCAAGCAAAGGTCGCCTATGACAGCGCCTCCAATGGCGACAAGGTGACAGAGACCTACCTACTGAGAGCATTCAACCTCACCGACGCTGAGGTGTTACTCACCGAAGCCGTTTCCCCCAAGGTTCGCGCGAACTCCGAAGGGATCGAAATCAAGAGCATTACTAACAAACGCTTCGACGACTTCCTCAAGCACCCCGCTGATGCCAACACCGACGTGCGGTATTACGTGGTCAAGACCGAGAGCGAGACCGAGAGCGGAGCGACTAAGCGTTACACCACGCTCATCAGCGCTCCCGACCTAGACACCGCTTATCGGATAGCCACGGAGAAGATATACTACAAGAGTATCACCTCAATCGTCGAGCACGAAGCCGTCGACTACCTACACAAATACTAGAGAGCTATGGACAAGACTTTACTATCAATGATCCTCTGTGCGGGGTCAATCATCTCCCTATCCCTAGGGGCTTCGCTCCTATCCCTCGGTATCCTGCTAGGATGGATAGGGCTCATTACGGCAGGGGCAGTGCTGCTAATCGCACAATTCCCCATGCTGGTAGCCTTTATCATCCTGGTACTCCCAGAGATCAACAGCGACGACAGAGTAGCCCCAGGATATGAGGTATAGCTATGGCCAGGCAGAAAAAGGCTTCAGACCTCACCTCAAAGAGGCGAAGATACAAGGCGAACAACTACGCCCCGAGGAAGACCCCGAGAGAGGAGGCTGTGGAGGCTCTGAAGCAGATGAAGCTCTTAGAGCACACCCGCTCACCCGACCTCTACCGCTTTGTGATCCACACGCCTAAACCCGTGGTAATAGAGACCACCAAGCCCGAGAAGTATAGTTGCTATATCAGAGAGATGCAGAGGAGGCGTAGCCGAGAGTAGTTACCCACTCGAGACAAAGAGCCCCAAGACGCTATGTTATTGGGGCTTTTTGTGCTATATATATGTGCTAATGCAAAGCAATAGAGCTATATGGCAAAAGTAACAGAGACAAGTATCGATGAGCTTATACCCGACAATGAGAACTTCAACAAGGGGACAGAGTTCGGGGATAGCTTGATGGAAAAAAGTATACGTGAGTTCGGATTAGGGAGGTCAATCGTCCTAGATAAGAACAATCGTATTATAGCTGGGAACAAGACCACTGGCAAGGCTGGCGAGCTTGGGTTCGAGAAGGTGGTCGTAGTAGAAACGGACGGAAAAACGCTCGTAGCAGTCAAGCGTAACGACATCGACCTAGACACCAAGCAAGGGCGTGAATTTGCCTTAGCCGACAACGCAACGGGTAAGGCTAATCTTGCATGGGACGAAGAGGCGCTACAAGCATGCTCACAAGAGCACAATATCGCCCTGATCAACTGGGGCGTGCACCTGAAGGAGGCACAGGAGACCTACCAAGAGGTCGAAGCTTCATCCGAGAGGGACTCAGAGGAGGACTTTGAGGATGAGTTCGACAAGTACTCCGACAGCAATTGTGAGATGCCTATCGTGCCAAACTTCTTCGAAAGTCACCAGTGCTTTGTAATCCCGTGCCACAACACGATCGATGAGGGCTTTATCAGAGACCTCTTCGGGCTGAACGAGATCTACAGATCCGATTCAGGCGATGGCAAGGAACGAAAGACGAACGTCATCTCCGTAGAGAAACTAAGAAGCTTGGTGAAATGAAAATAATTTGCCCCTCAAGGAGAAGGGCGGACATCCTAACGACCAACATTGAGGGGATGATCGTTCTTGTCGATAAGCGTGAGAAGGAAGACTACAAGGATATAGGCTTCGAGGTTGAGACGCACGAAGGACTCACGTCGCTATCTCAGATCAGAGAATACGCCTATCGCCGGTACGGTGACGTGTTCTTCGTCGACGATGATATAAAGACCGTCGAACGACTTTACACAACCGAAAACCAGATATTGACTCCAGCAGAAGCGAGGGCTATTATCGAGGAGACCCAGTATATCTCAGAGCAGATAGGAGCTAAGCTATACGGATTCAACAGCGACCCATCTCCAACGCACTACAACCAGCATAAGCCCTTTATGATGATGGGCTATATCAATGGCTGTGCGATGGGGCTTAACAAGTCAGATTCTCTGTACTTCGACCAGCGCACAACAGCCTGCGAAAGTCACTGGATCTGCCTACTCAACGCCTACAAAAATCGATTCTGCTTTATCGATAAGAGATTTCACTTCCGGCAGATACCAGATTCGACATTCACGCTCAGGGGGGGGCAGACTGGACGAAGGACGCTTGAAAGCGAGAAAGAGGATACGCTACTTCTTAGACGCACCTTCGGGGATAGCGTGAAGATCAAGAAAGAGGTGAACAAGACGAAGCAACTGCACGAATATCAACGAATGTTAAATATACGACTATGAAAGAGTATGTGTACTACCTTGTTTGCCCAATAGACAAGCAGGTAAAGTATGTGGGGAAGAGCAAGAACCCAGCAACGAGATACAAGCAACATATCACCAAGCTAGACAAGCTTATGACTCCTAAGAGGGCGTGGCTAGAGATGCTATTTCAACGGGGGTTAAAGCCTATCTGTGAGGTGGTGTGCGAGTGCGAAGGTGATGCCCGTGACATGGAGCAGTACCACGTGACACTCCACAAAGAAACAATTCTTAACATCCACAACCCACAAAAGGGGCAGAAGTCGTTCAAGGGGCGATACCCAACAAAAAGGAAATAAGACATTCAAGAGAGAAATATAAAAAAGACCGAACATGGCAAAGTACAGCATGAAAATAGTGGACAAGATCGTCGGGCTAATAAAGTCAGACACCTACACCATTTCGGAGATTTGCCAGCTAGTAGGTATTTCTCCGGCAACCTTCCATAGATGGCAAGATGAGCACGAAGATTTCCGCACCTCGGTTGAGGAGGCGCACGATGCTCGCACACAATTCTTCGCCAAAGAGGCAAAGAAGTCCCTACTGAAGAAGATCCAGGGGTACGAGGTTACCGAGACGAAGGTGGTAACTGTTCCTGATGGTGGAGACACATCAAGACCGACCATTAAGGAGCAAACGACAACGAAGAGGCATATTCAGCCAGATACCGCAGCTATCATATTTGCCTTAACGAATACCGATCCTAAAAGATGGAGGAACAGGCAGAATACAGAGGTAACCGGCAAGGACGGAAAAGATCTGATCCCAGAGATCAGGGTGGAGATTGTGGATACGGGTGGAGACAATAAAGACGACTAAGATCTTCCGCAAACTGAGCAGGGCTGTGAGCGATGGCTACACGACTATCTCCGCACAGGGGTCTAGCCGTAGTGGCAAGACCTACAACATCCTCATTTTCCTAATCTGCTACCTCCTCCAGCACAAGGAGCTACGTCTGTCGATTGTGAGAGGTACGCTACCAGCACTCAAGGGTTCGGCTATGGTGGACTTCCGTGAGATCATGGTCAAGATGGGGCTTTACCAAAGCAAGGACTTCAACAAGAGCGACCTAGTCTACACGCTCCCCAACGGGTCTACTATCGACTTCTTCAGCACCGACAACGAGCAGAAGCTCCGAGGCCGTAAGCGTGACATCCTATTTTGCAACGAGGCCAACGAGCTACTGGAGATCGAGTGGGAACAGCTCAAAATGCGTACTACCCTCTTCTCGATCGTGGACTACAACCCGTCTTTCAGCGACGACCACTGGCTCTGTGGCCTCAACAGGGAGGCGGGGACAAAGCACTTCATCACGACCTTCAGGGATAACCCGTTCCTGCCCCAGACGATCATCGACAACCTGCTGAGCCTACAGCACAAAAACCCCAGCCTATGGCGTGTCTATGGGCTCGGTTTGCAGGCACAGGTGGAGGGTCTGATCTACCCCAACGTGGAGATCATCGACCAGATCCCAGAGAGCGTCAAGCGTAGGCGTATAGGCATGGACTTTGGGTTTACCAACGACCCCACGGCGATCGTGGAGGTTGGGCTAACCCCCGACGCTATCTATATCGACGAGCTGGCCTACGCAACGGGGCTGTACGCCTCTGACATCATCCGACTGCTCAAGCAGGAGGCGCCCAAGGTCAAGGTAATCAGCGAGAGTGCCGAGCCCCGCACGGTGGCGGAGATCGCCCGTGGTGGTATCGACATCCACCCCGTGGTCAAGGGCAAGGACAGCATAAGCGCTGGTATCACCAAGATGCAGACACTCAAGATATACATCACTAAGCGTAGTGTCAACGTGATCAAGGAGCAACGTAACTACACCTACCGGCAGACGAGGGAGGGCAAATGGCTCAACGAGCCTATCGACCTCTTCAACCACGCAATGGACGCCGTCCGCTACGTGGTGCTCTATGAGTACCTCGACCACCGACCGAAGAAGAAGCTCGACAAGAAGAGAATAGCCAGAATGGCCTACTAACCAAAACAGAGATATGACGACGACAGAAACCACAGAAGCCAAGGTAGCGGACGCACTGCTACAGAGAGAGCAGGAGATCACCCTATCTGGCAAGGTCTACAAGGTAGCTCCTCCAAGCATGGCGACGCTCATCCTAGTGAGCGAGTGCATGGCCGAGCTCCCAGAAGACCTCTTTGCACGCCACGGCGAGAAGGACGTAAACCTTACACTCGAGGCCCTACGCTCCGCCCGCTACTCCAGACCAATAGGCAAGGCTATTGCGACGCTAATCCTCGGGGCTAAGCGCCTACGAGTGGATAGCAATCGCACCAAGTGGCTAAGATGGCTACGCCCAACGAGCGAGTTCGACAGAGTCACGAGGGCGATCCTAGAGGACTACCCTCCAAGCGAGCTGGGCGGGGTCTTCTTACAGCTTATGGCACACATGGAGGTGGGCGGTTTTTTCGCTCTTACCGCTTTCCTTCAAGGGCTAAGGGTGACTCGCCCAACGATGGGAGCGGACAACACTCAGACAGCCCGTGGGCTCTAGTCTCCTCCGTGGCAAAGTATCTAGGTGTGTCGCTTGACTACATCCTCTACGACCTGAGCTACCAAAACCTAGTGCTCTACCTCCACGCTGCACCAAGCTACGACAGCCACGGCAAGGGCGAGGAGGTTAAGGACGCCAAGGAGCTAACACTACAGGATATGCAGAGCTTTTACTAACTCAAAACTCGCTCTACGATGGATAACGGATCGATCAATTTTAAGCTACTACTAGACGACGCTGAGGCACACCGACAGGCGGATGCCTTCAGGCAAAAAATACGAGCTATGGGGGCGGACGCCACCTCGGCAACTATGCAGATGGATGGCGCTTTCCGACAGCTAGGCCAGACGCTGGCGCTCACCTTTGGCACAGGAGCTCTCCTATCCTTCGGACAATCGATAATACGAGTCCGAGCGGATATGCAGGGGCTGGAGGCCTCCTTCAAGACGTTCCTCGGGTCGGGGAGCAAGGCCAAGGAGCTACTATCCGAGCTTACCAAGTTTGGGGCGGAAACGCCGACCAACCTAGAGGATCTCGCAAAAGCCTCACAGACGCTACTCTCATCTGGTGGCGGTATCTCTGGCGATCGTATCCTGCCGATCATCAAACAGCTCGGGGACATCTCGGGGGGTGCGAGCGAAAAGATACATGGGCTCGCCCTTGCCTATGCACAGGTGAGTAGCTCGGGAAGGCTCTTGGGGCAAGATCTCAACCAGATGATCAACCAAGGCTTCAACCCGCTACAGGAGATCAGTCGCACCACGGGCAAGTCGATGAGGGAGCTCAAGGATGAGATGAGCCAAGGTGCTATTAGCGCCGAGATGGTAGCCGACGCTTTCCGAACCGCCACCGAGGAGGGAGGGCTCTTTTACAAAAACCTCGAGGGACAGAGTGCTACGCTACGTGGACAACTGGGGCAACTATCAGACGCTTACACCCAGATGCTCAACAAGATTGGCGAGAGCAACGATGGGGTAATCAGCTCAGGTATCTCCGCCCTCACTGAGCTGATCAACAACTACGAGACACTGGGCAAGGTGCTACTTACGATCGGCGCAACCTACACGGCGTACAAAGCGGCGGTGGTAGCCGTTGCCGTGGCGCAAAAGGCCCTCGAGATGCGTGCGCACATCGCAACGATCATATCCCTCACTAAGGAGGTGCATAGCGCCAAGGACGCAATGTTGCTACTCAACTTGGCTACATCCGCCAACCCCCTAGGGGCGATCCTTGCTATTGCTACGGCGACAGCAACAGCCCTCTACGTATTCTCCGGTAGCGCAGACAAGGCCACGGAGACACAGAAGGCGCTTGCCGACGTGGAGAAGACCACGAGCGAGGAGATGGTCAAGCAGTCCGCAAAGGTCAAGAGCCTCACAAAGCAGGTGAGCGACAACACCCTCTCCCTAGAGACGAGGAAGAAGGCTATCAAACAGCTCAATGAGATAGTGCCGTCCTATAATGCTCAGCTTGACCAGGAGGGGCGTATCATACGCAACAACACTCAGGCTATAGATGAGTACCTAGAGCGCCTGCAGAAGCAGATCCGCCTCAAGGCTATCGAGGGGAAGCTGGTAGAGCTGGAGACGAAGAAGATAGAGGCGGAAGAGGAAGCAAAGAAGGCGAAGAAGCGTGCTGAAGAGTACGCAGCGGTCGCCAAGAAAGCACCTTCGGGCGGTATGTACAGCTCCAACGTAGGAGCTGCAGGTGCTGGGCTTAGCGCCCAGTGGGAGCAACGCCAGTATCGGCAGAAGGTCAAGGAGACCCAAGAGGCCCTTAACGAGCTCAGCAAACAGCAACACGAGCTCATGGTGGATCTCGAGAAAAAGCCCGAAGTCAAGGGGAAGACGCTCGCCGAGGAGATCCAAGAAAACAATAGGGCGCTGAATGAGGCTCTGGCGGAGAGAAAGAGGATACTCAGCGACAAGAACGGACGAACCGCCGACGGGAAAAGCCACGTCGAAACGCTCCAGGAGCTGGACAAGAAGATTAAGGACTACCAAGAAAAGCGGGAGACGCTTACTGGGGTGAAGTCCAAGGGCGGGAAGAGCAAGGAGTCCAACCCTAACCACGAGATTGCCGAGCGCAAGCAGAAGGAGCTAGAGCTACGGCAGGTGCGTGAGCAGATGGCAATCGAGCAGAGGGATCTACTCATCAAACAGCAGGACGATCGTGTATCTGCAATGCAGGAGGGGTGGCGCAAGGAGGAGGCGGTGCTTGCACTCAACGCCGAGAAGCGCAAGCTCATGCAGGTCAAGCTGGAGCGGGATCTGGTAGAGTCACTCAGAGAGGAGCGTCGCAAGCAGTGGGAGATAGACAACCCCAAGGCCAAGGACAAGGGGGAGGTCTTTGATCCCTACAAGATCACGGCCAGCGACCTCTCCGATGAGTCGAAGGCGCTACTTGCCGAGCAAAAGCGTATCCTCAACGAGATAGAGCTGAACGAGCAGAAGGCGCACCTAGAGAAGCTCATCGAAGGATACGAGACCTACGAACAGCAGGTGGAGCGGTTACGGAAGGACTACGCCAAGCGAAGGGAGTCCCTATACAAGCACGACGAGGAGGGCAACCGACAGGGCTACAGGGCTGGCGTCACCAAGGGAAACGAGGAGGAGCTCAATATCAAGGAGCGAGAGGCGCTAGATAGAGTAAGTCTAGAGTTCGCCCAGCGTGAGGAGTCCTTCAAGGCGTGGATGGATCAGGTCGCAACGCTGAGCCTAGACCAGCTAGCGGAGGCTCTAAAGCAGGCGGAGTTTGAGCTATCAAAGGCTCAGCTAAGTATCGGGGCTGATCCCAAGGCTCTAGCACAGGCGCAGGCAAAGGTGTCTACTCTGAGGGCCTCGCTAGCCAAGGCAACGGCTCAGGATAACGTAGCCCCCAGCAAGAGGGCGATTAAGGAGTGGAAAGACCTATCCGACATGCTAGACAAGTCCGCCAAGAGCTTTGACGAGCTCGGTAATGCTATCGGCGGGACAGCAGGCAAGCTACTGAGCGGGATAGGTAGCATCGCCTCCTCCACGTTCAGCGCCATCAACTCAATCGTACAGCTCACTCAGGCATCCGCCACCGGGATGACCACCGCCGGGCAAACGGCAAGCAAGAGCGTGCAGATGGTGGAGAGGGCGTCCGTGATACTTGCCGTGATAACGACCGCCCTCCAGGTAGCCCAGAAGATAGCATCCCTCTTTGACAGCGACAGCTCCAAGGACAAGGAGATACAGGGACTACAGAGGCGTATCGACGCCCTGCAGTGGAGTATCGACAATCAGAGTGCCATAGAGATAGACAAGTCGGTGAACTCGTTCAGTCGGGCACGTGCAGAGCTTGTCCGTATCAACGAGCAGGCGGGTATCTTCCGTGGGGCGCTTGCTAGCGCTGGAGAGGTCTCCGCCTACATCCTCCGTAGACAGGAGGCTATACGCACCTCCGCTGAGCGACTAGCCAAGGTGTACGAGGCTATCAGTTACTCGGCGGGTAAGGCTATCGGCGATCAAAAGTACGACCAAGCGAGAGCGCAGATGAGGGCCATGAGTGAACAACAGCTAGCCTTAGCCCAGCAGATCGAGGCGGAGCGCAAGAAGAAGAAATCAGACCCAGCCAAGATCGAGGAGTACAAGCGAAAGCTGGCGGAACTAGGCGGTAAGCAGTCCGAGGTGATCAACAAGCTCACAGAGGACGTGCTAGGCGGTGACTTCTCCAAGCTCTCGGGAGAGCTGGGCGACGCTATTGCCTCCGCCTTCGAGCGTGGGGAGAGCGCTGCCGAGGCCTTCAACGCCAAGGTGTCCGACATCATGAGGGGGATTGTCAAGGCTCAGCTCACCGAGGAGCTACTCAAAAAGCCCATGCTAGACATCTTCGACCGCTACAAGGCTCGGTTTAAGGAGGTCGGCTTTGACCCCAAGCGTGTACGTGAGCTCATACCAGACCTGACCAAGGACTTTAAGCAGATCGGAGACCGCTATGTGCCCGCCTACACAGAGGCTCTCAAGGCTCTGCAGTCTCAGATGGAGGACGCTCTAGGTGTGGGCGAAAAGGCACGTGAGGCGTCGAAGAGAGGGATAGCCACCGCCTCTCAGGATAGCGTGGATGAAAACAACGGCCTGCTTCGCTCGATGCAGGGGATGACATCCGAGATACTTACCGCCTCTCGGGGACTACTCTCCATAGCGAGCGAGCAATTGCTCCGACTATCTGGGATCGAGACCAACACAGCGCCACTCAAGGCCATGAGTGAGGATCTCAAGAGCCTACAGCAGTCGGTGGCAGACATACAGACACGAGGAGTTAAGCTACAATAACATATATTTGGGTGTTTTACTAGTTGTTTCGCTTCGGCGACATTGTTGTTGTGTGTGTATGTGGTAGCCCTCGGGACTTCGGTCTCGGGGGCTTGCTATTGGCGCAAGGAGCGTAATTAGCTATATATGAGTACCAACCCAAGCAACGAGACTATGGAGATCGAAGAGATATTGAGACTGTCCCCCGAGGAGGCGATCAAGGAGCTATCTAAAAAGGCGATCAAGATCACCCCGTGGGCGGAAATTGAGAAGGAGTACGACCCAAGGAAGCACGCTGTGCTTGACAAGGCGAAGTACCCAGACGTACCCACAGAATCAGGCAGGATTGAAGAGGTCACACGTGTGGTAGTCCCCTTTCAAAAGCTGGCTGTGAACCGAATTTCAGAGCTGTGCTTTGCTACCCCCTGCCGTCGAACCTACCAAGTGGACGATGACAAGCAGAAGGAGGCCGTCAAGGTGCTAGAGCGTATCGTGCGTAAGTGCCGTATTGACAGCCTTAACCGCCTTCGCTCCAAGAAGTATTTCGCTAGCTGTGAGGTGGCCACGATTTGGAACGCCGTGCAGAAGGAGAATCTCACCTACGGATTCCCCAGCTCGCTACGCCTGAGACAGCGCACATTTTCCCCAAAGGACGGGCACAAGCTATATCCACTCTTTGACGCTTACGGCGATATGGTCGCCTTCTCCGTGGAGTACACCTCCAACGGGGTGAAGTACTTTGAGACGCTCACCGAGGACAGGCGTATCGTATATGTCAACGACGACAAGTCCTGGCGAGTGGAGAGCGATGAGGCGCACACAATAGGCAAGATCCCCGTGGTCTATATGTACCGAGAGGCCAAGTTTTGGGAGGATTCATCGAGCAATGTAGATGAGATCGAGTTTTCGCTCTCCCGTAACGGTAACTACCTGAGACGCAACGCAAAGCCACTGCTTGCAGTGATCTCCGACAAGGAGGAGGAGGACGACAGCTGGGATATTGAAGGCAATAAAGGAGGAAAGGGTGGTAGTGGCGAAGACTGGGTGTACGAAAAGGACAGCAATACCGAGTTCCGGTCAATCATCGACCTCCCCAAGGGCTCTAGCATGCAGTACGTGACCTGGGATGGAGCTCCAGAGTCTCTCAAGTTCCACTACCAGACACTCCGATCCCTCTTCTTCGACTCCCTCCAGCTCCCCGACTGGTCGCACAGCGAGATGAAGAGCACCCCGATGAGTGGCGAGAGCCGTAAACAGCTCAACATCGATGGCAAGCTCAAAGTGCTAGACGAGGCTGGAGAGCTAGAGCTCTTCCTCTCACGTGAGCTAAGCATCCTATCGGCCTTCGCCTCTATCATGAGGCCCGAGCTGGCAGACGCTTTCGCCTCGCTAGACGTGGAGGTAGAGATCGTACCCTACGAGATCACCGACGACAAGGATACGATAAGCAACATCTCGCAAGCCAAGGCTAGCGGGCTCATCAGCCACAGAGAGGCTATTGCAATGCTCAACTGGACTGGAGACCCAGACAAGACGCTGGAAGAGGTGCGAGAGGATGAGGCACACAATGCAGGGGAGCAATCATTTTAACGGCAACAATCATGACTATCAACCTAACCAAGGATGGGGTGACGCTCCTCGAGGTCACGCCCGACGATACGAGCTATAGATACCGCAAAATAGGGGGCGAAAATCGCATCCTGCTCAACTTCTCTACCCCTCGGTTCGTCCAGCTACCCGTGGGGACTACCCTAGCCTATCAGGGGCGAACGTACACCATGTACAGCCCAGCCACTATCACCAAGGTCAACGAGCGCAACTGGCAGTACTCCTTAACGCTGGACGCCCCACAGGAGCTCCTACGCAAGTGGCGGATGAAGCACCGAACGGACGGGGCAGTCAAGTTCCATCTCACAGCAAAACCCGAGGAGCACCTACGTATGCTGGTGGATTGTGCCAACGCCTCAGATCCTACGGCGATGGTTAAGTGGAGTCTCGGCGAGTGTATCGACGCCCCCGAGAAGCTGGTTACGTACAACCACACCGACCTACTTAGCGCCCTAGGCACGATAGCCAAGACCTTCGATACAGAGTTTGAGATCGACGACAAGCAGATCCGCCTCCGAAAGGTCGAGTACTACAAGGATAGACCTCTTGGTCTGTCCTATGGCAAGGGCAAGGGCCTTCGCTCGGGAGTCAAGCGAGAGAACGACAGCAAGGCTACACGCCTGAGCCGTCTCTACGTGCAGGGGACTGACCGCAACATCGAATACGCCAAGTACGGGGCTAAGACCCTGCACCTACCCAAGGGGGTTAGCGTCCGCTTTGATGGAGACAAGTTCGAGGGGGAGGTAGGCTACATCTCCTCCAGAGCCCACTCCTACAAGGTGAGCGATAATGGGCTCTATGTAGATCGAGTGGGAGACCCACAGCAGACAGGCAACGAGGGGAGTGTAGAGGCTACAGACATCTATCCTAGCCGTGTGGGGTCGGTCTCATCCGTGACCGAGGATGGACAGGAGTCCAAGACCAAGCACGCCCTATACAGCGTGTACGACAGCTCAATCCCTGAGAGCCTAGACTTTGCACAGGTGCTCATCCCCAACCAGCCCCTACAGGTCGTTTTCCAATCGGGCATGCTCGCTGGGGTGACTCTAGAGGCTCACTACTACCACAAGGCAGAGGGAGGCAAGCAAGCACGACGACTAGCGCTGATCCCCAAGGAGGAGGATGGCGTGATCATGCCCTCGGCCAAGTACCTCCCCAAGGTTGGCGACAAGTACGCCGTAGTCAATGTCAATCTACCTCAAAGCTACATCCGTGACGACAAGACTAAGACAGGAGCTGAGTGGGAGCTCCTCAGACGTGCGCTAAAGTCGCTCTATCAGTCGAGCATGGAGACCTACGTGTACAGAGCCGAGCTTGACGGGCTGTGGACTAAGCGTGATTGGCTTAATAGGGGCGGGCGTATCCGCCTGGGAGCTTACGTGCGACTATCGGACGCTCATCTGATCCCTGGCGGTGTAGACATCCGTATTGTCGGGGTCAAGGACTATCTCAACGCTCCAGAGTCGCCGGAGATAGAGCTCTCCAACAACGCTGTGGGCTCATCTATCCTATCCACGATTGAGCAACTCAAAGACAGTTCAGTGCGTAGCGAGGACAAGGTGGCCGAGATCCACAGGGAGAGCCGGAGGACTCTACAGCAGGCTATAGAGGCTTCGGAGCAGGTAGCTCGGGCTATGGGCGACCGCTTCGCCAAGTCGGTATCCCCAGTGGCCGTACGTACAATGCAACTGATTGCAGGAGACCCGTCGCTACAATTTAGGTTTGTGAGCGCCTCGGGTGACACAATTGCTGTAGCTCCTACCTACAACAAGGCGACCAAGGTGATGGCGCTCCCCGCCTGCACCCTAGAGCATCAGACAATTGACCAGCCACTTACCCTCACCTCAGGGGCGAAGAAGGGCGTGTTACGCAAGTGGAGCGCTGGTGCTATGGAGACACCGCCACTCACGGACAGCTCCAAGAGCTACTACACGTACCTGCAGTGCAACAAGACTGGAGGTAGCGCCAAGTGGATTGTATCAGACACTCCCCTGCCCTTTGATGGTGGTGCTAGCTACAATCTGCTGGCGTGGCTATTGTCCAGCGAGGACAATGAGGGTGATCGCTCCTTCACCCGCCTCTACGGCTTCACCGAGATCTTGCCCGGGCAGATCCGCACGGAGAAGATCGCCACCCCCGACGGCTCGGCCTACTTCGACCTGCAGAGTGGGGTGATCGCCTCCAAGTCTATCCGCTTTGTCTACACCGACGGATCGCTCCACGAGTACCCAAATGACTACCTGCACAAGTCGATCAGGGAGGGTAGCACGGAGATACAGGGTGGTCTAGTGCTAGGCTCAATCATCGGGGCTAAGGGCAACACTGGGGCGGTAGTCTCCTACCTCTCTGGCACGGCTAGCCTACCCGCCTTTGCGTGCGGTGTCACGGGATTCGGCACGCCTGGCTACAAGGCGATCACCGAGCTCCGTCACAACGGCACGGGGCACATAGGTGCTATGCACATCGAGCAAGGAGGCGAGGTAGTGACCTTCCGCCCAGAGGGTAGGGGCTATACTACGGTGCGTATCGGAGGAGGACAGGCCAAGCTAGAGGATCTCAAAAATCGATCTGAGCAGGATAGCCGAGTGCCAGTGCAAATACCACGGCAGAGCCACGACCTGAGGGACACGGAGGGGCGTAAGACGGTCACGCTCCTATCTACGGCTGTGCGAGTACTTAACGCTGGGTCTACTATGACGCTGAGCCTACCAGTCTCGGTCGAAGCCTACAGTGCTACAAACTGGTACGCTGAGGTACATAGCAAGGTAGAGATCTCCGTCAAGATGGAGAGCTCTAGAGGAGACGTTGCCTACAGTAAGTTCATCGGCCTCACCTTCACCGAGGAGGTCGACTACAAAAATCCTGGGAAGCCGGGGAAAAGATGGAAGGCAACCCTGGAGAGGACTCTGGAGGACGAGATCGTCGGGCTACAGGACGACATCTACACATTCAAGGTCGAGGCCTATATGTCGGTGGACTACATTAAGGACGATTTCCACCCAGACGAGTCCGCTTGGATGGGCCTATCGACCAACCCGACAACGGGGGAGTACAGGATCAAGGGGGTCAACAGCTCAGCCCGTGAGGTGGTGTTCAGCCAGCAGGGGATGAGCGCTTTCTTCGGTAAAACCCGCTTCTTCTATCTCCAGGGGCAGGCGACAGGTGGTGATGATACCTTCCTCACGGTGCGGGGTAAGACCGATATGCCAGGCGTGCTCCTCGGTGGGCGTGTCGATCCACGCTCTGTATCCTTTGAGCATACGTGGGGGGCTAAGAGCTCCTCCCTAAGTGTATATCGTATAGATCGAGGTCTGTACAAGATCTACCACGCTATAGGTCACAAGCAGTACACCGTGGTGTGCAACGCAGCTGGTAACGGAGGGCACAACGCCAGCTACGTAGAGATAGAGGCCAACTACTTCACGATACGCACCAACCACGACAACGGCACGTACGACGACGTCTGGTTTTCCTTCGTGGTGATCGGAGAAAACTACGTATAGTAGATACAATAACCTATTAACCAACCTATTAACTAACCAAAACCTATGTTTAAATTTTTCTCCCCCGAGGAGACGCAGGAAATGGCTACGCTTATGGCGGTAGCTCTACTTATCGTCTTGGTTGCCGTGATCATAGACACGATCACTGGCGTAATGAGGGCGAAGCGTAACAAGCAGGTGATCCAGTCGAGCATCGCTCGACGAGTGTTCGGTAAGCTCATCATCTACTACATCGCCATCGCTATGTTGGCGCTAGTCGACGTCCTACTGTTCATGATCGACCTCGAGATGCGTATATCGATCCCCGAGCTTCCATATCTGACCGTCTTTGGGGCGATCTGGGCAGTGTCAACGGAGGGCTGGAGCGTGTGGGAAAACCTCCCGAAGCACGACACGACCTCGATGAAGAACAGCGCTAAGCAGACGCAGGAGCTGGCAAAGGAGCTGGCAAAGGCGCTTAACGAAGTCCGAAACCTAGCAAAAACGGAGTAGCCATGAGTAAGTACTTTACACTAGATGAGATGACGCACAGCGACACGGCTGTGCGTCTGGGTATCCCCAACAAGCCAAGCAAGACCGAGCAGGAGGATCTAGAGCGCCTCATGGAGTATCTCGACAAGGTGCGTGAGAAGTTCGGGAAGCCAATCAGGGTGACCTCTGGATACCGATCTGGAGGAGATGGAGGAGTCAACGAAGCCGTGAGGGGCAAGCCAGATAGCCAGCACACCAAGGGGCAGGCTGCCGACCTGGTAGCAGAGAATACGATAGAGTTAAAGAGGCTATTCGGGATCATCCGACAGCACGGAGGCTTTGATCAGCTCATCTGGGAGTGCCCTCCTGGTCGGCGCTGGTGGATACACGTGTCGATCAACCCGAGGGAGCGTAAGCCAAGAGGCCAGGTGCTCGAATACAACGGGCACGGATACCGAAAGATGAACTAGAAAAATCGGGATTTTCGATTTTTCTCCGAACAAAGACAGAAAGACAGATGACAATGAGCGAAAAGAACAAGCGAGCTCTCAGGAGAATGGCAAGGGGTGCAGACAACCTCTTGCCTATCGTGGTCTACCGCAAGGGAGGGGTGGAGAGCCTAGACGCTCCAGAGCCAGGCGACGTGCCGGTGCGCCCCGAGGGGATGAAGAACCTAGAGATCACGCTCACCAACACCACCGAGTGCGGGTGTTCGTCTAAGCCGGCCTTCCGCTTCGACGGCGGTCAGATCATCGTGGAGCTATCGGCCGAGCTCACAAATAAGCTAGGCAAGGGCGTCTGCCGACTAGACCTCACGTACGACGAGCCTAACAGCCACTACGCCGACGGCATGAGACACATAGCCCTCTCCAAGGAGTGCTGCAACGTGGTAGATCCCAAGGACGCTACCGAGCCTATGGCCGCCGAGATACGACTAGAGGTGCAGGATATGCTCAAGGGTGATAAGGGCGACACAGGGCTGAGCGCCTACGATTGGGCTGTAGAGCAGGGGCTTTGCTCCACTCCCGAGCAGTTCGTCGAGGTATTCCGAGGTGCGACAGGTCTTAGCGCCTACGAGCTCTACCTAGCCACCACGAGCGACAGCCCGAAGATGAGCCTCACTGAGTGGCTTGCAAGCAACAAGGGAGAGAAGGGGGATAGCGCCTACCAGAGCTATCTCAAGACGACCAACGACACAACCAAGCTCACCGAGAAGCAGTGGGCGAACGCTAACGACTTCTTCTATCAATTACTCTTCCGCATCCTAAAGGGAGCGGGGGTGAAACCAACCGAAACAGATATGACAGCAGACCAGGTGCTTGAGCTAGAGCGGTGGCGTGTTGAGATGGCAAAGGCACTGAGATCTTATGGCGAGGATGTCAAGGACACAGACGGCATAGCCAAGTTCGTAGAGATCATAAATCGGGGGCTTGTTCCAACGCTAACCATCTACAAAACGGATCAATACTACAGCTCAAAGGATCGTATTATCCCACCGCTAAAGATATGGGGAGGGTGGAGCAGTCCGAATCTATCGGATGCTTTCGCTCAATCACTCGAGCTTGAGCGTATGCCAAAAATAGAGGGTATAGAGCGTGTTGTGAGCATTTATAGGGTGTGTAAAGGCAACGCCAAACTAAAGGGCAGTGTAGAGCTTGGAGACATTCCTTTGTGCACTAGTGCAGCATCAGCGTTTGAGGGATGTGCACGATTAGAGAGTGTAAAACTGGGAGATATGCCCGAGTGCGTCACATTTGATGACTGCTTCAGAGGTTGCGTATCTCTTGTTAGCGCATCAGTCGGCTCGTTAAAAAAAGCTACAAATATAGGAGGTATGTTTAGGGGGTGTGAAAGACTATCCATGGTCACGTTTAGTGAGATTGCCTCCAGTCCATCTTCAGACTACATATTCTTCAAATGTGGTGCTCTTGAGACTGTCAACGGTGAGCTAAGTATCAACGTAGGGTCTAACTCCTTCAATGGGTGCAATTCGCTGCGTGATATAAGGCTAAAGGGGATTGGTGTAGATGTAAATCTACAATGGTGTACCAATCTGTCCCTCGAGAGTATCCGCTACCTAGTGGACAACGCCCAGGCGGTCACAGGTAAGACGATCTACCTCAACAGCGCCCTGCTAGAGGAGCATGAAGACGAACTAACAGAGATAGGAGAGGCGGCCACCCAGAAGGGCTGGACGATCAACTATAGATAGCAAGTATAACTAACAAAAAAACAGATGAGCTATGGCAAAATCGGTGAGAATTAGAGCCCCCAAAGGCAAGATGGTAGTGTGTCGCACACGCAAGACAATCGGCGTGCTAGTGCGCTGTCCGAAGGCTGACGAGCATCTCTATGAGATTATGGATAAGGCGGAGGCCTTAGCGCTTGAAAAGCAATGGGAGGAGGAGAAGGAGGCCGAGCGTAAGGCCAGCGAGCAACTCGAGGGCGAAAGCCCAGAACAGCCCCACCCCTAGCGGGTACTAAGCAGAGAGGAGGCGGGGATCACTCCCCACCTCCTCAGTACTGAATTTGAAGCCAACCACAGAGGATCGCCTCCGTGTTGGTTTCATCAAAGATAATCAAAAGAAAGACATGGGAACGAGACGAACGAAGCTGAAGGTCCTACTGCTCTCTATCGTGATTGCTCTGTTGCTGTTCGCCAGCTTCGGGTGCGGGTCTAAGAGGCGGGCGGAGGTCACAGAGCGAGTAAGAGACAGCATACACACCGAGGTGCGCTACCGCACAGAGTGGCGGAGGGATACCGTCTACCTAGAGATACCAGAGCAGGTAGCCGAGCGGACGGCAAAGGACACGGTGAGCCTACTGGAGACAGATTACGCCCTCTCAATGGCACGTATCCTACCGAGCGGACTACTCCAGCACCGGCTAGAGAATAAGCCCCAGAAGCGACCGCACGAGGTCGCTACGCCTATTATTTATAGAGATAGCATAGTCTACCGAGACAGAGATAATACCCGTATAGAGGTGCGCAAGGAGCGTCTACCGCTAACCAAGTGGCAACGCTGGCAAATGAGGGGTTTCTGGATACTGCTCTCCGTCGGGGGGCTGTGGCTAGGCTACCGCTTCCGCCGTCTGTGGCTACCCTTTGCAATGAGGGTGCTTCGGCTCTAATGGCCAAGACGTGTCCAAGATTCGGGCACTTTGCGCACACGTGGAGCGGTATCTGTACGTGCAAGTTGCTGTATCGTAGTGTATTGCTAATGGCCAAAGACAGACCATTTGCGTGACCTCACGAAAAAGGTTGCTGGAGCGTTTGGCGGTCTCAAAACTTTGCCTACCTTTGTGGTGTAGATGGTCGTAGACCTCTACAGCGTCCACCCTTCGGGGTGCTGAATGGAAACGAAACGTCTTAAGCGCCTAGCGCAATTTGTCGCACCTAGTAAAATAGGTGCCTGAATGGAAACGACGACACGAAGTGCATCAGGCATTTCAACACACTCAGCAATGAGAGCAAATTCAAAGGCGAGCTTACGAGCGAGCAGATGTACGTGACTCACGTCACGCAACGTCAAAAACAGAGCGGGGAGGTCTTCGGACTTCCTCGCTCTTCTTTTGTGGTTGGTCTGTGGTCTACTAGTTGTACATATACTTCTGGCGCTTGGCGCTGATCTCTCTGTACTTAGCCTCTGGCATTCTCACGATGATTCCACCCTTGCCGTACTGCTCAACTACGTAGTCTAGGAGGTAGTGGAGTGAGTGGATCTGTGCCTTTGCTCGTTCGATCTTCTCGGGGGCTGCGCCATTATCCGTAAGTCTATTCAGGGTAGCTTCGCTTTTTTCGATCTCTTCGTATACGTCTTCTTCGTCTGGTAGATACACCTTGCCTTTGAGGATGTTTAGGATCGTGAGCTCCATACGATAGGTGAGATAGTAGTCCCAGCTCTCTCCTTCGGTCTTTTTGCGGGCCCCGTCTGGGATCTCGACGCTGTAGTCTTCAGACATGAGGCGGTCGTAGTATCCGGATCTGTCGATGGTCTTGGCCTCCTCGATTAGTTCCACCACTGCATCTGCAAAGGCCTGCGCTTTCTCCTCGCTCTTGAAGATGTACCCGCCCTCTCCGAAGGTGGAGTAGTAGCCGTCGTTCTTTCTAGCTACAGCGATCTTTCCCTGCATGCTTACGAGGCGTTCTGATTGGTCGGTGAAGTTCACTACATAGATCGTCTTGTTGTACTTTTCGTGGATCTTTTCTTCGATCTTGTAGAGGGTCTTGTTCGTTTCCATTTTTCGTTTGCTCTTTAGTTGCTGTTCTGTTCGTTTTGCTTCGGGGCTTCGTTGTTCCCCTTTCACACTACAAAGATAATACATTTTCGTGTATTACCAAAACTTCGGGAAAACTTTTTCTGAGAGGGGTAAAAACAGATAGGGGAAGCTACGAGAGCTCCCCCTATCAAAAACGAACAGACGCTACACAACTAAAGTAGCATCTAGCCTTCACAGGCTGAGTGCAAAGATACGTAAAATATCCTTGCAATTAAAAGCCCGCCCCAAAGCTGACGCCTCGGGGCGGTGCTGTGTATGCTGGCGAGTGGCGGTGGGTTACTTTGCTCCACCTTTGCTCCACCCTTCGCCGAGGCGCTTGGTGAGCTCACTAGCTATCTGGCTCTGTAGCTTTAGTAGCGGGCTCTTATCCAGTGGGGCGTTAAGTGCTAGGCTTATCTCATCGTGCCACTCTATCAGCCTATCGTCGTTCATCGACTTAATACTTGCCGTCTGGTCGGCGTAGGCATAGACGCTTTGGTCGCTGAGGTATCTACCCTCCCAAAATGGGTGAGTGTACTCGGCAGAGGTCACGTAGTACCCAACCCCGTATAGCCCCGTGTATGGCTGTGCTTGCTCTCCCCTAGGGGCTTCGCCTTTATCGGGTGATCTCATGATGCTCTCACTCCTCACTTGTTCGAGTGCCCCACTTTCGATTTCGCCCTTGACCTGCTCTAGGCTTATGGTGTTCTGTCCCATGATGTTCTTCTTTAAGAGGGGCGGGTGTTACCCCGCCCCTTGGTTAGTAGATGGTTGGCGTTAGTCTTCGCTCTGGCTTGTCTTTGGCCCAAACTCGGCGAAGGCTTGGTTGTATCCCCAGATGCCTGAGGCGTACACTGCGTCTAGGATGTCTGCAACCTGCTTTGCCGTGAGCTTGTCGGTGTCGACGAAGCGCTCTAGGGTTTCTAGGCAGTCGGTGAAGGTTCTTGGCCCTAGTTCGCTGATCGCTCTTGCCTTGTTGTACTTTCTCGTTTTCATTGCTCTTGTTGTTTAGCTGTTAATACTGTTCGTTCTTGTCTCAGGTCTTATCCTTTGACACTACAAAGATAGTACATTTTAATGAACTACCAAAATTCAGCGAAAGTTTTTTCTCCTAGTCTCATAGGGGTGTACCTGAGGCATAGGCGAAACCCTCTCCCCAAGCGCCTCCTCCTCGTTTTTTTGTACCTATGGGTGTATAATACGCAACACTTATGACACTCAGCCAAAAGATCTACAGCGAGGTATCGAGCGAAGCCCCCTCTTGCCTCATGAAGCCCGACAGAGAGTACTCTGTGCACGAACTGGTACGCCTGCTTATGCACCCCCGAGGTATCGAGCATGCCATAAAGTCGGGCTACCCAACCATGGGGCTACTAGAGGAGTACAAGGACGAGCTGGAGTACGAGCCAGTGCGCCTGCTACATAATGGAGAGCAAGACAGCGTAGGCCTCTCGGGCGGGTCTCACCTCTTTGCGGGGGGAGGCCTGCTGAGTATCGACGTAGCAGGATCGGATAACGGGGTGACCACCGTGGTACTACTGCACGGCGTCAAGGCCACCGTGTGGGCTAGCAAGTACTCCACAGTTAAGGTGTACGCCGACCAATCCTGCTCCGTGGAGGTGGTTAACGAAGACGATACGGCACTAATCCTATGACTACAATCCAGCTATCAGATAGACAGCTCTCCGTCGAGCTACTCAATGCTAGCGACCTACTATGTCTACCCAAGGCCAAAGAGCCTAGGCTTTTGGGCGACTGGGCGGAGGTCGACGGCAAGGAGTACGACCTATCAGTGCCTATATACCTAGAGGCTCAAGAGATACCCGTACGCCTGGTACTGCTCTCTCCGTCAAGCGACGACATTAGGGCTCTGTCGAGCTCCGAGACTATCAGGCTACAGGCCTATGGTAGCACGATTGTGCTACGACCAATCAATGTGCGCCAGCTCGACAGGTGGCTAAACACATCAAGGTGGGGCGGTGTGGCTGTCGGCGTGGAGGTGCTGGTCTCTAGCGACGACCTGCTCCCCCTCTTTGGAGATGGAGCTCCACGGGCTCAAGTCCTATCAGACGTCGCACTACAGAGCGATGGGGTCAAGGTCGTACCCGACTGGGGTGTACTCCGACTACCCCCCTCGCCTAAGGTTGCGCTCGACAGGTCTAGCAAGACAGCTAACGGGCGAGAGGTCTACACTGCTGTCGGGCGTAAGGAGCGATCCGTAAGCATGGAGGTGTGGATCGGAGGCAGCAATCCCATAGACAGCTACCTACAGCTAGCGAGAGACCTACGTAGCAACGTGGCAGGTCACTGGGTACTTGGCGGAGCAAACTACTATCTACGCTATCAGTCGATGCAGATAGTGACGTACCTACCCCGGGGCGACCGCCCTCTCTTGCACCTACGCCTAGACCTACAGCAGTATCGCTATGAGTAGCACCAAGACACTAGAGGAGAGGTACGCCAAGGGACTTGCCAAGAGCCTAGGCACTACCCAAAGGCGTGTGCTGGGCCTCTTTCGTACGGCCCTCAATGAGGCTGTCCTGCTGTCTCAGCAGGTGGACTTTGACCCAAGCAAGCCCTTTACCTTTGACGACTACCCTCTCACCAAGAGGCGTAGTGATAGGATCGTCTCCGACCTGCAAGAGAGACTGCTGGAGTCGGTGGTTAACTCAGTGCAATACGCCTGGGGGCTTGCCGAGGACAAAAACGATGAGCTGGCAAGGCGGGTGCTGGGCAGTGCTGCTGTGCCTAAGAGACGGAGTGAGGGGGTGGAGGCCTTTGTCGCACGTAAGGAGCAAGGGTTGAGCCTCAGCGACCGAGTGTGGAGGTACGCAAATCAGTTTAAGGAGGAGATCGAGATGAGCCTAGACCTAGGGCTCAGGGATGGGCTTGACGCCCCAGCTATGAGCAGATCCGTACGTGAGTACCTGGTAGAGCCCAATAAGCTATTTCGCCGTGTACGTGATGTGCACGGGCGTCTGCACCTATCTAGCAGGGCTGAGGCTTACCACCCGGGACAGGGGGTATACCGATCCAGCTACAAAAACGCACTCCGCCTAACGGCAACAGAGACCAATATCGCCTACCGAACAGCCGACTACGAGCGTATACAGGGGCTTGACTTCGTGCGAGGCATAGAGGTCTGTCTATCCCAAAATCACACGCTCAACGGCAAGCCGTTCCACTGCATCTGCGACGAGTTCGCAGGGCGATACCCCAAGGATTTTAAGTTCGTGGGCTGGCATCCCCTCTGCCGGTGCTACGTAAAAACCATACTAGCCGACGACCCGTTTTCCCCCGAGGATACCCCCGAGGTGGAGGATTTGCCCGACGGAATCAAGGGGTGGGTAGCAGACAATGGGGAGCGTATAGATAGAGCCTTTGCCAAGGGTAAGCCCGCCTACTGGCTGAGAGATAATGCAACTGCACTAAGACTGCATAGACCTAGCAAGTCACCAAGCCCTACCCCACAAGGTAAGCGCAAGGGGCGTGGCGGGCCTTTGGCACACAAGGCGGATGGCAGGCGCACGCCAGAGCAGGCCGAAGAGATAAGGCGGAGATGGAGAGAGAGAGGCGAAGACAGGGAGGGGGCGTTTCAGGTAGCGTTTTCAACCGCACGAGCCTGGGGTGTTAAGTCCGTTGAGGTTAAGCCTCTGGCTAGAGCCCTTTCGGAGGATAGCATCATCGAGCGCCTCGGTGGTGGTGACAAGACAAAGGGCTCTTGCTCCTCTCTAGCGCTCGCCTATGCAGGCAATAAGGCTGGTCTTGACGTGCTCGACTTCCGAGGGGGCAAAAGTCAAGATCTCTTTTCTCGAGGCAGTGTGATTTTGGATCTTGTTCGACGTTCGGGCGGATTTGTCGAACGCAACACCAACGACTTTGTTAGTGTCGGTAAAATTGTAAAGCACGTAGAAGAGGGGAGGCAGTATTATTTCAGCACTGGTAGGCACGCCGCTATCATTACGAGACGTGAGGGCAAGCTAATGTACCTAGAGCTACAATCCGCCAAAAGCAACGGATTCAAGCCATTGACTCGGTCTAGCCTTATTCTTCGCTTCTCAGCACAAAAGTCTCATACACTTATGAGACAAAAAATCGAGGCCAGCACAGTCCTTGTAGACATTCAGGATCTGGCTGAAGATCCGTCGTTCAAGAGAGTCCTATCGTACATAAATACAAACACTTCAGAGCAAAAGAAAGGGACTTCAGGGGGTCTTAAATAGCACCTACCTACTACCCCTTCCTGTCCGAAAAGAAGTCCGCCCAATAGGGGTTCTCTTCGTCGAAGATAGCGACCTCCTCCTCCGTCAGGTTGTGTGGGTAGTCTTCGAACAGATTGTACACCCTCTCCTTGTCGAATGAGAATAGGTGTACACCTACCTGATCGACGTTGTTCACCCAAAACACCCTATCACCTCTCTTTTCGGTGTAAAACTCAATGGGCAGGCCTTCGGTTGCTGTGTCAATTTTGCTCATAGTGATTGCTGTATTGTGTCTTTGGGGTCGTGTATGATCTCCCCCTCGAAGCAAAGATACTGATATTGCAATATCCCCTCTGTCAAGGTGGCACAATATCACCATTTTGCAACTATGGCAGAATGAATTATATATGAGTACCAACCTAATCAGCAAGGGAATATGAACTTACAGAAGATCAAAGAACTCCTGAAGAAGCAGATGCCTAACGCCTCAGAAGAGGAGATCGAGGCAACCGCTAAGGAGATGCACGAAGAGTCAAGACGGGAAGAAGACAGACGAGCCACTGAAGCCTCTCAGGCTGCCGTACAAAACTACGAAGCCAAGCACGGCCTCAAGGACGGAAAGGCCGTTGGGGCTGAGCCCGCTCAGACGCCCAAAGAGCCCGCCCAGACAGATGAGGGCAATCCCCCAGCGTGGGCGGGTAAGCTTATTAAGGGTCTGGAGGCCCTTACCGAAAGGGTCAACACCGTAGAGCAGAGCAAGGTGGCGGATAGTCGTAGAGCCAAGTTCGAGGGGGTTATCGGCAAGCTCCCCTCGCACCTGCAGAAGCCTTACGCACGAGTCTCCTACGACACCCTCTCCGAGGAGGAGTTTGACAAGCTCATGGAAGAGGTCGGGGGTGACGTAGACAGCATACTAAAAGCCCAAAAGACACAAGGCGCAGCGTTTACCCCACGGGCCAGCGATGGGGGAGGTGGCGGATCAGACTCCGGGGCCAGCAAGGAGGAGGTAGACGCTATCCTAAGGAGCTCGCCACACTTCGGGAAGATCTAACCAACCAATTAACAAGAACTTAGCTATGACAGATTTGCAGACAATGAACGTGAAGGTCGGCGGTGGGAAAAGCTCCATCGTGATCGTCAACCACCTAGGGGGTATCCCTGGGGGAGTTGCGCTCGACCTATCGACGCTACCCGCTGGCACTAGTACGGTGCTTGCTGGGCATCTGATCCTCGCCAAGGACGGCAAGTACTACCCAGCACCTGTGACTGGCAACGCTTACGCAGCGTTCGGCGACAAGAAGCCAGTAGGCGTGCTTGTTGCTGACATCGTTGCGTCAAACCCCTTTGCGAGTGTAATGACGATAGGGCAGGTCAAGGAGGCCGCAGCGCCCTACCCCTACACCGATGAGGCGAAGAAGGCGCTCTCACACATCCAGTTCCTCTAACCAACACAGAGCAAGACAGATATGACTGAATCGATTTTTAGAGAATACGTCGCCAAGTATCTTCGCAACACAGCGGCGAAGATCTACGAGCTGATCAACAACCGCCCAGCGGATGCTCAGATCCCACTCCTGTACAAGGGGATGCTGGTCAGTGAGCATACGAGTAAGGACACTTGGGATAGCATCAACATCTCCCGCTCTGTAGTAGCGGCCGACGTGGTGGCTATGGATTCCCAACTTCCGCTGAAGTCTAGAGGCTCATTCTCTAAGGCTTCCGGGAAGATTCCCAAGCTTGGGATGAAGCGAATCAAGAAGGAGAGCGACATCAAAGACATCCAGGTGGCGATGGCTACTGGGGGGTCAGAGGCCGAGACCGTTGGGAAGCTGATGAACGACGTAGACTCCGCCATCAAGGGGATGGAGTACGCCAAGGAAATCATGTTCCTTCAGGCCCTATCTACGGGGATGACACTCGTTAAAGACGAGGACAGTGACGGCAAGGGTATCCGTATCGACTTCGGCTACCTTGACTCCAATACCTACACTGTGGGGAAGAAGTGGAGTGAGGCTGGAGCTACCCCAATCTCCGACCTTCAGGTGGCTCTCGATGGAGCGGAGGCGATCGGTGTTAAGCCGTCGCTCATGATCCTCTCCAAGAAGGCGTTTAGGCGTATCCGCACATCTGTAGAAGGTAAGCAGCTTGCTGCCAGCTACAAGGATATGGTGATCACCGACCTCGCCAATCTGCCCACCCCATCCAACAGTCTACTCCTCGAGGCGATCAAGGATGAGTTCTCCGTCGACGTGCTTGTGGTGGACTCTGTAATCCCCATCGAAAAGCCAGACGGCACACAGAGCAACATTCGCCCCTGGGAGGAGGCCAACGTGGTGTTCGTCCCGTCGAACATCGTAGGCCGACTGGTGTACGGGGACTGTGTTGAGGCCTCCCACCCCAACAAGGCCGTAGAGTACGCCAATGGTGATCATGGTACGCTCCTCAGTGTTTATCACAATGTAGACCCATTCGCCGAGGTGACAGCCGTGCAGGCGCACGCTATCCCCGTAATCGATGGTGGCCATCAGATCATCCTCGTAGAGACGGAGACTGTGACCGCTGGGTCGAAGAAGGAGACCAAGGCGAAGAAAGAACGAGCCTAGTAGCCCTCGGCCATGACGATACAAGAGGCTTTGCTCAGTATGAGCTCCTACCCCATGTCACCTGATGCGATACGTGTCAGGTGCATGGAGAGGGGGCTACATCCAGACGACGACTATACGTGCGATATGGTAGCCAAACGGGAGTACCAGCTACTCAAGGCGGACGTGCTGATCTACCTCTCCGAAGTGCCTAACGTCACCCAGGAGGGGATCAGCTACGACATCCTCTACTCTACACGTCAGCAGATGGCCAAGGAGGCTGAGGCGATCTACCGCAAGTACGGCGACGCCAAGGCTAGCAAGAGGCCTCGGTACGGCTACAGAGGGTCGCTACTTAGACGAAAGGGGTAATATGCTCTGTGACGCAAACGGATACATACAGATACCCGAGGATCTAGGGGAGAGCGTAAGGACTCTAGATAGCGATGGCTACCCTGTAAGACACGATCTGTCGTGGTCTGAGCCTATCCCCTGCCAGTGGCGCACCAAGGTCTGGAGCAACACGAGTGAGTCTCAGGGCGAGGCCGTGGTCTCTGCTCAGTACTCTATACTCATCGAGTGGCTACCAGACCTCCCCACTCCAGAGCGTGTCCGCCTGCTTGACAACCACTACAAGGGGCAGGCCTCCGACTCTGAGGGGATCGAACTCCAAGTAATTGAGGCTCGCCCCTTACGGGCGGTGCGCAAGTACCTCATCAAAGCCAAGTAGCTATGCCTATCAAGATGACAACGAGTACAGACGAGATAGCCAAGTTCCTCCGCCATGCTATGGCGGAGCGTAGGAAGGCGCTCGTTAACGCTCTACGTTACTTGGGCGAGCGTTGCATCAACGAGGCAAGAGACAGCGGTACTTACACGGATAGGACAGGTAACCTGAGGGCCTCTCTGGGCTATGTTGTGCTAAAGGATGGAAAGGCTCTGGGCTCGCCAACGCTCATACGTGGAGGTACACAGGATGGCAGGGCGAGAGGAGAGGAGACTATAAGGCAGGCAATCAGCGAGACCAACGATGAGGGCTATGTGCTCATAGTGGTAGCTGGTATGCACTACGCCAAGTATGTCGAGTCTATGGGTTACAATGTACTCACCTCCGCCCAGCTCCTAGCCGAGAGGCAAGCCCCAATAATACTCAACCAACTCCGCCTCAAGTGGCGGAAAGGATAGCGATGCGAACCTCCAAGGACATACAAACAGACCTATTAGCACTCCTCTACGACAGCCGGCTGGCTAGGGCTGTCTCTGGGGAGGTCTATAGAGGGGGGCAACGCCCCCGGGATAGTAAGCTCGAGGATATTACACTGCGAGTAACCTCTGCAACGGCGTCGCAACGCCAGGAGGGTGTAGCGGTGGTCAACGTCTTTGTGCCCGACATCCCAGTGGGTAAGACGGCAACCCTTACGGAGGACGCAAGGCGAACCGCTGAGCTGGAGCGTGTGGCTACAGCCTGGGCAGAGGCCCTCACGGCTGACGTTACAGGTGACTACCTGATACGCCTAGACTCTGCGGTTTACACTATGCAGGAGGAGGAGCGCAAGGAGCACTTTATCGTGGTGCGACTGCGTTTCTCCATCCTCAATCTAGACTAACTCAAAACTCAAATACGACTATGGCAAAGACTGGGTGGGGCAAGCCCACGGTAAAGATCGGAGATCCAGACACCACGGGGAAGACCATCCCCACAACGGGCCTGCAGACAATACTCAACATCAAGGAGAACTCGACGAAGTTCGAGGGGCAGGAAGGCGAGAAGAAGGAGCTCAAGGGTGAGGGCGGAGAGACGCTTGACGTTCGCCGAACGGCAGGGTCTCAGACGCTAGAGATGGAGATCTTCGTCCTCAAGGATGAGCCACTCCCGAAGAAGCTGAAGGAATCCTCGGTGTCTATCCTAATCACCCCAGAGGACAAGGACACTACCGGGCTGTACATCCCAATGGCAACGATCTCACTAGCGCCTCTCTGGGCAACAGAAGAGGGTGCTGCTTACAAGCTCAAGGCTGATGCAGTCTTGGCTAAGCAAGCCGACGACGTAAAGGCTTTCTACTTCACCAAGAGCGGGGCTATCCTCGACCCGTTTACGGGGACTAAGTAGCAAAGCTCCCAAGTGCACAGCGGGGGATGGGCGTCTATTGACGTTCGTCCCCCGCTCTTTTTTCAAATAGTATATGTTCGTGTATTATATTTTGCGTACCTTTGCCGTGAGAAAACCAACAACACAATGAAGACAAGGCTACGAGAGTACATCAGGGTGAAAGGTCTTACGGAATACCGATTCCTCAAGGAGTCGGGGCTATCAAAGACCTTCCTAACATCCCCGTACAAGGGGATCACAGCAAGGTCGCTAAGCAAGATAGGTGAGGTCTTCCCAGACCTAAATCTAAACTGGGTAACCACTGGGGAGGGCGCTATGCTTAGATCCTCGGGCGACACAGTTTCCTTGGCGGAGCATCTAAGGGTGATCCGTCGAAAGGATGAGGAGATCGCTAGGCTGAAGGGGCGACTACAGGAGGCGAAAGGCCGTAGGTAGACGCACCCCAATCGAACCATCCGGAGATTCCGGATAGTTCCCTCCGCCCTCTCTCAAAAAAAGTTTTTCAGAAATTTTGGTAGTTCATTAAAATGCACTATCTTTGTAGTGTGAGAGAGGGACAGAGACCTCCTCACAAACGAACAGAATAACAACTAAAAAGCAACGAAAGAAAATGGAAACGAACAAGACCAACAACGAAGCGGTGAAGGTTACACTAGTAGTAGCTACGAGCATCCTGCCCTATGGCGGATCAGAAACGATGACAGAAGACTTCCGAGCAATGGCCGAAGTCCTCTCCGAGAAGTCCGGATACCCAGTAGCCGAGGAAGCTGTTAGCCACGTGTGGGCAGAACAGAGCGTAGACCTCTACGATGACAGCGAGAGCGCTGTGTATACAGACAAGGAAGCTGGATACACGATCGAGCTCTACTGGGAGTACGATCCAGCTAACATGATCTTCGCTATACGCTCGGCGAAGGATGAAGACCAGACGACCAACAGGGGAAAGCGATTCCTCGAAAGCCTCGAAGAGGAACGATAAGAAGAGAATCAACCCAAACGGCTAATCGGCAATAGCACGATATAACGAAGCTCCCCCGACTATCTAGTATAGTCGGGGGAGCTTCTTTTGATACCTGCATTCACACACTCGATCGACCTAAAGCGCCCTATCAGGGTGAAAAGCGTCCGCTAAATCGTCCGCTACAAAAGCGCCCACTTTGTAAGTGTCGCATTTTGAGGCGGTTAACCTAGGGGGTTGTACCCAGAGCCGGGATCGAACCGGCACGAACTTGCGTCCATTGGTGTTTGAGACCAACGCGTCTACCGATTCCGCCATCTGGGCCTTTTCGGAGCGAGGGCAAAGATAGTACAATTCTCGTAAGCTACCAGCGCCATCCAGAGACGGGGGAAAAGCCCGTCCACCAGCCCGCTCAGCAAGCGCTTCCGAAGAGGGCAAAAAACGACCTACGGTAGGTCGCCGAAAAAACCTACTGTGGGTCGGTCGACCGACCTACCGTGGGTCGCTAAGACGACCTACCGTGGATCCCTTTTCGCCCCCCCCCTGAGACTGAAGCCTCAGGGGACAAAAGAGCCCTGTCTGGACGGGCAAATGAAGGCGGGCGACTTACCCGAGAAGGAGCGGGTATCAAGCTCGTATCTGAGCGGGCTTCTACTCCATATATAATAGGGAGATTTCTTGGGCTGGGATGAAAGGGCATTCCCCGAGCTGAGCACACACGCTCTACAGACCTTGGGAAGGGAGGCTAGCTAGTACCAGCGGGAAGGATTTCCCGAAGAGAGCGGGCCGTGAGTTCGAGACCGAGCAGGCCTACCCTATTAGTATAGGAGGGGAGCATGCCTATAGCTGGCTACGCCTTCTCCTCCCAGCTTCGTGGGGCGAGAAGTCTGAGGCGGTCAGGAGGGAAGCCCTCAGCAGAGCGGGTATTCTGACCGAGACTTGGGGGAGAAGGGGCGCCGAGCAGGATGGGGAGACGGGCGGGAGGAAGGCATGGGCGAAGGCCGTAGCGGAGCGAACTTCTATCCCTGTAGCTTAGGGCGACTCTGCCCCAGTTTCTTTATCTTTGTCTTACTGACCCTCAGGCAGAAAAGACAAACAAGATATATCCTATGAAGATCAATCGTTGGGTGGGCCTAGCCTTCCCAGTCCTACTCACCACCCTACTAGCCCTCTCGAGCTGTAAGTCCTCTTCCACCAAAGGCTCTGTACTCCAGCAGAATGCCATCGGGAAGCCCGGCGAACTGATGCTCGTCATGGGGAAGGAATACTTCGAGAGCCCGATGGCTCAGGAGCTCTATGACCTGCTGGAGGAGGACGCTCCCGCCCTGCCCCAGAGCGAACCTTCGCTACGCATCTCCCGCGTACCGACCCAGTCCTTCAAGGGAACACTCCAGCTCGTGCGCAACGTCTTCCTCCTCGACATCGATCCCCAGCGCTACAGCAAGGTCTCCCTCAAATACAGCTACGACGACTGGGCTACAGGACAGGTGGTGGCACGCCTCACCTCCCCCAGCCCCGACTCTGTCCGCTCCTACATCAAGGCCAACGGCGAAGGGCTGATGAACCTCTTCGTCCGTCACGAACTCTTCCTCTACGCCGAGGTGGTAGCCAAGACCTACAGCCAGAAGGCCCTTGAGCAGGTCGACAGCCTCTTCGGTCACCGAGTCAACGTGCCCGAGGATATTCGCCACAAGCGTGCGGGCAAGGACTTCCTCTGGATGTCGAATACCTCCATGCGCTCCCGTCACGACATCCTCGTCTACACCTACCCCTACCACAGCCCCAAGGATATCGGCCTAGATGCACTCGTAGAGAAGCGAGACTCGGTACTAAAGGCCAACATCCAGGGGGAATTCGAAGGCTCTTACCCCTGCACCGAGCAGAACTACGGACTGCTCTACCGCCGTGTCCAGCTCCCCACCGAAGAGACGGCTCGTGCTGAGCTCCGAGGCCTGTGGAAGATGGAGGGCGGTGCTATGATGGGAGGTCCCTTCGTCAGCCATGCCATCGTAGATAAGAAGGCGGGCAAGGTCTACGTCTTCGAGGGCTTCGTCTATAGGCCTAATGAGGACAAGCTCCATCTGATCCGAATGATGGAGGCTGCCCTCTACTCCTTCCGCCCCAGCGGGGAGAAGACCTTCGACCCAGGGCTGATCCTCAAGGCACGATTCACTAAGGGCTTCTAAGACGAACGACCACACATGAGCCAGCATAAGATACGTGTAGCCATCACGCATGGCGACATCAACGGCATCAGCTACGAAGTACTGCTCAAGATCTTCGAGGACGAGCGCATCACCGAGCTCTTCACCCCGATCCTCTACGGCTCCTCACGGGTAGCCTCCTTCTGGAAGGAGCGCCTCGCTCTGGAGCAGGTATCGTGGCACACCATCCGTCTGGCTAGTGAAGCCAAGGACGGGGTACTCAACATCCTCGACTGCACCACAGGGCGAGAGCAGGTGGAGATCGGTCAGGCGACAGCCACGGCAGGACAGTGCGCCTTCGACGCTCTGGAGCGTGCGACGGCCGATATCCGCATGGGACTCTGTGACCTCCTCGTCACAGCCCCGATCAACAAGGCTACGATGCCTCGAGACCTCTTCCCCTACAAGGGTCACACCGATTACCTCGAGGCGATGGCCGCCCGTACTCCAGGCGAATCCCTCATGGTACTAGCGTCAGGCGACTGCCGTGTAGCGCTGACGACGGCGCACCTCCCTCTGAGTGCCGTCTCAGCACACCTCAGTAGCGAACTCATCGTACGCAAGCTACGTATCCTCGAGGCAGGACTGCAGCGAGACTTCGGGATCATCAAGCCTCGCCTAGCCGTACTTGCTCTCAATCCTCATGCGGGCGACAAGGGTTTGATAGGCGAAGAAGAGGAGACGATCATCCGACCTGCTATAGAGGAGGCCTCAGCCTCTGGGATCATCGCCTTCGGGCCCTTCCCAGGAGATGGCTTCTGGGGTAGCGGTCGTGTCGACTCCTTCGACGGGATCCTCGCCATGTATCACGACCAAGGCCTTGCCCCCTTCAAAGCCCTATATATGAACGAGGGAGTCAATGTGACCCTCGGGCTGAACTTCGTACGTACCTCCCCCGACCACGGCACAGGCTACGACATCGCAGGCCAGGGGATCGCCGACCCGACCTCCATGCGTATGGCCCTCTACCAAGCCCTAGATATCTACCGTGCTCGACGTCGCTACGACGAGGCTACACGCAATCCTCTACGCCGTCACTACCACAATCGTGGTCGTGACGATGAGAAGCTCGACACCACGTCGACGCCCGACGAGTACTAGCCCGTCGCACCCCTAGGCTCGACGCCTCATCTAGCTATGGCACTGGACATCTACACCGCATCGGCAGGCTCGGGGAAGACCCACACGCTGACCCGTGAATATCTGCGCCTAGCGCTGAGTACCTCCGACCCTCATTACTTCTCGACCATACAGGCGGTGACCTTCACCAAGAAGGCCACTCTGGAGATGAAGGAGCGTATCGTCCAGGAGCTTTACCGCCTAGCCACTGAGCCCGACGCATCGCCCTTCTCGGGGGAGCTCACGGAGCACCTTCACCTCTCCCCTAGCCAGCTTCAGGCTCGGGCTGAGCGGGCACTTCGGGCCCTTCTCCTAGACTATTCCAGCTTCCGTGTCCGCACGATCGACTCCTTCTTCCAAGAGGTGGTCCGCTCCTTCGCCCACGAACTGGGGCACTCGGGAGCACTGAGGGTACAGATCGACTCCAAGCCTCTTCTGCAGAGCGCCGTCCTAGAGGTACTGGCCGCTCAGGAAGAGGGGAAGCTAGACAAAGCGCTCCATGCTTGGCTCTCGGATCTGACGCAGGAGCAGATCGAAGAGGGCAAGCAGTTTGACATCAAGAAAAAGCTAGGAGACTTCGCTAAGCAACTAGAGACGGAGGCGGTAAAGCTCCTCAGGGCAAACCATAAGTTCCCCACACGTGAGGCTGTCGGCCTGCTACGCTCCGAGGCCGCGAAGATCATCAAGAGCATCGAAGCAGCTGCGCTAGATCTGTGCGAGAAGGCACTGGATCTCCTAAAGCAAGCCAATGTAGAGATCACAGAGCTTAGCTACAAGACTGGTGGGGTCTTCTCTGCTATCCTTGCCTGCCAGAGACTGAAGGGAGACCTCTTTGATAAGGACGAGCTACTGGCAAGCAAGGTACGCTTGGTCAATTTCATAGGGGCTTCAGAAGACGAGCCTTTCCTTGGGCTTATCTCCAAAGGGACGAATGCTGAGGGGCGGGAAAAAGCCCAAGCTCTAGAGGCACGCCTTAGCCCCATCGTCGAGGAGCTCCGCACGACCCTCTCGGACTTCAGAGCCCATAGTATCGGTCAGGCACCGCTCTACATGACGGCTCGCCAGATCCTTCGCTATTCGGGGCTCTACGGCATACTCATCGACATCGATGATGCACTCCAGCGCCTCAAGCTCGAGGGTAGTCTGATGCTCCTCTCCGACGCACCTTCGCTCATCTCCTCGCTCCTCGGAGACAGCCAGAGCGACGTACCCTTCCTCTACGAGAAGATAGGGGCACGGGTCGATCACCATATGATCGACGAATTCCAAGACACCAGTCGGATGCAGTACGCTAACTTCCTGCCTCTGCTGGAGAACTCCCTTGCCTCGGGGAAGGACTGCCTCATCGTCGGCGATGCCAAGCAGAGTATCTACCGCTTCCGCAACTCCGATAGTTCACTCCTCACCACCAGCCTACCCCAAGACTTCGACCAGCAGGCCCAGGTGCACCAACTGCAGGATAACTGGCGAAGCGCACCCGAGATCATCGCCTTCAACAATGCACTCTACCGACGTCTGCCGGAGCTCCTACGTTCGCTCTTCGAGGCGCAGTGGGCTACGGCCACGGAGAGCGGTATTGACCTGGGGCGTATCAAGGCACATCTGGACACCTACCTAGGTCAGCTCATCCAGGCTTATGCCGATGTAGAGCAGACCGTCCCTGAGAGGAGCCAAGACAAGACCGGCCAAGTCGTCCTCCATCACTATCAGAGGAGAAAGAAGGCGAAGGACGATGAGGAGGAAGCGGGCTCCGAGGAGGGAGAGGACAGCGACGACTCATCCGAACTGCAGGACGCCATCAGTCAGATTCCACGGGTAATCATCGATCTACAGAAGCGGGGATATAAGCCCTCCGACATAGCGATCCTCGTACGTGCTAAGAAGACCGCCACAGCAGTAGCCGAAGCCCTGATGTACTACCCCGAGGCGGAGAAGGAGGGCTATTCGCTGAACTTCGTCTCCGAGGAAGCCCTGCTGGTGAGCAATGCCTATTCGGTGCGCTTCATCATCGCTGCCCTCCGCTATATAGGGGAGAATGGGACGCCTCTCCACCGAGCCATCCTCGACGAAGCCTACCTACAGCTGACCCGCATCGCAGGGGAGGAGTCCAAGGTGCTCTCCGAAGAGGAACTTCAGGGACTCAGGGACATAGGTCGCCGAGGACTATACGAGGTCGCCGAGATCTTGATCCATCAGTTCGGGCGGCTTTTCCCCAAGGGCGAAGGCGCTTACCTAGTGAAGCTCCTCGACATGCTCTACCTGTGGGAGCAGGAGCAGTCCGCCGATATCTCCACCTTCCTCCAAGAGTGGGAAGAGCGAGGGGCGGAGCAGAAGATCGTCAGCGTCGCCTCTGATGATGCGCTCTCGCTGATGACGATCCATAAGTCCAAGGGCCTAGGCTTCCCCGTCGTCCTTCTCCCTGATCTGGGCTGGAAGCTTGATACAGAGCGTGGCACGGAGAATATCCTATGGTGCCCGATCGCAGGCGTGGAGGGACTCGAAGCCTTCGCCCCATCCGGAGTGGAGAGCGTACCCATACGCTACGGCGGAGCCCTACGGCAGAGCTACTTCGCCGAGACCTACTACGCCGAGAAGCTCCGCTACCAGTTCGACGCTCTCAACCTCCTATATGTCGCCACGACCCGCCCCAAGCAAGAGCTTCACCTCTGGCTAGGGGAGGCCCAAGAGACCTCGGGTAAGAAGGCTAGGAAGGACGGGCAACCGACGACCATCGAGGACCTATTCTTCGAGAAGGGAAGTGAGGGAGAAGCCCTCTGGACGGAGCTACCCGCCTTCTCCTCCTCTATGGAAGATCCTACGACGACCGACCGAGAGACCCCGTTGATCAACCACGAGCGGAAGGCTCAGGAAGGCATCGATACCCTCGAGGTCTCCGTCCTAAGCTCCTACCCCATCTCCTCTAGGCTAGCCATCCTGAGAGAAGGACTGGAATACTTCACCGAAGAGAAGCAGCGACAGTATGGACGCACCATGCATCTCATCCTCTCCAATATCAAGCAAAGGGAAGAGACTCGTACAGCGGTCAGCGAGGCCGTCTACCGAGGCTACATCAAGGAGGACGAGGCAGAGGCGCTCACCGAGATGCTACAGGGCTTCATGGAGCACCCCGATACAGCCCGCTGGTTCGACGGCTCAGGTGTCGTCTACAATGAGCGTGCGATCATCGGAGGAGGCTTAGAGACAAGTCGCCGACCCGACCGAGTGATCCGCTATCCCGATGGGCATATCGAGGTGATCGACTACAAGTTCGGAGCGGAGCGGAAGCAGTACATCACTCAGGTGAAGGGCTACATGAAGCTCCTTAGACAGATGGGCTTCGCTCAGGTCTCGGGCTACCTCTGTTACCTCGAGGCAGGAGCACCGAAGGTCCTCCCCGTCACCCTAGACTAACCCTAACGATACAGCAAGGCCTCGGCCCGATAGACGACGCTCATCTAGCGTCCTAGTCTATCGGGCCGAGGCCTTATTATACACAGAGGGGAGGGAGGGAATTACCAGCCTCCTGTAGCGCCACCGCCACCAGAGGATCCTCCTCCGAAGCTACCGCCTCCCCAGCCTCCACCACCGGAGTCTCCCCAGCTACTGCCACCGCTACGACGAGCGAGACCACCGATGAGAGCCCCGACGAGCATAGAGGCTACCTGAGCCTTCTGAGCTGATTCGTCATCATGGTCTTCGTGGGTAGTATTGCCACAATAGTGACAGCGATAGTGCAGGCGGACTCGATAGCGTCCACGCTGGATAGGCTCCTTGCGCTCGAGGCTGACAGTACGAGCACCACAGCGCTCACAGACATGCCAGTGCGGAGCCAGATTCCGCCCTTCGATCTCGACATGAGCACAGTGCGAGCAGGCATAGGCTAGATAATAGCGAGAGCCCAGCTCCACCTCTCTCTTCTGCTGAGGGGTCAGAGAGTCGAGGGTATCCCGTGGGGGAAGAGCTTGAAGGTGGGGAGTGTGGCAGCGAGGGCACAGGAGCGAACGCTCATGGATCTCACTGAGGATCTTTCGACTATAGAGATAATAGATGAGCCCAAGCGGGAGGCAGAGGACTAGGAGGATGGTGCGGTACTGCGAGACCGAAGAGGAAAGCCCAATATATGTACTCCTAGCCTCTGCTGGGCTGATCCGAGCACGTAGGCGCTTCTCCTTAAGGCTTGAGAAGGCGCTATAACCCATCGCCACGACGATGAGCCCATAGAAGCCAAAGAAGAGCCTCCAGCCATCATCCTCGTCGTCGGATCGGGCGGTACGTCGGTCGGAGGTATATTCCTCCCCCTTGATCACCGCTCCTACAGCAAGGACTCCCTGATAGACGGCCTCGCCATACTTCCCCTCACGCATCAGAGGGATCATCTCCTGACGCTGGATACGAGAGGCCAAGACATCGGTGAGGATCCCCTCCATACCATAGCCAGTCTCGAAGCGGAGCTTCCTCTGATCCATGACCAGGGTCAGCAGGAGGCCGTCGTTCCTCGTCTTAGAGCCTAAGCCCCAGAGACGAAAGAGCTCCGTGGAGAAGCTCTCTATGTCCACCTCGCCGATACTCGGCACGACGACCACGGCGAACTCTACACCCGTCGAGAGACGGATCTCTGTGAGTGCCTCATTGATCCGCACCCGATCCTCTCTATCGATATAGCCCTCGGGATCCGAGAGGAGCTGCAGGCTATCTTCGGCGAAGACCTTGGGGACAAGTCCAGGCGTATAGACCCGCCCCTCGGCGCTAAGGCCGAGGGGGAGTAGGAGGAGAAGCCCTAGGAGCAGGGAGCGAAGCACACTGCTCAGGAGGCCGAGATGCTTCTTATCCATCTTGTCTTATATGGGAGGACGAAGCCCCTTACTTACCCGAGGAGAAGTCCACCGTAGGAGCTACATCACTCCCTGCCTGCGCAGCGAAGTAGGGGCGCTCACGGAACCCACAGACGCCAGCCACGACGACGGTGGGGAACTGATTGCGGTGCGTATTGTAGGACTGAGCTGCGTTGTTGAAGTCACGACGGGCCGTAGCGATGCGATTCTCCGTACCCTCCAGCTGTGAGGAGAGATCACGGAACTGCTCGTTGGCCTTCAGATCAGGGTACTTCTCGACGACGACCATCAGACGAGACAGAGCAGAGGACAGAGCATCCTGACTCTGCTGGAAGCGCTGTAGAGCAGCTTCGTCCATATCGTTAGCGTTGATCGTCGTGGCAGTAGCCTTACTGCGAGCCGTGATGACTCCCTCGAGGGTCTCACGTTCGTGCGAAGCGTAGCCCTTGACGACATTCACCAGATTAGGGATGAGGTCGCTACGGCGCTGGTACTGGTTCTCTACCTGGCTCCAGCTGCTCTTGACATTCTGATCCATCGCTACCAGGCCGTTGTACTTAGAGATCCCCCAGAGAGCGAGGACGGCGATGATCGCTACGGGGATAATCCACTTAGGGAACTTCATTGCTTTCGTTCAAATTTTAAGCATCCCAGCGCCTGTCACCGAGACGGAGTGTGCTGAGACGGAGTTAATACTTAGCTTGCTGTACCACGAGCAAAGCATGTGCCAAGATACGCATTTTATGGCATCTTGGCCGACCCCGCTCCAGAGCGCTTATCATGCGGGCTCTGGGAGGGGGCGAAAAAAACCTACTGTAGGTCGTCTCTGCGACCCACTGTAGGTCGTCGAGACGACCTACAGTAGGTTTTTTCGACGATCTACCGTAGGGTCCTTTTTGCCCCCTTCGGAGAGCTCCTCCGGACGGGCTATTTTCGCCTGAGAAAAGAGGCTCACTCCTGCTCTCTCGGACCCGCCCCTGAAGCCTTTGCCAAAGAGCTCAGGGTCGGCCTTGGACGAATTAGCTCCTTATGGGGAGTTTGCACCAAATTCCCTACCTTATTATAGGTAGAGTATGCCAAAGATTGTGTACTTTTGTATCCAAATAATTTAACTAAATCAATCATCAATCACGTGTTATGCCGAACATTATCACGATAAAGAAGGGGCTCACACTGAATCTGAAGGGAAAGGCTGAGGAGCGACAGCTCCCTGCAGCCGCACAGGGCAGTAGCTATGCTGTCGTCCCCGACGATTATATCGGGCTAATCCCTAAAGTGATCGTTCATCCAGGTGACAGAGTACTCGCAGGGGATACCCTCATGTACCACAAAGCATCACCTGAGCTACGCTTGACCTCGCCTGTCAGCGGGGAGGTCATCGCCGTCAACCGCGGTGCCAAGCGTAAAGTCCTCAGCGTCGAGGTGCGCCCTGATGCTACGACCGAATACAAGACGTTCGCTACCCAAGGCGTCGAGAAGATGCAGCGCGCAGAGGTCCTCGCCCTCCTTCTGGAGAGTGGTATGTTCAGCTTCTTCAAGCAGCGTCCCTATGACCGTCTGGCCAATCCTACGACCGAGCCTCGTGACATCTTCGTCACGGCGAACTTCACCGCTCCCCTAGCACCTAAGTTCGAATACCTCGTACGTGGACGTGAGGATGAGCTACAGCTGGCTCTCACTGCCCTCACCAAGCTCACCTCCGGTAAGGTGTACATCGGTGTCGGCGCTGGCCAGCTCACCGGTCTGACTAGTGTAGAGCGTGTCGAAGTACGTGGACCACACCCCGCAGGGCTCGTGGGCGTACTGATCAACCACACCGCTCCTATCAATAAGGAGGAGACCGTCTGGACGCTCAAGGCCAGTGACCTGCTGGTCATCGGTCGCTTCCTCAAGACGGGGAAGGTCGACTTCTCCCGCACCATCGCCCTCACAGGCTCCGAGGCTAAGGAGACGGGCTACCTAGAGGTACTCCCTGGGGCTCGCTTCGACGAAGTCCTCGCCGGTCGCCTAGGTAAGGGTGAGCGCCATGAGCGCATCATCGAAGGGGATGTCTTCACCGGCATCAAGGTCGATGAGGAGCATGACCGTATCAGCTACGGGATCGATCAGATCACGATCATCCCTGAGGGCGACGAAGTCCACGAGGTCTTCGGCTGGGCGCTCCCACGACTCAATGAGTATAGCCGTAGCCGCTCCTACTTCTCTTGGCTCATGCCTAAGAGCAAGGAGTACGTCCTGGATGCTCGCATCAAGGGCGGTCGTCGTGCCATGATCATGAGTGGCGAATATGACCGCGTCTTCCCCATGGACATCTACCCAGAGTTCCTCCTGAAGAGTATCATCGCCTTCAACATCAACGACATGGAGGCACGAGGGATCTACGAAGTTGCACCCGAGGACTTCTCCGTCTGCGAATTCGTCGATACCTCCAAGATCCCCCTCCAGCAGATCGTGCGTCAGGGTCTCGATGAGCTATACAAGGAAATGAACTAACAATACGAAGGTTTCACTCATATAAAGACAAAGACCTTGAACGCTTTAAGAAAACAACTCGATAAGATCAAGCCCGCCTTCATGCCCGGTGGGCGCTTCTCGGCCTTGGAGTCTGTCTTCGATGGCCTAGAGACGTTCCTATTCGTGCCGAACGCTACCTCTAAGCGTCGTGGTGCACACGTGCACGACGCCATCGACAGCAAGCGCACGATGAGCGTAGTGATCTTCGCCCTCCTGCCTGCACTCCTCTTCGGGATGTACAACGTAGGGCTACAGCATAACATCGCCCTCGGCCAAGAATCTAGCTTCTGGCCTACCTTCTTCTACGGCTTCCTCTCCGTACTGCCTCAGATCGTAGTATCCTACGCTGTGGGTCTGGGTATTGAGTTCATCATCGCTCAGCTCAAGCACGAAGAGATCCAGGAGGGCTTCCTCGTCACGGGGATCCTCATCCCTATGATCATCCCCGTAGAGACCCCTCTGTGGATGATCGCCGTAGCTACAGCCTTCGCTGTGGTCTTCGCTAAGGAGGTCTTCGGCGGTACGGGCTACAACGTCTTCAACGTAGCCCTGATCACCCGTGCCTTCCTCTTCTTCTCCTATCCTGCTGCTATGTCGGGAGACAACGTCTGGGTACGCCTCTCCTCGACCTTCGGCCTCGGTGGCGAAGGGAAGGTAGTCGACGGCTTCACCGGTGCTACCCCTCTGGGGCAGATCGCTGGGGGCAACGTCGCTGACATCCACAATACCCTAGGGAACCCTCTGACCGACTGGGATGCCTTCCTTGGCTTCCTCCCCGGCTCCGTGGGCGAAGTATCTACGCTGGCTATCCTCATCGGTGCCTGCATCCTGATCTTCACGGGTATCGCTAGCTACAAGATCATGGTATCGGGCGTCGTCGGTGTCATCGCTATGGCTTCGCTCTTCAACGCCATCGGTACTACCCCCGCTATGCAGGTCACAGCGCTCCAGCATCTCCTCTATGGTGGCTTCGCCTTCGGTATCGTCTTCATGGCTACCGACCCTGTGACGGCTGCTCGCACAGAGACCGGTAAGTGGATCTACGGCTTCCTCATCGGGGTCATGGTCGTCTTCATCCGCGTCCTCAACGCTGGGTACGCTGAAGGGATGATGCTCGCTATCCTCCTGATGAATACCTTCGCTCCGCTGATCGACTACATCGTCGTCGAGCGCAATGTCAGCAAGCGTCAGGCTCGTCTCGTAGCTAAGAATAAGAACTAATCCACGCAGCAAACGATGAATACCAATAAGAATTCCTACGTGATCATCTACGCTGCCGTGATGGTCATCCTCGCAGCAGTCCTGCTGGCTGGTGCGAATATCCTGCTCAAGCCAGCACAAGAAGAGAACGCTAGCATCGACAAGATGGAGCAGATCCTCCGTGCCCTCGGCAAGACTGCTCCCAAGGCAGAAGTCATCTCTACCTACAAGGAGCTCATCAAGCAGGAACTCCTCGTGAATGCCGAAGGACAGGTCGTCAAGACCTTCGAAGGTGACCAGGTCGGTAGTAGCGAAGCTTTCAACGCCAACACCGAGCTCGACTACAAGCTCATCGCTAAGGGCGAGAAGCGTGACCTCCCCGTCTTCGTCGCTGAAGTCGACGGCAAGAAGCTCTATGTCTTCCCCCTCAACGGTGCTGGGCTCTGGAATAAGATCTGGGGCTACCTCGCCGTCGATGCCGCAGACCACTCTACGATCGAAGGTGCCGACTTCGGCAACGCTGGGGAAACACCAGGGCTTGGTGCTGAGATCTCGACACCTCACTTCGCTAACCAGTTCAAGGGCAAGCAGCTCTTCCGTGAAGGTGCCTTCACCGGGATCGCTGTAGTCAAGGCAGGACAGAAGTCCGACACACAGGACTATGTCGATGGTATCTCTGGTGGTACCCTCACCAGCGTCGGCGTACACGAGATGCTCCACCACAGCCTCGCTCCCTTCCAAAAGTTCCTCGAAACCTCTAATGCTCAGTAGCTATGTCTCTCTGGAATAAAAAGAATAAAGAAACGCTCCTCGGGCCTCTGAGCAAGAATAACCCAATCATGGTACAGATGCTGGGTATCTGCTCGGCACTGGCTGTGACCTCCAAGCTCGAGCCTGCCATCGTGATGGCGCTCTCGGTGACCATCGTTGTCGCCTTCGCCAACGTCGTCATCTCCCTCCTACGTAAGGGTATCCCTAACCGCATCCGTATCATCGTCCAGCTCGTCGTAGCAGCGACGCTCGTGACGCTGGTCAGCGAAGTCCTCAAGGCGTATGCTTATGACGTAAGTAAGCAGCTGTCCGTCTTCGTCGGGCTCATCATCACGAACTGTATCCTCATGGGTCGCCTCGAAGCCTTCGCCCTAGGGAATGGCCCCTGGGAGTCCTTCCTCGACGGTCTTGGCAATGGTTTCGGGTACGGACTCGTACTGATCGCAGTAGGCTTCTTCCGTGAGCTCTTCGGCTCGGGTACACTCCTTGGCTTCCAGATCATCCCACAGAGCTTCTACGCTACCGATGGGATCCACGGCTACGTCAACAACGGGCTGATGATCCTGCCTCCTATGGCGCTCATCTCAGTAGCAGTACTCATCTGGATCCACCGCTCGTACAACAAGGAGCTACAAGAAAACTAGAATCACCCACGACAAATAAGAACTAACAAAGAATGGATTCATTAGCCTTATTCTTTAGGTCGATCTTCATCGATAACATGATCTTCGCCTACTACCTGGGGATGTGTTCCTTCCTGGCGGTATCGAAGAACGTTAAGACCTCGTTTGGCTTGGGTATTGCGGTCACCTTCATCCTGACCTGCACGCTGCCGATCAACTACCTCCTGGAGACGAAGGTCTTCAAGCAGGGGGCGCTGGATTGGCTCCTAGGAGCTGAAGCAGCGGGTATCGACCTCTCGTTCCTCTCCTTCATCATCTTCATCGCTGTCATCGCGGCCTTCACCCAGCTGGTAGAGATGCTCGTGGAGCGCTTCAGCCCTTCGCTGTACGCTTCGCTGGGGATCTTCCTCCCGCTGATCGCTGTGAACTGTGCTATCCTCGGGGGATCGCTCTTCATGCAGCAGCGTGAATTCCCCACCATCGGCGAAGCTTCGATCTACGGCTTTGGCTCGGGGATCGGCTGGATGCTTGCCATCGTAGGTATGGCGGCTATCCGTGAGAAGATCCAGTACTCGGACATCCCCAAGCCTCTACGTGGCCTCGGGATCACGTTCATCATCACAGCGCTGATGGGTATTGCCTTCCTCAGCTTCTCTGGTGTCAAGATGTAATAGCGAAGACTCTAAGTAATGAATACAACGATTATACTCGTCAGCGTAGCAGTCTTCCTGCTGCTCACGCTACTGCTTGTCATCGTCCTGCTCGTGGCTAAGAGCAAGCTCATCCCTTCGGGCAATGTCAAGCTCACGATCAACGGGGAGAAAGAAGCCGAAGTACCCATCGGAGGTACGCTCCTCAATACGCTCCAGAGCGAAAACATCTACCTCTCCTCGGCTTGTGGAGGTAGCGGGTCGTGCGGTCAGTGCCGCTGCCGTGTCGTCGAAGGGGGCGGAGAGATCCTGCCTACTGAGACGGGCTTCTTCTCCCGCAAGGAGCAGAAGGAGCACTGGCGTCTAGCCTGCCAGACCAAGGTCAAGGAAGACATGCAGATCATCGTCCCTGAGTCTGTCTTCGGCGTCAAGGAATGGGAATGCGAAGTCATCTCCAACCGCAACGTCTCCACCTTCATCAAGGAGTTCGTCGTGAAGCTCCCCGAAGGCGAAGTCATGAACTTCAAGAGCGGTAGCTATGCGCAGATCACTATCCCCAAGTACGACATCAAGTACGCCGACTACGATATCGACGAGAAGTTCCGTAGCGACTGGGATCACTTCGACATGTGGAGCCTGACCTGTAAGAACGACACGGAGACCATCCGTGCCTACTCAATGGCCAACTACCCCGCCGAAGGGAACATCATCACGCTCAACGTACGTATCGCCACGCCTCCTATGGACCGCGCTACACACAAGTGGCTTCCCGTCTCTCCCGGTATCTCCTCCTCGTACATCTTCTCCCTCAAGCCCGGCGACAAGGTACGCATGAGCGGTCCTTACGGGGACTTCCACATCCAGGACACGGATGCCGAGATGCTCTACATCGGTGGGGGTGCAGGGATGGCACCACTGCGTGCACAGATCCTCCATCTCTTCCGCACGCTCCACACGAGCCGCAAGGTATCCTACTGGTACGGGGCACGAAGCAAGAAGGAGATCTTCTACGAAGAAGACTTCCGTGAGATCGAGAAGCAGTTCCCCAACTTCAGCTTCCACATCGCCCTCTCCGATCCTCAGCCCGAGGACAATTGGACGGGCTACACGGGCTTCATCCACCAGGTCATCTACGACAACTACCTCAAGGATCACGAAGCACCCGAAGACATCGAGTACTACATGTGCGGTCCTGGTCCTATGGCCAACGCCGTGAAGGTAATGCTTGAGAACCTCGGCGTCGAGCGCTCGCAGCTCTTCTTCGACGACTTCGGCGGCTAGTAGTCCCGCCCCAAGGAGTTTCCCTTCTGGGGGAGCTCCGACGCAAGAAACGCGCCTCCCCACCGCAAGCCCATGGCCTGCGGTGGGGAGGTTCTTTTTGAGGAGAAGGGCGGTTCTCTTGGGAGGGAAGGCGCAAGCCCACGCTCTACAAAGCGCAAGCCGTCGCCCTACAAGACACGACCCGTTGACCGACAAGGCGGAAGCCGTCGCTGGGCAAGGCGAAAGCCACTGCCCCACAAGGCGCACTTGCATTCTTGGCAATAATCCCTACCTTCGTGGCGGAATTCTAACATCAAAGCTTACCAGCATGATTGCAACACTTATCACAGGCGCCATCGCCGGATGGCTAGGCGGCACGATCTATCGAGGCAGCGGACTCGGTCTTCTTGGGAACATCATCGTCGGCATCCTCGGCAGTGGCGTCGGCTCTTGGCTACTGGCGGAGGTCTTCGGCACCTCCCTCGGCGAAGGCTGGATCGGATCGATCTTGACCGGCGCTATCGGTGCCATCGTCATCCTCTTCCTGATCAACTTGGTCGTCAAGCAGAAGAAATAAGGACGCACGAAGCGCACCGAAAGGAGTTGGCAGTAGGGCAAGGAGCACGTCTCCCCCCACTGCCAACTTTTTTGTAAGCTCCCCACCCCACCTCTCGGCGTCTTCCGCCCTCACGGACCGCCCCCGTCGACCTCCTTCTGAGCCAAGAAAACCAGCCTCTCTTCGCCCAAGGGAAGCCCCCTTTTCGCCTGTCAAATTTTCCCTTCTCAGAACCCGCATTCCCAGCGGGTTTGCAAGGCGTCAAATTTCCGTATATACGAAATTTTATTTTCGCATATGCGGAAATTTATTTTCGTGCGCACAGAAATAAATTTCCTTCCGCAAGAAAATATTTTTTCTTCCGCAAGGAAATAAATTTTCTTGCGGAAGGAAATTTCTCGCCCTGCGGAAGGGGAATACTTTCCCTGCGGAAGGGGAGACTTTTTCGTTCGAAAGGAAGAGAATTTCTCTTCGGACAAAAGCTCCCCGCCTTGCGGAAGGAAGGGAACTTTCCTTCGAAGGAAAATAACTTTTCCAAGGCAGAAAAACTTCTTTTCCAAGCTTGGAAAGTTTATCGCCTTGGCCAAAGCGCAAGGGCTGCGTCGGCCGAGGCGGAAGCTCACAAACGAAGAAGCCCCCGAGTAAGCAGGAGAGCTTACTCGGGGGCTTTTGCTTGGAGGCGAGCCTTGGAAGGGGAAGGCGACGGCCTTCGAAGAGAAAGGAGCCTTGCTTCAGAGGGGGAAGGCGACAGCCTTTGAAGAGGAAGGGAGCCTGCTTCAGAAGGGGAGGAGCCTTACCTCAGAGGGGCAAGAGCCTTGCCTCGGTGGGGGAAGGGAGGAGCCTGGGGAGGGGCTACTTGATCTCGCAGGCACCGCCGGCGCAGGAGACAGCTCCCAATTCGTCGGCGTTGGTGTACTGCTTGCCGGAGAAGTCTACGCTCTTCCAGTCAACGGGCTTATAGGTCTTCTTGAGGACTTCGAAGAGGTGCAGGTTGTTGACGCTCTTCAGTACGTTCACCGCCTTGTAGATGTCGCCACGATAGTAGTTGTGAGCGAACTTCTCGATACGGCGCACGATGTCTCGCTTGGCGGCGAGATTCTCGACCTTGTCCTGGAGCTTAGAGGAGAGGATGCCACGTACGTGTTCGCGCTCGAGCTCGGGAGCGTCACCGGTGAGGTGCTTCTGGATGTACTCGTCGACGGCGTAGTCCGATACGAAGAGTTGCTCGCCACGCCCTTGGGCAGACTCGCAGGCCTTCCAGAGGTCACCGAAGACTTCGATCGTGTCGACCACGAGACCGGAAGCGAACATGCTACCGACGCCGTACTCGCGCAGGATCTCTTCAGCCGAGGATACTTTGCACATGGGAGCCTGCGGTAGGTCCATGTCTCCGTAGGTGGAGAGGAAGGTGACGCCCGCTATATAGTTCTGGTTGTCCCAGACCCAATCGCAGACTACGTCCCACTGGTCGTTGGGGACGTCGACGGTATTGGAGACGTTGTTCTTGATAGGCGACTCCATGTCGGTCATGCCGGGGATGACCCAGCTCTGCTGTACGAGCTTGACGTACTCGAGGAGCTTGACGCCACTGAGTTCGCTACGAAGGAGGGTCTCTTCGCTTTCCTCGATAGGGAAGAAGATCTTCTTATCGGTGGCGGGCTTGAAGATGTTAGGCTGGACGGCCTTGGGATTCGCTTCTTCGTAGGCCTTGAGGTTAGGCTCTTCGATGTTGGCTTCCACACTGCGCAGGTAGCGCTTAGCATAGGCTCCGTGGATACCGGAAGTCATACCAAGAAGGAGGCTCACCGTACCGTCGGGCTTGACACAGGTCGTGCGAGAAGCGGGGTTGATGCCGAGGATGCGTGCACACTGGGAGTTCTGCTGGCGCACCTGCATGGCCCCTACTGCGAGAATGTCCTTATTGGTGAGGATCTGGGGATTGTTCATGATCCCCCCGATGGAGACACCGATGAGGGGGTCGGCCTTGATGATGTTGGTCGTGGCAGGACTTAGATAGGGGAAGTCCATGTAGGTAGCCTGCACAGTAGCCAGCGTCGAGGCACAGCGACAGATCTTGTAGAACTCCTCCTCCGTCGTGCACTCAAGCCCGTTGATGGAGGCGAGGTTACACACCTGCCAGCCTGTATCGCCATTCTTATCCGTGGGGAAGAAGCCAATCTCACAGCAAGGGTTGCACCCGACGCCGAACTTATCTCGCCAATATAGCCCGGGGTCACCGCTGGTACGCATCGCTTCGAAGAGGGACTCGTAGAGGCTACGGTCGACCTCCCCGCGGTTCAGCGCCGCAGACATATTGAAGCGAGCACGCTGTGGGTTCGTCGTGAACCAGTCGCCGTGCTTGCAGTTGACCATCTCGCTGTCCTCGGGAGAGAAGAGGATCATCAGTGCCGAGCGACGTACGCCACCGGAGAGGACCGAGTCCGCTAGATGAGCGATGATGTCCGTGCACTGCAGTGCCGAGAGGCGCTTCTGCCCGTCGGCCACTGCGCCCTTGAGGAGGGCACGGATGCGGTCCAGCGCTAGGCGAAGGCCGTCGGGTCCAGGAGCGATGAAGCGACCAGCGATCTTAGCACCCTTGGGTCGGATCTCCGAGTAGTCGAAGACAGGCTTCTTGACGCCAGCGACGAAGAAGTACTCTAGGAGACGATGGATAGCGTCCGCCCAGCCCTCGATGCTGTCGCCGATGACGTAGGCTTCGCTCTCCTTGTTGAGCTCCTCGGCCGTGAGCAGGGGAGGGAGCTTGTCCACGTGAGGCTGTTCGACGGAGAGGCCACAGCCACAGCCACTCAGCAGGAGCCATTCGGTCTCACGGAAGACCTCGAGGCGGTCGCAGTGCGAGTAGCTACAGTTGTAGGACTTGGCCGACGACTTCAGCACCGGCTCGCCACCGAACTGAAGGTTGCGCTGAGAGCCTACGAACTTCTTCTGCTTATAGTAGTCGATAGCCTCGTTGAACTGAGTCATGAACCACTCATTCTCTAGGGCTTGGGGAGCGAAGCGCTCTAGGTGCGTCAGGTGCATCTGGTGGATGCGCTCGACACTCTCTTCCCAGGTCTCCTTGCGACCTAGATCTTCACGAAATAGGGAATACTTACTTTGGTAAACGTATTCAGATAAAGCGCGTTTGCTCTCTGTCATGATGGGGGAAATGTTGAGGTAATGATAGGAAGCCCTCCAGGAGAGCCCCCGTGAAAATGTTGTGCAAAGCTACAATGAAAACCGCAATTTTGCACTATGGTTCTACCCCCTTCGCACCCCCTCTTCGGGGGTCGAGGAAGCCCTCCTCGAGGAAGGGGGGAAGCCCCCTTCTCGCTTAGCCACCCGATTAGAGCAGGGAGCGAAGAAGCACAAGGATGACTTATCCACATCTATAGATCAAACGAGCACCCCTAATAGATTCCGCCTATTATCCACAAGGCCTCCCTCCCCTCCCCCCCGCTTGCTCCCGCTGATTATCGGGGATGCACGACACGAGGGAGGTAGCAGTAGCGCCTCAAACGAATTTACAGTAGCACCTCGGGGGAGGCGCTACTGGTGCCTCCCGAGCTTCGAAATCGAGGAGCCCAAGGCCAGTGCAGGGGAAGAAGCCTTCCTTAGCTGAGGGAAGTGAAGCGGGCACCCTTCCATTCCCCGTCCAGGCGAAGCCGAATCGCCGGAGAAGCCCTACCTTTACAGAGCAAAACATACGCTCACCTAAGAGATACACGAGATGAAACCCTTACCTAGAGGATCCGTCTACGGACTGCTCCTCGTCGCTGGGCTGGCTCTTCTGGTCACTGCCCTAGCTCAACTCCCCGCCTGTCGCCAGCTCAGCCTCAGCCCCATGATCCTCGGCGTCGTCCTCGGGATGATCCTAGCCAACACCATCCGACACCGCCTCCCCGACGACTGGAGTGGCGGGCTTCAGATCGCAGGGAAGCAAATCCTGCGTGCCGGGATCGTCTTCTACGGCTTCCGCCTCACGCTCAGTCTTGTCTTCCTCGTGGGGAAGGAAGCGATCCTCATCGATAGCCTCATCGTCCTGGGGACCTTCATCCTCGGGAACTTCCTCGGGCGCCTCCTAGGGCTCGACCAAGACGAGCGCCTCCTGATCTCCTCAGGCTCCGCTATCTGCGGGGCAGCGGCGGTGCTAGCTACCGAACCCGTCGTCGAGGCTAAGCCCCACAAGACTGTCGTCGCTGTCGCCACGGTGGTACTCTTCGGGACGCTGTCGATGTTCGCCTATCCCCTCCTCTACCGCTCTGGGCTACTTGAGGCGCTCTCGCCGAGGGGCGTAGGCATCTACACGGGGGCTACCGTCCACGAGGTGGCGCATGTCGTCGGCGCTGGGGCTGCGATGGGTCCTGAGATCGCTGCCACGGCTACGATCACCAAGATGATCCGTGTCATCCTCCTTGCCCCGACCCTGCTGGCCCTGAGCTATCTCCTGAGGCGAGGGCGAAGGGGAAGTGGGGACAAGGGCACGAAGAAGATCCAAGTCCCCTGGTTCGCCTTCTACTTCGTCGGCGTCGTCCTACTTAATTCCCTCCTCTTCACGCTAGCAGAGGGCTCCGCCCTGGAGAACCTCTATCGTGAGGTGACGGGACTGATAGAGAAGCTCGACACCTTCGCCCTGACGATGGCGATGACGGCTATTGGGATGGATGCCACGCTGGCGAAGTTCCGTCAGTCGGGGGCTAAGGCCTTCCTCCTGGCCTCCGGGCTGTATGTCTGGCTGGTCTTCGGAGGCTATCTGCTGACCTTGCTCCTCGTGTAAGGCCTTCACCTCTACAAAGCTTCGTCCTGAGGGGAAGCTGAGGGCAGGGGAACGGCTAAGCGAGCCGAGCACGGACGAGTTCGCTCGCCTCCTCTTCAGCTACGCTCGCTTGTAAATCGACCGTTTTCCCTCCGAAGCTCCTTCCGAGGCGCTAAGCTAAGAACGAAGGGAGGCCTTCGCCAAACGGGAAGGGATAGCCTATACAAAAAGCATCGCCCCGCCTGTACCGACGTGGTACAGGCGGGGCGGTGTGCGCTAGGGAGGTAGTCCTAGAGGCTCGGTCAAAGGCGGAAGGTGAAGATCTGCGTGCTCTCACGCATCTTCCTAGTCAGTTGCATCAGGTGAGCCACCCACCAGACCTCTGCCATCAGATCGACGACAGATGTCTTGCGCTCGAACTGTGCCGAGGGGAGAAGCCTCCGAATATCCTCCTCTGAGTCAATCCCGCCGACGAAGGTCGCCTCCATATTCTTGAGGGTGTCGTGCATCTTAGAGCGCCTTGCCCAGAAGCTACTCAGAGCGTCGAAGATGACGACACAGCGCCCAGCGAAGTACTGGCTGATGTGCTCCAGTAGAAGCTGGATCTGGTCAAGGGTGAGGTAGGCGAAGACCCCTTCGATCGTGATGAGCACATGCGTCTCTGCCGTGATCTCGCTAGCAATCCTCTGGAGCCACCCTTCCTCTAGGAGGTCGGAGCCAATCGCCGTAGCACGCTCGCCGAGGAGGCGCTGGCGTAGCTCGATGACATTAGGGAAGTCGACATCGTAGTGGACGGCGCCGTAGGTAGCCCCCGCTATGCGCTCCCCTCGGGTATCGAGCCCACAGCCGGCATTGACGGTGACGAAGGGCTTCCCCAGCGCCTGCAGTTCTTGGGCATGACGGGTAAGCTCTTCGTCCATGTAGCTTGCCCGCTTTAGGCAGCCGTAGTAGCTAGGGCTCTTCTTGGGGGAGAACTTCTGCTGATTATACGTGATCTCCTCGTAGAGCTCCGCTGCACGCTTATCACCGAGGATCGGACACTTGCTCTTGAGGTCGAGCGCACGCATCGCTAGCGGTATGATGAGGGTCTCCTGGACAGCTCCCAGGCCCTCTAAGTTGGTTTGTCCCATGGTTTGTTCTATTTCTTGGCCGAAGCCATACCTTTTACTGGGACAAAACTAGTACTTCTCCCAAGGTGCTTCAATACCTATAAATACTGATTTTCTCCTACCAAACCCTACCTCGGGGGATAAACGAAGGACGCCCCACGCTCCTAGAGCATGAGGCGTCCTTGTCTTAGGGGTCTGTGGAGACTAGGCCCAGTATTCTTCGCCACGGACGACACGTCCACGGTGCATGACGAAGTGCAGGTGTAGATCTTCGTCGAGGAAGAGGATATCGGCATCACGCCCCTCTGCTATGCTTCCCTTGGTATCCTGGATACCCATGATGCGAGCAGGTGTGTGCGAGGCCATATATACAGCGTCGATGAGGGGGATGTTCGCCTTCTGAACCGCCGTACGGATCAGTAGGTCCATCGTGGCAATACTACCGGCTAGAGCAGAGCGGTCCGAGAGCTTGCAGACGCCATCTTCTACGATCGCATGCCCCGTAGGATCCTTGAAGTCTACCGTGCCTGTATAGAGGAGGGCGTCGGTCGTGAGCGCCATATGTTCGCGCCCCTTCACGGCGTAAGCCAGGTGCACCATCACTGGAGGTACGTGGATACCATCACAGATGACTTCGATGTCGAAGTCGGGCATATCGAGGATCGTCTCTACGGCTCCGGGCACCTTGTAGATACCGACCTTGTGAGAGACCTTCATGGCGTTGTAGAAGTGCGTCCCTAGGGTATAGCCGTGCTCCCAAGCAGCCTTGACATCCTTGTCGTTGGCCTCGGTGTGCGCTAGAGCTACCACGACGCCACGCTCCTTGACATAGCGCCCGAACTCCAGCGTTCCCTCTACCTCGGGCGCAGCGTCCCAACGCTTGATGATGCCCATACCACGCTCCATGATCTTAGTGTATTCCTCTGGGCGAGCCGGACGGATGAGCTCTGGTAACTGTGCCCCAGCCATCTTTACTGCGAAGTAGGGACCTTCGAGGTGAAGACCTTCGACGGTAGACTCTTCATCCTTCATCAGTACCTCCGTACATTCGATCCCATGCATGATGGTCTCGTAGGTGGAGGTAGAGAGTGTAGGGTAGATCGTCGTCGTGCCATACTGTAGATGGTATTCAGAGGCGGTGCGGAAGGCTTCTACTGTGCCGTCCATGTAGTCTGCCCCTGCTGCCCCGTGGACATGGGTCTCGATCCCACCAGGGATGATGTAGGAGCCGCGGGCATCGATCGTGCGGGCACCCTCGATGGGGAGATCCGTATTGAGGACAGCCTTGATCTTCTTGCCTTCGACGAGGACTGAGCCTCCATCGATCCAACCAGAGGGTGTATAGATACGCCCTCCTACGATCTGTATATACATATGCTTATGTAGTGTATTTGTTTTAGAATGCTCTTAGGTACTGACCGACCAGATGGACTGGAAGTCCCATGACGGTATAGAAGGAGCCTTCGATCCGGCGAATAGCCCGATAGCCTATCCATTCCTGGATACCATAGGCGCCGGCTTTATCGAGTGGGTGGTAGTGGCGGACGTAGTAGTCGATCTCTTCGTCCGCTAGAGGGAGGAATTCGACCGTAGCGGTGTCGGAGAAGCACTCCATACGCTCCGTGGTCGTAAGCGTCACGCCTGTCGTGACCGAATGACTTCGCCCACTGAGCTGTCGAAGCATCACTCGTGCTTCTTCTTCGCTCTTGGGCTTCCCTAGGACTTGGTCCTCGATGAAGACCAGAGTATCTGCTGTGATCAGTAGGGTCTGATCATCGAGCAGTGGCCGATAGGACTCGGCCTTATGCTGAGCTATGTACAGCGGGATCTCTTCGGGACGAAGAGTAGCGGGGTAAGACTCGTCCACCCCCTCAAGGAGGACTTGCTCAAAGGGCAAGTCTAGTCCCCGAAGAAGCTCAACACGTCGGGGGGACTGTGAGCCTAGGATGATGCGATACTTACTGAGGTGCTGCCACATAGACGGGAGAGTCGAGGGAGGGAGGCTACCAACCAAAGCCTGCGGAGAGGGACCAATGGCCATTAGCTCTTAAGGTTTGCTCGATGACATCTCTGACGACGCCATAGCCTCCGTCACAGAGGGAGATATAGGTAGCTATACTCTTCACCTCGGGGGCGGCATCAGCGGGTGCGCACGGCAGAGCCACGAGCTTCATGATCGGGATATCTGGTATATCATCGCCGATATAAGCAATCTCTTCGGGATGGAGGCCGGACTCACGACAGAGGACCTCGAGCTGAGCTGCCTTGTCGGAGACACGCATATAGATATGGGCAGCTCCCAACTGGCGGAAGCGCTGTGTCATCGCTTCACTTGCTCCTCCGGAGATAATAGCCAGAGTATAGCCTTGCTTGACGGCATACTGCATCGCATAGCCGTCCTTGACATTGACGGTACGCATAGGCATGCCATCGGGGCCTATAGGGCTGACCGTAGCACTCACCACACCATCCATATCGAGAACAAAAGCACGGATTCGGGAGAGGTCAAAGGGGATACTGCTCATACTTCCTTAAAAGATTTACAATACAAAGGTACAATCAATTACGCAGACTACCTTATTATTTTAAGAAAAGGGAAGCACCTAAGCTCGGAGAACAGTGCTCCCAGCGAAGAATCGAGGGAATACCCACCCAAAGACCGAAGAAGCATCGAAACAAGGATAGCGACAGCACCAGCCCCAAGATGGTAGCCGTACCGATCCGAGGACAGGGCTAGCACCAGTCCAAGGAGAGGGCTAGCACCTCCTCAAAAAAGAAGGCATCACCTACCCTACCATTATGCTAGCACCGATACAAAAAGAGAGAAGTCACCTCAGCGTCTTCGCTGAGGTGACTTCTCGTCCTTGAGGGTTCTTAGTGAGCTCCCTGAGGGAGACTCCTCACTCTTACTCTACCTTCCCCTTGATACGAAGGGTGAAAGCACCATCACGACCATTGCTGTAGACGGCTACGTTCTTGAAGAAGGGACCAGGGCGTCCTGCGGGGTTGAAGGTAACGATGATACGACCTTCCTTCCCGGGAGCGATGGGCTCCTGACTATACTCTGGTGTCGTGCAAGCACAGGGGGTAGCCACACGAGTTATCACGAGGGGCGCATCCCCAATGTTCTTGATGACGAAGGTATGAGAGACCTTTCCATTTGCCTCCTTGATCACTCCGAAGTCGAACTCAGGAGCAGGAGAACTGATGACTGCACCCTTACCATTCTGTGCGACGACGAAGCCTACACACAGCAGGAGTGCACCCAGTATCCAAGCTAATCTTTTCATACTATTCTTTCTTGTTAGTTACAGCCTTTTATAGAAGGCTATTTCGCACAAAGATAGGCAAAAGTATCTAATGCTTAGGGCACACCCTCCCTACTCAAAGCTCAGCGACAGTAGGATCATCCGTGTCGATGCCGACTGTAGGGCCTCGGTGAAGCGTATACGTCGATCACCCTGGAGGTCGGGGCGGTCGGTATCTAGGACGTTCGCTAGTCCGTAGTGGAAGGAGAGCTGGGGTGAGAGCTTGAAGAACGAGAAGTAGATGTCACACCCCGCCCCTATGCTCAGCCCGTAGTCTAGGGGCTGAAGACGAAGGAGCTTATCCTTCCCCGAGAAGGAGAGCGACGCATAGGGCCCGGCCGAGAGATAAGGGCGATAGTTCCCCCAGCGCATAGCTCCCCACTTGACCTCCAGCGGTAGCTGTAGGTAGTTCGTACGCACGTTCATCTCCTGGATGCGCTGTGAGCCGTCGGTATAGGCCACAGGGGCATCGCCTATATGGAGTGTAGGCATCAGGCGAAGCTCTAGGTTGGGCACGAGCACCCAGCCACCTACGAGCCCGACACTGAAGCTCGGGTGATACTCGGGGGTATCTGCCCAGAGTTGCCCACCGTCACTATCCGTTCGGCCCGAATTGGTGAGCCGAAGGTCCGTAGCATGAAGCCCGAAGCGGAAGCCTAGGTAGTAGCGACGGAGATCAAGGTAAGGCTGACGCTGTACGGCCCCCTCCTGTGCCCTGAGGCGAAGAGGGAGAAGACCTAGGAGGAGCGTGAGAGCTCCGAGCATCAAGCGTCTTGGGGTCATAAGTTCGTTCGTGGCTCTAGTGAGGTAGTGGGCGGTAGCGAAGCACTACTGACGCACATGCCGACGCAGGTGCTGGAGGGCATAGCGCATACGGCCCAGTGCGGTATTGATGCTCACGCCTGTCTCCTCGGCTATTTCCTTGAAGCTCTTCTCCTCCCAGTAGCGCAGGCGTACGACCTGCTGCTGCTCTTCGGAGAGGAGGCTGATACCGACGCCTAGTTCATCGACATATTCGCCCATGATCATACGCTCCTCTGCGGTGGGATCTGGAGAAGGGATCTGGATCGTCTGAAGGAGCTCTTCTCCGGAGGCCCCTTCTATCGTCTGCTCCTGTCCACGGGCACGCTGACGGCGGAAGTGGTCCATGATCAGATTGTGGGCGATGCGCCCTATCCAACTTCTGAACTTACCCTCGGCTGTATAGCGTCCCTGACGGATGGTCATCATGACCTTGATAAAGGTATCCTGGAAGACATCCTCTACGAGGTCTTCGTCCGTGACCCAGTAGCGGATCGTCGTATGTACATAGGCGTCGTAGCGCAGAAGAAGCGTGTCAAAGGCTTCGTTCGTACCTAGAGAGTAGAGCTCGACCAGCTGGTCATCGCTCATGCTGTCATATCGTCTCATTGTCGTCTTTTGTATTAGGCTAGTCTCCGTACCTTACCCATGGGCTGAGATCACGCACCGAAGCGGGTGGAGGTAGACTAGCAATAGACTTACATTTAGTAGATATGTATAGCTTACTCGATAGGCGTCTTTGTTTACACTACGTTAATAAGAATCTTTTATGGTCAAGTGAGCCTTGAGGCCCAACTCTTGACTGCAAATTAAAAGATATGTTTTGACTTTGCCAAATCTATTGCCTTCTGATAGGCCTTTTAGAGAGTCGGCGTAGTCGGTCGGCGATATTCTTATCGAGGAGTGGGGAGAGGACGATGATCGTGACGGAGAGGAGGATTAAGAGGATCCCCAGAGCCATCGGCCCCGTCACTTCTTCGCCGAAGACCACCACACCGATGACGATGGCCGTCAGTGGCTCCATAGCCCCCAGCACAGAGGTGAGCGTCGAGCCGATACTCTTGATGGCTCGGACAAGGGCTAGGTTGGAGACCAGCGTAGGCAGGAAGGCCAGAAGCAGGAGGTTAGTCAGTGCACGCCCACTAGGTATCATCTGTAGCCCTCCGCTGAGGCTTGTGTCGAGGAGGAAGAAGAGGGCACTGAAGATCAGGACGTAGAGGGTGAGCTTGAGGTTGTTCGACTCTCGTACACGACGCACATTATTCATCGTCACGAGGTAGGCGGCATAGGAGAGCCCCGAGAGCAGGACCAAGAGGATCCCGACCAGCGAAGCCGACGAAGAGCCCCCGCCCTCCTTGAGCGAAAGCAGAGCTACCCCCGATAGTCCTAGGATAATAGCCAGGATAGTGAAGGGCGAAGGGCGCTGCTTGAAGACCAAAGCCATGATCAAGGTCACCCCCACAGGATAGAGGAAGTGCAGGGTCGTAGCCATCCCACTGGACATCGTCCCATAGGCCTGGAAGAGCAGCGACGCTGAGCCGTAGTAGAAGAAGCCGAGGAAGGCAAACCACAGGAGTTCCCTGAGGTTCGTACGGAAGGCGATCTTCCGTACCTGCATCAGCACAGCTACCAGCACCGAGGCGAAGAGCATCCGATAGCACAGGATACTATTAGTCGTCAGACCTTCGCTCATGATGGGGAGTGTGAAGAGCGGGAGGAGCCCAAATGTCGAGGAGGCGGTCATCCCGAAGAGGAAACCCTTGAACTTATTCATCTACGTCGTATATATACGGTGCTCAGATCGGGGATAATCTGCGCGTCTGACAAAGGTACGGATAATATGTATCGGGGGCTTCTACTCCCCGCTCCCAGAGGGCGTTTTTTCGCATCCCCGAGACAAGCGCCTAGAGGGCATAAAACGAGCCTTCCCCACCCTACTCTTGGCAAGGCGGAGAAGGCACTAAGCGATTAGGGGAAATTCCCTTACTCGACAAGCGTATTATCGACGAAGAAGGAGAAGTTCGCTCGTATGTCCAAGGTGAGCCCTTCGAAGGTGCGTGTCGTCGTAAGCGTGTGGAAAGCGTCGCCTCCCATATTTGCTCCGTCGCCGAGGGGCTTCCACTTACGATTTAACTCATCGTAGCGGAAGGTACGCTTCAGCGTCAAGTACTGGGGTCTCTGACCTACTCGCCCACCATTTCGATTGTAAGCTTCAGGGCGAATCTCGAGATCGACCATGAGGGTAACCAGGTTGTAATGGTTCTTACCAAAGGCATCACAGTCTAAGGAAGCACTCTTATTGGCTACTAGATAGGATGTGCTACGTATACCCGCTTGAGGTCTCTCGTCTTGTGATCTGAACAATAAGGGCTCCGTCGTATCCGAATGCTCTGTACCTGCATACTTGACCGATGCGTCAGTGACTTTGACCTGAGCCCTAGTGGATGCGACCCAGGTTCCCTTAGTACTAGTTTCCACTACGACATCCTTCAGGAAAATAGCTACGTTATTATTCTTTCTTCTTGGGATGAAGGATACCTTGTCGTAGGAATAGCTAAGGCTATTAGACATGCGTACGGGGCGGGCATCATAGAGATGCTTAAGCGAGAAAGTAATGGGCGTCCCAAGGTTCTTCGGAGAAGGCTGGGCATTTTCCTTGAGTAGCGTGAAGACCTTTTCAGGCGAGATCACAGCACCCTGTCCGCCATTAGCATGACTCCCCTGCTCCAGCATCCTCACTCGGCTCTCGCTGATCACTCTGCTCCTGCCCACAGGTTGCCCAGCTTGGAAGTCCTTAAAACTAGTGCTAAGCGCACCTAAGAGAGCATAGGCACTTTCGCTACTCTCATAGAGGAAGTAGTAGGCACGACCATAGGATACGGAGGAGACATAGCAGATAGGATTTCCAGCTCCTGTATAGGGGGCTAAGTCGCTCTGCTCAATCGTAGACATGAAGGCACCCTTACCCCCGCCTTCGGGATCTTCGTAGCCGAAGGTGTAGAAGCGCTGGTATAGCTTGACGAGAACATGAGCCTTCTTCTTATCAAAGCCTGTGCTTAGGAAGGTCTTGAGCTTTTCCCCGCTCTTATCGAGATCGATCCCGCTAGCGATCATCGCCTCCTCGGGGCTGTATATAATCTGTATCGAGAAGGAAGTGCTCGCTGGCGCACCACTCTCCTGCCAGTGGCGAATGAGCCTAGATTGTGCTTGGGCGACTTCATTCTCACGCATCTCTTGGACTTCTTCGTACCATAGTCCTTCACCCGCTGTCCCTAGCGATTGTTCGCCAGAAGTAACCTGTAGGCTGATACGTCCTGGTTGGCGCTTAGCGATGTAAGGAATGGCTGTAAATCCACCCTTCCCACGAATTGATTTCCCTTGGATGAAGCTCCCAGGCCACAGGATCGTCGGCGAAGGATCGAGGAGGGCAAAGTCAGCAGAATTAAAGGTGCGTTCGTAGCGCATTGTCTGAGTGACCTTATCGCAGTCCGCTTTAGACCCGACAGCTTCCATGTTATGCCCCAAGGCAGGTTCAGACGTCGATGAGCCAATAGCTTTAGCTGTCAGTTTGTCTTCAGCGGGATCGGCGACGTGGCCAGCGGAGCGTAGGAGTTGCTCCACTTCCTGAATGTTCTTGGGGTCTTTGTTGTCCGGTGTAGGGGTGGGGATACCTCCCCCGTTGGAGTCCTCTCCGCAGGATGCGAAGCAGAGTCCAGCCACGAGGGCAAAGGCAAAAGCAGTCTTCTTCATACGATAGGTGAGTTTCCCACAAATGTAGCACCGACGTGCCTCATCTGCAAATGGGTTTCTACGAGACTAACGTAGCACCTCGACAGGAGCGTACGAAAGAAGAGGCAGGGAGAAGGAGATTTATTCAGGCTCGGAGCTTCGGGGCTAACGTCGGGGGAAGGTGACTCCTCTATTCGGCGTGTGCGACTAGGGACACTCCTGCCGACTTTTTCCTCTCCTCTGCGATCGAAAAAGAGACCCTCCCAGAACCCGCTTCCAGAGGGCGTTTCGGGAGGGTCAAAAAACGATCCACGGTAGGTCGTCGAAAAAACCTACTGTAGGTCGTCTCGACGACCTACAGTGCATCGGTCAAGCGACCTACCGTAGGTCGTTTTTTCGCCTCTCTGAGGTGGCTGGCTAAAGGGTATAAAACGAGCCTTCCCCGCCCTGCTCTCGGCAAGGCGGGGAAGGCGCTAAGCTATTAGGGGAAATCCCCTTACTCGACAAGCGTATTATCGACGAAGAAGGAGAACTTCGCTCGTATATCCAAGGTGAGCCCTTCGAAGGTGCGTGTGGTCGTAAGCGTGCGGTAAGCGCCGCCTCCCGTATTCGCTTCGTCACTGAGGGGCTTCCACTGGCGATTTGCTTCGTCATAGCGGAAGGTGCGCTTGAGGGTCACTCGCTGGGGGCTCTGACCTACTCGCCCACCATTTCGATTGTAAGCTTCAGGGCGAATCTCGAGATCAACCGTGAAGGTGACTGTGTTATAGAGATTCTCTCCATTGAAATCACAGTCCAGACTACGCCCCTTATAGGTCGCTAAGTAGGCCGTACTTCTGAGGCCCGCCTGAGGCATTTTCACCTGCTCACGATAGATAGGCTTCCTCGCGCGACGATTGCTATTCCCAGTGTGGGTATAGGCGACCTCTGCATCAAGTAGTTTAACGTAGCCCTTATTAGAACTAGCCCATGAACCACGTGTATTATTCTCGACGACAATCTCTTTCAAGAAAATCGCCACACTGTTCGACTTCCTCCGTGGAATATAGCTCACCTTGTCGTAGGAGTAGCTTAGGCTATTAGACATACGCACGGGCTGGCCGTCGTAAAGATGTTTGAGGGTAAAGGAGATGGGTACTCCGACGTCCTTTGAGGAGGGCTGTGCACCTTCCTCAAGCAACTTAAAGACCTTCTGAGGAGAGATCTCAGTGCCTTGCCCAGCATTAGTGCTACTTCCCTGCTCCAGCATCCTCACCCGGCTCTCACTGATCACACTGCTCCTGTCTATAGGTCGCCCAGCTTGGAAGTCCTTAAAACTAGTGCTAAGTGCACCTAAGAGATCGTAGGCACTTTCGCTACTCTCGTAGAGGAAGTAGTAGGCACGACCATAGGATACAGAGGACACGTAACAGATGGGGTTTCCAGCCCCAGTGTAAGGGGCTAAGTCACCCTGCTCAATCGTGGACATGAAGGCACCCTTACCCCCGCCTTCGGGATCTTCGTAGCCGAAGGTGTAGAAGCGATGGTACAGCTTGACAAGGACATGAGACTTCTTCTTATCAAAGCCTGTGCTTAGGAAGGTCTTGAGCTTCCCTCCGCTCTTGTCAAGATCCAGACCACTAGCGATCATCGCCTCCTCGGGGCTGTGTACGATCTGCATCGAGAAGGAAGTACTCGCTGGCGCACCACTCTCCTGCCAGTGACGAATGAGCTTAGTTTGTGCTTGATTCACCTCGCTCTCTCGCATCTCCTGGACTTCTTCATACCAAAGGCCTTCACCCGCTGTACCTACCGACTTTTCGCCAGAAGTAACCTGTAGGCTGATACGTCCTGGTTGGCGCTTAGCGATGTAAGGAATGGCTGTAAATCCACCCTTCCCACGAATTGATTTCCCTTGGATGAAGCTCCCAGGCCACAGGATCGTCGGCGAAGGATCGAGGAGGGCGAAATCTCCAGCACTAGACGAGCGGTCGCACTGCATAGGTTGGATGACCTTGTCGCAGTCTGCTCTATCTCCAGTAGATTCCATGATGTGTCCTAACGCAGGCTCCGACGTTGATGTGCCAATAGCTTTAGCTGTCAGTTTGTCTTCAGCGGGCTCGGAGACGTGGCCAGCGGAGCGTAGGAGTTGCTCCACTTCCTGAATGTTCTTAGGGTCTTTGTTGTCCGGTGTAGGGGTGGGGATACCTCCCCCGTTGGAGTCCTCTCCGCAGGATGCGAAGCAGAGTCCAGCCACGAGGGCAAAGGCAAAAGCAGTCTTCTTCATACGATAGGTGAGTTTCCCACAAATGTAGCACCGACGTGCCTCATCTGCAAATGGGTTTCTACGAGACTAACGTAGTATTTGGGTGGAAGTGTACGAAGGGGGCGGTAGGGAGAAGCTAATCTATCTAGGCTGGAAGATTCGGGGCTTACGTCGGGGGAAGGTGACACCTCTTTTCGGCGTATGCGACTCGGGACACTCCCAGCAACTTTTCCCTCTCCTCTACGATCGAAAAAGAGACCCTCCCAGAGCCCGCTTCCAGAGGGAGTTTCGGGAGGGTCAAAAAACGACCCACGGTAGGTCGTCGAAAAAACCTACTGTAGGTCGTCTCGACGACCTACAGTGCATCGGTCAGGCGACCTACCGTAGGTCGTTTTGGCGATCCACCATAGGTCACAAAATCCACCCTTCGAAGAGCGCTTAAAAAGAGGGCGCTCCCTACGCCTTCGAAGCGTAGAGAGCGCCTTATCCCGATGCGGGGAGGATGAGGATGGGGAGGTGGTGCTGAGCCTTAGCGTACAGCGCCCCAGACGAGGAGGCTATCCCGTAGTGCTTGCGAACTTCGGCGCATGAGCCAAGCCGTGCGCACCGAATAGCTCAAGGGAAGGGTACAGTCGAGCTCAGGGAAAATGCGAGCAAAGCGCTTCGCCTCAGGGGAGGTACAGACGGTGTAGCTGATCGATCCTGCAGCTACCTGCATAGCCAGTTGCTCGGCCGCATAGACGGTGTCTATCTGGACGTGGAGGCTATCTCCGATCTCTTCACCCAGATGCTCTAGGAAGAGTCGGAGCGGAGAGGCCTCTGGGAGGGTGATGGATCGCCCTGCGAGCTCAACCTGACGGGAAATGTGGTGTGTGCTATCGGCACGGCGCTGTACGAGGTAGATCGGCCCCGAGGTCTGCTCAGCAAAGAGCATGAAGAGCGTCGTATCGACCTCCGAGGTGTGCGTCAGCGGACGAGCTACGAGATCTGCCGCTCCCGATGCTAGCTTCTTGAGGGCTTCATCCCAGCGGTTCTCAAGGATGACTTCGACCCGTAGGCCACTTCTCGACTGGAGCTGTTGGGCGAGCTCGTAGATCGAACCCGTGAGACGCCCGCCCTGCACTTCGCCCCCTTCGCCATAGGCAGCGAGCAGGCGAAGGACACCCTCTTGGCGTACCTCGGGATAGTCTCTTCGGACGACTTCCAGCCCCGAGGCGCTTCGGTCACTTCCCCTCCCCTGACGGCGGAGATAGAGCATGAGCCCGATAGCCAAGATTAGAGCAAGAGCATAGCCCACAAGGCGAACATTCAGACGGAACTTCGGCATAGCTAGCGGGAGGAAGGAGGGTGGAACTAATTATTAAGGTCTACGACCACGCCTGCAGCTAGGTGCATCGGGTTGTAGGGGTACTTGTACATGGAGAGGCGCTCATTGGACATGAGGGCTTCGCCGACATTGTACATCTGGAGGAAGAAGCGAGCACGCTTGAGACGGAAGTTGGCGTAGGCGATGAGTAGCGGAGCGTCGCCCCCTACATTGCCCTCGGTCTGCAGGGCGAACTGCTGGTCGGTGGCCAGATAGTAAGGCGCCCGATACGCCGTGTGCCAGTAGCCCTTCACCCCAAGGTCTACACGCATGACCTTCGCCACGAGGAAGCGGAGATAGACGTCGGCAGCCGCCGTGACCAAGGGAAGGGGAAGGACCGAAGTATTCGAGCTCTGCTGGTAGGCCGCTTCGAGCTCCCAGTTCAGAGGCCCTGTAGAGCCCATCTGCCGAGCTCTGAAGGAGAGGACCTGAAGGAGATCGGTATGCTGCTGGGTCTCGCCCTTGGAGTCGAAGTAGATATAGTTCTGTAGGCTCGCCGTGCGTGCCTCCAGGCTAGTACCCCAGGAGGCGAGGTGCACCTTCCCTCCGAGCTCTATACGACGGGTGAACTTCAGATCCTTGTCCCACCAGCCGAAGGTGCCGTGGTGGTGCGCAGCGAAGTACGAGGGACGGGCATTGTCTACATAGGCATCAGCCTCTAGGGCAAAGCTCTTGCGGAAGAGGCGGAAGGCCGTACGAATATCCCCTTCCAGCTTGAAGGCTCCGAGGTCAGACCCTAGGATACCCAGCTCGCCACGTGCCGAGAAGTTGAGCCCCGTACCTTCACGGCGCTCGATGAGCCCACCTATGAAGGTCGAGCTAAGAGCTACGTCCTTAGCATAGCGATGTGTAGTGCTGTCGGGGAGCGTTGCCCAGCGGTTCTCGTGGCGGAGGTAGGCAGAGAGACCGAACTTCACCCAGGGGCGGAAGCCCTCCATCAGCGAGAGGGCTACGGTATTCTGCAGGGCTACGAGCTGAGCCGTGTCATTAGGCAGGACATAGCTCTGCTCGGTACCATCCGACTGCTTGCGCTTGTGGGTGATCGTCGGAGTACCAAAGACTGTGCTCCAGAGAGGATCCTCGGTATGGGAGAAGAAGCGCCGACTCTGCTTGTTGTAGTACGTCGTGAGGGAGAGAGCAGCGACAGGGACGAAGTAGGTGGAGTCTAGGCTAGCCAGCTCCCCATCGACACCAGGGAGGGGAGCCTCCTTGCGGGGTACAGTCCGGTAGCTCCCCAGGCGGTAAGACTGAGCGAGGTAGCCGTGCCCCGAGCGGATACGGTTCGTGAGGTTGCCGGAATTGATCAGGACAGGGACATCTCGGGAGCTTACCTTGGTTCGGCTGTTGGTGTAGCGCTCGGGATTGTAGATATAGTCGGCATTAGTGATCCCGCCGTTCTCTTCCTGTTTGTAGTAGTCGTTCGCTACATAGGCGTAGAGCTCATAGCGATCTCCCCGGTACGAAGCAAAGACCCGATAGCGGGCATCCTTACTACGTGCTTGGGTGTAGAATCCCCCGATATTCTGATAGTCGAAGTTGAGACCTACGTTGAGGCTCTTCCCGAGGTTTACCCCAAAGTCACCGGCCAAGACGTCTGCACTCTCATTGGTCTGGAAGTTGCGCTGGTAGCGTACATAGGTGAAGGGCGTCTTCGTATCGTAGAAGCGGACGGCCTCGGGGGTATAGAGCATCCGATAGTAGCCATCCAGATAGAAGAAGTCATTGACTCGACGGGGACGATCGAAGAAGAGCTTCGCCTGCCACACGTGGTTGAGATTCCCTTGGTAGGAGACACCCAGGGAGCGAAACTCTGGGGAGATGTACTCGAAGGTGCAGTGCGTCAGCGTGTCAGGCATCTCCACACGCACAGCACGAGCCACGTCGGGGATCATCTTGTAGGCACGGAGCTTGTCCCCACGGACCATCTTGATCTCGTCGGGGATCTCCCGCACTTCCTCGATGCGATAGGGATCGTAGGGTGAGCGCCGAGGCTCTTGGGCAAAGGCTGATGCCCAGCTAAGGCATAAGAGGAGGAGGGATAGGGTGCTTCTTATCTTCATCTAATGGAAATAGGCGGATCGGTGGGGGCTGAGGCGGGAGCTACGAGCAGTGCTCCATACCGCAACTACAGCCCTGAGGGTCGAGCTCGATAGTGATGTGTCCCAGAGCATACTCCCCGGCTATCTGGCGGACAGCCGCCTTGAGTTCGGCTAGAGCCTGAGGGCCCATCTTGGCGCTACAGTCATAGACGATATGGAGCGAAGCGATATGCTGCTCCCCATTGAGCGTCCAGATATGTAGGTCGTGCATGGATAGGACTCCAGGTAGCGCCTCTACCTCACGGCAGAAGGCCTCCTGATCGACCTCCACAGGGACTCCCTGCAGGAGGATGAGGAAGTTGTCTCGGAGATTGAAGTAGACATTATATAGGATCCAAGCGGTGATCCCCAGCGAGAGCAGAGGATCGAGGATCTTGGAGGTCGGGAAGAAGTACATCACGACGCTCACGATGAGCACAGCGATCCATCCCAGCACGTCCTCCATGAGGTGCAGGCGCATGGAGCGCTCGTTGAGCGACGTCCCGCCACTCATACGCCAGGCCGCGAAGCCATTGATCAGGAGGCCGAAGATCGCTAGGATGAACATCCCCCCAGCATGGGGCTCACCCGGGGCGATGATACGCTCCACTGACTCCTTGATGACAAAGAAGGAGCCGACGAGGAGGATCGTCGAGATCAGTAGAGACCCTAGGAGGGAGAAGCGCTTGTACCCATAGCTGAAGTGGCGGTCTCTTCCCTTCTTCGAGAGGCGCTCTAGATACCAGGCTACCCCCAGGGAGCAGGAGTCTCCGAGGTCATGAAGTGAGTCGGAGAGGATGGCCACACTACCCGTGTACAGCCCGCCGAAGAGCTCGATGATGGCGAAGAAGAGGTTCAGCAGGAAGGCGATGAGGATATTGCCCTCCGCATGATGATGGTGGTGATGATGATGGTGGCCATGCCCGTGGCTATGGCTGTGACCATGAGCGTGGGAGTGCTCCCCCGAGCACCCCTCTCCGTAGAGATGCTCCTGGTGCTCATGATGCTCATTGTCGTGGGGTATCATAGGGCTTACTCTTTGTCTTACTTATTAGGATCTAATAGGACTAGTAGCACAAAAATACAAACTATTCACCTTATCCCTCCGCTAGGGCGAATGTACTGGTCTCGGGGTAGTCATCCGAAGGCTCTTCCCCACCCTCACCAGAGGGCTCTCCTGAGGGACGAAAAAACGACCTACGGTAGGTCGCCGAAAAAACCTACGGTAGGTCGTCTCACCGACCCACGGTAGGTCGCAGAGACGACCTGCCGTGGGTCCCTTTTGGGGGGGTAGCTTAGGCTTCCGATCAGCCGACCCGTTCTACCCGTGCTTCCCCCACCAAATGAACATCCTCCCCTCCCCCACACTTTCCCAGCAAAAAGAGAGGAGGGCTAAGCCGGCGCTTAGCCCTCCTCTCGTAGGAGAATTATTGGAGCTCGACGCTAATCCTTAGGGAGCTCTTCGAAGTCAACATAGTCGTCGCTCGATGAGCGATCGAACTTACGCGCCTCGATATTGTCCAGCTGTTGCTTCTGGCGCTCTTCCGTAGAAGCGGGAGCCTCACGATCGGAGTCGGGGGCTTGTCTCCCCCCTCGAGGGTCATAGTACTGTTGCTGTCCCGTGGCCTCCGACATACGGCGCTGTACACGCTGGAGGAGGCGAACAAGTAACCACGTCTGGACACGAGGCCAGAAGAGGAAGAGGATCACGAGGATCAGAAGGAAGATCAAGAGGCTCATACAGTCTTATCTATTCTAAGGGATATATATGTACCCCGCATCAAAGAGCGTGCCAATGACTTCTCTTAGGCCTTCTTTGCCTGAGGCTCGGGCAGGAGCGAGAGGATGAGGTAAATGATGATCGTCAAGCTACAGCCGAACCAACCCTGGAGTACTACTGCTACAACAGCAAAGAGCACCAAGAAGATCTGACGCCACAGAGCGGAGAGCGGAGCCTTGGAGAGCTTGAAGGAGAACATCGGCAGTTCGCTCACCATCAGCAGGGAGAGGATGACCGTCAGCACCAGATAGGTAATGAGCGTAGGTAGGGCACCTATCGAGAGGGCGAACGAAGGGAGCGCAGCCGAAGCTCCCAGCCAGAAGAGGGCATTGGAGGGGACGGGTAGCCCGAGGAAGGACGTAGACTGACGAGTATCGTTATTGAACTTCGCCAGACGAAGTGCTGCAAAGGCTACGATGAGGAAGACCCCGTAGTTCAGTACATTATTTGGGTCGATCTGATACAGACCGTAGTAGACGAGACAGGCGGGAGCTAGGCCAAAGCTCACCACGTCGGCCAGAGAGTCGAGGTCCTTCCCAATGGGTGAAGCGACCCCAAGCATACGAGCCACCAGCCCATCGAAGAAGTCAAAGACGGCAGAGAGGACGATGAGCCAGGCTGCTATATCGGGACGACCCTGATGGAGGGTGAAGACCAGCGCCAACGAGCCCGAGAGGAGGTTCCCCGCAGTCAGCATATTAGGGATATGCTTCTTGATACTCATAGCAGGTAGAGGATAGAGATGGGAGTGATGTAGCTTAGCGAGGTAGGGTAGCGATGTCGGTGATATTCCCCTTGACATGCTGTCCGACCTTGACGTGTACCTTGGTGCCTAGTGGCAGATAGAGGTCGACACGAGAGCCGAACTTGATGAAGCCAAGGTTCTCATTGATCCCGACACGACTTCCCACTTCGGGGTAGGTGACGATACGGCGAGCGATGGCTCCTGCCACCTGACGCACGAGGATCTGATCCCCACCCTCAGAGCGGATGATGACCGAGGAGCGCTCGTTGTCCGTGCTACTCTTAGGCAGGTGAGCCGACAGGAAGCGTCCATCATTGTGCGAGACATGCTCGACGATGCCATTACAGGGGATCCAGTTTACATGCATATCGAAGACGCTCATGAAGACCGACACCTGGAGGCAGCGACAGCCTAGGAGTTCCGTTTCTTCGGTCTCTTCGACTACGACGACACGTCCGTCGGCAGGGCAGACGATCTCCTGGTCTCCCGTGGAGTGCTTGCGGGGCTCGTAGCGGAAGAAGTTCAGCACTCCGAGATAGAAGAGGGCTGAGAGGATGACGGAGACGAGGCTAAAGGCCCCGCCAAAGAGAGCAATGAAGGCATTGATCCCGATGAGGATGATCGCAAAGCTAATGAGAGGGCCACGCCCTTCCTTATGAAGTAACATAGTCTAAAATTTATTAGATTGCTCGTATTAGCAACATTTGTGCAAAGATAAGCAAAACAGCGCTAATTATCAGCATTATACCTGATAGCAGAGCATCGGGGGAGGATACGGCTCTGATTCGCCTCCAAAAAGCTCCTCTCCTGGGGGCTCAATTCATCCCCAGAAGAGGGGCGAAGCACACCGAGGTTTTCACTCGTAGAGTACCGAGAAAAGAAGGACCTCCTAGCCGGTCTTATTTGCCTTCGCTCCCCTACCCCTCAAAAGAAACCTACGGTAGGTCGTCTCGACGACCTACCGTAGGTTTTTTCGGCGACCTACCGTAGGTCGCAAAGAGGGGGGCAGAAACCCGCTCCAGATAAGGCTTTGCGCTTCCCCCGTCAGCACCCCATCCATTTGCCCGAGGAGGGCCGTAGGACTTGTAAAGAAAGACTAATATACTTCGCTGATACAGCCAGTATAGATTTATAGTATATTTGCGTTGAACTAGGGTCTTCGAGATCCGTGCTATCAATAACAAAAACACCACTAAACAGAGATGAGACTAAAGACAGCCTTCTTATCCATCTTCTCGGCGCTCTTCCTGGGCACGACCCTTGGGCTTGCTCCTCAAGCCAAGGCTCAAGCTCCAGGCGGGATGCCCCCCCTGCCCATCGACACAGCGGTGCGTATCGGTAAGCTCCCCAATGGTCTTACCTACTTCATCCGCCACAACGAAGAGCCTAAGGGCCGAGCAGAATTCTACATCGCTCAGAAGGTCGGATCTATGCAGGAAGAGGAGAGCCAGAGAGGCCTCGCCCACTTCCTCGAACACATCGCCTTCAATGGCACGAAGAACTTCCCCGGCAAGGGGATCATCAACTTCCTCGAGAGCATCGGTGCTAGCTTCGGGGGGAATATCAACGCCTACACCAGCTTCGACAAGACGGTCTACACCCTAATGAAGATCCCCGTCCCTCGTCAGAGCATCATCGACAGCTGTATCCTCGTCCTGCACGACTGGAGTAGCTTCATCAGCCTCGAGGACAAGGAGATCGACGCCGAGCGTGGCGTCATCGAGGAGGAATGGCGTCGTAGCAATAGCGGGGACATGCGCAACATGGAGAAGCTCCTCGAGCTGGCCTTCCCTGGCAACAAGTACGGACAGCGTCTCCCCATCGGGACCATGGACATCGTCCGAAACTTCCCCTATCAGGTGCTGCGTGACTACTACAAGAAGTGGTACCGTCCCGACCTGCAGGCGCTGGTCATCGTCGGTGACGTCAATGTCAACTATGTAGAGGCTCAGATCAAGAAGATCTTCGCTGGTATCCCTGCTCCCGTCGGTGCTGCTGAGCGTGTCTATGTGCCTGTAGAGGACAACGACAAGCCCATCGTAGGTATCGTAGCTGACAAGGAGGCTACACGCAACTCCGTGATCATCTCCTTCAAGAGCGACGTCACTCCTGCAGAGGCTCGTGCTACACTCATGGGTCCCCTCGAAGACTACGTCCAGTCGATCCTGACCTCAATGATCGCTCAGCGCTTCAACGATATCGTCAAGAAGCCTAATGCGCCCTTCGTCAATGCTTCTGTAGAGTTCGGTCCTTACCTGATCGCTAAGACTAAGGACGCAGCGACCTACGGTGCAGACTTCAAGGAAGGTCAGTGGGATACCGCTCTCAAGGGACTAGTCGCTGAGATCGTCCGCATCAAGAAGTTCGGCTTCACACCTGCAGAGTTTGACCGTGCTAAGAAGGAGTTCCTCGTCTCGGTGAAGAATACCTTCAACGAACGCAACAAGCGCACCAGCGAAGCATGGGCCAATGTCTATGTCGACTACTTCGAAGACGGTGGTTACCTCCTCGACATCCCTACCTACTATCAGCTGAACCAGGGGCTTGCCGAGCAGTTCCCTCTGGAGCAGATCAACGCTGCTGCCCAGCAGTTCGACCTCAACAAGAATGTCTTCATCGGCCTGACCAGCGTCGAGAAGCCCGAAGTCAAGCTCCCCTCAGTCGAAGAGCTTACCAAGAAGTACGAAGAGTATCTCAAGCAGGAGGTAGAAGCTCCCAAGAACGAAGTCAGCAATGAGAAGCTCATCGACAAGCTCCCTGCTAAGGGTAAGATCGTCAAGGAGCAGAAGAACGCTCAGTTCGGCACCACCGTCTGGACACTCTCCAACGGGACGAAGGTGTACCTCAAGAAGACCGACTACATGGAGGATGAGATCCTACTGAGTGGACAGCGCCCTGGTGGGTACTACAACCTCTCCAAGGCTACTCCCCTCGATCTGAAGATCCTGAACTCTGTGCCCCAGGTCGGTGGTCTCGGTAAGTTCGATGAGTCTGCCCTTGAGAAGGCACTCACGGGTCGCCTTGCTTCGCTCTCCACGAGCGTCTCGGGTATCGAAGACAATGTATCGGGGAGCACCACGAAGGAAGACCTCGAGACGATGCTCCAGCTCCTCTACCTCAACTTCACTGGTATCCGTGCCGACAAGGAAGCTTTCCAGGCATGGCAGGAACGTACCATCAGCTCGATCGAAGCACGAAAGGCTAATCCTCTCTCCTTCCTCGCTGACTCGGTATCTCGCTTCCTCTATCCTAATACTCCCGAGCGCTACCCTCTGACGATCGATGAAGTCAAGAGCGTGAACTACGACAAGGTGCTTCAGCTCTTCCGTAGCCGCTTCGCTAATGCTCGTGGCTTCAACTTCTACTTCGTCGGTAACATCGACGAAGCGAAGCTCCGCCCGCTCGTCGAGCAGTACATCGCTTCCCTACCTGCACAGAAGGTCTACACCGACAAGGCACAGACCAGCCGTGTACCTCAGGAGCGTCTCGGCACGAACAGCAAGGAGTACAGCTCTCCTATGGCTACTCCTATGGGTATCGTCATCGATGCACTCTCCGTCCCCAGCACCTACAGCCAGCAGGAACTGCTGACGGGTGCTGTCCTGGAGTCTATCCTTGACCAGCTCTACACGAAGACCATCCGTGAGGATGCCGGTGGTGCCTACAGCGTAGGCGTACAGTCCGAGGTAGAGCGCTACCCAAGTGTACGTAGCTCGATCAGTGTCCAGTTCCAGACTGACCCTGCGAAGGCTGTAGCTATGAACGAACTTGTCTTCAAGGGTCTTGATGGCATCGTCAAGAATGGTCCTTCTGCCGAGTACTTTGACAAGGCAGTCAAGAACCTCAAGAAGGCACACGGCGAGAACCTTCGTAAGAATCAGTACTGGCTTGCTCAGATCGAGCGCTTCTTCAGTCAGGGCTTCGACTTCGTGACCAACTACGACAAGGTGCTTGACTCCGTCACACCTCAGGCCGTACAAGCGCTCACCAAGAAGCTCTACGACTCTAAGGACCGCACGACTATCCTCTTCCGCTCCTCGGAAGTGCAGGATAAGAAGTAAGCACTGCTGACTACTCTTCCTGTTATGATACAAGCCGTGCCTCTCCCTCTCTGGAGAAGCACGGCTTGTATTCTATTTGAACAAAACCACCGACGATCCGCTTATCTTGGTAATCAAGTTCACTCAACCTCGTAGTTACATTAAGACAATGAAGAAAGTCATCCTAAGCCTAACGCTCGCTGCGGTGGGACTCCTCTCCACCACGGCCTGCACTGCTCAGGCTAATGGGAGCTCCTCCGACACCAACGCTCGTAGCGAAGCTCAGGCAGCTACCACCGAAGGTGCAAGCCCCGTCAAGCATATCGATGCCGCTTATATGCGTGCCAATATCTGGGATTATAAGGAAGAGCCCTCGAAGTTCGTCTTCAAGGGAAGCCGTCCTGCCATCATCGACTTCTACGCTGACTGGTGCGGGCCCTGCCGTAGCCTGGGTCCCAAGCTCGAAGCTGCCGCAAAGAAGTACGCAGGTAAGATCGATGTCTACAAGGTCAACGTAGACCAGGAGTCGGGACTAGCGAATATCTTCGGCGTGAAGAGCATCCCCATGGTCCTCTTCATCCCAATGCAGGGTATCCCCATTCAGACAGTCGGCGACCTCTCTGCAGAGCAGATCGAAGAGACGATCGCCCAGATCTACCCAGCTAAGAAGTAATCAGCCTTCTCTCTAGGTGAAGAGCCGGGACGCTTGACTAAGAAGCACCGGCATCACTTCCTACAACTATAACATACACCGAGGCCCGGCCTCTACTCCGCAAGAGTAGAAGCCGGGCCTCAGCTTTATCTGTCCCCTAGGAGAAGGCTATTACTTCTTCTCGGGGAAGGGAATCAGGTCAAAGCCCGTGTAAGGACGAAGTGCCTCGGGGATACGGATACCTTCGGGCGTCTGGTGGTTCTCCAGCAGGGCTGCTACGATACGTGGGAGCGCAAGTGCACTACCATTGAGCGTGTGCACCAGCTGTACGCCCTGCTCCGCATCACGATAGCGGCAGTGAAGGCGGTTGGCCTGATAGCTCTCGAAGTTCGATACCGAGCTCACTTCGAGCCAGCGCTTCTGCGCCGCTGAGAAGACTTCGAAGTCGTAGGTCAATGCACTCGTGAAGCTCATATCACCACCACTCAGACGAAGGATGCGCCAGGGGAGCTCGAGCTTCGTGACAAGAGTCTCTACATAGGCCACCATCTCATCGAGACGCTGGTAGCTTCGCTCGGGCTTGTCGATACAGACGATCTCGACCTTGTCGAACTGATGGAGGCGATTCAAGCCACGTACATCCTTGCCATACGAACCTGCCTCACGACGGAAGCAAGCAGAGTAAGCCGTATTGCGTACAGGCAGGTCCTTCTCATCGAGGATCACATCTCGGTAGATATTGGTCACGGGCACTTCGGCCGTAGGGATGAGGTAGAGATTATCGAGCCCGACATGGTACATCTGCCCTTCCTTGTCGGGGAGCTGACCTGTACCGTAGCCCGAATCTTCATTGACGACGTAGGGTGGCTGTACCTCAAGGTAGCCCGCCTCACGGGCATTGTCGAGGAAGAAGTTCACCAGTGCACGCTGGAGTCTAGCGCCATACCCCTTGTAGACAGGGAAGCCCGCACCCGAGATCTTCACACCAAGTTCGAAGTCGATGAGGTCATAGATTTTGGCAAGTTCCCAGTGGGGAAGCGCATCTTCACCGAGATCGGGAGTGACACCGCCCGTCTTGACGCAGACGTTGTCCTCTGCCGTAGCCCCCTCAGGCACGATATCGGCGGGGAGATTGGGGACAGAGAGCAGGATCTCACGGATCTTAGCCTCGGCTTCTGCCTTCTTGTCCTCGAGTTTTTTACTGAGCTCCTTGAGCGAAGCTACTTGTGTGCGGATGGCTTCTGCCTGCTCCTTGGCTCCCTTCTTCATCAGATCGCCGATCTCCTTAGCGATCGCCTTCTGACGAGCTAGCGAAGCATCGAGTTCCTGCTGGGCGTTGCGTCGGATCTCATCGAGGCCTAGCACTTCGTCGATAGCCTCACGAGCCTCGAAGTGCTTCTTGCGAAGGCGCTCGACGACACCTTCTGCGTTCTCCCGGATTTGCTTTAGTGTAAGCATATTGGTTGGTATAAATAAGGAGAGGTTGCTCCCTCAGGGACTGTGAAGACCCTTCTGGAGCAACCTCCTATACTACTGACGTGTGCTCCGTCTTAGGCTTCTGCCGCGATGGAGACGTACGAGCGATCGTTCTTCTTGCGGGTGAAGACGACCTTGCCGTCGATGAGTGCGTAGAGCGTGTGGTCCTTACCGATCCCGACGCCTGCACCTGGGTGATGCTGAGTACCACGCTGGCGGACGATGATGTTACCAGCCTTGGCGTGCTGACCACCGAAGAGTTTTACTCCGAGTCGCTTACTTTCTGATTCGCGTCCGTTCTTGGAGCTACCTACACCTTTTTTATGTGCCATTGTCTTATGTCTAAACTAATGCGGTGATACGATTAAGCTACGATTTCCTTGACGAGGACTTCGCTGAACTGCTGGCGATGACCGTTGAGCTTGCGGTAGCCCTTACGACGCTTCTTGTGGAAGACGAGGACCTTGTCACCCTTCACGAGTGGGCTGATGACCTCGCATACGACCTTGGCACCGGCTACTTGTGGCGTACCGACAGTGACTACACCATCCTTGTCCACAAGGAGAACCTTGTCAAATTCTACTACTGCTCCGCTCTCAGCCCCCTTGATATGGTGGACGAAGAGACGACGGCCCTGCTCTACGTTGAACTGCTGGCCCTGAATGTCTACGATAACGTACATTACGCTGTATAACTAAAAAGTTAGCCCCGTAGGGTGTCACCCGCTTGCTCCTTAGATGAAGGGGTGTGCTTCTTCTCCTACCCTACATAGGAAATTCGTTTGCAAAGGTACGAAAATATCTAATACGCTCATCTCCGCATCCTTCTATCCCCAAGAAGTAGCACCGCCATCGGCTCGCTCTCCTCGGGCTACGTCCTCGCCTCCCCACGAAAAACCACCCCTTCCCCTCAAGGAAGGGAAGAGCAAACGAAGGCCTGCACGGAGGGAAATTACTTCTATTCCCTCGGAGGCTGTCGATATTCTCCATCCACATTCGCCCGTAATGCGCCCTACCCTTTCAGGCAATTCAATGAATAATTACCTGTAATAGAGAGAGGCGTATCCCGTAAGTACTCGGGAGAAGGATGGGAAGCAATTCGCCCAATCAACAGAAAGTGCCCGTTAAGTAGAAGCAATTCGCCCAGTCCTCTCGGGGAGAGGACTGGGCGAATTGGTCTACAAAGAGGGGCATATCGAAGGGTGCTTAGACCGAACTTACTTTCTAAAGGAGAGGGTTCATTCTAAGAAGTCACCCCAGCGGGCTATGCGTGAACGAGCGAAATCAAGAATTCGACCATCTCGGGATCGTAATGCGAGAAGAATAGGCTCTGCTTCGTATCAAGATTTTCGATCGTCCGCATATCCTCTTCTACGAGTTCGAAGTTGAAGATATTCATATTCTGCTCCATGCGTTCACGATGCGTCGACTTCGGGATCAGCACTACTCCACGCTGTAGTAGATAGCGAAGGGCGACCTGAGCAACGGACTTACCATACTTCTTCCCTATGCTCGAGAGGGTCTCATTGTTGAAGAAGTCATTGCGCCCTTCGGCAAAAGGTCCCCACGACATGATCTGACAGCCGTACTTCTCCATATACTTCTGAGCGGTGATCTGCTGATTGAAGACATGCAGCTCCACCTGATTGACCGCCGGCTTTACTTCGACATGGGCCTGGAGGTCGATGAAGCGATCGGGATAGAAGTTGCTCACGCCGATGGCTCGTACCTTACCTTCACGATACGCACGCTCCATAGCTCGGTATGTGCCATAGTAATCGCCGAAAGGCTGGTGGATCAGGAGCAAGTCAATATAGCTGGACTGGAGCTTCTGCAGACTTTCAAGGATGGAGGCATAAGCCTTCTCTTCGCCCGCATTAGAGATCCAGATCTTTGTCACGACGAAGAGTTCGGAGCGAGGCACACCACACTTGGCGATGGCTTGACCTACACCTTCTTCATTCTGATAGATCTGAGCCGTATCGATCATCCTGTAGCCGACATGGATGGCATCCAAGACACAGCGCTCAGCTTCCTGCGGATCGACTTGGTATACGCCATAGCCGAGCTGAGGCATCTTCACACCATTATTTAGCGTCACGTAGTTCATGATTCTTCTTTGCTTAATTGTTGTTACTTGAAATAGATAAGCCCCCGTCTGCAAGATGCAGGCGAGGGCTTATTCTCTGTAAATCGTAAGGGAGACTGCTTAGTCGAGCGTCTTCTTGATCTCGATCTCTTCGTAGGCTTCGATGATGTCACCGACCATGATATCATTGTAGCCGTCGATGTTCAGACCGCAATCCTGACCCATGACTACTTCCTTAGCATCGTCCTTGTAGCGCTTGAGCGAACCGAGTTCACCCTGATACTTGACGATACCATCACGGATAAGGCGGATCTTATTATTACGCTTGATCTTCCCTTCTACGACCATACAGCCGGCGATCGTACCGACCTTGGTGATCTTGAAGGTCTGCTGAACTTCGAGGTTGGCCACGACATTCTCCTTGATTTCGGGCGAAAGCATCCCTTCCATTGCGGACTTGATGTCCTCGATAGTATCGTAGATGATCGAGTAGGTACGGATCTCTACGCCCTCACGGTCAGCTAGGCGACGAGCGGCCTGGCTGGGACGGACCTGGAAGCCAAGGATGATCGCAGACGAAGCCGAAGCAAGCACGACGTCGCTCTCTGAGATCTGACCGACACCCTTGTGAATGACGTTGACCTGGATCTCCTCTGTCGAGAGGCGGATGAGCGAGTCAGAGAGCGCTTCGATAGAGCCATCGACGTCCCCCTTGATGATGACATTGAGCTCTTGGAAGTTGCCAAGGGCACGGCGACGAGCCAATTCGTCGAGGGTAAGTCCCTTCTTCGTGCGGTTGTCTTGCTCGCGCTTGAGTTGCTCACGCTTAGCAGCGATGCTACGAGCTTCCTGCTCGGTGTCCATCACATTGAAGGTCTCACCAGCCGTCGGAGCACCATCCAGGCCGAGGATCAGCACTGGTTCGCTGGGGCCTGCCTTCTCAACCTTCTGGTTGCGCTCGTTAAACATCGCCTTGACACGGCCGTAATGTGTACCGGAGAGTACGACATCACCCTGCGAGAGTGTACCATTCTGCACGAGGACAGTAGCCACATAGCCACGCCCCTTGTCAAGTGACGACTCGATGACGGAGCCGACAGCACGGCGCTTGGGATTGGCCTTGAGCTCGAGAAGTTCAGCTTCGAGGAGGACCTTTTCCAGAAGTTCATCGATGTTGATTCCCTTCTTCGCCGAGATCTCCTGACACTGATACTTACCGCCCCATTCTTCTACGAGGTAGTTCATAGCAGCCAGTTGCTCACGGATACGGTCGGGATTAGCTGCGGGCTTATCGATCTTGTTGATGGCGAAGACCATGGGCACACCTGCTGCTGCAGCGTGGTTGATGGCTTCCTTCGTCTGAGGCATGACGTCGTCATCTGCAGCGACGATGATGATAGCGATGTCCGTGACCTTAGCACCACGGGCACGCATGGCGGTGAATGCCTCGTGACCCGGCGTATCTAGGAAGGTAATGCGCTTGCCATCCTTGAGACGGAGACTGTAAGCACCGATATGCTGGGTGATCCCCCCTGCTTCACCGGCGATGACATTCGTATTACGTAGGCGGTCGAGGAGCGAAGTCTTCCCGTGGTCGACGTGCCCCATGACGGTGACGATAGGAGGACGGCTGATGAGGTCTGCTTCATCATCCACTTCGTCTTCCTGAGTCATGGCTTCGACAACTTCAGCACTGACGAAGTCGGTCTTGTAGCCAAACTCCTCAGCGACCATATCGATGGTCTCTGCATCCAGACGCATATTGATCGATACCATCAGCCCAATGCTCATGCAGGTAGCGATGACCTGGGTGACGGGTACGTCCATCATGCTCGCTAGGTCACTGACAGTGACGAACTCCGTGAGCTTAAGTGTACGGCTCTCAGCTTCGCTACGCTCCTGTGCATCTAGGGCAGCGGAGCGGGCAGCATCACGCTTGTCCCTACGATGCTTAGCGGACTTAGCTCCCTGTTGGTTCTTACCCGTGAGGCGGGCAAGAGTCTCCTTGACCTGACGCTGTACGTCTTCGTCGGTGACCACAGCCTTCTGAGGCTGCTGACTCTGACGCTTTGCCTTACGCCCTGTCTTCTGTCCATCGCCGGCGGACTGTGCATTGTGGTTAGCTCCACGGTTATTGGGGTCTGCAGAGCGACCCGTGCCATTAGCACCACCGGTACGCTGGCCTTGCTTCTTAGGAGCATTGTCCGTGACCTTGGCTGCCTCTGCCTTGACGTCTACAGGGCCCTTGCCGATGCGGGTACGCTTACGACCACTCTTGTCACCATGTGCCTTCTTGGCGGGACGGGTATTATCGTTGATGGTGGAGAGGTCGATCTTACCGACTACATTGAAGCTGATCCCTGCGCTGGGAGCAGAAGGGCGGTAGATCTCGGGCTCACGCACGGTAGGCTCTTCCTTCTCGGGTGCCTTAGCTTCGGGTGCTGGTGTGGGCTCGGGCTTAACCTCGACCTTGGGGGCAGGCTTGGGGGCAGGCTCCGTCTTTGCTTCGGGCTTTGCAGGCTTAGGCTCTTCGACCTTAGCGGGTGCAGGAGCTTCGGCTGGCTTAGCCTCGGGCTGAGGCTTAGGAGCGGGAGTCGCCTTCGGTTCAGGCTTGGGTTCGGGCTTAACCTCTACCTTAGGCTCGGGCTTAACTTCTGCCTTGGGCTTGAGATCTGCGATAGAACCCTTGATATTGAGACTAGGACGGCGATCCTCAGGGATCACGGTCTCGATGTGGGTCTCCTTAGCAGGGCGACTCTCTGGCTTGGGCTCTTCCTTAGGCTTGGCAGGCTCGGTCTTGGGGGTAGCTGCTGATCCATCCAGCTTGTCTAGGAGCTGGCTGATCTCAGCCTTACCCATACCACGGCCGTGCTCAGCGATGAGCTGCTCAGCGATCTGACGAGGGACGCGCGTATTGGGGTTGATGGTATTGACGTCTAAGACGTCCTTCTTCTCTAATGATTCCTTGAATGAGCCAATCCCTACGTTGAGTTCCTTGGCCAAGGTAAAGAGCTTGATGTCCTTTGGCATGTATCTTCTCTTTTGAATGGTTTGTGTCCCGTCTCTCTGTACTACGCTCTACTCAAGCCTGGAGGCTCTCGGTCATCACCACAGCTACACACTCCACGGGGGGAGAGGTCTCTAGGGGAGTAGAGGAGGGAGGGACTAATTAATCTTCTTCTCCTGTCTCTGAGGCAGGCTCAGCGGGAGCTTCCTCGTCGCCGTCTGCTTCTTCGTCGGAAGGAGCATCCTCGTCGGTGAACTCAGCACTGAGGACATCTAGGACATGATCCAGCATGTCTTCTTCGAGCTCAGTCTTGGTGAGGAGGGTATCACGATCCTCACGCAGGACGGCTTTAGCGGTCGTATAGCCTTCTTCCTTGAGGCTCTGGATGATCCACTCTTCGATCTCGTCGGAGAACTCATCGAGGTAGATATCTTCTTCGCCCGTCGCACCCTCTTCGTCACGGAAGATCTCGATGCGGTAGCCTGTCAGCAGGGACGCTAGCTTGAGGTTCGCTGCATTCTTACCGATGGCCAAGGGCACCTGATCGGGGCGCATGTAGACCTCGGCCTGCTTGATGCCATCCTCTTCGTCGCTCAGGGCGATCGCCACGGCCTTACCAGGGCTAAGGGCACGCTGGATGAAGAGCATTGGATTGGTCGTATAGGTCGTGACGTCGATATTCTCACCCTTGAGTTCACGCACGATACTGCGGATACGAGAGCCATTGACCCCGACGCAAGCCCCTACTGGGTCGATACGGTCATCATAGGATTCGACGGCGATCTTAGCACGCTCCCCAGGGATACGGGCAGCAGCACGGATGGTGATGAGACCATCGGCGATCTCGGGCACGTTGAGCTCAAGGAGTCGCTTGAGGAACTCTGGGCTGACACGGGAGAGGATCACCTTAGGATTGCTGTTCTCATTCTCCACACGAGCGATGACAGCACGTACGGTCTCGCCCTTGCGGAAGAAGTCTCCTGGGATCTGTTCGCTCTTAGGCATGAGGAGCTCATTACCCTCATCGTCGATGAGGAGAGCCTCACGCTTCCAGACCTGATATACCTCGGCGGAGATCAGTTCGCCTACACGGCCTACGAAGCTGTGGTAGAAGTTATCCTTCTGCAGCTCCAGGATCTTACTTGCCAGAGCCTGTCGTAGGTTGATCACCGCACGACGGCCGAAGGCATTGAAGTCTACAGCATCGGTGAAGTCTTCGCCGACAGAGATATCGGGGTCGACAGCCTGGGCTTCGCTCAGGCGCACCTCACGCACTTCGTCGACGAGATCTTCATCAGAGACGACATGGCGGGTACGCCAGATCTCGAAGTCGCCCTTCTTATCCAGGTTGATGATGACGGAGAAGGTGTCGTCTGAGCCGAACATCTTAGATAGGACGTTGCGGAACGAATCCTCCAAGACCGAGATCAGGGTGCTACGGTCTATGCTCTTGAGCTCCTGGAACTCGAGGAGCGCTTCGATTAAGCTTGTTGTCTCTTTTTTCTTTGCCATAGGGCTATACTATATGTAGGGGTTCTATTTATCAAAACTTCAGGACACGCTTGGTCTGTAGGATCTCGTCCATAGGTATGGAGAGTTCTTCCTCGACTTCGATCTTTCGCTTCTGGCCCTCGGGGCGCACCTTCCTCAGGACTGCGAGCGTGATCCCTTCGGCAGAAGCGGCACGTAGCGTACCCTTCTCCTTGATCCCGCCCTTGCGAAGGACTTCGACCTCTTCGCCGACGGCATCGGTGTACTGACGAAGGACCTTGAAGGCAGAGGTAAGGCCTGCCGACCCTACTTCGAGCTCGAAGTCCTCGGTCTCCCGATCCAGCTTCCCCTCGATATGCTTAGAGAGGGCTACACAAGCATCGATGCTGAGCCCTGTGGGGGCGCCTAGCTCGATGACGATCCTATTCCCGGGGTGCACTGCCACCTCTACGATGTAGTACTCGGGGTGCTCTGTGGCGCAATAGCTAGAGGTGATCTCCTCTATATAGCTCTTCTCGATCATGATGGGGTATCGCGTGGGGGTAAGTCTATGTATGCGAAGAGAGGAAGCTCTGTCGCCTCCTCTCTTCTCGTCTCTTTGCGTGCAAAGGTAATAAAACTCTACGACATAGCCCAGCCGAAGCTGAGCCGAGTCCCAAGTGGCCTCTATAGAGCCCTACCCAGAGACGCCCCTGAAGGAGGGGAATCTCTGGGCAGGAAGGTCTAGCGGAGTCCGTAGGGGCTAAGCCCCGACGTGACCACCGCCCTCAGTGCCACCTCCAGGAGGGACGGGCGTACCCGATCCGTCCTTGGACTTCCCTCCCTTGGGGCTCTTCTTCGGGTGGGGCTGGTACGCCTCCTTGACGACTTCGTAGGAGACTTCCTTCGTCACCGAGCGAAGGCTCATCTTGGGGTAGAAGCGCACGTGGGCGGGACGGATGGTCTCGGCGTTGACCTCCTCGAACTTATCCATCATCTTCCCCTGAGCCAGCGCCTTGATCGATCCCAGATCGGCTAGGTCTACGGCACGGCCTGCCTGCAGTTCGTCCTCGACGATGTCATGCAGGGCGATGACAGCTGCACGGAGGTCGGCTCGGCTGATACCCGTGCTCTGGATGATACGGCGCTCTACCTGTGGCCAGGTAGTACGGGGGTGTTCGTCTTGGATAGCGAAGAAGACGGTCTTGCCTTTGCGCTTCCCGAGGTTAAGCTTACGCTTGGCGATCTTGAACTTGAGTGCCATGATACAAATAGTAAATTAGAGTTATACATCGTGAGAGGTTATCCTCTCGTTCACAGCACAAAGGTAGAGCGCTCTCTGAGGGGCGGAGTCCCTTGCGGGCGATTTCATCCTTAGATGTCCCTCGATGGGCTTTAACGGTGCTTAATGTCCCCCTACCACCCTACATCCCGAGGCCAATGCACGGCGCAAAAAAGGGAAAATCTGGGACTCAGAAAAACGGGACCTTTCTATCCTAGAGAAGGAGGGTCCTCGAAAGGGCTAAAAAACGACCTACGGTAGGTCGTCGAAAAAACCTACTGTAGGTCGTCTCACCGACCCACGGTAGGTCGGCGTACCGACCTACCGTGGATCGGTTTTTGCCCCTCCTAGCAGAGGTCTTCATCGCACCTGCTCCACCCCTCCCGCTCTCCTCTCTGGAGACTCATTAAGTATTTAAGGAACAAATCTCCAGATCCATCGAGTCCGACTCCCTAGATTATATGAGGGTTCGGTGGGTGAAGGGCTAGTATGAGCCTATTGATTCCCAAGAAAGTAATACTTTTAGAGTAGAAGAACTACCCAACCCAATGTTCGAGCTAGCTGAGGGTAAAAGATCAGCACCCGCTAGAGTCCTGCGACACCAGATCGCAAATGCTCTCACCGGACGCTTAGCCCACTCGTGCTCGCGATAGACATCTCCCGACCTGCCTCCGACGACAGGCGACAGGAAGCCTCCAGACAAATAGGCCTCCCATGTAGCATCCGCAAGAGCATACAAAGGACATCGCCCTTGCCCTACTATTAAGATAGATCCGAAGGAACACGAAGCCTCACTCATAGCGATAAGCAGACCTCCTACAGACTAAGCGCATCCGCCCAAAGATCACATCCCTACATCCCGAAAGATCAAGCACCAAGAAACGACTACTAAGACTAAGCAATCATGCAAGCAACTAACTACATCAAGACAGGTCTACTAGCCCTAGTCGCCCTCGTCGGAGCATCCTCCTGCTCGGGCAAAAAAGCCTCTGGAGAAGAACCTCTCGGTCCCCCAGTCTTCTACTCGGAGACCAAATACCCCTTCGGAGGGTTCTTCGAGGTGACGGAAGTCAAAGCCTCCTATCTAACCGAACCTACGGCAGAGATAGCACCCAAGAAGGATACCCACTACTGGCGCCTATATGTACCGGGATCCGAGCCTGTCATCTCCCGAGCGCACACACCAGAGAGACACCTCCAAGTCTACAAAGAGCGCAAGATGCGAAGTGATGTAAGCGTCATAGACCCCAGCCCAGAGACTCGATACTTCGCCTCCTATGGGGTAGAAGCTATCCGCCTCACGTTCGTCCCTAAAGACCAAGGAGAAGAGATAGACCTTTCCTCCCAAGCTACTCTCCTCTACGAGCAGTGGTACAAGACACTTTACAAAAGGGGGGTGATACCCATCGGAGGAAGCACATCTAGTCAGCTATACCCTATGGTCCGAGAGAAATCTACCCTCTCCAGCCTCACAAAGGAAGGCCTTTACTGGGTCTTCTGGTCACACAACGAATGGTTCAAATACCAACCTTCTAACTCTTACCTCTACCTCCGCAAGGACGCTGTAGACCTCTCCAAAGGCAAGCTCTATCTGAGCATCAAGCGTGAGGGCAAGGAAGACCTCTCCGTCGAGCTTCCCTCCAAGTAGCCCTTTAGCTCGCCTCTAGCACGACATAATTCCCTCGACACTACCCATCCTAGGGCAGTGTCGGGGGAATCATATTCTATACCCGAGCCCTCTCCGAAGGAGCTTGGTAGGGAGACTCGGGGCAAAAAGGGGAAATCTGGGGCAGAGAAAAACGGGACCTTTCTACCCGAGAGAAGGAGGGCCCTCGAAAGGGCTAAAAAACGACCCACGGTAGGTCGTCGAAAAAACCTACTGTAGGTCGTCTCACCGACCCACGGTAGGTCGGCGTACCGACCTACCGTGGGTTTCTTTTTCACTCTTCCTGAGGCTACTGATTAGAGGCTAGGAGAAGGGGCGATCGAGACCGTCGGTCCTCGCCCGAGCCTTCCCCGAAGCATCTTGGGGAGGAAGGAGCGTCCCGAGCCGAAAATCCGCCCTTACTCCCACGAAAAGATACTACCTTTGTAAGGCTCGCTCTCGGGCGGACTCTCCAGCCCCATCAGAATAGGAGCGTAGCGACAATGACCCTATACGAATCCAAAGAGAAGATCATGCAAGAGCCCTATGAAAAGGCTGACCTAGACGAAGCCGTAGAGACCCTGCGTCGCGGGGGGATCATCCTCTACCCTACGGACACCGTCTGGGGGATCGGATGTGACGCAACCAATGAGGAAGCCGTCCGTCGTATCTATGACCTCAAGCGCCGTGAGGACAGCAAGAGTATGCTCGTCCTCGTGAGTGATACCCTTCAGGTGGAGCGCCTCGTGCGAGAAGTTCCCGAGGTAGCCTTCGACCTAATGGACCTATCCATCCGCCCCATCACCATCATCTATTCGGGAGCCTCAGGAGTAGCCCCAAGCCTTCTGGGCGAAGGTAGTTCGCTGGGCATCCGACGTACAGAGGAGCTCTTCTCCTCAGCGCTCTGCAAGCGTCTACGGCGCCCGATCGTCTCCACCTCAGCTAATATCAGTGGCGAGCCTACGCCGCTCTTCTTCTCCGGCATCAGCCCCGAGATCGTCTCGGGTGTCGACTACGTAGTCCGCTACCGCCGAGAGGATGAGACTCCACGTGAACCCTCGCAGATCATCAAGCTCGGACCTACGGGCGAAGTCGAAGTCCTCCGCCCCTAAATCCCCACCCCTTCCCCTCACACTAGAGCCCCCCGTCGGATGCCTGTACTCAGCCAAGCCCTTACCCCCCTGCTGGATCGCCTCATCTACTGGAGAGAGCGACACATCAGTGAGCGCTACTTCATCCTCATACTCAGTCTCCTCATCGGGGTGACGATGGCTCTGGTGGCAGGATTCCTGAAGTTCATCATCCATCATATCGAGAGCTTCATCCTCCAGCATATCGAGGATCACAGCTACCTCTACCTGATCTTCCCCGCTGTAGGTATCCTGCTCTCCCTCCTCTTCGTACGCTACATCGTACGGGATGACATCAGTCACGGGGTGACGAAGGTGCTCAGTGCGATCTCCCAGCGCAAGAGTAGGATCAAGCCCCACAATACCTGGTCTTCGATCCTGGCCAGCGCGATCACTATCGGCTTCGGGGGATCGGTGGGTGCCGAGAGTCCGATCGTGCTGACGGGAGCAGCCGTGGGGTCGAACTTCGGCCGACTCTTCCGCCTCGAGCAACGTAATCTCATGCTCCTCATCGGCTGTGGTGTAGCGGGCGCTATCGGCGGAGTCTTCAAGGCTCCTATCTCGGGTCTTGTCTTCGTCATCGAGGTGCTCCTGCTGGACCTGACGATGGCCTCCGTCCTACCTCTCCTAGTAAGCTCTGTGTCGGCTGCCTCGGTAGCCTACATCATCTCGGGGAAGGAGATCCTCTTCCAGTTCATCCAGACCGACCCCTACCATATCGAGCGTATTCCTCTGATGATCCTGCTGGGAGTGGTATGCGGCCTGATGTCGCTCTACTTCTCTAAGACCATGTTCCGCTTCGAAGGGGAGCTCCGCCGTATAGCGAACTACCGAGTGCGCTACCTCATATCGGCCGTGATCCTCTCCCTGCTGATCTTCCTCTTCCCCCCACTCTACGGCGAAGGCTACGATGCGGTGAACATCCTGCTGGACGGGCAGTACACCCAGCTCCTCGAGGGCAGTATCTTCGAGCCCTTCTCTAGCTCGTATTGGGTGGTCTTTGCCTTCTTCCTGCTGACCGTCCTCTTCAAGGTCTTTGCCTCCGTCTCCACAAATTCGGGCGGTGGCTGTGGAGGGCTCTTCGCTCCTACGCTCTTCATGGGTGGGCTGACGGGATTCATCTTCTCCTATCTGGTGAACTACTTCAGTTCGCTCAACGTCTTCATCTCGCCGAAGAACTACATCCTGCTGGGGATGGCGGGGCTGATGGCCGGTGTGATGCATGCCCCACTCACGGGGGTCTTCCTCATCGCTGAGCTGTCGGGCGGATACAACCTCTTCCTCCCGCTGATGCTCGTCTCACTGACCTCCTTCGCCACGATCCGCATCTTCATGCCTCACAGCATCTACTCACTTCGCCTAGCGGAGCAGGGGAAGCTCCTGACGCACCAGAAGGATACCGCCGTGCTCACACTGATGAATCTAGAGAGCGTGCTGGAGCGGGACTTCGAAGTCGTACGCCCCGAGATGAGCCTAGGGGAGATGGTCGGTGTGATCTCGGTGAGCCACCGCAACTCCTTCCCCGTCGTCGACGATCGGGGGATGCTCGTCGGCATCGTAGAGCTGGACAATGTGCGCAATATCATGTTCCGCCCCGAGCTCTATGATCGCTACAAGGTGCGTAAGATCATGGTGACCCCAGAGGTCAAGATCTCTGCCTCGATGCCCATGACGGAAGTGATGCGTCTCTTCGATGAGACGAAGGCGTGGAAGATGCCTGTCGTCGATGACGAAGGGCGCTACCTCGGCTTCATCAGCAAGAGTGCGATCTTCAACAGCTACCGTGAGGTACTCAACGGCACCTTCATCGGGGACTAAGTGCCCCCTCCCCTTCCTTTTTTCCCTTTTGCCCCTGCCCATGTACAGCCCGACAGTCATCTACGAGGACAATCACCTACTCTGCGTCGCCAAGCGTCCCGGCGAGATCGTCCAAGGCGATAAGACCGGTGACGAGCCGATGAGCGAAGCCCTCAAAGCTTGGCTCAAAGAGAAGTACCAGAAGCCCGGCAACGTCTATCTCGGCGTCATCCATCGACTGGATCGTCCCGTAGGCGGACTAGTGATCTTCGCCAAGACATCGAAGGCGCTAAGCCGTATGAACGAGCTCTTCCGCTCGGGCGAAGTCTCCAAGCGCTACTGGGCCGTCGTCACGGCACGTCCCCCTCGGCTCTCCGATACCCTGGAGCAATACCTCGTACGCAACGAACAGCAGAATAAGAGCTACGTCGCTCCCCGAGGTGCCGACACCCCAGGGGCCAAGCTTGCCCGCCTCTCCTACCGACTCCTCGCTTCGGGCGACCGCTACCACCTCGTGGAGATCGAGCTCCATACGGGGCGCCATCATCAGATCCGTTGCCAGCTCTCCGCCCTCGGTTGCCCGATCAAGGGAGACCTGAAGTACGGCGCACCCCGAAGTAATCCAGGCGGAAGTATCAGCCTGCTCTCCCGCCACATCTCCCTGACACATCCCGTGAGCAAGCTTCCTCTCTCCCTGACGGCGCCCGTCCCCGACGAGCGTCTCTGGCACGAACTCGAGGCTAAGGCCGAGGAGGCTGGTCTCGTACCGACGGACGGCACTGCTCGCTGATTCGCCTTCCACTCTCAGTGCCTCATCTCCCTCGACGAAGCAGAGCAGCTTCGTCCCTTCCGCCCGTCGTTTCTTAGGGCTACCTTCCCTCCCTCTTTTACCCCCTCCGCCAGCCCGCATAAACAGCGGGCTCGGAGCACCCAAAAAACGACCTACGGTAGGTCGCCGAAAAAACCTACTGTAGGTCGTCTCACCG
>ERZ772766.35-NODE-35-length-94321-cov-5.286477_pt1 | contig 94321 bp, 76 predicted proteins | sample MGYA00511379_ERZ772766 | MGnify/ENA primary metagenome ERZ772766 (study PRJEB29015, sample SAMEA2737895) | human oral metagenome | biome: human oral; feature: human-associated habitat; material: dental | place: China | collected 2116 ... | reverse complement strand
TTAGCAGTCGAAACAGATTGCTATCGCGGTTCACCGAAATCGCGCGGATTGAAACTACATTCTCGATGAGGCACATCGTATCATGGACGGTGTTATCGCACCCAATATGGGTGCGCGGATTGAAACAAACATGCGTTGCCGTATGTATATGGGTATTGTGACATTAGATACCCAAAAAACAGGTAGATTGCAATTCTCTACCTGTTTTTTGTTGCGCTTATTAAGCCGAATGATTATATTCCTTTTCCATTTCTTCTTTTAGTTTTTGTTCAATTTCATTGTCTTCATAGTTCACAAACTTGTCAAGTTCATCTTTACATGCCTTCAAATAATCATCATCGTTCATGCGCTGACGGATATAAACTGGGATCGTCACATCTTCCATGTCCAAAATCAGCTCTTCATTATCGGGCGGATTGTTGTCACAACGCGCCACTTGAACGAGACATGGTTCAGACATCTGGTGCATCACCGTGTTGTTTAAGCGCACAATCGCTTGCCCGATTGGCATCTTTGCGAGCCAAATTGGAACATCGCGGTTGTCAAGACGCGCATTGCGGCAAAGCATTTGCGTCATGAGCGCTATGTCTTTGTCATTACCTAGTCGGTGAATGATTAGGATTGCACAGTTTGTGATCATCGCTGGCGGTAAGTGGGTTGGCGTCTGCACAATAATCATGCAGTAAACGCCATATTCGCGCGCTTCATTGAGCAGAATATCGAAAATTGTTTCACCGACATCAAGCGGTGAACTGTTGCCACTTTCAGGATTATCAATTATGCGATGAGCCTCTTCCAAAATATAGAAGCGTTTCTCAACGACCTTATCACGATTCTTCTTGAGTCGCGAGTACATGAAGAGACCATGTGAAATCAGCTCAATGACAGCCTTTTTCGTAGAACTGTCAAGGTCGCCGCCTTCAAGCACAACAATGCGTTTGCCATCAATCAAGTCTTCAATATGGATGCACTTATCGTAATCACTCACGCAGTACATTGCCGCAAGCTCGCCTGCGTAGTAGCCTTCAAGTTTTGCGAGAATTGAGTCGTAAGCATCCTGCATCCCCATGCCAGATTTAGCGAATTTATCGAAGATGTGGCGTTTGAGCTTGTCATCAGTAATCGACGCGACTTTAATGCTGAGTGACGGCACTTTAGCGAGCGGATCACCCTTGCCATCAGCAGATTTCATGCACTGAATAATTTGATAGACCTCTTTGAGCGTCACTTGTGCGATTCTCTGATGGAAATCATCAAGTTCCGCTTGTGTGGTTGGTTGCATTTCAACTGGTTCACCGTCAGCATCAAGCACGAGAACGCCGTGAATCAGCATGGAAATACGTGCCGCCGCTTTGAGGACGGAAAACATCTTTGTACCGAATCCATAACCTAAGCAGAGCGATTCAACAACTTTATCAAGCCACTGAACTGCCCCAACATATTTTGGAGGTATAAAAAGGTTCATGCGGATTGGGCGCACTGACGTGTAATCCATTCCATAGAACTCAAAGTCGTCGATTCCGTTCGGAGCGAATCGTTTGAGAACGCGCCAAGAGTTCTTCCAGTCAAGAGCGAAAATCTTCATGTCGCTGTAATTACGGATAACTTCGCGTGCAACACGAACAGCAGAAGTGGTCTTCCCTGAGCCTGATGCGCCGCAAATGAGCGTGTGCATGAACTCGTCTTTGGAGAAATAGTAATTGTAGCTTGGCATCCCGTCTTCTGAATTGATTTGTTTTCCAAAGTAGATTTCGCCATTCTTGTTCGCAAAGACGCTAAATGCAGGAATGTTGGTTGCAACCGTGCTGACCCCGCCTGTTTCAACGCGCGGTAAGTGCGTCATAGCGGCAAGTTCCGATGTGAGCATGATGGTGCTCCAAAGGTAATTGTCAGCGATTCCTGGCGTATTGTCTTTCATCGTGCAAGGTTCAAAGACGGAGGTGTGTTTCATTAAGTGGTTTTGCGTGAACATATCAGGCGTGACGCACTGAATTGTTGCGATTTCGTTGTCGCCGCCCCATGATGTAACAGCGGTGAGTGCAATTCCTTGCGCTGCTTTTGGCGTGTAACTAACGATGTAGGCATCGACATGGAACGCTCCCATACGAGCGGCAAGATTCCAACGCACATTGCTTTGGTCAAGCAGTTTAATGATGTTACCTTTTTGCTCATCAAAAATTTGATAGGAGCGGCTAACACCAACCGTCGGACCAAAGGAGAAGTTGAGTCCTTGTCCTGTTGCCATTGCGTTCGATTGTGCAGTGGAGAGACCTTGTGCGTTGCTAAGAGCATTGCTCTTGCTTGCTGTCGTGCCTGTTCCGCGACTATCGGATGTGCTTGTTCCAGCACTGACACCTTGCCCATCAGAGAGCGAACGGGAGAGACCTTCATTGGTCGTTCTGCCTGTCCCTGCGCTGACACCCTGTGCGAGCGTCTCTGTTCTGCCGAGGGAGTTGCCGACACTTTGCGAACGAGTGAGTCCGTTAGAGAGACTGTGTGACGTTGAGTCGGAAACACCATGCGAAATGGATTGCGAAAGACCATCAGACACGCTTCTTCCAACACTATGCGACAAACTTTGCCCGCGAGAAACACCTTCGCTCCAGCCTTCTGTTTGCCCTCTTGCGACGCTAAATGCGTTCGAGAGAGAATGGCTGTTGGATAGGCTGTTCGATAAGCTCTGCGAATCAGAGAGACTATGTGTGAATCCACGAGACAGCGAGTCGCTGATAGATTGCGAGCGACTATTTGAGAGACTATTGGATAGACTGTTGGATAGACTGTTCGAATCAGACAGCGAATGACTGCTCGACATTGAATCTGACATAGAGTGCGAAAGCGAATCGCTCAGTGACTGCGATCTGCTCATGCTGTGACTGTTGGATAGACTGTCACTGATGCTTCTGCTGTCAGAGATTGAATTACTGTTGCTAAAGCTGTCAGAAATAGAACGACTTGTTGAGTTTCCAATCGAATGCGTGTTACTGTTGGAGAATCCATTCGACCATGAATTGCCATCAGAAATAGAGTGCGTTGTTCCGTCAGAAATGGAGCGTCCCATACTGTTGGAGAATCCACGCGTGAACGAGTTGGAATCTGTCATGCCACGAGCCATGCTGGAAGTCATGCCATGCCCGTGGGTTTCTCCATGTGCGTCTGATGCGGTGATGCCCTCAGAACGCGAAAGACTATTTGTAAGACCATGTGCGCTTGATTGAGTAAATCCTTGTCCTTCAGAAGTTGATGCATTCCCGCCGCCTGAAACAGGACCAAGACTCGCGTTGCCACTGTAACCTGTTGTTCCTGATAGATTATGAGATCTTCCATCCGTAGTTGTGTCTGAACTTCCTCTACTAATCGTTCCCGTCATAGAGTGTCCGTCTGTGTGTGTATCAGAAGTGCCCCAGTTTTCCGATGTTCCGTTTGTATTTGTTCCAGTCGTGCCAATCGTGTGACCGATGTTATTGCTGAATCCTGCTGTACGACTGTTTCCAGTGGTATGTGATGTGCCATCAGAAATCGTATGAGAGCCGCCATAGTTGCTTGACCAACCTTGTGATGTTCCATCCGTAATGGTTTGACCTGTCGTGTTCCCAATGGTGTGTCCCTGTGTGAATCCTTGGGTTACACCGTGGGTGTTGCCAATGGTATGCCCTTGTGTAACTCCATAGGTATCACCAAAGGTGTTTCCAACGGTATGCCCCATTGTTTCGCCGATGGTGCGCCCATGTGTGAGACCATATGTGTTGCCGACTGTATGCCCTTGTGTAACACCTTGGATAATGCCACTGGTGATGCCATGCGTGTTGCCAATGGTGTGCCCTTGTGTCAAAGATGTGCCATCAGTGACGCCGAGTGTGTGACCACGAGTGATGCCTTGGGTTTGACCAAGCGTTTCACCCATCGTGTGACCAACGGTTGTCGAAGTGCCAAGAGAGTGGCTTTGACTACGGCTAATGGATTGTGTTTCGCCATATGTATCACTTGCGCCAACAGTGTGAGAGCGGCCAAGAGATTCTGATTGGGAAACACCGTGAGTTTGTCCCATACTCTCTGTTTGAGACACGCCTTGGCTATCTGTAATGCTTTGCGATTGTGATAACCCATGAGACGCTGTATTGGTGTTTGCTTGACTAATAGAGTCCGCCGCGCCAATGCTTTGTCCTTGCGAATACCCAACGTTATGACTTGTTCCTTGGTTTGTTCCAACACCATGCGAGTAGCTGTCAGACTGCCCTTCGGTGAGTCCGAATGTTTCACCTGTGGTATCGGTAACACCGTGTGTATTGCCAAGTGTTGCTGAAAGGTTGCCAGCAAAAACCATTGGAATACTGATGCCCGCATTGTGCGAGATCATTCCAGAATACTGACTCTTATATTTTGATAGTTCTTTCGCTGTATTTTGTGACCACTGAAGAATCTCATCATGAGGAATTGGAACCGCCATAATTATGTTCGCATAGCGATCATGAAGCATACCGCGAATAAACTCTTCGTTCTGTTCCACGCCTTCTGGGGTTGTGGTAATACCGCCCATTGATGTGGTAACGCCAGATGCCGCACTGATGTGCGTCTTCGGAATTCCGCGAATAACTTGAAGTTGTGGTGCTTCTTCAATCGTGCGGCGAATCGCTTCTGCCTCTTTCATCGTCAGCGGCATAAACTGCGACTGGCGGAAATTACCGCGCAACAAATTAAGCAAGCCGCCATACTTTGCGTCTGCTTGTTTCTTTAACTCTTTGAGTGTTTGTGCAATCTTTTCAGCTTCCGATGTGTTTTCGTCGTAAAACACGTTGATACCGCCCGTGCCATAAAAACGGTTATAAACGCGCATGACGCACTGTACGCCATAGCAGTAGTAGAATCCATGCACATCGTTTTCTGTGCTGAATTCATCTTCAGGCATATTGCAGTATACACAAAGGAAGTTTGTATCGTTTTTCCAAATCGCAGAAAGAAGCTCATCCTGAGACACCATGAGAGCTTTCTTTTCGCGCATTTCTTTTGGTACATTATAGACTTTGCATAGTTTAACTACTTTGACATAACGCTCCCAAGCGCCGTCGTCTTCGCGTTTATCAATGATATAGGTAAGATAAGACACATTATTGTGGTTATCATCATCAAATTCTATAAAACGATCACGGATGCGAAGATCGTCATGATTGGCTTGTCTATCAAAGAGTTCTTCCATGCCGACGGTTGCATAAGAGCCGTCTTTATAACCATATGTATATGGCTGCGTTTGTTGTGGCATGTTTTATCCCTCCAAATTCTTGTTAATCTAGTTTTGATTCTACCAAAGACAAAAGTCTGTGAGTAGCAATAGAAAAGAGCACAAGGATTTTTCCAAGTGCTCCCTAAAATCAGTTGGTGCGCTTTAAAAACGCTTCCCACTCATCTTGCCCAACAAGCTCTTTCACTGTTGGTGCAGATTTATCCAAATAGGATTCTAACGCTTTGTTTGCTTCTGTTATTTGCGCTTCTTCTCTCTTTAACTGGTTTATCTTTTCCGCTGCCGCAAATTCATCCGTAACTTTTTGGTTCTGTCCCATAGCTGCGGATAATGGAGAATCCCCCAACCCTTTTGTCGCTTCCAATGGACTCATACTGCTGGTCATTGCATAATCGTTGTTTGTTCGGACCGTATATCCTTTTAGTTGGTTAATTTCTGCCGCAATATTGCCTAGTTTTTCCTGTTGTTCAGCATAAACTTTGCCCATTGCGCGAATTTTTGTAAGACGCGGATCTTCTCCTTGCGTCGCATTTGCATAAAAGTCTTCTTTTGCAAATTCTTTTGAATAGTGTTGTTGCTTAGTCTGTATCGTGTCAGCGAATTTAGGAACCTCTAATCCGAAAAAACCTGCGCCCATGCCAACGCGTGCGAGCCATTTTGAACCTGCCCCGCTCGCTTTTGCAATATTATATGTGCTTTCTAGAGCTGAATTTGTCATTGCAGCTTCTTTTGTTGCAAAAGTAGTCGCTTCTGATGCCCATGTCTGTGGCTTTAATGCTTTAAGTGCCTTGACTTTCGCTTCTTCACCATACCATTTGAAATATTGAATGTCATATTCGATTTTGCCACGCGTCAGAGCTTGAAGTTCCGCTTTGGAAGAAACAATTCCTTCTTTGATTAAAGCTTCTCCCTTTGCTGGAAATTCACGAGCATCTTTTACAAGTTCCAATGCTTTTTGGACTTTGGCAGGATCTTTCCAAGATCCATTTATAAGAAAATCTCTTGCCCGAGCAAGGCTTGTCATGCCCTTTGAACCTACTTCTTCTATTTGCTTCCATCGTGTAGCTAAGAAGCTTTCTGCTGCATCTAAATTTTTAATAGCAATAGGAGCCCTGCGTAATACGATTTCTCCTGCTTTTTCGCCAAGAATCCTTGTTGTCGCTCCAACAAGTGCTCTTGCTCCTGTGCGAGCCGCAATTCCCCCAAGGAAAGAGACTCCCCCAACGCCCCCTGTAGCCACTGTTAATGCTGTCATTCCAGCCAGAAGAGCAACGCCGCCAAGACTGTCGCATCCTAAAATTTTGCAAGCTGTTGTATTAGCGATCCAAGAATTTTCGTAAGCACTGTTTATAGATGTAAACGTATCTCCAAAAGTTTCTTGTAAAAGACCTACGAAACCCTTGTTTTCTTTTTTCTCTCCTGTGATGCCATCTCTTGATAAAGAAGCCTGAAGCACAAGAAGACAACGCTCTCCCTTTTCTGAAGCATTCGCATTTTTATCTGCCAATAAACCTTTGTCATCATTCTCCAACATGCAACCGATAACGTCACTAAGGACAAATTCATTACAAGCTACTTTTGGATCATATCCTAAATTTGGAGCTTCCTTCTGACAAAAATCTTTGGCTTCGTTTTCATAACTCTTCCATCTTTTTTCAAAATCTGCGGTTCCCATGTACTCAACCCTAGGCGTTGCTTTTTTGCCTTCTGGGGTAATCAATGTATGAGAGCCGTTAAGCTCTTCTTTTTTGTCAATGGTAGAACCTGCAATATGACGATCATCAGCACCTGTGCCGTTGGCAGAACCGTTTCCTAGGTTTGGACTATCGCCTACTCCAGCCCCTGTGTAACCGTCACTTCCACTAGAGCCGCCAGAATTTCCTCTTTCGCGCTCTGCTTGCGCTCTTGCTTCTGCTTGACGCTCTTCATATTGGCGTCTCGCTTGTTCTTTGCGTTCAGCGATTGAAGTGTAGTTCTCTCCTGGTCGCAAATTACGAGCATTTCGTCCATTACCATTTTCAGGCACGCTGTAATACTCGTTTGCGGCATATACAACAGTGGATGCTATTGGAAGAGCGGTTGTTCCGCTCAACATAAAGGTAAGAGCAAGCACTGTTCCTATCTTTTTAATATCCATAACTAATCATCCTCAATTTATTTAAGGCATTTCGCCTGTAATTTCTACTTTTTTTGGAAGAAAAAGATCTTCCGCTTTCAATTCTAACAAATGGAAAGTTCGGTCGTCATTTTTAGGGTAAAAAAAGAGTCTGCTGAAAACGCAGGCTCTTTTTGTAGGAGGTGGACGGGTTAGTAACGTCGACGAGGGCGTCCGCGTCCTTGCCGACGAGGGCGTCCGCGTCCTTGCAGATCTCCCTCTTCGTCCTCCTCTGACTCTGGGTTTTTCAGAGCGACGAGGGCGTCTGCATCCTTGCAAACGTCTCGTGCCCAGTCCTTTACCTCATCGAGATGGCGCATTTCTGCGCCCTCATCGACGAGGATCTGGACTTCCTCAGTCGTGAGCTTACCCGTAAGTACATACCTACGAATCAGCTTTGTGCGCACACGCGACACAATGGCGGTGCGCGACTCCTTCTGACTCTGGGTGCGCCAAATAATGACGCCTAGGGCCAGAATCATCGCGAACGCGGCGGCGGCCATGCACCAGTAAATCAGTACATGCCCGTTGGCCATGAAGGAGGCCGCCTTCGTGGCGGTCTCAAGAGGACCGCCAGGAACTGAAGCCATTACATCAACAGAGTTATTCATAATAACTCCTCCTTTCTTAGCGCCCTACGGAATCATCTGATCAATCGCGTGATCCCGTAGAGCAACAATAGATTAACAACTAATCCTATTTTAGTACCACTTCTTTATATCCCCAAGTAAAAACAAAAAGCCGCACATTTCTGCGCGACTTCCTGTATATATATTGCTATGCTAAGTTCTTTATATCAAGCATTCATCTTTTCCGACGAATAGTAAGCATCTACTGTGCCAATGTAGTCGGAAATCTTATTGACGTAATCAACCGTTTCTCGATAGGGAGGAATCCCGCCATAGTCTTTGACTGCTCCTGCGCCCGCGTTGTAACCCGCAAGAGCAAGACTGTAATCTCCGAAGTTCTTTTTAAGCTCAGCCATATACATGCACTGACCTTCGATTGCCTGTGAGACATCAAGTGGATCAATACCGAACCCTTTGGCGGTTTCAGGCATAAATTGTGCAATTCCTTGTGCACCTGCGGATGAACCTGCGATTGGCGAGAAGTTCGATTCAGCTTTTAATTGTGCCGCGATGACAGCAGGATCAAGATTGTACTTGTTTGCCGTATACACGATATGGCTTGCTAAGCATTTGAGTGATTCGCCCTGCCACATTCCGTTGTTTGATGTGATGTATTTTTCAATCGCGCTGCACATTTGCTTATCACAGACACCCGTGTAGTCTTTTAACCCACGAATGGATGACATCGCTCTTGATGTGTCTTGCGGCGTTATCGGTCTGCGGTAATCACTTGCATTCGCAAACGCATCACCTTTACCATTTCGCGCACGCTGTTCTGTCTTTTCTCGTTTCGCTTTGGTTGCACCAAGTCCTGCTAGGAATAACCCGCCCATTGTCGCCGCGCCTGCCGCTGTTGCCGCAAGTGCGTGGGATGATACGCCATACATCTCTTGGACTTTTTGCGTTAATGCTGCCGCATTGTGCATGATTCCGTCTGCTTCCTTGGCTTCTTTCGGAGTCAGCTCATTTGACTGCATAATTGCGTCATATTCTTTTCTGAGTTCTTTGGCATCGTTGCTACCGCTGATATTGATGGTTGAGAAATTACCAGAACTATCCATCGCGATAACAGCAAGTTTTGGCTCGCCATTCTTTCCTTCATAGGAGATAGCGACGCTATATTTGCCGTCAGGTTGCTGTTTCTTGCCTTTAATGTGCGCACCTTCTGGTAGAACGCCATTGTTATCGCGGATTTGGTTGACTAGTTGCTGTTGTTCCGATTCGTTTGCCATTGTGGCGTTACTTGTGTCAACTTCGCCTGAACTGCCGCCCGCTGATGCAACTTCTGCTTCGCCTGATGCGCTAGAAGATCCACCGCTTGACCAAAGTCCTGACCACCAGTTTGAAACGGAATCCACAATGGATGATACGCCAGATGATATGTCGTCAACAAAGCCGCTCGCATGAGCAGGCTGTGAGAACACGAGGTTGGTTGATATAAAGAAAGCAAATAGCATAGAACTAAGCCGAATGACTTTTTTGTTCTTATTCATGGCTGTTTCTCTGCTTTCTGTTTAGTTTTCAGTTTTTAATTTGGCGAGGTTATCGCCACTTCATTCATTATACCATATGATTTTTTAAGAGAGGAAGGAATTTGTTTTTTAATGGTTTTGTTTTATTTTTTAATTCATGCAAATTAGTATATGTTTTATCTAGTTGTTTTGTTGTTGTTCCGAAAGGGGGTGAAACAATGAAAGAAATCTCCGTTGAGTGGACGGGATCGTGGCCATGCCTCTGTCATGGTGAGTGGAAGCTCATCATTGACGGTAAGGACATGTCATCAATCCTTCCGTTCCAAGGAGAAGATGCCAACACGCACGGCACCTATTCTTCGTGGAAGTTCGATGAGAACTGGAGCGAAGAGTGGGATAGCTACAAAGACGGACTTAAGTGTTCTGAGTGGCTGTCCGCCAATGCTGACTGGATCGCAAAATTGGATTTGAACAAAGACGAAGCGAGGCTTCTCTTCGAAAAATTCCAAGAGAGCGACTGGCGGCATGGCTCGTGCGGTGGCTGTATCTGAATAAAATAGAGGAGAGATTTCTCTATTTTAGGAATCAGACAAAAAAGGCTCGTTACGAGCTTTTTTTGTGCTTAAATTTTACCTTCCATGGCTAATTTCGGCATTGTTTTGTATAAGAACTCATAGCGCAAATCAACGAAGGTGTAATCTTCTTCAAAATCAATATTTGCGCCACAGTTGTCACAATGAAGCGTTTTTGGGACATATTCAAGCGAAGCAACCGCGCCAAATACTTTATGTTTGCACGATAAGCACTGTATTGTGTACCTTGGGCTGATTTCACCTTCTGCGATGCGCTCTTTAATGAAACTATCAAGCGCCGCTTTGACAGTTTCACTTGGGATGTTGATACCCATTGCGCTCAGGAACGACTTGGTGCGCTTGGACAGCATCATGGGATAAAATGTAAATAATTCCTCGTCCTGCTTCACCTTATCGTAAGCCGTTTGGATGGCTTGCATGAGCGCTTTGGGAAAATGATTGTAGTTCATTGTGTTTGCAAAACCATCCTTTCGATGTATAATTCCGAGCAAGTATGCGCCGTTTGACATTCTCCTAGGCGATTCACGATTCTGCGACTAATGCGATGCGGGGCAACCACCCCAAGACCACCGCCTTACATAATCTCCACGTGCGTTAATTCCCGTGTGCCCCACGGTACTAAATTCTATTCAAAAAGAAATTTTAACATTTCTTCGTCACTTTGTTTATCTAAAATTCGCGAAAATACCCACCACGCCTCTAAGCGAAGTGTAGGCAGTGGGATGAATCGAAATCTCCTTTTAGAGATAAGTCTTAATGACGTAAAGTCATCAAGTTGTGTTGCCATAGACTCGGCACGACTACGCCCAGAGCAAGAGGCTTGGCATCACCCAAGGTGGTTCGGAACTGAATCCTGTCGTGTCATTATTTGTCTCTGCTCAATAACGCTCGGCTTTTGCAAGCCCCCGCCTCAATCACCATTCGGTGATGGGCGGTGGGTTATTGACCAAGTATTTCTTTTGCTTTATTTAAGATGTTGATTGCAGCATTGTGGTCTCTATCGTGATGTGTTCCGCACTTGGGGCAATCCCATTCGCGTATATCTAGGTTTTTAACCTCTTTATTTCGATACCCACAAACAGAACAAAGTTGCGAGCTTGGGAATTTTCGTGGAACTTTAACTAAATTTGTCCCAATCCGTTCTGCCTTATAACCCAACAACATGAAAAACATTGACCACTTGGCGCGAATAATATTGCGACGAAGGCGTTTGTTTTTAATCATGTCTTGAATGTCTAGATCTTCAACTGCAATTAGTTTGTTTTCTTCCACAAGTCGCTTTGTTTCTTTGTGGACAAAATCAGCTTGCGTTTCGGATTCGCGCTCATATAGTTTTGCTATGCGCAATCGTGCCTTTTTCGACCTGTTTGATCCTTCTTTGGTTTTATAATACTTCTTCCATGCTTTATCAATTTTCTTTTTTAGTTTCTCGTCTTTAATTGGGCTTTCGCTTTTATTGCCTCTATCGTCTGTGTAGAATGATTTTAAACCAACATCAATCCCAACTTCGCCGCCCGTTGATTTCTTGTTTGGAAGTTTGACATCTTCTTCAACGCAAAATGATGCGAAATACTTTCCGTCAGGCTTCCTTATGATTGCAACGGTTAGAATCGTTCCTTCAAACGTTCTTGATTGTTTGATTTTAATCGCACTTTTGAGTTTAGGAATGATTAAAGATTTCCCGTTATTTACAATACGAATCCCTTTACCCTTACAACGAATCCGATATGACTGAAACATGTCGTTCTTAGAGCGAAGTCTTTTTCTTCTATAAGGATTTTTTCGATACTTTCTAAGGTTTTGAAAGAGGTCGAATATTGTCTCATAAAAAACGGAAGAATCTACGGTTTGCAACCATGTGTAGCCTTCTCTGTGCTTAAAATCAGCGATATTATAAATTGCATTCCAAAAGCTATTGTTATCTAAAATATCGTATTCTAATTGCTTAAAAAGTCTATTATAGACAACCCTCGTCGCAGCAAAATGTTGCTTAATGAACTTTTCTTGTTCTTCTGTTGGATAAATCCTGTATTTGAAGCGCCGTATATGTCGTCTCATATTAGCACCTCAGTGCATAAAGAACATCGAATACACAAAAACGGTCAATAAAAACCCTGAAATAGCGCTGCGAATCCACTGTTCATTGTAGAGCGATTGAAAGAACCCCCAACCACTTGCAATGAGCATTATCCAATTAAGTGCTGTAAGAAAGCTTTCCAAGACCTGAACCCCCAAACTACGATGATTTTGTTTTTATTCTAGCAAATTTAATAAAATTCCCATCCGCGCCATATAGACATAAGGTAATTATACCAAATAAAAGAGTCATGACTAAGTAAGATCCATATATGGTATACTGAACTAAATCAGAAGCCAAACAAGTGGCACTGTTTTGATTCTTAATTAAGCACAAAGATAAGGTAAAATAGATGTAGTGTTGATCGGTAGTTGGCGATTGTCGGCTACCATGTTGCGCTATGAAGCGCGTTTGAAAGGATGGTAAAAATGGAAAACAAGTTGTTGAAAGCAGTGAAGTATGTCGAAAAAACGGAAGATCAGCGTCACCTGTTCGAAACTCGAACTGGTAAACCCATTGAAGTCACTGACTATGAACTCAATGAGTTTCTTGAGTCAAGGGCTGGGCAAGGTGCGCGCGGTAAGTACGCCTTCCGCAAACTTTCGGAGATGGAAAATTCGTTCTCCAAAGCCTTGGATGAAAAGGCTTGGATGGACGAGTTCACCAAAGAACACTCCACACTTCAGCAAAACGAGGTGAGATTGTTCGTCAAGATGCTCGAACATCTGAGCGAACTCAACGAGTTCGATGACAGGCGCAAAGCCTCGATTCGGCTCGCTAAGCGCGTCATTCAGATTATGAAGGATGAGGATATCGCCCTTCCTTACATCTGATAGGCGTGAAAGCTGAACAAAACAAAAAAGATCTTCTCGCGGCTGAGAGGATCTTTTTTGCTACTCCACTTTCTGCAAAACAAAATAACGCACATTCCAAGATTTCTCTCGGTTTGTGCGCCATTCTCCTGCGGCTTTATCCGATAACCGCAAACGTTGATGTTAGAGCCGAAGCGACCCCTCTTGTTGGTGACCCACTAGAGGACAGCTTGCGCTTGGAAAGTGGGAATACGCTCGTGGCGCATCAGCCTAGCTTGGCGGTGCTAGTTACCTTCGATTTTTGGTTTCTGGTATCTCGCTCTGGAGGACAGCCAGAAGCAGACCATATATTTGCAACCACTAAGAAAACTTAGCGGGACAAATCTTTGTTCGGCAGGAAGAACCCCATTCGATATGTATTATAAGACCTGCCGCGCCGTTTTAAGGCTTATCACGCAACGTCACGGTGTCTCGTGCTCTGAGTAGGAGCACTCCCCATTGGTCTGGATATGGGATTCGCCCATATTGTGCCAACAGGATTCGCCGACAATACGTGAGTGCATTTCGGCTGGGATTAACAACGTGCGTAATATTTCGCCGCAAGCGCTCCAGACTCTCACCTACGCGCTCGCATGATATATGGCACGAACGAACCGCAAAAAGTTCGTGCCTGACATGTGCTGTCCTTGGCGATTTTGCCTTCGCCTGCCTGTCTAAGTGTCCGAATGGAGCAACCATCCTTCGTTATCCATAGTGGCATTTTCAGCGGCCTCTTATGCCGCCCAGCGGTTACTAGTTTTTGTTCGCGCAATCACACAGATTGGCCTTAGGACGCGGTACTAGAGCAAATAAACCGCGACTGGTGTGGGAGCATCCAGTTCTCGCCTGCGCAGTATCTCGCGCTAGGACTTTCGCCAAACACTCGTCCCCTACGTGCGTGGTTGGGTTACGCCTCACGCGATCCGCAAATCGCGCAATGTTGACACTCCAAGACTTTCGCCTTGTTGCGCCCATGATAATGTAGGGCAGCACGACTATTTACTAGACGCAAATTTTTCTTTAAAAATAGTTATAGAAAGTAAAAGGTTGCTGTAAGCGCCTAAATCGTGTCTCATTTTGTTTGCCATCAGCTCACTCGTCTGATGTGCTTTTATTGTAGCACATCACAACTAGGTTTGTCAAAAAATCTTTTACCTTTTAACGCAAAATGGGTGCAGGAGCGGGAGTCGAACCCGCCTCACTGGCGTATGAGACCAGTCATCAACCGCTGATTTATCCTGCATATTTGGTGCGAATGGAGGGACTCGAACCCTCACGGCTGTTAACCGACGAATTTTAAGTTCGTTGTGTCTGCCCGTTCCACCACACTCGCATATTGGTGCTCTAAGCAGGACTCGAACCTGCACGCCATTTCAGACAGCAACTTTTGAGGTTGCCGCGTATGCCAATTTCGCCATTAGAGCATGTTGGTACCCTCGGAGAGGCTCGAACTCTCACGACTTGCGTCACATGATCCTAAGTCATGCGTGTCTGCCAATTTCACCACGAGGGCATGGAGGAAGCGGTGGGATTCGAACCCACGCAGGACATCACTGCCCCCTCTCAGTTTTCAAGACTGATCTCTTAAGCCGCTTGAGTACGCTTCCATTTTGCCGAATTAGTTTCGCTCCAAGGAACATAAAGGAGCTACTTATAGCAATCGCCACGTAAAGGCTTCGACAATGATTGCCGTCCGCGTAACAGGATTCGAACCTGTGACCCCCTGTACCCAAAACAGGTGCGCTACCAAACTGCGCCACACGCGGATATTGGCTCGCGCGGCAGGGCTCGAACCTGCGACATTCTGATTAACAGTCAGATGTTCTACCTACTGAACTACGCGCGAATGATATGGTACGCCCAGCGCGACTTGAACGCGCAACCTACGGCTTAGAGGGCCGCTGCTCTATCCGATTGAGCTACGGGCGTGTTATGGAGGAGTTGACAGGATTCGAACCTGCGCACGTATTTCTACGCCTAGTGCTTTAGCAGTGCACCCTCTTAAGCCAGACTTGAGTACAACTCCATGTTGGCACGCACAGAACGATTCGAACATTCATCCGACGGTTTTGGAGACCGCTACTCTGCCAATTGAGCTATGTGCGTGTGTAAAAGAGAAACAAAAAGGACTTTTTAGTCCTCGCTATTTTTAATTGTAGCCGCCACGGGAGTAGAGGCGTGGCGGCAATTTTGCGACGGGAAAGAACCCAAGAAGAACCGTCGCGCAGATTTCTCCGCTTCTTCCGACCAATAATCGGCTGTTTCGCGCCACAGATGGCCAGTGCAGCGCAAGGATTTACCAACTTAGTTTCGCCAAATTTTTGGTTACCCACATTTCAATCCGCGCGCTCCTTACGGAGGCGATAAACGAGGGTTGAACCTGCGCACGTATTTCTACGCCTAGCGCTTTAGCATTTCAATCCGCGCACTCACATGGAGTGCGATCATCTTGGTTTCACTATATTACATAGCTACTCACGGCGGTCACCGCGTGAAGGTGTGACTTTTCGACCGCCCACCGCACAAAGACTTTCAGCGGAAAGAGTAGACCTTCTCGTGGAAGTCACGAGATAGGTGCTTCGTGCGGCGCTATAACAGGAGGTACCGTTCGTGGACTCGAACGATATTAATCAACTTAGTTTCGCCATCTGGCTACCGCCAATCAGCTACTTACGGCGATTCCCACGAGAAGGGGTTGATCGTAACCGCCATTGCCATCTACAAAACACGTTAAAAAAGATGGCGAGCGTGCGCACGCTTTTTCCCATGGACGTGCGGCGTTCTGCCACAACGCTACCCACAGGCTTTCTCACTCAGGCACCTAGGTTGCCCGCGTGAACGAATTAACTCATGGTTTTATATTACCACATTTTTGTTTTTCTGTCCAAGATTTGTTCCTCTCAGCTCCACGCAACCGCTAATTTTTTATTAGTAGCTCCGTGGAGATGAGGAGAATCGAACTCCTGTCCGAAGAACCGTCCCCTGAATTTTCTACGAGCGTATCTGCTTCACGAATCTTGGCACACGGCATCGAAACAGCAAGAACCAATGCACCATACCCTTGTATAAGTTATCGCCTACTAGGATTCCTTAGCGAAACTTTGTGCTCTTGTAGATGCTCCCGTCCGAACACTAAGACATTGGGAGCCTTTTGCGGCTTCTCAGGCCACGAGTGCGTAATCGTTGTCAGTTCGATTTTGCGTGGTGTGATTTTTCGTCAACAACACCATTGACGGCTCGCTTACTCAGCTTCCTTTCCCCCGTCGAAACCTTTACATCCCCATTGATTGTAGATTACATCATCCTGTTTTCCATGGACGTGTAGCGTTTTGCAACAACGCTACACACGGGCTTTTTCGCTCAAGCACCCATGTTGTTTTCAAGCGAACGAGTTAACTCATGGTTTTATATTACCACATTTTTTATTTACCGTCAAAGATTTATTCCTCTCATCTCCACAAAGTTTCCAATTCGCTCAAATTGGAAACTTAAAATGAAGAGAAATCGAACTCCCGTCTTGCAACCGTTTCCCAAAACCATCTACGAGCGTAGCTGTTTCTTAGCATCTCGGATATTCAGTATTGAAACAGCAAGATCTGAATATCCATACCGTTTCCCAAAACATACCAAAATGTATTAGGCACGTTTTACACTTAAACGGCTAAGGTTTGAAACAATCGTACTGAAATCATCGTTTCTCTTCTAAGAAGGGATTGTAACAACTATTCAGTACAACTAAAAATTGAGTTAATTCTGCAAAGTAGAATAACGGTGTTTCTGTTAGTCTTAAAGACTTGGTTCAGTGACCGTATTCGTTTGCAGAATTTTTTTTAGACTACATCCCTCAATCCCATTCCTCTCCTCGCAATGACGAACGCCGCTCCTGCGTGTCCGTTCAACTTTCGACTCTCACAATATTTCACTTTGGCAATCCTGCTGGTATAAGCAGGATTTACCTTGATTAACTCTACATTGTTACGATAACAACAATTCTCTAACGTCTTTTTATATCGGCTGTAATCGAACTTGTGTAACATCTGATTGTACTGTTTTCCTCGTTCCGTTTTACCCGTTTGTGTCTTATTCTTCGTTTTCCGAAAATCCAAATCTTCTATCACAACAGTTTTGCCAATACGAATCGCCTGTTTTACAACTTTTGCGATTTTCTCTTCTATCTCGGACTTCGCCCTGTTTCCTGTACCGTGATATTCCAAAGGAATACGTTCCAGTCTGACAAGATTGCCCGTCTCATTCGTCTCGGCAACTTGCATGAATCCGTCGTTGTAGTCTATACCAATCGTTCCAAATGTCTTGGTTGTGTACGAAAAATCTTCTTGTTTATACTCAAACATGACTTGAAGATAGATTCGTTTGCCACGGAAGACGATTCTATACGTTAGTGGCACGCACTCCTCCTTATTTTTGCGGTTCTCAAGGTTTGCAGACAGATACGATTCAAAATTTTTTCTTCTGAATTTACACATTCCATAGGCATATTTCTCGCCACTTGGGTTGATACGACGATTTTCCACTTTCCGCACCTTGATTTGATACACACCGTTCATTTCCTCAAGTTGGAACATCAGATTGCACGCTGTCTCGTCTTTTGCACCCAGAAACAGAATGTTCTTGTCACGATTCTGACGAAACGTTTTTAACCATTCTTCATGCGAGGCGAATCCGTTTTCCTCCAAAAACCATTGCGCCTTGAACAACTTCTTTGTCCCAAAACAGACGGAGACTTTTCCGTTTTGGATATTTCTCTCTAAAACATCTCGTTTCTGCTTGAGTCGGTTAATGCGTCGAAGTCTTTTCCACACGGCAAAACGTAACCGTTTGTATGTGCGACGATCTTGTTTAGACAACCTATTGATGTCAACGTTTTTAAATCGTTCCAGTCTAAGATTGTATTTCTCCAACTTCTTATGTGAACCATCAATTTTCCCGTCTAACTGTGACAACTCGTACTTCTTCAATTCCAACATCGCATTGTATGTTCCTACAACATCTGCAATTACAGAATTTGCCATGCGTTTCGAGATGCAAAATTTACGTTGAAGATGCGTATTGTATGAAGATTTGTTTTTGCCAGAGATGAGATGGATTTTTTCGTCTGCATGCATGACTTCTTGCCACACAGAGCGATAAATTTCTGTATAGAAAGGGACGAGAGCAGAGAAGTATTCCATCAACTCGTTTGAGGAATACCTATCCAGTCTCGTCTCTAATGTAAATGTTTTATTTGCCTTTGGCATCTTCCAACACCTTTTTTACGTTCTCAATGGAGACATTTTCCTCTTTGAGCAATGTCTCAATCTCCTAACCTAACTTTGAGACTCTCGCCAATTTAGAACTTAAATTTGGTGGGCGGGGATGGATTCGAACCATCGGTGTATCTTACGTCACGGATTTACAGTCCGCTACCTTCGCCAACTCGGTACACCCGCCCATTATATCGGGAAAGCCGCATCAGCTCTCTCCCATCTTATCGTAGCACTTTAAGTCTGCCAGACTATGCCTGATGCGCGGCACTTTGCGTTTTCTTCGTCGCTTTCACATGTATCTTTTCAGCTAATCGCGATATAGCGAGCAGGCTTTAACGCACAACCTTATCTCTCGCTGAGTGCCAACGATGGCGTCGCCGTCATCGGCATTTATGTCAACACCCCACAGCTAAAACTGGGAGCTTGTAAGTCATCCATCTAGTCCTAACGTCGCAATGCTCCTAGATGGTTCCCAACGATTGATTGGAAATACTATCGGTACAGATAGCTTATGCCTACATCGCCGGACGGTTGACTGTCGCCCGCTTTTTTTCTTCCCCAGACATGTCCAAGGAAATATGTGTTAGCCAATCCTCTCCATACATCTGAACGAGTGTCTTAGAAATCCGATAGGTCACATCGAACATCCAACGGTTCTCTCGTTCAGAAATGGCTTTGCGTCTGCACTGACAAAATTATATCATAATCGTTGTCGAAAATACAGGAAGGAGACGAGCGCTCCTCCCCATACCTAAAGGTAGGGGCTTCCGCGCTCAATTGCTTCGGCGAGGCTAACTTGCACATTACTGCGCAACTCCGCAGGATAGTCAGCAATTTGGTGCGCGTGAGAGGGTTCGAACCTCCGACAAACGGATTAAAAGTCCGCTGCTCTACCAACTGAGCTACACGCGCATTATGGCTAGGGCGAAAGGAATCGAACCTTTGTATCTCGGGTCAAAGCCGAGCGCACTGACCGTTGTGCTACGCCCCAATCATTTGATGGTCTTATCTTACCACATCGATAAAATGTTGTCAGGAAAACTGTTTCCTAAAAAAGAAAAGTGGAGCTGGCGACAGGATTTGAACCTGCAACCGCCTGATTACAAATCAGATGCGCTACCGATTGCGCCACGCCAGCATATTATGGTGCGCCCGATTGGACTTGAACCAATGACTATCCGCTTATGAGGCGGGTGTTCTCACCAACTGAACTACGGGCACGTTGTTGCTCTCTTGACGATTTTTATTGTAGCATATTGGTTCTTCCTTGTCAGTAAAAATTTTTTAGATTTTGGTTTTTAGTGGCAAAACAAAAGCCGTCCGAACTCCCGAAGGAATCCGAACGACCTTGCGAACATCAGAGACTAACCTGATGCCTACATCTGTGCCGCCAGATGCTACACGTCTAATTCTACTCTCGGTCAAGAGAGCGTTGCCTTGGAAGAAGCCGATCTGTCGCGGGACGTGCGCCAAGGTATCTCGAAGGTGCCTATCACGGCAAAGGGAGCGCTTCGAGCCGCTAATCCCTCCTTCACTGCCGGTTCGCCGTTTATTTTTGCTTGGAGTTTGCGAATCTCCAATAGACCCTTACCCATCGAAGGTCGTGGAAAATTTTCTATCACCGTTCAGCCTCCCGAAGGAGGCAAAACAAGAAAAAATCCATGATTGAATACTAACAGATTCGCTCAATTTTGTCAACCATCTTTTTCTAAAAAATTTATATTCCCAAAAGTTTTTGTGTGCTTTGTTTTCGCCTTCAAAAATGCTAAAACAGAAATATCTGAATTAGGTTAAACTAATCTCAATAATTGACTAAATTCTTGACCAGAAATCTACATATCTAAAGGAAGGAAACAATCAATGGCACAAGCAGATACAATATTCAAGAAGAACGTTCGTGAAATCCTCTTTAACGGATATTCCGACAAAGACGAACAAGTGCGCCCGAAGTGGACTGATGGAAAGCCTGCTCATACGAAGAAGGCTTTCTGCCTCGTGAACCGCTATAACCTTTCGCGCGAATTCCCGATCCTCACTGTGCGCCCAATCAATTTCAAAGCGGCTGTGAATGAGATGTTTTGGATTTGGCAGAAGAAGTCGAACAACATCCATGATCTTAATTCGTACATATGGGACGCATGGGCAGACAAGGATGGTTCAATCGGCAAAGCATATGGCTACCAACTCGCCAAGAAGGCGCAATATCCAGAGGGAGAATTTGATCAGGTTGATAGAGTTCTCTGGCAGCTCAAAAACGAGCCGTCATCGCGCCGCATTATGACCAATATTTACAACTTTGAAGATCTTCACGAAATGGGGCTGTACCCGTGCGCTTATTCCATGACCTTTGATGTCACGGATGGAAAATTGAATGGGATTTTAAATCAACGAAGCTGCGACTTCATCGTGGCCAATAATTGGAACATCATTCAATATGCAGTTCTGTTGCACATGTTCGCGCAGGTGAGCAATCTCAAAGTTGGCACATTGGTGCACGTTATTGCCAATGCGCACATCTATGACAGGCACTTTGATATTGCTAAACAGTTGTTGGATAGACCTGACTATCATCCTCCACAATTCGTTATGGACAAGAGTATTAAGAACTTCTATGACTTTACCGAAGACAGCTTTAAGTTGCTGAATTATCAACATGGGACAGTTATTAAAAACATTCCAGTTGCTGTCTAATGCGCAAAAGTGCGGAATTCTGCATTTTTGTGCAATGACACTCCCTTAGCAAAAGCAGGTGGTTGGCGACGTTCTATAAAAAACATAAAAGGAGCAAAAAATTCTGCTCCTTTTATTTTACCGCGCCACAAAGGTTGCTAAGATTAAGGCAGTCAATGTTTTCTCAGACTGAATGGGAGGTTTTCATCATGATGATCGAGTTCCTTGGCAAGGTGTATCTTAGCGGTGCGATTGGAATGTTTCAAGAGGCAACTGTTCTCGCCGTCGGCAACGATGTAGTTGTTGCCGACGTATTGCGAAACGGGAAGCTCAGGCACCGTCAGGTGCTTAAGGACGTTCGCCCTGCAGATGTCGACTTCGATCCCAAGATCGTCTTCGTCTCAAAAGAGGTGCGGCGCGAGCTGCATCGGCTTTTCGATGACGAGGAAGTGGAGCGCGGCAATGCGCCGCACTTCACGGAGTGGTCCGAGCATCGCATCTCGGCACCTGGGGATTTCAAGCCCCTGGTGAAGAAAGGAGAAGTGCTCGTTGCCGACTACTCAATGAGCGGCACACACTACTTCCGGCTGACGCCGGAAGATCGTGCGTGGCTGCTCCATCGTGACGGAATCGCAATTTAACCGTCACGTCCCATCGCCCCAGATTTTCTGGGGCTTTTTTTTGTCAAATCATATCGCTTTTTCTATCTCACTCCACATGATTTGTTTTACGACTCTATTATTTTGGCAGGGTTTTAATAAAAAATTTCCTCGTACTACAGGAAAAGAGCACGAAGAATTCCTGTAGTCCTCCAATGGAGTACTTACCCAAACTTCGCATATCTACGAAGCCAATAAAATAAGGTCGTGAATAGGGATAAAACAGGTCTACACAAAACTTTTTATTTATCGTATTTCAATCTCTCTTTCAACAAACAGCAAAAAAGACCGCTTTTCAGCAGCCTTTTTGCAGTACTTCACCCAGTGATTCGATTCGCGTACGCCGCTGGAAGAAACGAAAGCATATCAACCATTGAGTCGGACACAAACGCGTCAGATTCCAATATCGTCTTAATGCGCATCGTTCTGCACGGGATGTTCTCCTCTGGGAAGTAGACATCGCATCCGAGTGCCCAGTTGATGATTTCGCGCGCCTTGGCGAGCTTGTCATCGTCCAGCGCCCATCCGTCTTCGTATAGCATATTGTATACTGCGATAGAAGTCGGACTCTTGCGCCAATCTGGCTCGTTCCATTCAGCGCCTTCTAAGAGCCACTGGTTCCACCCGTAATCCATCGGGATGTACTTTCCAACAGATTCAATCACCATCAAGCAACCTGCCAACCAGTGCTCAATATTGCTCTGATTGTCAACGCGCCAACAGTTCGGGTTGGATAAGATGCGCTCCTTGATGAGTTCTTCATCGTGGCGGCACTCTGCAAGAATCATCTTGAAGCACTTCTCATGGTGCGCAGTGAACTCAGGCGTTCCAGCGTGAATATCGACACAAGCGTGCACAAACGACGCCCAATATTCGCGGTCGTTTTGCTCACCACTGCGAAATAACACTCCATCTCGCACAACAGGCGCTCCTGATGCTCCATTGGGTCCGAGGATGCGCACAATCTCGCGCTTCCGCTTTCTGTTCGTGTAGTCGGCAAACACCTTGACCTTCTCAAAAGCGCTTTCTACAACGGCAATTTTCTCCATTTTTATTCCTCCTTGTTCAAGTTGAGAGAAAAAACATCTACTATTATTATACTAGTGAGATAATCCGAGAAGCACAAAAAAGACCGCCGAAGCAGTCTCTTTTGTTTCATCTCAACCCTTGGTCAGTTTTGCGCGAGTTATCATGGTTTGTTTTAGACCTTTGTACTCATTATGCGCTTTAATCGTCGCGCTGAGAACAAATTTGTCACCAACTTCAAACTCAGTGACATTGCCTTTATTTGTTTTCCAAATCAACAAATGTCTTGCTTCGTCCACAAACTCCACAAAATGCGTAGTGCCATAATAGCCCTCAAATTTGCGGCATTTTGTAAACGTCACAGGGACGTTTTTGAGCTTGTCACCAACTTCGCCCAAATATTCGTCGGCGTACCCATTGAGCACTTTTTGCCACTCTTCGCGCTTTTTCGCGATTTCTTTCGATTTCTCGAAGGATGCTGGCAAAAATGCGAGGCAGCTCAATTTCGGCTCAGGGACGTGCTGAAACGTCGCCAATTCGCGAATTTTCGCTTGAAAATCGCGATTAAATTCGCCTTTGATTTCAATCGTTTTGGCGTACTCAATCACTTCACGCGCATATTCGCGCTCTTCGGCGCTTGGCGTCCAATTCCGCGAAAGCCTGATTTTCGCCGCGTTGAACGTCGAAATTTCGTCCTCTTGGCACTCCTTAAGATCGTACCAACGACCTTCGAACTCCGCATCATGGGTTCTAATGTAGCTTCCAACCGACTTGATGACTGCCGCACATGTGGCAATCCAAAGCTCCAATTCGGTCGATTCATACATTTTGAGACCACTGCCAGAATTGTACTCATCGTGCCAATTGGATTGCTCTTCTTGAAGCATTTTGTACTCTTCCGCTATGCGAGCTGAGAGCTTGCAAAAATCGACAATCCCGTTGATGCCTGTCTGGGAGAATCCATACTCCTTCAGACAATTGCGTCCAACCTGCGCAAGTTCGCCCGTTTTTGCGTTGTGGACAATGAACAGGTTGTTCCGCGTAACATTGGCATGACAATGAGCGCAATCACAACCAGCGCTACGAAACCGCCCAGGCACGCGAAAATCGAAAAACGACTCGATTTCCACATAGGGATCTTTGCCCTTCATTCGGTAGATTCGCTTTTTCCCCACAACGCGCCAATCCGAAAGCGCATATGGGGACTCGACGATGACCGAAAAGTCAACGACCTCGCCATATACAGGATTGCCGCTTGGATCGTTGAAGAGCGCTATGGTGCGACGAGTCGGCTCTTCCGCACCATCAATGCCGCTGATTGTCGCTTTGAGCGTCTTGTGGCGATTTGCTCGGCGCAGAAAATCTTCGAACTTCTTGAACGCAAGATCTTCTAAGGTGTACGTTTTTACTTCTTTCATGGTAATACCTCCTTCAAAAATAAATCAAAATTAAGGCACTTGCCTCTTAATCTCAGTTTAGCATATCGGAGAGTATGAAGAAACAAAAGAGACGCTCGAAAGCGTCTAATTCGTTTCTTTCAATCCGCGCACCTATGTGAGGTGCGATCACTTTTTAAAATATGGTGACAGGGAATTTTTTCTGTTTCAATCCGCGCATCCACACGGGATGCGATAACAATCTGTTTCAACTGCTAACCTAACTTTTGGAATTACGCGCCAAATACAAATGGTTCGCACTATGCGACAGCCACGCGAATATAGTTGCCCTTCCCAACTGGATTCAGGAAAAACTCACGCCCCCCATATTTCAGAAAGTGCTTGATTGCAGCCAGTGAGCATTTAGTACGAGGTGCGTTCATGAGACCATTATCTGCTTCATAGCCGCTTTGAATATAGTCATCAAGGACGCTTTTTAGTTCGTTAGCGTCAAACTCTTGGATTCGAACTACTTTATCGCCTTCTTGAAACAAGAACTTCTTTTTCATTTCAATTTCCCCTCCTTTCGTTAGATGTAACTTTTCTTACATCTGCATTATAGATCAAAGTTTTTTATCTTTCAGGGAAATGTATCAGTTTTTGTTTCTTTTTAGTTTTATCTGTTAGTCTTCGCCCTTATGCGATTCACGAAAGATCTTTCCTAAAGTTCCATCCATATCCTCATCAGTTTTATCAATCACAAGTTCTTTTCCCTTAACGCGCACCAATCCTGACACCAGCTTGCCCGCTAAATCCGAGAATTCACTCGCCTTGTCAGCATCAACGCAGACTGGGAAAATGCAACCAACATTATTAGACAGCATCTTGATTGCCGACATGACGCGCTCTTTCTGCGCTTCGGTCATTTCGTCTTTATTCAAGAATACGTTCCCAAGTAAGACGTTCATGATGTCCAATAGCTGTTTATTGTTTGGTCGATGGGAAACCATACCATTCTCCTTGAAGAAAAAGTAGTTCCCTTTTACATCGTTTAAAGTCATTCCGGTGCGCGAAATCAACAGTTCATCGCGCAATAACGCGCCTAGGGCAACGTCGTCAATTTGCTCAAAGCTGTCTAACAACGAGTTTCTGTCGAAATGATATGGATTGTTGAGTTTTTTAGCGAGATCGTTGTCGGTTATTGAAAATAAGTGAAAGTGTTCATTTGGTTTTAAACCGAAAGATTTTTCTAACTCTATCATAAGGATTCAGTCCTTTATTTTTGAATTTCCAAACCCTTTCAATGGTTGTTTGGATGGTTTAATTGTACCAACGGATTTCAGTTCTGTCCAAATCAATTGTTTTGTTAGGAGTTTTGGATTTCTTCTTTTAAATCAACAATCTCATGATTTATTTTTGTCTTCTCGTCTCTTAGAGCAATAATGCGCTCCTCTAATGCCGCTATTTCTGCTCCTAACTGTTCAGATTTACTTTTTGCGTCCGAAAAGCGCATAATGAGCACTACTTTGTTCAGCGGCACATCTTCAAGTTTTTTACCAGTCTCTACAAGAGCGCAATTAACCGCTGTTAATACGCCGCCTGCACGAAAATTCGTTTCGTCAAAATAGCTGATTGAGATATTGATTTTAATAATCGGACGTGGTTCAGGATCGCCGACATGCGACCGCAAATAGACATAATCAAGGCGATCAATCGCATCTTCAAACACAATTAAATCTTCTAGGTTGTTTTCTTTCAGATTCTCATAGAATTGATCTGCTTGAATTTGCCGCTTGACTTCACGACAAACATCAAGAGGACCACTTACATTTGTTCCTTCAAATGCTTTTAAATTGGTATTTATACTCTCAACAAGCTCTTTAAGTGTGGTTATCATTTAGATCCCCCTATAATTTGAAAAATAAGTCCAATACAATCAGTTTAGCTCAATATGGTTTAATTGTACCACAAACGGCATGGTTGTTTGCTTGCGGAAATTAGATGCAGCAAAAAAGATCGCTAATTCATAGCGATCTTTTTTTCAATCCACGCACCTGCGTGGGATGCGATTTGAGTTAAATTGCGCGTTTTGGACTTATAACTGTTTCAATCCGCGCATCCACATGGGATGCGATGCTTCGCATTTGCGACTTCGCGTGCAACAACGTCGTTTCAATCCGCGCGATTTCGGTGAACCGCGATAGCAATCTGTTTCGACTGCTAACCTAACTTTGGGATTCCCGCCAATTTAGGATTTTCTCGGCACATCAGTCCCCACTTTAGCCTCCATTGTGGTTTGGATGTGCCTACGTCTTATTATCCTTAATATACATCAAAGCCGAAATCTTGTCTTGGCGTTTTGAAAAACATTATGCCACAACGCGCAAATGCGAGCCGGTCATTGCATCTTTTCGCACCACAATCTGCTGGTCAAGGCAATCCTTTACCTCTGAGATGTGCGTTACAAACAAGACTTTCGCGAAGTCGTGCGAAATCTCACGAATTGCCTCTATCACTTCATCGCGATTCTCATCATCCGCACACGAAACGCCCTCGTCAAGCACAAACAGTTGCACCGATGCGCCCGCCCTTTTTGACAAGAACTTACTCATTGCAATCCTAAGCGCAAGGTCAACAACGAACTTCTCAGCGCCCGAATAGGTGTCATATTGCCGCTCATAGCCATCATCAAGCACAGTAATGCGCAGTACATCACGCACAGTGTTGGTCGTTTTGCTTTCAAGTTGCGTGTCCAACCGAATCTGCAAGCGACCTTCCATGAGACGCGACAAGATGCCGTTGGCGAGCATTTCAAGCTCAGGGACAGCGTTTTCGACGATAAGCGAAGGAACGCCAGACTTCTTGCCGCAAGCATCCTTCATAATCATTGCAATGCGGAGTTCATCATTCTTCTCTGCAATCAATTTCTGCGACATGTTGCAGTTTTTGCTTGCTTCGTTCGCCTGAGCAATCAATGTCTTGCAAGTTGCCATCTGTTCCGTCAGCGCCTTTTCGCGCATCTCGATATTGGCGATTTCCTGCTTTGCGGTTGCTACTTCGCGCGCAATTGAAGAAAAACCATTCTTGCTTTTTTCAAACTCAGCCAGCGCCTTTCGTGCCACATCAGCAGACTCCTTATTAGCAACAGTCTGCTTGTTAATGCGCACAATGTTCTCCTTGGCGGTCACAATCTGCGCTTCCATTGTGGAGATAACGTCAACAAGGCTGTTAATCGTCGTAAGAGCGCTGTCAAGCCGCGCCTTGAGAAAAGAATAGCGTCGCACCTCAGTCAAGCGACCTTCCTGCTGACTCAGCGCGTTTGCGTCGAACACAATAGAATCAAGTTCCTTCTTTGCCTTCGCCCAAAGAGCGCGGTGAGGATTTTGCGACTTCTGCTGTTCCAATGCGATTTTCTGCTGACTCAGTGTAGGAAGTTTCTGCGCAGCTTCGTTTGCCATCCGCAAGAATGTGCAGGAAGAAGTCATCGCAGGATTGTTCGCACAAGGCGTGTTCCTCAGCGCATTTGCCTGCTGCGTTGCGCTTGCAATTTCGCTTTCAATCAACGCAATCTTATTGGCAAGTTCATTGTTCCAATTGACACCATCCTGCTGCACCTTAGCGAGTTCATTCTGCTTTTGAAGCTGTGCGACCTGCATACCCTTCAACTGCTCGATGGATGCCAAGAGAGAGGTTTCTTCGGCAACCGCTTTTTCAATGTCATTCTTATGGTCAATGATTTTCTGCTCGGTGTCAATCTTGCCACGATATTCAACAATTTTCTTCGAGTTCGTTTCAATAACGCCCTGCTGTGCAACAAGCTCGTCAGCGTTCTGCTTTATCTTTGCGTCAATGTCGGCAATCTCATTGCGCTTCAATGCAATCTGTTTGTCAATTTCGCCAAGCTGGAACATCTTCTCTTGGTTCTTGTCCAAGATGCTCTGCTGTTCCTTCTTCTCTGCAACAAGAGCGCTCATATCAGCGTTGATGGTTGCCAACTGACGCTCATGCTCCTCTTTCTGCGCAATCACAGTCTCAAAGCGAACAATGTTGTTCTCCTCAATAGCAATCTCGCCTTTGAGTCGCGCAATGTCAGCGCTTGCACGCTCGCTAATGTCATTCCACTCGCCAATATTAAGGATGCTGATAAGCGTCTCTTTACGCTCCATATCAGTCATCCCAGAGGTGAATGTGCCACTTTCCCCTTGGAACATCATGGAAGATGCAATAAAGGTCTCATAGGACATCTTCAAGAGACCTTCAATGGTGCGCTGTGTTTCCTTATAACCGCCAATTGTTTTGGGAATCTCATCGCCATCAGGAGTTACCAAAAAGAGATTGACGCTACTCTTCGACTTACGGTCGTTAAAAGAGCGCACAATCTTATAGGTAGAGTCGTTAAGCTCAAACGTGAACTCCACTGTGCACGACTCTGCTCCCTGTGTGACATAATTGTGGTTATCGTTAGCGCCGCCCTTAGAGCCAATACCATAGAGCGACCAAGAGATCGCATCCGTGCAAAAACTGGACTTGCCTGCACCATTTTTGCCAACCACTGTTGCGGCGGTTATTTTGGTGAAGTCAAATTCTTCATCCTCATAGGAGAGGAAATTCTTCATACGAAGTTTTACAGGAATCATTGATGAGTACCTTCTTTCTGTTTTTTCTTTATTGTACTATGTGAACTGTTTTTAGTCTCCAAAACAGCGATTAGTTTACAGGACTTTCAGTCTCTTCCAATCGCTTAACAATCAGCACCTCAAACGCCGCTGCGAACTTCTTGTTATCGCGACTTGTGCGCTTCTTTTTGTGCTGGCTTCTATATCTGTTACGAGCAGAACTGCGCATCTTTTTACCCCAATGGCGATCTGCCAAGAGTTCATCAATATTGTCGTTCGTATACTGCCATCCGTTTTGGTGCATCACAAATGCGCCTTTTCCAAGTGCAAGTGCTGCTACGCCAAAATCCTGCGTAACAACCACATCGCCACGCTTTGTGCGATTGATGAGCGCAAGGTCAACGGAATCTCGCCCTGCTGACACCATAATGGTTTCGCAATACTCCGAAGTGAGGATGTGATTCGTGTCATAAAGAAGCGTCACGGGCAAGGAGTACTTGCTTGCAATTCGCTCTATTTCTGCTACCACGGGGCACGCATCGGCATCGACGAAGATATGAAAGTTTTGTCTCATGATAGTGTTCTCCTTTCTATTGTTGTTGGTTTTAGTATATTGTTTTTTCGCGGGGCGTGCAGGGAAAAGGTGATTTTAATTTTTTTGGCGCGCGGGGAGGATAGGGGAAGGGCAGACCAGCAGGCAAAACTAGAAGTTTGTTAATTGGAATATGACTCATCTTTTCTTTAATCTTTCTTCTTCGCTTTTGCTTTTTGACTTTAATCCTCTTTTACTTTGGAAAGAAAAACTGAACAACTTCCTAAATCAAAGATCATCTCTTTTTGCACGAAGCCACGAAACTTGCGATCCTTGTCTTTTTGACCAAGAAAACTTCAAACAATCAGAGAACAAAAGATCAAAGAACTACAAACTTGCAAAACATGTCTTAGCAATCAGAATTCTTAAAACAACCAATAACCCAAAATCAGAAAAACACAAAACATCAAAATACAGGCTTAGCGATCAGAAAATGTGCAACTTTCAAATTAATTTATTTATACAAGTGTGTTGATGTTATTGAATGATATTGGTTATATTAGTATATTTAATATATTGTTTTTTGAAAAACCCAGCAGCCATGCGGCTTTTCGGGCTTATCTTCGTAAAAAACCGAAGTGAATCTCATAAGAAAATGCAGTGAACCTCGTAAGCAAACGCAGTGAAATGCGTAAAAAAGCGCAGTGAACTCCGTAAGTAAACGCAGTGAAGTGCGTAAACAAACGCAGTAAACCCCGTAAGAAAACGCAGTGAAAATGCGCATTAAACATGGTTTTAAATTAGCAATGCGTGTAAAAACAGGTTTTTACGAAGTTCGTAAAAATGCGTTTTTGCATGTATTTTTCAAACAATTTTTGATATACTATATGTGGGTTATTGATGAAATATGTTTTTTTATAAAAAGGAGTTTTATTATGCCAAAAGTGAGAGAAGCTAAAAAAGCTCTTGATGTTGTTCCTGTTAAAATTGCACGTCCAGTTAAATTAGAGAACGATGTTGTTGTTGAACATAATGCTTTGACTCATGGTAAAACGGATATGTCTTTACTGCAATTACAAATATTGTTGATCACAATAATGCAGATTAGAAAAATAGAAGATGAATTTAGAGAAATTACATTACCTGTAAAAGAATTGATTTATCGTTTGGGTTTATCAGAAACACATGGTTATAAACGACTCAAGGAAGCAGTTAAAGGGCTGTGTGGAGAAAGTATTGTTATTGATACCAGTTTTGTAGAAGAAGGAACAAAAGAACAAATCCCATTAATTGCAAAAGCGAAATATTATTCTATTGAACAGGAAATAAAAATAAAGCTAAACGATGAGCTACGTCCATACCTGCTGAACTTAAAAGACAATTTTGTTATTTTTAATTCGTCATTAATAGGACTATTTGGCTCTAAAAAAACGCTTATATTTTTCCTTGTTATGTATTCCGATTTAATGCGTTATTGTAGTAGAAACAAAAACTTCCTCATTGGAATCGAAGCTGAATATTCGTTAAATGAATTGAAAAACTTTCTTGGATTGAGTGAGAGATATTCAGTGGACAACATTCAAAGAAAGGTTATTCAACCTATTCAGGAAAACATTCAGTCTGTCCTTCCTTATTATCTTAATTATGAGGTTATAAAAAGAGGTCGCGCAGTTTCAGGGTTTTGTTTTAGATTTGCGGCAAATCCAGATGCCTTAAATAGCAACGGAATGCCTTTTCTCTCACAGAAAGAATTCCAAGCTTTGTCGCTTGAAAACCTAGATAGAAATAGTAAACAATACAAATTTGTTATCCACAAACTAAAAGAATTTGAAATGAAAGATATTGATAAGCTCTTCGAGCTTGGATTAAACGATGTTGAAAGAGTTTGGAGTAATGTCAACTTTGTTATACAAAACTACAAAAACAAAAATACAACTAACGATGATATGTGCAAGTTGTTTTTTTCAGCAGTAAAAGAAGATTACGTTGGAGACGAGCGCAGAAAAGATTGGTTAACTAAATAAGTAAAACCTTTCTAAAAGGAACAAAAAGAGATCCGATCTATTCCAGATTGAATCTCTTTTTTGTATCTATTTAGCTTTTCTCTCGCCGCTCACTCAGCACTCAGACAGCTTCCTCAACCAACGCGTCAGAGTAGCGCTTAAACAGCGCCATCACTTTCGCCTTATCATCGTCAGAAACCTGCTGCTTGGTTGCGAGCCATTTCGCCAGTGCGGATTCATTGTCGAGTGTTTCGGTGAGACTGGAATCTCTCTGTCGCCCTTCTTCGACAACTTTTGGCACAATACCTGCGATGCACACAGGGTTGCCTGCATCAAGCGTCTTGATGAGTTCTCGTTTGTTGACATAACCAAAGCTCTCTTTGGACACCGTGTACTTCACATAAGCAATCTTTCCTGCGAGCTTCGCGCTCTTGATTTCGTCAAGGAGTGCATCAAAGTCGGCACTGGATGCGATTTCCTTGGAGAACGAAACCATCTCCATTGCGGGAATTGGGAGAAATTCATGTGCATCTGTTTCAGTGTCGTAAATGTAGAATCCGCGCTTATCATTGCACTCACCAATGTTAATGCGCTGAATACAGCCGGAATAGGCGACGAAGGGCGCACTTTCAGAAAGCACCTGCGGCTTGTGAATGTGCCCAAAGAGGCACGCATCCCACTTCTGGGTAACAAGTTCGCTGAGTGGAAGTACTGTTTCGACACCACTAGCAGAATATGCCATGCTCTGACCAGACGAGGTGACTGCTCCTTGAATTGACCAGTGACCAACAAGAATCGTCTTCTTCACCTTGCGCGTTTTGTCCAAAGTCGCCTTCATGTTGCCTGCAACGTGTATCAACTGCTCTGCCATCTCCATATTGGCATAATCGGGCGAATAAGCGGTCAGTTCAGGTGATTTCACAAAGGGCAGAAATGCGAAACCAACGTCCTCAATGACTGTTGTGCCAAACGACGAAGAGCACCACTTTGCGTTCGCACCAATGGCGCTGACGACATCGTTCATGTTCTTTTTGCCCACACCTGCGATATCATGATTGCCTGCAATACCGACAACATTGATGCCGCTCTTTTCGAACGCTTTGAAGAGTTCGGAAACCAAAAGGACAGCTTCTGCGGTCGGTTTTGGATTCACAAAATAGTCGCCAGGAAAGATAATGGTGTCTACTTTGTTCTTTTTGCAGAGTTGGAGCATTGTCTTGACCGACTTCTTCCACTCTTCGCGCCTGATGCTGTTTCCTGCGTCATCAAGGCGGTCATATGTGGAATAGAAGCAGTGGAGATCGGGGGATAGTGCTATCTTCATTTTTCATTACCTGCTTTCTAAAACATAGACAAATGTCTATTTTACTTAAACCAACCAAAGGAATTTGTCAGGGCGATCTAATCGTTGGCATTTCTTTGGATTGACTCGTTTACAATGCTTTGTGGGAGATAGAAAATTTAATCCCTCTTTTTGTTTTCCTTCTGAAGGATAAAGTGCGGTGACATATCCTTCGTGGTATTCACCGTTTTTAAATGTGTAACAAACGATATCGCGATGACGGAATCCCAAAATTTCTTTCACTTTCATCGTTTTTCTTTGGTGTCTCAGTGGTTTTATGTTCCAAGATTTCACGCCCACTGATTCTGGTTCAAGGTTGGTGATGCAAATAGCATCAATCTCATGAGATTTTTCTAAGTTCCAATCAATGCGTTTGTTTGCGGTGTCCCCTCCAGTAGTGAGTAAAACTGGCACCCGCTTGGACAATTCTTCCCTGAGCCATGTTTTTCCAACCATGACATGAGACGAATATTGCAAACCAGCGTTGTTTTTCTTTTTTCCAATCTTGGAATAAAGTTGTTCAGCAAATTCCATCTCACAACCCGTTACCTTGGAATGACAGTCAGCGCAAAGAGTAATGAGATTACCAATCGTATTCGCTCCATTCATCCTTCGCGGAGTGATATGATGCACCTCCAGCCGACAATTTCGTTTTCCACACATCTGACATTGACACCTGTCTCGAAGAATTGTTGCTTTTCGCAAATTCTCATCCAATCGGTTGGATTGTTGATACTGCCAAGAATAGAGTCTTTTCTCATCGGTCAAGACGCGAACATCAATCGCAACATCTTCCAAATAGATGGAATTGATGCGAATATATTTATTTAGTCTGTCGAAAATACGAACAACCGCTTGACGCTTTTGTAAGATGGATGGAGCAATACGCCCTTTTCTTCTCACGCTTACTCGGTTACTAAATCTCGCTTTTCGATACCGTTTCCAATACCGACGATAACGACGATAATTCTTGCGTTGTTCCATCAATTTATGAACATCATTTCTCTGTTCCATCGTCGCGATAAAAATCACTTTGTTTTTTGTTTTGCATTTTTGAACAAGCGCCAACCCAACATGTTTCGCTCCATCGTCGATTCCTATGCGAATCTCATCATCGTTGGGATTGTCTATGACTTTCTTTAACTGAATCGTCATCGGACGTTTCGCAATAAGCGTCGCTTTTTTCTGTCGCACCAACCGCCAAGCGTTTTGGACGATGGTTGGATCTAACTTCTTTCCTTTTGTGTCCAAGACGAACGCATACTCTTTTTGATTATTTAGCATTTCTGCTGCCTTCCTTTCGGAGAATTGTCCTTCTCGCCAATGTCCGTGGGAGTTCGTGCGTTTCCCTGTTATCTAACCAGAACGTTAGGTTAGTTTCTTGGTTGGCGCTCTTAGGGCTTGGGACTGAAAGCACATCCCAAGGTAAGTCTTAACCTTTTTCCACAAACGTAGTTCATCATGCGAACCATTTTTCAACGACCGCACTCACTTAGGCTAGAGACCTCCTCTTAAGCCCATCGTCAAAGGACTTTGCGCTCACCTTTGACGATGGTTGATCACAAATTACTATGAATTCGAGAACTTAAGAGAAAGTCTTTTCTTAGATTGCTATGCGCTCGCCTGTGAGCACGTTAACGATGGTTTTACCTGAACCAAACGCTGCTTGCAGTTCAAATCGCTCTTCGTCGCTGATTGTACGTTTCGGTGCTGATTCAAGTCGTTCGAAAAGCTTCTTTGCCTCCTCTTTGAGTGCAACATCTTGGCGAGTTAAGTCAATTGGATAGCCAAGATAAACAGCAAACTCTGCGCACGTCATCGGCACAAGGCTGCCGTTTCCCCAACGAGCGATTCCATTGTTGATGGTCATCTCTGTCGCAATGGTGCGCGCTAAGCGCTCTGTGAAGTCGCGCTGGTAGGGGAATTTAGGGTTGGTGTAGTTTTGAATGTATTCGTTGTTCATGACTGTTGCCCCCTTTTGTTCTTTGTGGTTTTAGTATATCGTATGACTTTTGATTAAGCAGAAAAATATTTTTCTAAAATCGCGTTGTTATTCTTTGGTTTTTAAAATTATCTGGTTTATACTGAGTATAGGTTTGAGTTTTGCCCATTGATGGGCACTCAGAAAGGAGACCTGCTAGATGAGGCTATCAGTAAAACTGATACTAGCGGGGAAAATTATGAAACTCACAGACGTTTCTGCACACCTCATTGCGGAGATGTTTGATCATATATTAGGTAATCGTGCAACACTGTCATCATGACAGTTAGCGCGAGAGAGAGTACCTTGCACATGGTTGCTAAAACTTCTCAGCGAGTCACGATTCGTCTAGTCACTTAGTGGCGATAGGCGGCGTGATTCGCGGCATTTATTGTCACTCCTCCTTTCCCGACAGGGATTGGTTGGGGTGTTTAGAAATGAGAGCGATCTTTCGCCTCCTATAGATTCGATCTTCTTCGATTCCTGTATAAAAGGAGGTGAAATCTTGAAGAAGTCTCTGATCTGCTCGCAGGTCGAGCGCCGCCTCGGCAACATGGTGTACTCATTGAGTTACACTGCCGAAACAGGTGACGCTCACCTGCTTGTCACCAGCAATGCTTTTGGGGCAAAAGAGCGCAAGCTCTATAGCCGGAAGCTGAGTCTGGGCAAGCAGCTTCACAGGTCACAGCTTGAGTGGGTGTTGGGATCCTATCAAAAGGAAGCACTCGCACAAGCTCGTAACTGCGTGATGCAGCTTGCTGGTCTGCGGTAACCATTCCGTAGACCAGGCGACACGACAGGGAAACGCATCCTCGTGGATGTGAGGTCGTGGGGCATATTGTCTAACAAACGGACTAAGATAGGTATATATACCTATCAGCAGATAGTTGGCAACAGAAAATCTGCACTAGTGAGCTTCCCTCTCACTAGATCACAAAAACCGCCTCTCCATTTGGAGTTTGGCGGTTTTATTTTTGTGTCTCAGACAAAACATTGCGCAAGAAGACTTTGCTCTTCAACATCTTTCTTTTTAACTTTCGGTACATCCTCAACCTTCGTAAAGCGCACAATATGTGCATCACCGAGACCGTATTTCTCGACAACCTTACCGCGCCTTGTGTCACCATAGGGATAGACCACTCCTCTGAGCACAATTGTGCCAATACGGTGTCCATTGAGAATTTCAACGTTGTCCACTTCATCGGCATCAACCCATAGGTGCTGGGCGAGCATCTGACCGTCTTCATAAGAGCGCACATTGCGAATCATGAACGTCTTTTTGGCGATACCACAACCCTTAAAGTTGGATTTCCCAAAACAGCCAAATTCGGCAATTATTGTGACTTCCTCGTGGCGCATGAGACCAAGTGGAAGGCGTCTGTCTAGCGAACCTCTCTTCTTTTTGTCCTTATTCTTTTTTTTACGGCGAATCAATTTCGTTCAACCCCTTTCGTCATTTTGATTTATGTCAAAGGTCAACACCCCACAGCTAAAGCTGGGGGCTTGTAAGTCATCCATCTAGTCCTAACGTCAAATGCTCCTAGATGGTGTAGGTTGCCCTACATACTATCGGTACAGATAGCCTATGCCTACATCACCGGACGGTTGACTGTCGCCCGCTTTTTTCTTCCTCAGAATTTATCCAAGGAAATATTGGTTAGCCGACCCTCACCATACATCTGGACGAGTGTCTTAGAAATCCGATGGTTCACATCGGACATCCAACGGTTCTCTCGCCCTGAAATCTTTGAGAAAACGAGTGCTCCTCCACATGCCTAAAGGCAGGGGTTTCCGCGCTCAATTACTTAGGTGAGTTCCTTTTGACCTCGTTCAAATTATATCGCAAAATAAAAGCAGATTCAGACTTTTGTTGTTCCCATGCTAAAATTAAACCAATGAGTAAAAGAAGGGATGGATTGTACCTTGAATAAAAAACAGTTAATTCTTTGTCTCGCTATCGCAACAATTCCTGTCACAGGTTTTGCCGCAGAAGCGACGACAAGCGACGGCAGAGCAGTTGTTTCCGTAGATAAATGCCCCAACCTTGCGCGCCTTACGAGCAGTGAAGTGAAATACATTGGAACAGTGGATAACTCCGATCTCTTTATTGACGCATCGGGCAACAGAGTTGTTCCATGTAAGAAAGATGATTTGGTGCACTTTTACAAAGTAGATCGCTATCCTGATGGAAAGAGGCTCTTTGCAGAATCCAAGAATGAAGTGCTTAATAAAGACTTCTACTCTTCGGCAATCAATGTAGACATTAACACCGACACTTCCATCACGTATGGAACGCCCAAGGTTGAAGTCACAGACATCAGCGATTTCCAACGGCAAGTACAGGGCAATAAAGTGCTCAATGACAACAACACGAAGGTTGAATTCCAAACAGAAACCTATGACCCCGCAATGGAACCCTATCTTGTGCCACAGGATGCTTGGTTCGCCAACATGCCGGAAGAGTACGAATCAATGACTTCATATGAGAAACAGGAACTCTTAGTAAATCTCTATGCGCAGGTGTCTGTCGCGTTACAGCAGAAGATTAAAACTGAGGTAAGTTATGATGACTTCCTGAAAGACGCTGCAGACAACAACAGAACCATCAAACCGACTCAAAAGGTTCTCAATCAGTACGATGTTGATAAAGAATTCGAAGGCAAAGTAGATGCCGCAGGGCAACCGATTTTTGACAACAACCAAAATATTCAATTTGGCGACGTTGATGGTGCACTTTATCTGCGCTACAAGCAGAATGATTCCGAGCGGATGTTCTTAAAGGAATACGACAACTTCATCAAGAAGCAAGTGACGAATCTTTCCTACTCGGTTGACCAAAAACTCACGATGCTGACTTATCTCTCAAAGAACATTGATGAGGTTGATAAGCTCGCCAAAGAGTACGCATCAAGCAAGAAGAAATCCTTTGACGAACTTGCGCAAAAGAGCGCTGAGAGTTTCGCAAAGCAGGGGCTTGAAGAGTACAGTAAACTTTCTGATGAAGACAAGATTGCATACAATCGTGTAATCATAAAAATCAACCAAGAGATTATTCAGAAGGAATATAACTCGCTTCCTGAGACAATCAATCGAAAGCAATATAAAGCGCTCTCGAACTTGGATAAGTACAAGTATGCTCCAAAGAAAGAGAATGGATTCGTAGATCGCAGTGTCTACACGAAGAACCCGCTTGAGTTGGTTTTGAAGTACGAAGCTCGCAAATAAGAACAAAGACAAAATAAAAAGCCCACACAACAGTGGGCTTTTTTTGCGGGAGGGGACTGGCTCAGCGGAATGCTGGGGCGTTTTTCAACGCCTCGTTGTACCGCGAGTCAAGGTCGTCCCAGCGGGAGTCGACCTCGCGCTTGACCGCAGCACCCTCCTGAATGATGCGCTCGCGGTCGGCGCGCCATTGAGCGTCCTGACGTGCCATCTCCTCTTGAAGCGCCTTGCGGTGCTTCGCTTCAGGAGATTCGTCTTCGTCCTGACGAACCCCCTGAACCTGTTTTTGCGGGTTCAGTGCTGGAACGTCAGCCATCACGAAATTAATGGCGGCGAGCGTCGCCAGCGCAATAGCTCCCGCGATGAACACGAGAGCCGCCACGACCTTTATCGGATCCTTCATGTTGAATCCCTCCTTTCCTAAGCCCCTAGTCAAAATGGGGATAGAAGAAATTGAGAGCCAAAGCTCTCCGACTTGTTTTCTATTCTACTATCTACTTTAATCTTATAAAAATAAAAAACTCGCAAGATTTCCTGCGAGTTAATTTCGTTAGTCTTCGTATATATCTTTCATAAAAATTGTTATTGGCACAGGCATCATAGCCTCTTCTGCAGTGTTTCCAATCCCTTTTACTTCCATCTGAATAGCCTTTTTAAACTCTAATCTCTTAGCAATCCTGTCCATAATGGAGTTGGTTAGTTCCATTTGCACCTCTGCTTCTTCTTTGCTCAATTCGTGCAAATCATGTGCAAATAAGACGTTTTTTGCAAAAAATACGCAAGCAACAGGGAAGCCGACAACGCGCGATAAATAGGTCGGAAGTGAATTGATGAGGTAGGTTGCGAATCCTTGATTTCGATATTTCTCCATCACACTAACGCCTGTGATATAGCAAGGATTAAACCCAACGTCAAAAAGGTATTCTGCTTTTTCATTGTCTTGTATATATAGCGCATTACTCAGGATGTGGAAGTCAATAATTGCTCCCAGTTTGTTTTCTTTCTCTAAGAGGTTGAATAAGTCATAAGCAGGAATTTCATCCATAAGGATTTGATTCATGTTGAACCACTGATATTGGAGCATTCCAATCAAGCCTCTCTGTGGATTCTTTGGCGATGGAGGAGGACAAGTTGGATCGGTTAGAATAATGGAACCATTTTGCACATAACTGAGCAGTGGCGGGAAGTTTTTGCCAAGGTAATCAGTGGGATCTTCATTCGCAAAGGTGTGCGTATTTGTGCGATGGACCGTTATATCCATCGCAATAGAAGTATCATTGATGAACGATACTTTAAATGGAATGTTTGATACGGGTTTTCTATTCGGATTAAAATCCTCCATTACATAGTTAAATTTCGGCATTCTTTTTCGCCTTTCTCTGCTTTTTTGTCTTGTATTCAATATGCAGGTCGTCGTCTTTGTGCGTCTTAATGTATTCTTTGGTCAAAACAACGCTCTTAATCTTCCGATTGGAGTTGATGTTGTATGTTAGCGTGCTTAAATGTTGCTCTAAGACGCTACGAAGTCCTCTTGCTCCAACATTCTTCTTATATGCCTCTCCTGCGACCTCCATAAGCGCTTCCGGCGCAAAGGAGAGTCCGATGCCATCCATCTTAAAGAGTTGCTGATACTCCTTACAGATGGAATCTTTTGGCTCTGATAGAACGTTTACGAGGTCTTTTTCGGTTAGTTTCTCCAAACAAGCGATAACAGGAAGTCGTCCAATAAATTCAGGGATGAAACCATATTTTACAAAATCTTCAACTTGGAGATTCTTCCACATGTCATCTGGCACATCCGTCTTAGCGTGTGTTTGTGCGCCAAAACCAATCGCGCCTGTGGTGTTGACTCTTTTCTTATAGATGTTTTCAATGCCACTAAATGCCCCGCCAACGATGAATAAGATGTTGGAAGTATCAAAGAAACTGCCATCCTCGTCATCTATAATCGCAAACTGATTTGCTCGCGCAAACGGCACAAGTGAGCCTTCCATAAGTTTCAGAAGGGCTTGCTGAACCGCCGACCCTCCAATAAAGTCGCCTGCGGTCGCTGATGTTGCCAACTTGTCGCACTCATCAATATACACAATGCCACGCTGTGCCAACTCAACGTCGTATTCTGCCTCGCAGAGCAATTGTTGCACAATGGAGTCAACGTCTTTGCCAACATAGCCGGATTTTGTAAACGAAGTGGCATCTGCTGAGACGAACGGGATATTCGCAAGTTCTGCCAACTTTTTCGCAATGAGTGTCTTGCCCGAACCTGTTGGACCTGCGAGCAGTATATTTGATTTTTTGATGCTTCCACGGAGTTTCTCTGGCAAAGAGATGCGCTTTAGGTGATTGTAATAGGCGACACTCAAAATACGTTTAGCCTCATCCTGCCCAACAATAAATTCGTCCAAATAGGCGCGAATTTTCTGCGGGGAGGTTTTTTTGTATAGATGAGGAAGTTGCTTTACCTTCTCTTCATGTTCTTTTTCTTCATCTTTATCGTCTAAAAGATCTATTTTAATCGCCAACTCAGAGATGCAATTTTGACACAGCAATAGATCATCTGCGCCAGAGTCATTATGGACGCTGATAAAGCGCTCTTTTGGTGTATATTCTTTGCCGCAAATATTGCAGTGCATGTGCTGATTAGGCGGTGTTATGTGGTTGTTGTTATTGCTCTTTGTGGTTGTATTTTTATAAATCATGGGGTGCGTCCTCATTTCGTTCAATTTAGGGTCTTGATGTTCTGATCAGATTGTACCACATGTGCAGGACGTTTGTTGGAATTGTTGTCGTTGCATTTGATGTAACAAAAAAAGCGACATTGATGTCGCTTCGTTTGCTGTTTCTTATTCTTGTTTTGATACTACTGTTGTTCGAGCGATGATGTCGTGTACTCCTTGATGTCTTTTTGTAAACAAAATTGGTAAATAGCAGAGCGAATAGGTTGGGATGTTAATCAAGCGTGCGATGTTGCGCAATAGTGCTTGACCAAAGCTGATTCTTTCGCCGTTTAGGTTGACAACTTTTAAGTCTAAAAATTGCTTACCAAAGGTAGCCTGCTTAGTGCTGGATTCCATATAACTGAAATATATTAGGGATAATGCGATAAAGAAGCACGCTTGGCCGAATGGGAGAAGCAAATCGGTGAAGGCAAATAAAATCTTGAATGGAAGCAGTACAATGACGAGCGCAAGTATGTCAATAAAATAAGCACATGAGCGCTTAATGAAATTTTCGAGATGCAAATGGATAACCCCCTTATTTATTAATTAAAGTGTACCAAAAACAAAGAGCCACAGAAATGCTTTTCTGTAGCTCTTTTGTCATGCACCCCACGGATAAATCCTGGGGCTTGTCCCAGCCGACACGCTTCTGAGCGATGCGAGGTTCAGACGGTTGAGAGGGAAAGACCCTCCCGACCTCCCTTCGGTGGGCGGAACATAAGGGGCATGACAGCGCCCCGCTCAACATAGGGCATGCCTACGTTGCCACATTTTCAACGAGTGCCTTTGCGCTAAATTCTGCGCCTACAACGGTTCTCTCGTTGTTTGAATTGTACCATTTTTCAGGGAGGTTTTTAACTGCTTTTGAGAAAATATCCTTGAAAAAGTTAGGCCTGAGGTGCCGATTCCTCCCTATACCTAAAGGCAGGGGCTTCCTCGGCGAATTTGGTGACAGCAAACGTAATCCGTTTGCCAGTCTAAATTAGGGAGATTATCCTCAATTTAAGACTTTTGTTGTTTGTTTATATTTCTTGATTAGGGATTGCTCATCCTCAATCGGTTGTTTCTGATGTACCATTCCTCATCAGAAATCAATTCGCCATCCTTTAGATTCTTCAGCGAATCTGCCATCGTCTTCATTCCGTTGCTCTTCTGTTCGTCGATTAAGATCTCGATATCGTGCAGATTGCCCTTGCGAATCGCGCTTCGAATGCTTTGTGATGTCGTCGTCATGACCTCATAAGCAGCAACGAGTGGCGTGCTGTAATCATCGCGGATGCACGGGATTAACTGCTGGCACACAACACCGCGCAATACAGTTGCAAGTTGGCTGCGCACCTGATTCTGTTTCGTGTCCGGAAACATCGAAATCATGCGCTCAAGCGTTTCAACCGCGCTGGAGCTGTGCATCGTCGTGATGACAAGGCAACCTGATTCAGCCGCATTGAGCGCGATTTCAAGCGACTCCATGTCGCGCATTTCGCTGATTACGAGTACATCTGGGTCTTCGCGAAGCGCTGACACAAGCCCTGTTTTGAAACTGTCTGTGTCAATACCGATTTCTCGCTGAACAACCATGCACTTGTCGTGCTGATGCAGATACTCAATCGGATCTTCAAGCGTGATAATCTTGCGGCTTTGCGTGTGGTTCATTTCCTCGATCAACATTGAGAGCGTTGTTGATTTACCGCTGCTCGTCTTGCCGGAAACAACAACCAAGCCGTTGGAATAGCGTACAAAGTTAAGAATCTCCTGCGGGAAATCTGAAATGTGTGGAAGTTCGTTCGGGACAACGCGCAAAGACACACAAACACTTGTGCGTTGGAGGCTGATATGCGCTCTAAAGCGCGACACATGCGGAATCGAAAGCGTTGTATCAAGCTCTTTGCCTCGCCCAATATTGGCAATCATCTGTGCCGCACGTTCGGGCTGCGAATCATTCGCGTAAGTCAGCAAGTCCGCCGCGAATTTGCGCGTATCTTCTGGTGTCATCGGCTTAATAGATGCAAGATAATCCTTGCCTGTCTCATCATCAGTCGCAGGCAGTTGTAATACCTGCAACTCTTTTGCCTGCCGAATAAACGGCGCAGTGCCAGGCGCGATGTGGATATCTGTGACGTTACCCTCTGTTAAAGCTCCGACAATTTGTGTGAACAACTCGAAATCGAAATCAATCTGGTTTTGGCTCATTGTAATAATCCTTCCCCTTCGCCTTTATAATGCCTCAAAAACAATTTTAACAATCTTTTCGTTGTGCTCAAAGCGCCTTAATCTTCTCAATCCAATCATTTTTGAGCACACTTGGCAACACATTGGTCGTCATGTTGATATACCCAATGATGTAGATTCCTTGCGGATCAACGGTAATCTTGCCAAGCTGATAGCCGCCATTTCCTGCAAAGTCATAGATAAGATAATCGCCATTGTTTTCGATGATGTTGATGGACGCATTTTCCTCAATGAGCGCATCAAGCGCTTGTTTAGCAGTCATGATGCTTGACATGTTTCCAGTCTTGGCAATACTCATTAACTCAAATTTTTCAAGAGCATTGCCGTTGATCGCGTAAACAAAGGACGTTACAAATCTGCTCTCATTGCCTGTTGGCGCTTCTGACATGCGTTCAAGCGTAAATCCTGGGTTGAGAATACCCTTAATGCTATCAGTGATTGCTGCATGGCGCGCATAAATCATTGTGCTGTCAACTTTGGACGACGGATTGAGATTAGGCTCACTTGGCCGTGCATTAAGATTTGGCATAGTACTTGGTAAATTCAACCCCTCCAATCCTGTTGGTAGTTTCATCCCTGAATCTTGTACCTGCTTGCGCAGTGTTTTGCGCGCCCCCATGCCGTTATCAGCAACGTAGAATGTTTGGACTGGACCGCCTGGTTGCGTCTCTTCAGCGACTTTAATGTCCTCGGATTTTTTGGAATTATTGCGTTCTTGGTACACGATTGCACCAGGCTGATAGTCCGAAATTGCATATCCCATTGCCAAAACAAGCGCAACGGTGACAGCGACAGCGGCATCACGTTTGGTTGGCTTGTATTTGATTTTGCTATTGCTGCTCTTGGTCTTATTTTTTAGAGATTCGAACATCTAATAACGTCCTTTCTGCCTTGCTATCGCAAAGCTTTTTGATCTATCTGAAATTATAACAAAGTAGAAAATGCTTTGTTTGCGCCATTTTTACTTCGTTAATTGTACCAGAAAATCGAAAACAAAAAACGACCTGTTCGAAAACAGATCGTTAATTTGGTTTTAGTTTAGCTTCTTTATCTTCTCAATCGCAACCTGAACTTTTCCATCGCGCAAATTGAGCTTTCCTTGTTCTACGAAGTAGATGTTGTTCGGCAACAACATAGTCTCTTTTTCGATAGCTTTGAACGAATTTGGGAAAATAACGCAATCAACTGTCATATCGTCTGGCGTCGCAAGCTTTACAAAAGCCATTTGCTCGCCTTTTTTTGTCGTGATGATTTTAAGCTCAGTGAGGATTGCACAAAGAGTGATGTTCCACTGCTTTTCCCATTTACCCCTATCTACATAGGAGGCAACAGCGCTCATTCTGACGGATTTATTAATATAATCATCATAACCATCAAGCGGATGCGCAGTTACATAGAAGCCGTAATACTCGAACTCATCAGCGGCAATCACTTGCTTTGAGCGCTCATAGTTGTTCATCTTGTCAGCCTTAAAGAAACTACTCGTTTCAGGTGCGCTCTTTTGCGCCGCTTCAAGCACTACATCAGAGAACAAACTGATAGCGTTTTCGTTCTTTTTTTGCGTGTCTTTATGTGCTTTGTTGAACGCTTTCATACCATCGTAAACATCTTGATAGTAGCAACAGAGACGTTCATTCTGCGGTTCAATCTCCTTAAATGCGCCAAGAAAGCACATCTTTTTGAACAACTCGTTGGAAATCTTGGGAACGCGCCAAAGCAAATCGGCTGCACTTTTGAAGTTCCCGTTTTTCTTACGTTCTTCCAAAATCGCCGTTGTAATCGCATCGCCGACGCCCTTGATTGCGCCAAAACCAATGCGAATTGATTTCCCATCAGGAACAAAGCCATAGTCAGATTTGTTAATGTCCAAAGGAAGAAAATCAATCTTCATCCTGCTGCATGTCGCTTTGATGCGCGGGAATTTGTCATCCTTTCCAATCATGTTGGTCGCATACGCAGACATGTATTCGACGGGATAATTTGCCTTTAAGTATGCCGTCTGGTACGCAATATAGGCATAAGCGGCAGAGTGCGACTTGTTAAAACCATAAGATGCGAATTGGAGCATTAAGTTGAAGATTTTTCGTGCAAGCTCTTCTGAAATCTTGTTGGATTTACATCCTTCCACAAATTTGTCCTCTTGTGCACGCAGGAGATCTTCTTCTTTGTGCCCCATTGCGCGGCGCATGACATCTGCTTCTCCAAGCGTAAAGTTGCCAAGAGTCTGCACGATTTGCATGACTTGCTCTTGATAGAGAATCACCCCATAGGTCTCTTTTAAGATCGGTTCAAGCCAAGGGTGCATATATTTGATTTTTTGCTTTCCATGGCGGCAGTTAATGAAGTCATCAACCATTCCCGACCCCAAAGGTCCAGGGCGATAAAGCGCAACAAGCGGAATCAAGTCGCGATAATTCTTCGGAGCAAGTTTGCGCACTAGGTTGGTCATGCCCTCGCTCTCCAACTGGAACACGCCCAATGTCTCGCCACGAGTAAGCATATTTGTTGTCTTTTTGTCGTCTTGGGGAAGCACGCCATAATCCAAATTCACATCGACATTGTGACGCTCTTTAATAAAGTTTTTTGCATCTCTGATAATGGATAAGTTGATAAGCCCGAGCAAGTCCATTTTGAGGAGTCCAATTTTCTCGACCTCATCCTTATCAAACGCAGTGACGCGCTCCATTTTTTTGGTTTTGTCGTTTTTCTCATAGGAAACAGGGATAACGTCTTTTAATGGAACTTCTGAAATCACAAGCCCTGCCGCATGTGCACCATGTTGGCGTGGCAACCCCTCAATCACACGCGCCATATCAAGCACTTCTCTAGCGCTTTCGTTACTGTCATAAATGAGTTTGAGTTTGTCAGACTCTTCAAGAGCTTTGTCAATAGAGGTGCTAAATGGGATTGCTTTCGCTATCTCATCGGCATCTGCATACGGCAAACCCATCGCTCTTGCGGTATCTCGAACGGCGGCTTTCGCAGCCATCGTCTGAAAGGTTGTTATTTTTGCCGACTTGTCATATCCATAGCGTTCCATCATATATTCCGCGACTGCATCACGCCCATAGTCGGCAATATCGGTGTCAATATCTGGCATGGATACTCGTTCAGGGTTAAGGAAACGCTCAAAGAGCAATCCAAGGCTAATAGGTTCCAATTGGGTAATATCAGTCAGAAAACAAACGATAGAACCAGCACCTGAGCCGCGACCAGGACCTATGATGATGCCGTTTTGCCTCGCCCACAAGATGAAATCCCAAACGACCAAGAAATAGCCAGAATATCCCATCGCATCAATGACGCCAAGTTCGTAGTCCATACGTTTGCGCGCCACGTCCAATGAGATGCCGTCCGTGGGGTATTTTTTTGTAATCGCATCTTCGCACAATTTGCGCAGATAGGACGATTCTGTTTCGCCTTCTGGAACGGATGGGAAGTGCGGCGCAAGATCCTGCTTCATTTTTAGCTCTACGTTGCACCTATTAGCAATTTCGACAGTGTTACTCATACAGTGAAGGCCATCCTTAAAAAGAACATACATTTCTTCTGCGGATTTGAAGTAACACTCGCTTGTCACGGATTTCATACGGTCATCGTCAGTTAGACGTTTTTTACTTTGAACACAAAAAAGGATCTCTTGCGCTTTTGCTCCTGTGCGGTCAATATAGTGGATGTCATTGGTTGCGACAACCTTCATACCCATATCTTTTGCAAGCCGAACAACAATAGGATAAATCTGGGCTTCGTTAGGAATGTTGTGTTTTTGAATTTCGAGGTATAAATTATCACGCCCAAAGATGTCAACATATTCGTCAACAATTTTCTTGCCTGCATCATAACCGCCAGTTGCAATAGCTCGACAAAGTTCACCTCCAAGACACGCTGTAAGGGCTATAAGTCCTTCGCTGTATTTGCGCAACATTTCTTTAGTCGCGCGGGGGCGATAGTAGAAATGCTCGGTTGCTTCGGACACGATTTTGATGAGATTATGATAGCCTGTATTGTTTTCGGCTAACAAAATCAAATGGTAGTTATCGCGATTACGCTCAACAGGTTCGCTACAGTCGGCGGGATAAATATCATTTGTCACATAGATTTCGCAACCGATAATCGGCTTTATGTCGGCTTTTCTGCATTCGTTATAGAATTTGAGCGCTCCGTGCATATTGCCATGATCGGTAATTGCAAGCGCTGTCATACCCTCTGATTTCGCTTTTGCGACGAGATCTTTAATTTTACAAACGCCGTCTAGGAATGACATTTCGGTGTGGTTGTGAAGGTGCACAAACGGAACCTTTTTTTGTTGTTTTTGCATATGAAAAGACTCCTTTTACGCCATTTTGACGCTTAATTTTGAAGACAGAATAGCCTCCACAAACCAAGTTTACCATCTTTTTGTGGAGGCTTTTAGAATTTCTGTTGTTGTTTGTTTCAATCCGCGCACCTACAAGAGGTGCGATAGTGCGATACCACAAGATTGCAAAAGACTTAGTTGTTTCAATCCGCGCACTTTTTCAGAAGTGCGATAGCAATCTGTTTCGACTGCCAACCTAACTTTGGGACTTACTCGCCAATTTAGGATTTTCTCGGTACATCATTCTTCACTTTATCCTCCGTCGTGGTTTAGATGTGCCTACATCTTTCCTGTCCTTAGTATAATTCAAAACAAAAATTCTGTCTTGGCGTTTTGAAAAACAAAAACCTAAAGTCTCAAAAAGCTCCTTTCCTACCCAGTTAGAAGAAAGCAGCTTATGAGAATTTGGATTTGTTTTTTATTGTTTGTGTGTCAGCGCGCATTTTTTCCGCGTTTTGATTGTCTGGTAAGAAAGGAGAATTACCAAACAACACGCAAGGGAACGCTTGCGAACAGGAAATCCAAATATAGGTAGATGTGAGGTATTGACGGTTAATTGAGAAACCTCCCTCAAACCCATTCGCATAAGGACGGCTGACTGCGCCCATCAATCAGAGCATGTAAGCCCTAACTGCCTTCTCATTGTATCACATCTGGCAAAACAATTCTCGGATTCTTTTCCCCTTCAAGCCATCTTTGACCAAGCTCATACAAATTAATAGCGCTTACGCGGTCATCATTTGTACGGAATCCGCAAGAGCAATGATATTCATGCTTGTTGTGATTGCGTTGCTTTTTGCTAATTTTGCCGCAATAAGGGCAACGTTGGGACGTATATTGTGCCGAAACTTTCAGCATGTGAGCACCACGTGACGCTATTTTTTGACGAAAATATTCTTCCAGTCTCTCCAAAAACCAAAGCCGTGACTTAGACTGAAACATTGCATGCGGCAAATCTTCGAAAACAAAAACTGTCTGTTTTCCATAACTATCGACCAAATCTTTTGCAATTTTATGGTTGACGTTACAGAGCCAATTTCGCTCTTTTTGCGTCACAGCCTTGAGGCGTTCTTGTGCTGCTTTTGACTTCTTTCCTGCTAATTCTGATTTTTGTTGCTGATATTTCTTTGCTTTTTCAAGCACTTCTTTGCCAGAGACAAAAATTGTTTTAGTCCCATCATAAGCCGTGATGATGAATCGCTCTCCAATATCAATTCCGACTACAGTTGTTGTAGATGTTTTCTCAAACGGAATCTCAGGCTTTACCTTCATCTTCGTTTGAATGAGAAAGTAAAAACATCCACTTCCTTGATAAACTAGTTTCGCAGGTTTGCGCGAATCATTTGTTAGGTTTACTCCCTTTTTGTGAGTGATTTCACACAAAACTGTCTCATCAAAGCAACAAAGAGCAATTTTTGCGCCGCCATATTTAATTTTCCAATACATAGGCTCATAGCGCACATGTTCTTCCTTAAACACAATAGGCTTCTTTAACCACGATAAATCCTTTGGCTGTTTTTGTTCGCCTTTTTCGTTTGGATATATGTAGAACTCTTTTTTCAATCGTTTCTCTTCTTCTTTGTAATAGAGAAGAACTTCTTTAATCGCGGATGCGACAAGTGGAGACAATCCAAATTCGTCTCTCAAAGATTTCCCAATGCTCTTTTTCAACTGGTTTTCTGTTAAATTGCAATCATGTTCAAAATAATACTTAGACGCTTCATTGAGGCATTTAAGATAAAGCTCACAAGACCTTTTAAGAACTACCTCCTGTTCTTTTGTCGGATGCAATCTAACCTGAATGTGCGTTTCTACCGTTTCCATGAATTATCACCTCACCTTTCTTTGTTTAGTATACTACAGCGTCTTCCCTCTTTCCCAAAAACGAAAATCCCCGCGACAACAAAGCGCGAGGATTCTTTTTACTTTTCAGGCAACTCTTTTAGCGCATCAACCAGTGTCGCAATGTGTTCAACCGAGTTAAACCAACCAAAACTGACTCTCACAGTGCCGCCATAAGCGTCAATTGTGCCAAGTCGCTTGTGAGCAAGACCAGCGCAATGAACACCTGTGCGGCAGACAATGCCATATTTACCGAGATGTTCACCTACTTCGCTTGCGAGATAGCCTTTGATGTTAAACGATACAACAGGCGTCTGTTTACGCTCGTCACCATACAAAATGACATTGGGCAGCGCAAAAAGCGCATCATAGGCATGCTGACCAAGTTCGCGCAGTTTGCTTGCATAGAGATCACGACCAAGACGCTCATCAATCTCTTTGACGGCGTAATAGAGGCCAATAAGATCGTGCATCGCGGGAGTTCCGACCTCGAACGAGTCTGGATAAACCGTTGAAGGATCAATGGAAACAGATTCGTTACCAGTACCGCCCCAAAGTGAAGGTTTGATATCGAATCCTTTACGGAGATAAAACCCGCCTGTACCCTGCGGGCCATTGAGTACTTTGTGTCCAGCAAAAGCTACTGCGCTTGCGTGCACTTTTTCGACATCAACATCTACTACACCGAGCGACTGTGCGGCATCAAGGATGAATAAGATGTCATTATCCTTGCAAACCTCACCGATTGCTTCAATGTCCATCACATCGCCGGTTACGTTGCTCGCGTGTGTGCAGACACATGCCTTAACCTTATTCATGCCTTTTCGATGGATCACTTTGCGTACATCATCGGCATCGTGGATGTAACTAACTTGCACCATCTCGTCTACAACAAGCCGCCATGTTGGTCTTGCCACTGCATTATGCGCCATGTCATCAACAAGAATAATATCGCCAAAATGCCAATCCATGCCATGAAGAATCATGTTAATCGCAATCGTGTCGCTTGGTGTTAGGATGATTTCATGCGGCTCTTTTGCGTGCATCATATTGCCAAGCATCGTGCGAAGGTTAAAAATCATCGTTTGCGCATCTTCAATGCCAATGGAGTCACGATTGGCTGACATCACGCCGTTTCTGAGTGATTCGCTCATAGCCTGCAAGGATGAATCAAATTTTGGCCATCCTGTTGCAGCATTGTTCATATATATTGTGTTTTCCATTATTGTTCCTTCCTCTACTTTATGCAGACCGTTTCAAGCAATTTGGCCACCACGTTTTTAGAAAAAATTTTCGGATCAGGATTTTTCTCGTTGATGATAAGCGTAAAAATGCTTTTCCAATCGTCATCCGAGAGCATCGCATAGCGCTCCTCGTCGCATTGGAGCGTGAATCGCGCATACTCAGGGAGCGAGTTCTCGCTTCCAGTCCCGCATAGAAATTGGACAATGTATGCGCCAACCTTCTCGTTGTAGCAAATTTTAAGCTCTTCGACGCTAACAGGAAATCCAAAACGATATGGAATCGAATCGTCATCCATATCGCGCAATACTTTCTCTAATGCGTTTTCTAAATAGGTGTTTGCGGTTTCTTTTCCAATATCAAAACGCACAACTCGATAAATGTTCGTAATCTCTGGTTTCTTGAATTTGTTTGTCTTCCTCATCTTTTTAATCCTCATGCAAATAGCGATAGTTGTCTTTTAATTGTACTCTCAGGAGTGTTAATCTCAAACCTACATGGATCAGTCAAATAAAACGAGCCTCCACAATTCTCTTTTGTTAAATGATTGCTTAATTCAGTATCGTCTTTCGTCAGCGGCACAACGCGATTGATTGCGCCATCTTTTTGTGTTAATGCGAGAAGCCCATCATAGCCTTTTTCTTGGCACTGCGAAACGCTCTGAAGGAGTTCCAAGTAGTCCAACATACGCATAATAAAGCGCAGTGGTTCTTTTGGCGTCCCTTCATTTTTATGTAGTTTTGTAAGTTTGTCTTTAAACCATTTTCGATGTGTTGGTGAAGGGTAGTAAATACTGTACTTGTCGGTATCTCGATCATAGCGATACATAGCGACAACATACATTCTTCCATCGTCATCGTTATAGTAAATGTTTGATTTCTTCACCGTCTTGCCGATGATACACGGTGGCTCACATCGGCGTGGGGTAAACCCATAAAAATTCAACATTGTGCTCATTGTCTCATACGCATACGCGCCCTCCGTCTAATAAAAATTTTCTTACAGTAACCAAAGAAATTTATTTGCATGACCTAACTTCTTACATTTCTTTGGGTTAATACGGCAACAATGCTTAGTTGCAGACATAAAACTCAATGAGTCAGCATGTGTTTTATCAGCTAAAAGAAGGGCGGTAACATAACCTTCATGATATTCGCCGTTCTGAAATGTGTAACAAACAATATCTCGATGGCGAAAACCACAAAGTTCTTCTACCTTCATCTTATTTCTTTGGTGACGTAGTGGTTTTACTTTCCAATGTTTTACATTGATTGACTCAGGTCGAAGATCAGTAATACAAACAGCATCAATCTCATGGGATTTTTCTAAATTCCAGTCAATTCTTTTATTCGCCGTATCTCCTCCTGTGGTGAGTAAAACAGGCTTACGCAACGACAATTTCTCACGTAACCACGTCTTTCCAACCATTGAATGAGTAGCATCTTGTAGGTTGTAGTTGTTTTTCTTTCTTTTTATTTTTGTATAGAACTGTTCAGCGAACTCCATCTCTCGTCCCGTTACTTTGGAATGACAGTCGGAACAAAGCGTGATAAGGTTTCCTATCGTGTCTGTCCCACTCATTCGTTTTGGCGTAATGTGATGTGCTTCCAACCGACAGTTTTTCTTTCCACACATCTGACATTGGCACTTATCTCGAAGAATTGCTGCTTTTCGCAAATTTTCATCCAATCGATTAGATTGTTGATACTGCCAAGAATAGAGCTTTTTCTCATCGGTCAAGACGCGAACGTCAACTGCGACATCCTCCAAATAGATGGAATCAATACGGATATATTTACTTAGTCTATCGAAAATGCGAACAACCGCCTGACGCTTCTGCAAGATGGATGGGGCAACACGGCCATTTCTTCTCGCGCTTGCACGATTACTAAATCTCGCTTTTCGATAACGTTTCCAATATCTCCGATACCGACGATAATTCTTACGTTGCTCCATTTTCTTATGAACATCATTCCGATGTTCCATCGTAGCGACAAAAATGACTTTGTTTTTGGTTTTACATTTTTGGACAAGGGCTAATCCAACATGTTTCGCCCCGTCGTCAATTCCCATACGAATCTCGTCATCGTTCGGACTGTCTATGACTTTCTTTAGCTGGATTGTCATCGGACGTTTGGCAATAAGCGTTGCTTTTTTCTGTCGAACCAACCGCCAAGCATTTTGGATGATGGTTGGGTCTAGTTTTTTACCTTCCGCATCCAAGACGAACGCATATTCTTTTTGATTATTTAGCATTTCTGCTGCCTTCCTTTCGGAGAATTATCCTTCTTGCCAATGTCCGTGGGAGTTCATGCGTTTCCCTGTGATCTAACCAGAGCGTTAGGTTAGTTTCTTGGTTGGCGCTCTTAGGGCTTGGGACTGAAAGCACATCCCAAGGTAAGTCTTAACCTTTTTCCACAAACGTAGTTCATCATGCGAACCATTTTTCAACGACCGCACTCACTTAGGCTAGAGACCTCCTCTTAAGCCCATCGTCAAAGGACTTTGCGCTCACCTTTGACGATGGTTATTTATAAACCATAAAGCTACTCAAGAGGAAGCCCGAAACAAAGGTGTTTATAACTACACCGCGAACATACACCGCAATTCGGCGAGTTGCCTGCTTGCTGAAATACGTGCATTTCTTTCGGCTTGTTCACATCAAGGTTCGCATCTTCGACGTATGCGCGCATTGCTCGCACACTTTCGCGCACACGGTCAAGACACATGTTGACCTTTTCTTCGTCCACAGGAACTTCATTTTCCTGCCCGATGACGATGTTGCTGCGACGCAGGATGATGTCTTCATACGGCACTTTGTATTTGTCATGCACATACTTCGCATACAAAACCTGCTGGAAGAACACACGCGCATAAGCATCGCCACGAATGTGCGTCTCTTTGCTCTCTGTCTTCCAATCGGTGATAATCCACTTGCCGTCATCGCGCACATGGAGCAAATCAATCTTCGCCCAAATGCAGACTTCGTGCCCATCAACGTCGTAATAAAAACGCCCCTTGGTGACATCTTTAATAGATTCGTCAATCTCAACAACGCGCTGAACATGTCCCTCCATCAGTTCTTTCATGGAGCGTGCGTGCAAGAAGCATCGTTCAACACCATTGCGCTTTACCTTGACATCATCAGCAATGCGCTTGACTTCCTTTGCCCGAAAGCCGCCCATATAGAGCACTTCGTGAAGCATAGGGTTCTGCTTTGGAAAGTCCTTCCACTGCTGGATGCCAAGACTCTTTACGCACACGTCGTGCATTGCATCGTCAATGTGGCGCATAAATGCTTCCATCGTCGGGTCAAGTTTCTTCAAATAGCTCGAAATATACGACTTAATCGCCTCGTGCACCGCCATGCCAAAGGTAAGCTGCAAAGTCGTCATGTTTTTGTATCGGTACGCAAGTTTTGCATCGAATTTCGCGTTTTCAAGCCAACCATTATGCGCGGCGTAGTTTTTGTAGTAATAATTGCGAGCGCAAGAGTTAAACGTGCTGTTGCGCGAATAAGACCAAGAGAACTCGGGGTTTTCACGATATTTCATTTCTGTTTTCCTCCCTTCTTTTGTTGTTTTTAGTATAAAACAAAAGGCTTAGGTTTGCAGAAAAATAGTTTTGTTAAGGAAAAAATCAAAACAAAAAGACCCCATTGAACAATATTCAACAAGGTCTTAGGTCTTCTTTAATCAATTTATCTCAAGAACAGCGCCCAAATACCAAGCGTCAGCATGATAACACCAACGATGAAGTGCATCAACTTCGCGTGCTTGTTGCGCCACTCTTCTGCACGTTCAATCGTTGTTTTGCCAACAAGAACCGCTACTGCAATCACAAGCAGAGGCGCGATGAAGATGAGGTTGTAATATGCGAGCCACATCATGCGCTCCACTGCCGAATCGGTGAGTGAAATAAGGGAGAGTCCAAAGAGATATGGACCTCCTGTGCAGGGAAGTTCAAACATGGTCACAATGATGCCCGCGATAAATGCCCCGACAGGGCTTGTTGCCGACATGATGACCTTGTTGAGCTTATTGCGCCACGCCATCGGGATTTCCATCGCCCAGTTGCCCTTACGATACCAAAAGGCATCTTTGAGGTTGGCAAGTCCGATGACAATCGCCATACCGCCGACAGCAACAACAATCCAGTTGGCAATCGAAGTACTCGCGATGATGTGTGAAAGTCCGAATCCAATAAGGAAGTAAGTGAGGAACACCGCAAGAATAAACGTCGCGGCAGTCAGAGCAACCTTCGCTTTGCTCTTTTGCGTCACAACGAGCGAACTCATCAGAATGATCAGCACCATCATAGCGCATGGGTTCACAGAGTCTGCAAGAGCTGTCATTGTGACAGCCCCGAAACTCGTTGTTCCTTTTTCTACAGGGCAATCTTTATTAACTGGACCAGCGACACCAGTTAAAAGTCCTGCAAGTGCGCTGTCACCTTCGCCATTTTTGCGCGCTTCGAGCACTGCGTTGACTTCGTGTTCAAGTTGCTCTTGGATGTCTTTTGTTCCAATGAGAACCTTGTTGTTCACGACTGCCGCAGGTGCGCCCGCTTCGTTGTCAGGGATGCCGTACATCTTCATGGTGCGCATGAACATCTTGGCGTTGCCCTCATCGTGCCAGAACTCATATCTGTCAATCTTCACTGTATCAGCATGAGTTTTTTCAAAAAGGTCAAGCCAAGGCTTTAGATGAGCGCAATGAGGGCACTCTGCACCCCAGAAATAGACCACTTGCACACGGTTATCCTGTGCGGATGCCGTTGGGGATAAAAAAATGGATAATGCCGAGCAGATGACTGCAAGGAACGTAAATATTTTCTTCATGAGATTTTGAAATCCCCTTTCTCCAAAGAGTCGTTTATCGGAATGATGCTCCCATCGTCCTTTTCGTGCCAGAACCGCTTAAAGTCAATCTTCTCTTTTTTGAGCGCATTATAGAGCTTCTGTATTTCGCTCTCTGTCGCTGTTACTTCCATTCCAGTACCATAACAGGTGTTCGTTAGCGCGAGCGGTACTGCGACAATTTCTGTTTTGCTCTGGATCGCACGAAAGTCGCTCGTTTGGGTAACAAACAAGTTGGCGCGAAATGCCGCTGTTGTGGATTTAAATGTGATTAGGTATTTGGATAACAAGTGTATCACCTCTTCTAAGTTAGTTTTGGTCGTTTTTTGTTTCGGCTTCGATGAAATTATACCACAGGAAGGAAATCCTGACAGGAAAGGTTTGTTTTTTTAACTAAAGACCGCGAAAATTCCACCGCCTCTAAGTCCGTTAGGACGTAGGCGGCGGGAGTAGCATTTTGCGACTCCCTTTTTTTTGCTTTTTTTATGCGCTTAAAGCAAAGTTCTTTTCAATCCTCGTTTTTGCTATCATTGTTGTCAGAAACCAATTTGCAAATAGCAATTACATCAATATATGGAAAGGCGTGAATCGCCATTGATTGTTAAAAAGGATCGAAAAAAACTCTTCAAAGCAGGCGCGATCTTCCTGATCTGGATCATAGCTGTGTTTTATATCGGGAGCAACGTCTCGAAAACTTCCACAGAAATGGCAAAAGAGAATCCCAAAATGTCGGAGGTTCAGAACCCAACAGGCTACGGTGTGCCGGATGATCAGAAAACGCCTGAGCAAAAAGCGAACACCGAAAAGCTCCAAGCATTGAACCGAAAAGCTATCAATAATGATGTAAGACTTCTTAATTCATCGCTTGGCCTTGATAAAGACGGTTGGGAGCAAGCGTCAGCACAGGAGCGCAATGGCCTGCCAACACTCTTCGTATATTTCCCTCATGGGCAAAATACTGGCGCTTGGCGCGAATCGTTCGTGATGCGCTCATTTGCTAACATCACATTGCCATCACCTTGCCCCACTGTATACAAGGTGTACGAACAGTGGCTCAAAGAGCAAGTTCCTGACATCAAAATCGAGCAATCTGAGGACGAATCAGGAATCGCCTTCTCCGGCTTTTCTAGTGCATCTAAGCTGTTTATTTCAGGCAAGGTGTTCAATGGCTCCCTCAAGGAAACCGTTCATATCGTCCAATATGTCATCAAAAATGATGGCAGAGATGATGTCGAAACAAAGGCGCGTACATGGAGCAGTAATCTTTCAAGGATTAAGTGACTAAATAAAAGTTTAGGAAAATTAAATTAGGAGGATTTGTCATAATGGGTAAATACAAAGGCATTATTATTTTGATCGTTGTCGGCATATTGGTGCTCGTTGGCATCCAGTTGTTTGTTCCGAGCAGCGGCGACAAAATTGCACAAAAATACACGAGAGAGTCCTCACGACAGACTGTGAAGCTCTCTGAGAGCGAATTTATCATCAATTTGCGACATGGTAATTCGTTTATCAATGATTATTTTGGCTCAAATTGGAATCCCCTTCCAATGCCGATCAAAGATCAGTATAAAGATTTACTCAAAGAGAAGGTTGTGTTCTTGAAAGAGGGCGACACGTTCTCGGACTATAAAGAATTGATTGTTTTTGACACATACACCGCTGACGCATTTCCAAATGTAAGTACATATCTCAAACATCATGCAAAAGAACTTGAGCGCAAGAATCCTGCTGGAAAAATCAAAATCCTGCACGATGGAGACAAAGGGATTATCTACCAGTGGGCGATTATCGAGAATGATAAGACAACCTACCTTGAATTCGGCAAGGTCGAAATGACTGACGAGGGTGTTTTGTCAGTAAAATATATAAACAAAGGCACCGACAATCTCGAAAATCAGCGTCAAGCGGCGATTAAACTGTTTACTAAGGTTTAAACAATCAATAAAAAAACAGATCATGAAAACAATCATGACCTGTTTTTTTTATTGATTGTTTCGGATGAAACCACTGTTTCTGCGGGGGAGCACATCAACTAGACAACCAATAAAATTTGTTTGGACGACAAATAAATTTACATTTATTGATGGCAACACGACAACAATGTTTTGTTTGAGACTGAAAACTTAAGTTTTCTTTCCTTCTTTTGCTTAATGGAAATATTGCTGTCACATAACCTTCATGATACTCTCCATTTCTATAAACATAAGAAACAATATCACGATGTCTGAATCTAAGCACTTCAATCGTTTTTCTTTTTTTTATTTGATGTCGTAATGGTTTTATTCTCCATTTTTTTACATTAACAAATTCGGGTCGAAGACTAGTGATGCAAACAGCATCAACTTCATGAGATTTTTCTAGGTTCCAATTAATACGCTTGTTTGCAGTGTCTCCTCCTGTTGTTAATGTGAGCTGTGCTCGTTTGGCAAGTTCTTCTCTGAGCCATGTTTTTCCAATCATGACATGCGAAGCGTATATCAATCCATAGTTGTTTCTCTTTTTCCCAATCTTGGAATAAAACTGATCGGCAAATTCCATTTCTCGTCCAGTCACTTTAGAATGACAATCAGAACAAAGCGTAATAAGATTTCCTATGGTATTCGAACCATTCATCCTTCTAGGAGTAATGTGATGCACTTCTAACCGACAGTTCTTCTTACCGCACAATTGACATTTGCAGTTATCTCTTAAAACCGTTGCTTTTCGCAAGTTTTCATCTAATCTATTAGATATTTGATATTGTTCTCCATAGATCTGATGTCCTTCAGTTAATACTCTTATATCAATTGCTACATCTTCTAAATAAATAGAATCAATGCAAATATATTTAGAAAGAACATCAACAATTCTAATCACAGCATGTCTTTTTTGTTTAATTGTTGGTGAAATCCATCCTTGTTTGCGCGAATTTGCGCGATTTAATGATTTATCTTTTCTATATCTTTTTAAATATCTCCTATACCGCCTATATTCATGTCTTTGGACTATTTTTTTATGAACATCAATGCGATGTTCCATCGTCGCAACAAAAATCACTTTGTTCTTGGTTTTACATTTCTGAACAAGTGCCAAACCAACGTACTTCGCTCCATCGTCAATTCCCATGCGAATCTCGTCATTGTTTAGAGTGTCCACGACTTTTTTGAGTTGAATCGTCATCGGACGCTTTGCAATAAGCGTTGCTTTCTTCTGTCGAACCAACCGCCAAGCATTTTGGATGATGGTTGGGTCTAGTTTTTTACCTTCCGCATCCAAGACGAACGCATATTCTTTTTGATTATTTAGCATTTCTGCTGCCTTCCTTTCGGAGAATTATCCTTCTTGCCAATGTCCGTGGGAGTTCATGCGTTTCCCTGTGATCTAACCAGAGCGTTAGGTTAGTTTCTTGGTTGGCGCTCTTAGGGCTTGGGACTGAAAGCACATCCCAAGGTAAGTCTTGACCTTTTTCCACGAACGTAGTTCATCGTGCGAACCATTTTTCAACGACCGCACTCACTTAGGCTGGAAACCTTCTCTTAACCAATAATTAAAAGACTTAACGCGCTCACTATTAATTATAATTTAACCCAAGCAATAAATTGCTTGGGTGATTAAAAAGAAAGTCATAAATAATCATTTATATTTTATAAAAACATCTAAGATCTCAACCCACTGAACTCCACGGCATCGTTTTGAGTGACATATAGCGCTCGTAGGCTTCAATCAACCTCTCAAACTCGCGGACATTCTCTTCCTTAAGAATGGAAGTGATTGGCTCGCCGCCATTAATAATGATGGCATTCTCATCATTCTTGTCCCACTCCAATGTCACCACATTTTCGAAGTCAATCCAAATATCGCGGTTCTTGAGGTGCAGCACATGGACGCGTGATGGAATCTTGTCGACAGACATCCCGAACATTTTCTCGAAAAACTTCTTTGATTCCTCAGCGAAACCTGTTGCGAAATCAGTTGAACCGTTCATATCATTCCCCATCACTTTCCATCCGACTGCTTCGCGGCATCTGCGATAGCCTTATCAGCATCTTCTGCGGAAAGACCTTCCTTCATGAGGACATCCTTCGTGACATCAACCCCGCCGGCAACAGCAACGCGCTTGTCGAGCACAACGGAGTAGTTCTTGTCCTTACGTACATCCTCAACAGCGGCATCAGCGGCCTTCTGGATCGGCACAAGTTTATCAGTCTCCATTTGCGTCAAAGAGCGCTGGAACTCCATGATTTTCTGTTGGTGCTGCTCGGGCGGCAGTGCGTCAAGATCCTTGACCTGATTTTGAATCTTGTCATACTCAGCCTTCATGGCATCCTGTGCGCTCTTCATCTGAGGATGATACTCGACCACTACCTGATGATCCACGAGCGCCACATTGGACGGAGGGGGAGCTATCTGAGTGCCGCAACCGCCCACGAAAAGAGAGACGCCAACGAGCGAACCTGCGAGAATTCCAAATGCAATCTTATTGTTTTTGGTCATGATAAATGATTCCTTCCTTATGTATGTGATTACTCCAAACCTTTTTGGAGCGCAATACCCTTAATACTTGCAATCTTACGCAACGACACATTCTGCTCCTGTAGCGCATTTATCTTGCTCTCCACAGAAGCTCTAATGCGTTTAACTGCTTTCAGCTCCTCCTGTGCCGCTACAACGCGCTTATTGGTCGATGCGATTGCTTTGATTGTGGCAACTTTGTGGTCAGCAGAGTGCTTATTGATCTCCGCGTACACTTCGTTGTAGACTTGTTCGCCTTCTTTGCGCTTTTCTTCCTCCTCGCATTTTACGAGATCTAAGTTCGAGTAAAGATAAGCTAACATGTTGCCGTGATAAGCCAACAACTGCTCTAACTCGCCCAATGTGATGTCGTAGGGGATCAACGGGAGTTCAAGCTCGTTCAGGTTATCATTGAGAGCATCCAATTTTTCCTCGGAAAATACTGCTCCGAGGCGACTTTCGGACATTTACATCACTCCTTTCAAATTAAAAACTCAAAAAAGAAAAATAGGGATAATAGTTGTTAATTTCCGTTTGGCAGGAAAATCTCAATTAAAGTGCCAATGACATCACCCAAACGACTTGTTTGAAGATGGATGTAAAACAGCGACAACGCCAAAAACATCGCCAAAGCGACGCGATTGTACCACACTTCACGGGTTAGGCGCTTTTGCTCTTTTCGTTGCTCGCGAGTTTCTTTCAGGAGCGTTTCAATGATTTCGCGATCTGTCATGTTCGCGAGTGCATCTTGCACTTCCTCTGTTTTTGGTGCATCAATATGTTTTGACGGAGGTGATTCTTTTTCGTCTTTTTTCTTCTTCTTGAATAGTAGAGACAAATAAATCCACTTCTTTCTAAGGAAATTTCTATGCTTATTATAACAGGGGCTTAAATGATGTGTAGAGAAAGTTTAGGAAAACAACAAAAGAGAGGCTCAAAAGAACCTCTTTTTTGCAGTCCGACGCACCCGCGTGTTTCAATCCGCGCACCCGCGTGGGGTGCGATATTTTTTAGTTTTCAATCTGAAAGGAGTGTGATGTGTTTCAATCCGCGCACCTGCGTGAGGTGCGAACCAATTTGTTACATTTATTCTACATCAAAATCGAAATTCTGTCAAATAGCTATTTGCTATTTTCGACCGTAGCAGTTGCAGATCCAATATCCTTACGGATTGCATCAGCCATCTCTTGTATAGCCTTGGCGGTTTCGGGATCCATTACATCTTTAGAGTCGTCCTTCTTCGGCTCTTCAGGAGCACCAATGTAGCTTCCACTTGACTTCGATGACTTCCCTGTCTTGCCCTCAAATTTTTTCTGCCCCGACTTTGACGAATCACTCGAAGCGTCGCTTACGTGCCTTTCGAGGCGTTTTACCTGTTCGGACACTAGCGAATTTTCTTTGCCACTTTTGCGATCTTCCTCTTTGATCTTGTCTTTTTCTAGCGTAATTTCATCCTCAACCTGCCCATTGATTTCTTGCTTTTTCTCGCCGTTAACAGAAATCACTGTGTTTCCCGTTTTTTCGTCAACCTTAATGGTCGTTTCAACATTCTTATCAGTTCCATGCGTGCGCACATAGGCTTCAATTTCGCGAGATAATTTTGACCCAAGATTGGGATTCAACGAATTAACAATGGCCAGCTCCTTGAAGCACTCATCGCGATTGCCTTGTAACAGGTTAATCGTGCTGAGATAGTAGTGCGCATAATAGTTGCGCTCGTTAATCGCAATCAAGGATTTTAATTCCTCAATCGCTTCTGGATAATAGTTTTTAGAGCTACCATCTTTCTTGGTTTCGCTGATGTAAAGTTGAACAAGAGACATTTTCATTGCCTCGTCAATGGGTCGATAATCAACAGCTTGTTTGTAGGTTTTGATGACATCATCAATCTTGCCCTGCTTGTTGTATAGTTTGATTAGTTTGACATAAGGGTTGTACTGCGTTTTGTCAACTTCAATCGCTTTTTTGTACTCATCAATAGCCTTAGCCTGCGATGTCTCAGACGGGTTATTGGCATATACGATCCCCTTAATATAGTGACCACGATAGTCGTTGGGGTACTCGTTAATCGCCTGATCGGCATATTTCAGCGCTTTTTCTTCGTCCTTTGCGCCCGCACAGCTCTCAGCGACACCAATGAGCGCTTTTGCTTTGATTTGCTTCCTGAGCTTCTTGTCGGCCTTATTGATGTGCTCTATTGCGTCCTCATAGTAGCGGATAGAGCTTGGATATTGCTTCATCAGCCGCAGCATATCAGCCGCAAGCAGCTCATAGAGCGGGTTCTTGGGATCTTTTTTTGCCGCCTCCATAAATGCCGCCGCTGATGTCTTGAGATCGCCCTTATTGATGGATTCAAGTCCTTGCGCGTAAAGTTGCTGCCCTTGGAGTTTGCCAAGTTTAGCGTCTTTGTCTTTCGCTTCTGCCGGACTCATAAATGACAATCCAGCCACAAATGAGCCAAGAACGAGGCAGGTTATGATGCGCTTTGTTTTGTTTGATTTATTAAACATTGAATGATAACTTCCTTTCGTTTTAAAGTTGCTTTGATTATACCAAAGCGCAGAAATAGAGAATTAACTGTGCTACGATAGAAAGAAAGAAAAGAGGTTATTTAATGGAAGAAAAGATACATGTCCCTCCCATCAAAATCCAAGGAATCAAAACAAAACTCGTGCCGTTTATTCGCGCTAATGTGCAAATATCGGAATCAACACTGTGGATTGAACCATTCATAGGTTCAGGCGTAGTTGGTTTCAATCTAGCACCACAAAATGCAATTTTCGCGGACACGAATCCGCATCTTATCAGTTTCTACAACGCCATCAAAAATGGAGGCATCAACGCTCAAATTGTGCGCGAGTTTCTGCAAATTGAAGGCGCAAAGTTAGCTGATGGAGATGCCAATTACTACTATGAGATTCGCGACAGGTTCAACCAAGAACACAATGTGCTGGATTTTTTGTTTCTCAATAGATGCTGTTTTAACGGTCTAATGAGGTTCAACAGGAATGGAAACTTTAACGTTCCATACGGGCACAAACGCGAACGATTCAGTAAGGCGTACATCACAAAAATTTGCAACCAAGTTGCTTTTGTGGAGCAAAAAATTAGAGACAACAACTGGACGTTTTTGTGCCTACCATTTGAGCAAACAATTCGACATGTAGATGCTGTGGGCGCTTCTTTTGAGGATGTTCTGATTTACTGTGACCCTCCATACATCGGCAGACATGTTGACTACTATAATGGTTGGACAAAGAAAGACGAAGTGAAACTACATGATACGCTCATGAGCGCTGTGAAGAAACGAAATGTGCACTTCGTAGTTTCTACTTGGCTACAAAATAGTTGGCGCAAAAATGAGTTCGTTGATGAGGTGTGGAGCGGATGCAAAATTGTCACAAAAGAACACTTCTACCACATTGGCGCGAAAGAGGCGAATCGAGGAAGTGTAGTTGAGGCATTGTTGATTGAGTGATTGGCATATAAAATGCAAAAGAGCGACCGCATTGATCGCTCTTTTTTGATATATAAATCGGGATGTTCTATTTCGCTACTTTCGGCGAACTACTCGGCATTAAAATTACCAAGCATCCGAACTTAGATTTGTTCAAAATTTAATTTGTGCGTCGCAACGGAATTACCCCATTGTTACCCCCCAGCCCCGTCCACAGGAGTACTACCGCTCTGCCAAGAAACGGCTTTGCGTCTACATGTTACAAGAATTTCGAAGTTTAAGCTCCCACTAAAACATGAGGGCTTTCTCGGCGACATTCTATAAATGAGACAAATGTTGTCTGTATGTGCAACAACTGTCGCTTGAAATTGGAATTGTGTATGTTGAAATTCGCTTATTCTGCTAATGTCGCAGCTTTTTGCAAAAACTCTTGTAATTGTCCTTTCGGAATTGCTTTTAAAATCGCATCTATAAGCTCCCTATCAGAACCTTCGTTTATGTTAAAGGTTTTCTTTTCTTTGTCCTCTGTTTGCCTCTTTCTTTCTTTTTGTTTTTCTTCTTCTTTCACATCAATGATTCTTTGCTCTGCAACTCTCGTGTTATTCTCACCTGCGCCAACAAAGAAAGTTATCTTTGTTATTGTTTTTCCATTCTTATTGACACGGAAAAGAGGTTTGTCAACTTGGCATGTTTTTTGTTCTTCAGGAGGAGAAACTACATTGTAGTATTTCCTTTCGTTAATCTCAGCAAGAGCAGGAGTTAAAACTCTAGTTAAAAAGCTATATGTATTGTCATAATGAGCAACCTTCTTTGGATTCGACAAAATAAATTTAAGAGATTCTATCGAAATTGTAATCTCTTTAATGTAGTTTGACATCTCGTCTGCATTCATCCGCGATGTACTGTAGTTAAATTTTGAGCAAAAAAATCCATGTAAAATAGATGCGGCATATCTCGTGTAACAAATAAGAGCACAAAGTTTTTCTTTCATATAATGCTCTTTTAACTCTGTCGTCCATTCAGCAAGTGCAGGATTTATTCTTACGCACACATACCCTGTTTTAAATCCAAAGTAAATGCTTGAAAGCCAATTCAGGCAAATAATCTCATCTGTATCTTCTGATGTTATAAATATTTGGTTGTCTTTCAGACAATCCCCTAAAACCTCCAACGTTTTTCTTAATGAGCGAATATCACAATTACTCAATCTTGCAAGTGCAGGAATATAGAATTTATACCATTTTGTAAAATCGCCTTCGCGCTCAATAACAGCAAGCAGAGTCATTAAAATTCGATATTCAATATATGAGACAGCAAAAGAACTTTCTTGTGCGAGTTTATTACTCTGGATTACAGGAATATCAACATCATAGGTTGTAACATCTTTGGAATTTTCAAGAATATCTTCAAAAGTGCAATTCTCTGTTTTTATAAAATCTGATGGTGTCATAACAAATTCCTTTCCTTATTAGTCGTTAATCCTTGTGCGATAATTATACCACATAAAATACAATGTTGTTTATATACGCAACATTTGTAGTTTGAATTTGGAATCATGTAGGTTGAAAATGTAATCTTGCCTGTTGAAATTGTAATCATGTAGGTTGAAATTGTAATTATGTAGGTTGAAAATGTAATCTTGCCTGTTGAAATTGTAATCATGTAGGTTGAAATTGGAATCTTGCCTGTTATCAATTTTTGTTGGATCGCTAGAACCGTTGATATTAAAGGTTTCAAGCGGCGTTAACAAAAACCGCAAAACGTGACAATATATAAGATCAAAATATAAGATATAAGCTCGGCGAAATGATAAGGCACGAAGGCGCGCCCTCTAAATTTTAGTGACTTGTTTGGTTTCGTGGCGCGCCCCCTGAAAGTTATCGTGCAATCTTTTTCGCCAATCTATCGCGCATTTATTGCGATTTTCAGTCACGGATTTGATACTTTTAGCTCTTTTGTGAAGCAGGTAACCTCGGATGAGCATATTAAAATCGCAATAGAGCGAAACTTAATCGCACTGATGCGAAAATGAATAGATGCGATCTGCATTGATGTGAAACTGTTGGGCGAAGATGTTATTAAGTGAGCGATCTGATAAAACACCAAACAGCAATCCAACCTGCTGCAAATTGATAGCGAAGTGAAATCCTCTAACATTAATGTGCATCTACTTCGCAATGGAGCGAATTTATTTTGCTCGCACATATTCAATATTCACTAAGACATGTTTTGGTTGTTCGAAGTTTTTGGATTTCTCGCCAAGAGAAAAGGTTGGTTGTTTTCGATTTCTTTGTTCGCTAAGACATGGATTGCAAGTTTTAGAGTGGATTGAATCTTTCCAAGAAGAAAGGTTGGGGGTTTCGGTTCTCTTTGTTTATTAAGCAATGTACTCCAAGTTTCGTGGTTTTCTGTTCTTTTTTTCTCTGATCGTTTGAGTGTTCTGGGGTCAAAAAGACAAGAATCGCAAGTTTCGTGGTTTCATGCAAAAAGAAACAATCTTCGGTTTATGAAGTTGTTATGTTTTTCTTTCCAAGGCAAAAGGTGAAGAGGAAAGTTTCGCTCTCTAAGCACATGTTCGTTAGTGAGTTTCTCTCCAAAAAGCTAAGAAGGAAAGTTGTTGGAGGTGCTATTCTCCCCCAAAGCACGTTTTCTTTAATCGTTAGTTTTTATTTCAGTCAAGACCGTCAAGTTCAACTTGTTCTTTTGCTTATTTAAAAGTTACATATCTCATTTAAAAGTTGCATGATTCAAAGAAAAGTTACATATCTTATTCAAAAGTTACATATCTCATTTAAAAGTTGCATAATTCAAAGAGAAGTTAATGAGCTTTTAAAGGTTTATTAGCTTTCATGGTTGCGAAGTTTAAGTTAGTGTCTAAACATCTACAAAATCAATCGCAGTCATTTTTGTTTGATAAAATCAGAATGGTAACCTTAATACATGGAAATCTACAAAATCTGTTTAGACATCAAAAACAAAAAAGAAAGGAGGGCGACTTTATAGTAAGTCGCATATCCAAAATGTCAAAAAATAAAAAAACGCTTTCTTTCCAATACAATCTTTTTGGAAGAAAGTTGCTCATAACAATATTTGCATTTTCTCTTCTTGGACTTATTTCCTTTGCAAATCCATCAACAACAGAAGCTAACATGCGCTCAGATCAGCAACAAGTTTTGAATGATATGCAAAGAAATAGCGAAATGTACGATCAAGATCGCCGAATGGTAGATGACTTTAATCGTAGGAAAGCAGAGTTTGAATCAATGAAACGAGATAGTTCGGATTCTGCTGATAGTGATAAAGCTAGAATGTCCTCTAAAGTTGAACAAATGCAAAGAGAGTTCGATGCCAATGGAAGACGATTGACCGATTCATATAAAGGATCTCTCAAAGACATGGATGATAACTACCATCTTGATATGAGTTCTAAATACAAAGGCAATGAAAGCATCTTTAACGATGATGATTCTTTTGGAAAAGGAAATTCAAGTAATGTTGGGCAAAACAAATCATTGTTAGATTCCAATGCTAATGATGGAAGAGTTGTTCGTCGTTTAAACAATAGAGTTGGTTCTGTTTCTTCTTCTGGAACAGATAACAAAATAGGTTATACTGAAAGCGTAGATAATCAAAACAAAAGAGACACACCATCAAAAGTTGGAAGTATAGATGTATCAGGGGATAATAAACCTCAAAACGAAAAACCAGTTAACCTGTCTGAAGATAACTTAATCAAGTTTGGTATAGCTACCCTTCTTGTATTTATCGTCATGAGTGTTTTGTACTTCCTTGGAAAGAAACGAAACAATTAACCAAACGACAAAAAGGAAATGAGGAAAATTAATGCTTAAAAACAATCAATCTAATCCGTTTTATTGCGTTCCGAACAAAACCAGAATTGAAAAAGAGAGTAATCCCATTAAACAGGGAAAAGCAAAAATTTTGGATTTGGACAAGTTTCGGAATAAAAAACAAGCCTCAAAACAAAAACAAAATTTATTTTTGTTCCTTGGATAGAAATATCCAAGGTTTTTCTTCGCTTGCAAAACCAACATTGAAAAAGTTGGTATACTTGACATATAAAAATAAAAACACTCAATCACTAAATACAACATAGGAGGAATATATAATGTTCGTACTATCACAAAGCGGCGTTGCGGGCTTAGATGCAATGGGTTATGATATTAACGTTCAAGAGCGTCAACTGCAAGATGGTTCTATTAGCCGTGTTTTTATGATCATTGGGTTTGGGTTTGGCTTCAATTTGCTCTTGGGAGAATATACGATTGAAGAACAAGCTCGTGCGGTCTTAACCGATATTTATGTCGCAATGCGCAACGGGGAAGAGTTTTACGATATTCGAGAAAAAGAAAAGAAATTCGTAAATCGTCAAGCTTAAACCAACAAATTAACCAACCATTAACAAACAACCAAAGGGGGATTCTCTTTGCCGAACCAATCAAACAACAAAGAAGAAATCAAACAACTAAAGAAAATTTACATCTATGGTGCAGTGGCAGTGCTCTGTTTGCTTGTGTTCATTTATGTCGTTTCATCCATTCCGAGTGCACAAGAAACATTCCGCTCATTTATCCCCCGACAACAAGAACATCACGATGAGGCATCAATCAGCGACAATCAAGGCGGCGAAACAGTAATCATGCAGCAAGATGAAAACAAAGAGAAGAAAATAACGCAGATTGAAGACTTTACCAATGACATCAGTTCGCCAACACCAACGTCACATCCTGACACAATTGCGTTATCAGGCAAGCACTATTTCATCTTTGAGCGAAACATCTTAATGCCATTTGACAGCGAATCGTGGATTCAATATGACGTTCCAGCCAAAAGCAACTATTCGGCAATTAGTGAGTTCTATCAGCTTGGAGAAGTGCCTTCTAAGTGGACGCAAAAAGCGACCATCCACAAAGTCGCAATGAGCGATAAAGATTGCTACGCATTGGCAGATAAGATTGTGAATGGACTTATTGTGAGCTATTCCAATCAAATGGAAGTCAACGGCGAAAAGCTCACGAAAGATAATTTGTCGGTGAATTATGTGAAGAAGAATCCGACCAACACAGAACTCTATTGGGAGCACAAGGGCATTGTTGGAACAACCGACGAAGTGCAATTCCTTCGCGTCTTTATCAGCGAATATAGTGGCGAGATGTATTTGGTCACATACACCATCAAAGGCACATTGAGCGACTTGGATGACAGCGCGATTATTGGCAGCTTGAAAGTTATTGAGTCGGTTCAACAGCTAAAGGAAAAAGGTTGATTTTGAGGGACTTTCGCTCATTTTTGCGCGAAAGCCCCTTTTTATTTGTATTAAATCTAACGAACCCATATAATCATCGCATCGGAGTTGCTGTTTTGTGCTCCAATGGTCGTATTTTTACTTTATTGTTGAAAAGGGGAATTTCCAATGTCCACAAAGATGAGTCAGCGTTTCGCACTAATCAATGGCAACCGTTCGCGTATTCATAACATTTCAGTTGGAGGCATGTTGCTTGATAGTTCGACAAAGGGCAAAATCGGTGCACAGATGCCTATTACCATCGAAATCAATGGACGACAGTTCGTTGTTCATGGTGAAATCATTCGCGCACAGGAGCGCAGTGTCGCTGTTCGGTTCTCTAAGGTTTCTAAGCGGCAGCAATCATTTCTGAAGAAGTTGCACTGTGTTGCCTGATTGGCACAGAAACGCATCAAAAAAGCCTCACTTGTTTAGAGTGAGACTTTTTCTTTTTGGATTAGCAGAAGAGCGCGAGCTGTCCGCTATCAGCTGCGAGTGCGACCTCTTTGCGAGGCTTGCGCAACTTTTGCGTGCTGATGAACGAGACGGCTCTGTCGTAAACCATCTCAAGCTCAAGGCTCGTCTGCGACGACTTTGCCAGCCACTTCTTAATGAAGGCGGCTTTCGTCGGAGAGGTTTCCACCAAGTCCTCTTGCATCAAGGAAGGATCGTAGAAATCCTCCATCTTGTGTAAGAGGTTCTTCTCTCGCGAAGTCTGCACGAGCGTTGCCCCGCGAGATTCCAACTTCTCAGCCTGTTCGTACACGACCTCAAACAAGTCGCATTCCGCAGCGTCGAAGTTGCGGGCACGAACCTCACCAAGGAGCGCACCGTCGAGAAGGCTCCACCCGATCTCCTGCGGTTGGATGTTCTTTACGCTATCGCGTGAACCTCCTCTTGGCGCCACGAAGAATCCGTAGACGCGGTAGCTGTGAAACAGCTCGTTCTCGTCCTCGACAAGCGGTGCCTCAATGATGAAGTTGAGGACTTGCCCTGCCTGCATCATCGAGTACACGTAGTACAGCGATGATTTACTCTGTGTCGGCTCTGCGGTCAACACATAGTCGCCACAGAGCAAGTCCTCCCACTTCTCCTGTGGGAGTTCGTAACTCCTCTTTTCCTCAGTGACACTAGCTTCCTTTGACATTGTTACTTCCTGCATGATTTTTCCTCCTTACAAATTAAGAAAAATTTAAAACATGATCAACATCTATTGCCATTATAGCAGCTCAGTGAAAACAATGCAAAACAAATCTTTTTCTTTAATTAACGAGGGGCTTTTCTCAACCAAGGACTTTTCTTAATCTCGCTGTTTGCTCAGAAAGAACTGTGGTATTATTAAAGAAATAAACCAACGCACGAAAGGACTGAACTAAAACTTGTTCAAATCCATTACCAATATCTTTAAGAACCAAAGCCTAAAAAACGAACAAAAACTTGTAGAACGAATTAATGCTCTTGAAGCTAAATATAGCTCTTATTCGGATAACGCACTTCGCGACTACATCTTGAACCAACGCGAAAAAGATCACTCTAATGACACGAAAGGACAGCACTACAACCTGCTTGTTAATGTGTTCGCTGTTGTGCGAGAAGCGGCGAAACGAATGCTCGGAATGCGCGCCTATGATGTGCAGATGTTAGGCGGCATTTTTTTGGATGCAGGGTCAATTTCCGAAATGCAAACAGGTGAAGGCAAAACGCTTGTCGCGGCGGCTCCTGTCGTGCTCAATACGGTCATTGGCAACAAGGTTCATGTTGTGACAGTGAACGATTACCTTGCCATGCGCGACTTTCAAACGATGGGACACCTCTACGCATTTTTGGGACTATCTACAGGTTTAATCGTTTCCAACATGTCCAAGGAGTTGCGTTGGACGAGCTATAATTGCGATATTGTGTATGGTACGAACAACGAATTTGGCTTTGATTACCTGCGAGACAACATGACAGGAGAAAATGAAGAAAAAGTCCAAACGGGTCTTGACTTCGTAATCATTGATGAAGTTGATTCCGTGCTCATTGATGAAGCGCGTACACCTCTTATCATCTCAACGCCTGCGGATGATAATTCGAATGTTTACATCAAGATGTCAGAGCTTGTAAAAACATTCAAAGAGGATGTTGATTTCACGCGCGATAAAGACAACAAAAAGACGCTTGTCGGCACTGATGTTGGCATTAAGAAAGCGGAAGATTACTTTGGAATAGAGAGTTTGTATTCCATTGAAAACCCACTGCTTCTAAACTCATTCAATCAGGCGCTGAAAGCGCACTTTGTGTTTGAGCGTGATAAAGATTATGTGGTTAAAGATGGCGAAGTCGTAATTATTGATGAGTTTACTGGTCGTTTGATGATTGGACGCAGATATTCTGATGGACTTCATCAGGCGATTGAAGCGAAAGAGGGCGTAGAACTCAAACAAGAGAGCAAAACTGTCGCCACAATCACGTTTCAAAACTATTTCCGTTTATACAAGAAATTATCAGGTATGACAGGCACCGCTAAAACAGAGGAAAAGGAATTTTACTCGATTTACAAGATGCCTGTCGTTCAGATTCCTAAAAACAAGCCATCTCAGCGCATTGATTATCCTGATGTGGTGTTCCATACGCAAGATGCCAAATACAAAGCCGTCGTAGAGCAAGTAAAGGACTGCTATGCGCGTAAACAGCCCATCCTTGTTGGAACAACGAGCATTTCTGCAAGCGAGCATGTTTCTGCCCTTTTGGTGCAAGAAGGAATCCCTCATACAGTCCTAAATGCGAAATATGACGCGCAAGAAGCGGAAATCATCTCACATGCAGGCGAAATTGGCGCTGTTACGATTGCAACTAATATGGCGGGTCGTGGCACTGACATTGTGACACAAGATGGCGTCGATGAGCTTGGAGGTCTCTTTATCCTCGGCACGGAAAAGCACGAATCAAGACGTATCGACAATCAGCTCAAAGGGCGCACAGCTCGCCAAGGTGCGCGTGGAGAAACACAGTTCTATGTGTCGCTCCAAGATGATCTCTTTAAGTATTTTGGCGGCGAGCGATTGATGAAAATATTCGAACGTTTCAATGTGAACATCGACGATGCGCCAATAGAATCCTTATACCTAACCAAGACGATAGACAACAGCCAAAAGCGCATTGAGGCGCGTAATTTTGATATCCGTAAAAACTTGTTGGGTTATGATGACGTTCTCAGCAAACAGCGCGAAATTATCTATAAGCAGCGCGATGAGATTAAAGATGCCAATTATGACTACATTATGCGCAATCTCAACAGGTTCATTGAAGACATCGCAAAGGTGCAAGTGTTGGATGCTTATGCAGATCCAACGAAATATCCAGAGGAATGGGATTTGCAAAGTCTCGTTGAAGCGATTGATCGCGTATTTTCGCTGGATGGTTTGGTCACATTTGATGAGATTGATGGATTATCAAAGGATGAACTGGATAATTTCGTCATTGAGCACTTAAAGAGCGTTATTGCGTTCAAAGAGAATCTTCTTGGAAAAGGGCAACTCACGAGTGTGCTCAAATCGGTGCTACTTAAAATCACTGACGATTTTTGGACGAATCAAATCAACAGCATGGCTATGCTTCAAGAAGGCATCAATTTCCGCGCTTACGGGCAACTGAATCCGCTCCAAGAGTACAAAAAAGAAGCTTTCACGATGTTTGAAGAGATGGAAAGTGCAATCAAGGAGCAATTTACACTCTTCGCATTGGGCTTCCAAGTGCAAGTTAATGCGCCTGAGATTGTTGATGATGCGCATAGTTGGGAAGGGATCAATACCATTGAAGAGCTTGAAGCAGAAGTTCAGAGGCGGCAGGATGAGATTAAGGAATTGTTGATGACGCCTGTTGAGAGTGATATGGATATTGCAGGTAAAGATGGAAAAAGTGAGAACGAGGGCGAGAGGAAAGAAGAAGAGAGCGGGGAAGGTAAAGAAATAAACAAAGAAGATAAGAATGATGAGGATGAAGTTGTGCTTAGTCAAATTTAGTGATTTTGATTGTTTTGATGTAAAATTGAGTTAGTTTGGTGTAGTTGTTCCCGCCCGAAAAGGGCGGGGTATAGAAAAAAGGAGTGTATAATCATGAAAAAGATCATTAGCAAAAACAGCGTCGTTGTAGCAGTACACGCAGGGGAGTTCCATGCGGATGATGCCGCATGTGTGGCGCTCCTCCAGCTCGTCTACGGCACGGAAAACGTGTCTGTACGACGCGAGTTCAAAGTCGAATCCACGGACAGGTTCGATTTTGTGCTGGACATTGGCCAGATTGACGAGGTTAGCGATTCCCTCGTTCGACTGGATCACCATCCAGTTAGCGGGCGGCAGGAGGACAAAGGCGTCCTCACGACCGTCAAGAGTGGGGCTGGTGAGGATGTTCCCATCCCACATTGCGCGTTCACGAAGTTGGCGCAGTTGGTGTGGGAGGATGAATCTCAGGAAGTTCGGGATGAACTTCTTCAGGTAATTCTTATCCCGTTGGCTATGCAGGACAACGGCATTGAAGTGAGCGGGTACGCGCCGCGTGCATTTCCGTTCGGCTTCGTGCACGAGTTCAATGGCGCATGGGACGAAGATGGAGCACCTACGATGCAGTATGAGCGCTTCATGCAAGCTGTCGCCATCGTGCGGCAGGTGTTGGAGCGCATTATCGTGCGTACGCGCTCCAAGTTCGCGGCGGCGAGCATCATTAACGATGCAATCGCGAATTCCAAGGACGGAATTGTGGTTCTTCCTCGGTTCGCGCCGTGGCAGGATTATGTGCTTGCAGCGAACAATGGGCAGCCGACGTGGAAGTTGGTCGTTTTCCCGAGCAACAGGGGCGGCTTCATGATTCAGGTTGTCCCCAAAGAGGCAGGTTCGTTTGCCTCTTGGGTGAGCATCCCTGAAAGCGTGAAGAACGCTGAGGGCTTCATCTTTACGGCGCATGGGGCTTTCGCGGGCTTCAACACCTGCGAACAGGCTGTCAGTGCAGCGAAGATGATTCTCGCAGAGGGATAATCGTTCTCGCTCAGGTTACGGCAAAGAACAAAAAAGATCTCAGGTGACTGGGATCTTTTTTGTTTTGTTGTATTGGTGTAGGAGCGAAGTTGCTAATTGCTAATTAAAATTTAATTTTGTTTTTAGGGTTTTCTGAGATTGAAATTTGGCAACACACACATATATATATACTGTTATCAAGTCTATTTTTTCTATCGCGCTCAAGTAGCGCAAAGGAGGATTTTATCATGGAATTCGTTGTTGATCAGAACGTCCGGTTTGTTAACCTCTGCCAGCATGAAATCAACATTCTCCCGCCTTCGGGTAATGAGGAAGAGATGTTGATTGTGCCCCCGAGCGGCATTGTCGCTCGGTGTGCAAGCACGGAGGTGGTGCGGCGCACCATTGGCCGCTTCAATGGTCTTGACATGGAGTTTGGGGCAATTTCCGATTTGCCCGCTCCTGAAGAGGCGACCGTTTTCATCGCATCCCGCCTCGTTGCGGAGCGTGCTTGTCGGTCAGACGTCGTTGCACCAGGACGTATGGTGACGCTCTCCTCTGGCGAGCGTGCTTGCGTGGGACTGTCCGTTTTCGCGTAAAACGGCTTCCCACACCTGACCCCTTCGGGGGTCTTTTTTTCGTCAAAAAAAATAGGCTGCCATCAGGCAACCTCTTCATACTTAATCTCTATCTCTTAACTTGTTTTTTATGCTCTCTCAACCATCAACCAGTAAAATCGTCCTCATCGAACTCAGGTTCGCCATTGAGCGTATCAGCTTTGACCCCAAGATACTCATCAAGCACCTGTTGCTTAATTCGCTCATACTGTGGCTTACCTTCTGCGCTTTCAAAGTACGCTTTAAGCTTCGGCATTCCTTGGAAGTTCTGCCCTTCGTACATATACCAAGCGCCGCCTTTGCCGATGATGTCGCTCTGTACTGCGAAATCAATCACAGCGCCCATCTCGTCAGGACCTTTGCCAAATACAATATCGAATGTTGCTGTCTTAAAAGGAGGGTATGTTTTGTTCTTAACCACTTTCACTTTTGTGTGATTTGCGGTTGCCTCATCGCCGTCCTTGATGGTTTCCCCTTTACGCACATCAAGTCGCACCGATGCGTAGAATTTGAGCGCTCTGCCGCCTGTTGTTGTCTCAGGAGATCCCCACGTGACGCCAACTTTTTCGCGAATCTGGTTGATGAAAATGATCGTACATCCATGCTTCGATGCTTCTCCTGTGAGCTTGCGCATTGCTTGGCTCATTAATCGTGCGTGTAGTCCTACATTTGCATCGCCAAAGTCGCCATCAAGCTCTTTTTGCGGCACAAGAGCGGCAACAGAGTCAACAACAATGATGCCGACACCATCGGATTTAACGAGCATATCGACAATATCTAGCGCCTGTTCGCCAGAATCGGGCTGGGTGAACTGCAATGCTTCCATATTGACGCCAAGTGCGCGGGCGTATGACGGATCAAAAGCGTGTTCGGCATCAATAAATGCTGCAACGTAACCTTCTGCTTGGAACGACGCGATGCACTTGAGTGCAATCGTGGTCTTTCCCGAGCTTTCTGGACCATAAATCTCAATGATGCGACCCTTCGGCAAACCGCCGCCAAGGATCATGTCAACAGGCAGGATTCCAGTGCTTACACGCTCAACAGGCACAACAGAATCCGCATTGAACGTCATCATGGTGTTCTCACCATACTTCTTTTGAATCTTCTTGAGCGCTTCTTCGAGACCGCCTTTTGGTTCGTCTTTTTTCATTCTTGCCATTTTTATCACCTTTCTTGACTAAGAAAACAGCCAAACATTGCTGATTTTGCGACTTAAACTGCGATAAATTCGCATTAAACCAAGTTCGCACAACAACACTGCAACACCCTTGAGTTCCTCATTCATAATGCTGTTGAGTGACGGATGTGCGATTGATTTGAGTGTCTCAATGTCAGCCAGATCGCCACTCATAAAGCCTTTTACAATCGCCTGAGCACCTTTGGAGAGCGACAGAAACAGCTCTTCCTTTTTTGGGTTAGGAGGAGTTGTGACTAGATCTGTGTTGTTGCTTTTGAGGATAAGTTGGTCGTTACCAGTAATAACGATGTCAAGAGAGCTGCCATCTTTGACCAATGGAATGGTTTTTCCATTTTCGAAATCAGAAATCAACTGAATTGCAATCAAGTTGATCCTTTTTTCGCTCTCTGCGCGATGTTTGTCAAATTCGTCCATCTGAATTCTCATCTCCCTTCTTTTTAAGTAAGTTCAGTGTAGCATGAGCAAAAAAGAAATTCAGAAAAACCACAAAAAAAGACGCTTGACCAATCTCGAAGGAAAGGTAAGCGAACTTTTGTTTGGTTTCAGTCCGCGCACCTACGTGAGGTGCGATAGATTTTGAGAACGGAAGAATTATCCCGTTGATCGTTTCAATCCGCGCATCCGCGAGGGATGCGATCTCTGCGCGATGTTTGTCAAATTCGTCCACATAGTTTCAATCCGCGCGATTTCGGTGAACCGCGAAGCAGACATCCTTGTCTGCCAACCTAACTAAGAAATTACTCGTCCTGTTAGGGTTTTCTCGGCACATCATTCTCCACTTTAACCTCCGTTGTGGTTTAGATACACCTACAAAATACATCAAAATTCATGTTCGCTTATGGTTCGCGCTCGCATTCGGCGCTCTCCCATTCGTTATTCTTAGTATACATCAAAACCGAAATCTTGTCTTGGTGTTTTAAAAAACAGATTTTCTAACCTTAGTTTTAATCTTCTTCTTCAATTCCAACATTTTCGTTTTTGCGATTTCCGTTCTTTGGTTCCCTCTCTAAAATCTCGAAAATATAATGAGCCACAATCAGTGAAAAATTAAAGTTGTGGATGTTCGAACCATAATTCTCATCAAAGGCTTGAATCAAGATCCCTCGCACGTTACCCTGTTCAGAAATTGGCGCAAAGAGCACGTTTTTGAGTGGATTAATTGCGGCATCTTCAACTTGCATTGAAGATACTTGATTGTTGTCAATCGTGTCAATAATGCGCTCATAGATAGCATCGTTTTCGATTATGACCTTATCATTAAATTTGACCCCATTTGGCGAATAGGAGTTATTGAGTGCTAAGGAGTATTCTTCCTCATCATCAACGTGCTCTACATCTTTAATAATCAATGCAGTGTATAAAGACTCGTTTACCTCTATGAAAATTTTAAAAATGTTCTCAAGGTTTTCTTCTGTTGTTCGTGTGGAATCATACTGCGCATTTGCGATCAGCAAGAAATAGTTTTGCGCTACATCGCTGTTAATCTGCTGATATGTTTGGTTTTCCTTGTAAAGTTTCTCGAATCTGGTCTTAATGCGCTCAAAGTCCGTTTGTAGCCGTTCGTTGCTCGTTTTAACATCTTCAAGCTCTCTATTGATATCTTTTGTTCTGCCCTTAAAGAACACTAATTTGCGCTTTAGTTTGTCAATTTCTTCGCGCTGTTCGGGCTTCTCCACTTCAACTTTTACTGGCACTTTTGACTTGATGACAGTTTCGCGGAAGATTACATCGCGCTCATCAACACAGCTCATAATAGCGCGGCAGATAATCGGTGAAATTAGAATAAACAGCGTCTCTTTGGAGTAAGTTAGGTTGACGGGCGACATCCCGTAAATCACCTGAATCGCGTAGAAACTGCCAAATTGGAGCAGCAAGTGCGCCAAGATGTTGTAGGTGTTGTTGCGTAGTGATTCAATTGTGTAGAACGATGAGAGGATAATAAACAGCAGAATCTGTTCATATCCTGTATTGAGCGCCATTTGTGCAAATAGGAATGTCTCCATCAGGAACACAAATTGCACCAACAAAAGCGGCAACACTTTGCGCGAAATTGCGTAAAAGAAAATGCTAAATAGGAACACCACACCCCACATTGCGCTGAATGGGAGCACTGACGGGTCTAGGATGAGTTCTTGCGCGTGAATGGCGCAATAAATCAAAAATGGAAGCGCGTAGATGGTGCGCGATAGAAGGAGATAGTTCATGTATTTGTCAGACCTTTCTTTTAAGGTTGGGTGTTTTCTTGTTGTTGCTGTTTTGATTGTAGCAAAGAAAAACCACACCAGTTGACTTTGGTTTTATCGCCTTTTTCCGCTTTTCCTTTAAATATGTTTTTGTATATAGATCACATCATCCTATCTCAACCCATTCAAACCACATCAAGTGATTAAATAAATCAAGAACCTACACTCAACCTAGTACGAACAACCCGTCATCACACCAAGTCCCAAACGAAACGAGGCGTTCGGGGACAACTTTCCGTTCGGTTCGGCAATCGTGTTTTCTGTTCAGACGATTTTATGAAAATGTCACTTTCTAAAACGAAAGATTCACCTTCAATGGGTGTAATCCAACACCCTCTATCCCATCGGCATAAGCGTTTGGGACTACTTTTCGCAGAATTTGATATGCGGCATTGATATCCGCGTTGAGGATTGTTCCGTTGTTAGAGCGGTACAGTCCTCGTTTGAATCGTCGCTTGGCAGGTCTTATCCCACGTCGCACGCGGGCTTTATCGCCATTGGCGTTCACGACTTCCTCTCCGTCAAGAAATGACGTTTGACTCGAATACGATTCGTTGACAGGAACGACGACAATCCCCAAGAGATTCGCTTTGTATGTAATCATCTGAAGCATTTTGTCGTGGGGAATTCCAATAAAATTTTGATTGTTTTTCTTTGTCATCCTTGACCCGCGCTTCTGTCCAATGTTTCGACCAATCACGATAGTATTGCACTCATGGCTTAACGCTAATTCTGCGATGCGTTTACTCACTTCATGAGCGTACCTCTCGATCTTTTGGTTGCGTTTGAAATCTAAACGATCCAAGCGATGACTTTGGCTCTTTTGACCAGAAAGTTTGTGGATGGATAAGAGTCTCGCTCGTTCTTTATTGTAGAATTGGTTCACGGATTTGATCGGTCGTCCATTGAATACAACAGGAACAAAGTCTTTGACATTAGACGCACAGGCGAAAGCGTTGTTCACGCCAGGATCTATCGTTAAATATCGCCCGTTATCCGGTTTGTATTCGATAACCTTCTCCGTTTTGTAGACGATTTCGACAATAAATACGCCGTTCGCAGGAACGATTTGCACCTGTTGAATCTTCTTTACATTTTTATACCAAAGTTCAACCCTAAAGTTGTTCATGCACGGAATTTCAACAATCCCATTCGGACGTAGCCTTGCGGTTTGGTTATCCACAATAAACGACGCCATCCCGCCCTTCTTCTTGTACGAAGGAAGTTTTGGATAACCTATGAATTTTCGTGGTGCTTTACGATACGAGTCCCTTGCTTTCTTCCAACTCGTCATATCCTGACAAACGGTTTTCAAAACCTGTTGCACCAGATGGATATTCCCCATTGATTCGTAGAGCATAGAGTCTCGATTGTCTCGCGAAGGTTTAAAACTCTGATCCAGTGCACAGTAATTCATCCACTCACCTTGGAAAAGTTTATGCCGTACACGATAAAGTCCTTGGTTATAGACGTTATTCGCCTTGTGCGCCAACTTCTCCAAAAGTGGAAAGAACTTGTCAGATAACCGAATCACATGTCGCTCGGTCAACCATTCGTATTGGATCTTGGTTTTCGCTTCTCTGATCTTTGGAAACAACTTCATTCTCTTTTTGTACGACCGCACAATCTCACCTCCTTTCGTTATTAAAATCATACCATACGATTTGGTTTTATTCAGATGTTTTTATTTATTGAGATGATATACTTGGAATCAGAGTTAATTTGTTGTTCCGCGCCGAAAGGCGCGGGCGAAGGAGGAATTGATCATGGAAAAGGAAATGTTATCTCTTAGGACTGCAGTGTTTCTTGCCGCAGATGCGCTCCTCGCTGAACTTCAGCGGGGAGCATCCGTCACCGAAATCAATGTCGGCGACAAGGTATCGCTCAGGCAGGACGATAACTCGGTGTCTCTCCTTGTTGGAGATGTAGAGGTTGTCACAACGGGTGAAATTGAGAACTATGTTCTCTTTCACCATAAGGCGCATCGCGCCATGCGGTTCGAGGTTGGGCAAATTTTCGAGAAAATCGTGAAAGGAGGCGAGTTTGGTGAGTCGTATATCTACGACATTCCCAACTGCCTCAAATACAATTTTCCCGAATTGGATGAATGTACTCGCAAGAGTTATGTTCATTTGGCTCAGAGTTTATCTTGGATGCTCCGCAGGGGCATCCTTGAGTGGACGGTTTAGTTCGCTCACCATGACCCCTTCGGGGGTCTTTTTTTGCAACAAAAAAGCCCGCAAGTGCGGGCTTTAAAACTTCTGTTCTGTTTGCTTATTTTTTCTTTGCTTTACTTCTCGTCATCAACTTCGTCGTCATCATCGTCTTCGTATTCATACTCTTCTTCGTCAATGCTCTTTGCCTTACGATAATATACGCCGATGCAAAGCGCAATCCAAATTAAGAGTCCAACGATACCGCTCTGATAGATGTACGCCGTTTCGTCGTTGTAGTTGCCGATTTTTGTGTCCGATGTGAAATTGAACGGGAACTCAATCTTGGTAGCGAACATATCAATATCGGAATCGTAGTTGATGTGTACGTATTCCTGATATGTGTCGCCTGCTGTTGTGTCTTCGGTTTTTGTCCCATAAACAAGCCAAAGGATCTTCTCTTCATCTGGCTCAATCATGGTCTTATCAAGCGCACCTGCGAAGAACCCTGCCTTAGCTAAGACTTCCTGCCAAGCGCGATTTGGGCGAATCAATTGGTCGCCAAATGTGCGAATCTTAAAGTTGTCGCAGTTGATGTTAATCGGTGCGTCTGACAGGTTGCGAATTTTGAGCCGCAGGATGAACGGATTTGGATCAATGAACTCATCATCTTTATTCAGCGAAAGTTTGCTTTCTCCTGGCTGAATTTCGTTGAAGTTCGGATCATTGTAAATGCCCTCAGACTTCACAAAGAGCTGGAATAATGGCATTTCCATGCGGTATGTTTTGTCAATGTATACCTGCATTTTGCCGATTAAGTACGCCTGTGTGTTTTTATCGGTCGTCATGTTGTGCACAGTAGTGACTGCATCAGGGCGATAGATAACCGACTTCGACCACAATTCAATCGCAAATAGTCCAATAACCAAACCAACAATGGTGACAATCGCCATTGTGATTCTAAGTTTGCCTTTTGTCATTTACTTAGCCTCCATTACAAAAGTGCTCTGCATCAAGTATAACATTAACCGCCAAGAAGTCGATTGATGTCAGCGCCAAGTCCGAGCAAGAATAGTGCGCCTATAACGGCAATACCAACGTAGGAAATCGCTTCTACTGTGCGCTCCCCAAATGCGTTTCTTGTGACAAGTTGAACAGCGTCAAACGTGATACGACCGCCATCAAGAAGCGGAATTGGGAGAAGATTGAAAATGCCAATTTGGATCGAGATAACGGCAAACATAAAAACAAGTCCTGTGATGCCAAATTGCGACTTAACAGCAAACATCTCTGTTGAAATTCCAACTGGACCTGATACATTCTTTGCGATTTCACCGCCGCCCATTTTACCAAGGGTTGCGAATCCATCGTGGATTTGTGTCAAGAGCGCTGCTGATAGATTTTTTGCAATGCCAAAGGAGTCAAAGAATGGCGCAGTTTTCACAGTGCGTTCCATCATGATACCAACGGGAACATCTTTATCCTTGTTCACATGAACCGTTTGCTCTTCGCCGCCACGAATGAGCGCGATGTCAAGGCTTGTGTTACTTGTGATGATATTGCGTATATCATTGTTAAATTCGCCGTCAAGCGCTACTCCGTTGACAGACAGGATGTTATCTTTCGGCTGTAATGCGCCATCAGCGGCATAACCACTGGCGACGGATTCAACTACGCTTGTTCCTGTCGGCACTCCTGTGAACGCAATGGCTATCCAAATGGCGACAAACGCAGATAGGATGTTAAATGTTGCTCCCGCAACAAGAACTACAAATCTGCGCCAAAACAGCGGCCATGTGATGCGTGCGAGCATGGAGTCAATTTCGGGAAGTTTATTAAACCCGCCCAAAGGGACAAGTCTAAGCGAATACTCCGTTTCTCCGCGCTTAAAGCTGAATAGTTTCTTTCCGAAACCAATGGCGAACTCTTCTACCTTAAATCCGAGCGCTTTTGCGGCAACAAAGTGACCGAGTTCGTGAACGAAGATGATAAACGCGAACGCCAATACGACGCACGTTATGTTCCAAATCGTTGATAGTTCCATTGTTTATACCTCGCTTTTTTCAACTGATGATAAGAGTATACCATGAGACGCAAGGTTGTTTCTTGTTTTTTGTAATAGAAAATAGAATAATCAAGTTGAGCTTTGTTTATTCTTATTTTGAAAAGGAGAAGTGATCATTATGAGGATTGAAGAGTTTTTGATGAATCAGGCGTTGTTGGGCGCGGGAAATTGCGGGTCTGATTCGCGCGAAAAGATGGCGGCTGAGATTTTGAACGGATTCAGAACCGCTGCTTCCGTGGACGCGATTGTACGGATGGCGCACTACACGCCGCAAGACTATCGCAACGCTGAGCTGGGAAGCATGTCGTTCATGCACGACCTGCACCAATTGGGCATCTTCGCGATTCCAACGATGTCTTGGCTCGAACCACTTGCATATCGTCTGCAAGGGAAGAAGGTTCTTGACCTGATGTCTGGTCGTGGCATGATTAGCGCGGTGTTGCAGACACTGGACGTTGACATCACGCCGATTGACAACGGTTCGTGGGGACTTTCCGAGATCGTCGAAACGCAGCGAATGAGCTGTATTGAGGCGATTCGTAAGTACAAACCTGACGTTGTGATCTGCGCGTGGCCAGACGACAATGTTCGCAATCAATCGGAGACGTTCAAGGATGTATGCGACTACATTTTCGATAACGATCTGCCGATTGATGTACTCTACGTCGGCGAACCAGCGGGCGGTTGTAATGCAAGCGACAATTTCCCTTATGAGATGGATTGGGATGGGTCGCTGATGGAGGGCTATGTTACGCTTTCCTATTTGCACGACGCTCCTGCATGGATTCGCAAAGGCTAACAGGAGCAAAAAGGACGCAGAAATGCGTCTTTTTTGTTGTTTTCGTGCAGTTTTTGTGCTTTTTCTTCATATGTACGATATACTACATGTAGAGATCTATTTTGCAAAGAAAGGAAGTTAAACATAAATGTACGAAACAGAGCAAGAAGAGCAGAAAGTAGAACTTGAAGGCTTTATCGAAAAGATAATCTTCACGAACAAAGAAACAGGTTGGAGTGTCCTTGCAGTACATCCTAAAAACGAAGAACTTGGAATGAAAGAAATCACCGTAACAGGTGTTATTTTTGAAGCTCGCAAAAATGACGAAATCCATATCAAAGGCGTTTGGATTCATAATGCAAAGTATGGAAAACAAATAAAAGCAAGCGAATTAAAGATTCCGATGCCAACATCAATTCACGGCATATATAAACTGCTTAAAACGAAAGATTTTTTGCCTGGTGTTGGACCAATGCTTGCCCAGTCAATTGTGGACAAGTTTGGCGTTGATACCTTCCGTATCTTTGATGAAGAACCTGAGCGGCTTCTTGAGATTAAAGGCATAACTAAGAAGAAACATGAGAAAATCATGTCTGCTTATCATGCAAAAACGCAAATGCAAGATCTTCTTGCTTTTTGCGCGACTTACAATATTTCACAGAATATGGCTCATAAAATCTTTTTCGCCTATGGGGATAGTGCGGTTACGATTGTCTCGCGCAATCCATACCTGCTAACTGAGCTTGGTCATGGTGTAAAAGGCATTGGCTTTAAGAAGGCGGATCTCATCGCCAAGAAACTTGGTCTTCCGATGGATTCGCACGATAGGAAGACGCACGGTATCGTTTATTACCAAAACGAATGTGCGGCGAAAAAGGGCGGCGTAGCAGTCCCTCGCGATGAACTCATCGAAGAAGCATCTGAAGCACTGGAACTTCCATACGAAAATATCGAAAATACGCTTGATGAAATGCTCACTTGGACTGGAAAAGCGGCTGTTTTGACACAAGATGTTCTTGGGGATGAAACCTGCATTTGGTCGCGTTCCATGTACTACAAAGAGCTGTTTGTTGCGCACAAAATCCTTTCGCTTTCTCATGCCGAGCCGAATTATTATGTCCCTTCCAATGTTGAAGAGCTTATTAAAGAGACTGAAGAACATAACAATATAGAGCTTGCCGACAAACAGCGAGAAGCGCTCATTATGGCGATTAAGAGCAATTTTTCGGTCATCACTGGTGGCCCAGGCGTAGGTAAAACAACGATTATTCGTTGTCTTATTTCCGTGCTTGCAGAGGGCAACAGAATTGCCCTTGCAGCTCCTACTGGGCGTGCAGCGAAACGCATGAAAGATGCGACGAAACATCGTGCAACAACAATTCATAGATTGCTTGGCTGTGGCTCAGGTGATGAGGATGAGGAAGAAGAAGATAATGACGACGTTGTAAACGAAGAAGATGACACTGCCTCTCCGTTAGATTATCGGTTTGACCATAACGCGAAAAATCCTCTAAAACAAGATGTGTTTGTGATTGATGAAAGTTCAATGGTTGATATTTCATTGATGAAATACCTGCTTGAAGCGATTCCAGATGGCAAAAAAGTGATTATCGTTGGTGATGTTGACCAGCTTCCATCTGTCGGTCCAGGCAAGGTTTTGGAAGATATTATTCGTTCTGGCGCTGTTCCTGTCTGCCGCTTGGACGTTATCTATCGTCAAGCAAAAGAAAGTAAAATCATCACAGCATCACACGATATTAACCACGGCAGGATGCCAAAAATTACAAACCAAGAACATGATGACTTCTTTTTGATTCAAACTGCCGACAACATCAGTTGTGCAAACATGGTGCGAAAATTAGCACAGTATATCCCTAACAAATTTGGTTGCGATCCGTTATGGGACGTACAAGTGCTGTCGCCCAAACGTGCATCTGATGTCGGTACAGAAGCGCTGAATAGAGCACTACAAGAGGACTTCATTCCAGACGTTGCTGTTAAACGCGCACAACTTGAAATCAAAGAGCGCATGAAGCACAAAGTTGAAGTTTCCGATGAGGATAAAAAAGTTCTGAATCAAAAAATTAATACGCCAATCTTTGTTGCTCGCTATAACATTTATGCCGTCGGGGACAAGGTGATGCAAACAGTAAATTCTTACCAAAAAGGCGTATTTAACGGCGACATCGGGCAAATTATTTGGTTCAATACTGAGTATTTGGACAGAAAAGAAGACGTGGAAGACTTCGCTATCGTTGCTTTCCCAAGCGATGATGGGAATGGAACGGTCGAAAAAAAATACTCCAAAGAAGAGCTTAAAATGGAGCTTACCTTGGCGTATGCGTGTACTGTTCATAAGTCACAAGGCTCTGAATATCCGTTTGTGATAATCCCAATTATGCCTACATTTAGCATCATGTTGCAGCGCAAGTTGCTTTATACAGGCGTGACACGTGGGCGCAAATTAGTGTGTTTGGTTGGTCAAGAAGATGCTGTTAAAAAAGCGGTCAGAGATGTTTACCGCAAGTATGTCAGCAACAGGCGCACTAAGTTGCAGTATTGGCTCACAGAAGGACAAAATTCTTTTATGGAGGATTCTGAGTCGCAACAACGACTTCTATAGCGTAAAAAAACAAAAGGGCTGTCATTTGACAGCTCTTTTTTGATATTAGACAATCCAATCATATTTTTGCATAAAGTACTATTTCATGCCTTGATCTGAAACAGCAACTTATTTGCCTTTTGATTGCTCTTGCGCTGCAACCTCTTTTTTGTACTCATCAATAAACTTGTCTCGTTTGCCGAATTGCGACTCAGTGTAATATTGTTGCTCTGTCCAACCATGTTTATTTTGGATATAAGATTTAATGTCTTCAGGATCATAGCCTTTTGTCTTAATCATTTTATCGAATTGATCTCTTTGTGATGCGGCTATGTCATAATATACGGACTGGCGTTCAAAGTCTGTGTCTCCATGGCACGCGTCAGGGTTCTTTTGGCAAAAATCTGAAACAACAGCCTTTCGTTCCGCTTCAGTCATTTGGGTCGTTAATTTTCTTGTCCCTTCTTTTGTCTTTGGCATCTCGTCATCAGAACCGCCAGCACTGCCGCTTGATTTACTGTTGTAAATGTCATTAAACCCTGCAATCTCTTCATCCTGCCGTTTGTATGCCCACGCGGCGGTAGCAATCATGCCTAATGCGCCTACACCTGCGGCCGCTGTTTTGCCACTGAATGAATCAAACAGCCCATTGATGCTGCTTTTGTCACTATCGGCATCTTTTAGCGTGTCTTGCGTGATGACTTCGCTGGTTAGTTTGGAGATACCCTCATAATCACCCGCCGCTTTAAGTTCCGCATAACGCTTCAAGAAGGATGGAATGGAGCATTGTGAGATGTCAATTCCATCGTTTAAGCACTGAATTTGCACATCAGCGCCAGTGTCGCCGAAGAGATCATGGTCAATGACATTGCCGTTTTCGTCTTTGGCGAAAAGTTGGATGTCTTTGAATCCATCCTCTTTGGCAAACGCGCTAATTGCAGAACCAAGTTGGAAATGTTGCATGTCGATTTTGTAGTTAATGAGCGTACTGTCGCCATTGCCATTGACATTTTCGACATTGCGAACTTCCTTCTTGTCGTTGACTGCAATACCGCGCACAGATTCGCTGACATTGCCATTCGCGTCGCATCGCGTCAAAATGTTGGCGTAATAGGACATGTAATTGGGGTCATTACTATCGCCAATGACCATCTGCGATTGCGCTACCCAAGATCCGTCTTCGTGCACAGTGCGCTTGGAATAGATGATGTAATCGAACGAATCGGTAACGCCATAGCGCGTTTCGAGAATCTGCTTGTTGGTGCTTCCCTTGTCTTGGTTAGCAACAGCATAACCTTCTTCACGAAATATGCCGCCTGCGTGTGTGCCTTCGGATTCAATTCTGATTGTTCCATTGGCATCTCTGTACTCTTCTTTGATTGTTCCTGTTTTAATGAGAGGAGGATTAACAAGTTCTTGGACGCGATGGTATTGCCCCTCTTTGTCGCCTATATTAGAGCTAATTGTGTTCGTCTCAGATTGGATTTTCTTCTGCGCGCTCATCCACTCGTTTGCGAGGAATTGTGCTTTATTGTCAGAGCTTAGAAAAGCCGCTCCGTTCTTTGTATATGTCGCGTGGTTCATGTAAGTCGCTTCTGCCGCCGCAAAAGCCGTTATGTCGGCAGAGAAGCACAAAGAACCACATAACAGCGCTGAACAAATGAGCGCTGAAAGTTTCTTTTGTTTTCTCATGATTGTTTCTTCCTTTTTTTATATCGAAATGGAAACATAGTAGTTTCCTTTGGAAATTTTTATAGCAAAAGCACTCTTTGAAGGTGCTTATTAAATCAATAATATCATAGAATAAATGTAAGTGTAAATTAAGAATTTTAGATACAAAACTATAAAAATGAATAAAATGTTGTTAATTAACAAAAATTCTATTCATACTTCCCGCTTGGTATAATTGATGGCAAGGCGCATTAGCGCTATGAAATCCGACTAAAACACATTAACATATATTGGAGGAACACTTCATGTTCAAGTATAGAAAAATCCTTTCTGTTCTTGCTGTTCCGATTCTGTCATTCGGGCTATTATTCAGCACATCTGTAAGTGCAGAGGCGGCGCAGAATGATAAGTCGTGGATGTATAACATCTCTGATACTTGGAACAACTGGACGGAAGGGCATACAGGAAGTAGTATCAAAGAATCGCAAGGGAAACGTCCTGCTCCTCTCGGCACGAATGCGACCGAAGAGGAAGTAGAACAGTATGTGCGTGATTCTTTGAACTCAAATTCGCCGCTGAGCAACGATATGCAAATCAAGGGGCGATCAAAAGACGAAAATGGTAACTACAATGTTGCAATCACATATCAGGATAGCAAAGGCAATAAAAAGAACGTCGTCGTTGGATTAGACGGCTCAGGTGAAGCCGTCAATATTAGCAACAATGACGCACAGGATATGCAGTCGCTCTATGATGAAATCGTATATGGCGGCGGCAACGATCTCTCAAAAGAAGAGTTAAACAAGATTGATGATGCGCTCCACACAAGCACACCTAAGTTTATCGGTACGATGGCTGATATTCTTGGAATTTCCACAAAAACCGCCTCCAACACTGCCGCAGGTGCTGTTTCGTTGATGGGAATGGCGCTTATGGGAGCTGGAGCTACGAACCAACGCAAGCAAGAAATCATCGAAAAAGCACAAGAGACTGTCAAAGCAAAGGCAAAGACAAAGAGGTCGAATGACGCAAAAACGTTTATGGCGAGCAAATCAAGACTGTCTCACAGCGACATTGATGCTGCTTTTGAAACGATGGAGAATCGGGTCAGTCCTTATGGCTCGGTTGGGTGCGTTGATACTGTATGCGCCACTGGCTCATACTATAACAAAGATCTGTCAGAAGCCTATCAACGAGGCATCGCTAGTGTGCCCGAGTTGCGGCGCAACTTGGAATCTAAAGGATATGCCACAGAAGAATTCACAGGATCCGCCAATAAGGGCGACTTGCTGATCTACGGCGACGATGATCATGTCGTAATTGCTGATGGAGATGGAGGTTGCTTCGGGAATAGTTCTTCAAGGGGCTACGCGCAACACTACGACAGTGCCTACAATGCGTGGCATACTGGGAGCGCACCGAGCAAAATTATCAGGATGTGAGCTAAAAAAAGAGCTAGTTGGTGAAACCTAGCTCTTTTTTGTAAAAGAAAATTTTTACTTCCAGAACCTTAACCTTGATAAAAAATTCTTTTTAAATCGTCTTTCTAAAAATGCTTCTGTTTCAGATAATTTTGTAACAAGTTTAAAGTTCACATGTTTTGCTTCTAGCTCACGAGGTAAATCATTTACTAGTAATTTTAACGTTTTTTCTACGCTATCTTTGTTTGGATATATTGAAAAATCTATAATAAGTTGGTTCTTTGTTCTATCTATTGAAAATGCTCTTGGATTAAGCTCAAACTCGTCATTTATTATTGATATCGCTTTATAAGCAACTTCTCTATCACCAGTGTAATCGTCATATGTAAATTCATTGAGTTCCAAAGGTATATCTATCTTGTTTTCTTTTAGAATTTCTAAAATTATTTTTGAAGACACTAAAAAAATATCTGGTTTTCTCTTGGTTTGATTGTCGTTATTTTTAATAGAAATTTCTTCTATTAAGTTTTCGAACTCAACGAACATTCTCCTAAGATACTCTCTATAAAACGCGTTTTTTGTTTCTGATATAAGGATGTTTATGCTTTGTGCGTTGTCATTTACACTTTTTGTGTCCAAACTATTGTCAACACGAAACATAACAACACGTTTCCTCACATCTTTTTCGATTTGAGCAACATCGTTTGATAATACCATGAACGAAGGATGATTTAATAGTTTGTGATCAACTAAAAAATCATCTGCTTTCACAATACTCTTTGCCCATCTATTCCAAGTTCCTGCCGACATCTCATCAATTACTATTGGACATCCTTTAATGTTTGTCTTTAAACCTAACATTTTATTTGGAGAGAAAACACTTTCAGTAAGTTCGTTCTGTTGCTTTGCAAATTCGCCAAACATAAGGTGCTGACAAAGTTTAATAAATGTTGTTTTCCCCGCATCCGAGGTGCCATATACCAGACAGTACATGGGGAAAAATCTCATTGGATATTTGTTTTGATTGCCTTCATACCGCATTCTTGCCATAAAAGGTGACAAAAACATGTAGTTTAGAACTTTCCAATATGTAGTTTTTAATTTTTGTTTATCCTTTGTAAAATTATCAAACCCTTTCATATATTCTATTAGATTATTTGCATCTTTTTTTACGTCTTCTTTTAATGGATTTAAATTCCACTCTTCTCCATTATAAGACGCCGATTGATTTTCATAATTTAGAATAAATTGTGGGTTTTCTTTTTCTTGTTCTTTCTTTTCTTTTGTTATTTCCGCAGCTTCTTTTGAAAGAACAGTAATTGTTTTTATATCAAATAAAATTCCTGCATCTTTTTTATTCGGTTTAATTTTTGTTCTTTTTAATAATTCTCTAAATTCTTCACTCACTTTTTCTTCGTGCATATAATAATTTTTTACTTCTTGCGATTCTGGAACAGTCTCAATTATTGTTGCCTTTACTTTCTCTATTTTTCTAAAAAAGGGAATTTCCTTTATATCTATATGATCTTCTGAAAGTAATTTTGCTTCTTTTTTAATTTCACTACAAAGACTTTTTAAATATGTAAATCTCTCAAAAAATACGTTGTAAGCATCTTTACTGTCACATACAGTATATGTTTCTTGTTGCTTTCCAGCCCATGCGCGAGCAGAAAAATTTGCAGATCCCCAAACAACTCTAGTTCTTCCATCGTTTGCTTTTAAAAGATAAAACTTTTCGTGGGAAACTAATTGACTTAAAACATGAAAATTAAATTCGCCTGCTTGCATACGTTGATTTAGATATTGGTTTTTTATAACAGTATTTGTTGAAACAACGTTATGAGCTAATAAATTTGTTACGTCGGAATTAACAAGATTCTCAAACCCCAAAATTACCTCCCCTTTTTGGAAATTTTTCATTATTTTCTCGATGAACTTGACCGAATATGAGTATGTTGCAACATATAGCTCGTCGAATCCATTAAACAGATCTTCTGGATATAATTCTTCTTGATTTACAAAAAGAACGTTTGTTACAGTTATTTTTCCTCCATTGATTTTTTCTTCTTCTGCTTTGATTTCTGCGATGGCGTTTTCTCCAAACAAGGAAAGTTCTTCTTTTTCCATTTTTAATATCCTCCATATCACAACCCGAAACATATTCCTCCCCACATTTTACCACTAACTTTCGCACTTGTTGAGCGCTTTTTTCGAAGCTGTAGCGTGAGTGGATGGAGCAATCGCTCCACACAAAAAGCCGCCGAAGCGGCTTTTTATCTGCATTTTTGATGAGGTGTATTGTGCGCGTTTAACCTGTTTATTAAATTTTGGTTAGTTTTTAACTATAGAATCTACATCCTAACCGCAGCATCTTGCGCCAATGGCGATCTCTCGCACTCGCTCTCTAACAGCGATACTTGCCAACATAGTTCTGAATCTTTCATGCTCTCTGATGCGTACACGAGACCATTATTGTTGGCTGATAGGTGCACATTGTCGATTTGTTGGGGATCTCCCAGCAGGATGATTTTAGTTCCTTTACCAACACGCGTTACGACAGATTTTACCTGCCGCTGAGTCGCATTTTGAACCTCGTCGATCAGAAACCAATAGTTGTTTAGAGTTCGACCACGTTGGTAACCAAGCGCTTCGGCCGTGATGAAATCGTCTTCAAACATCATCTCAACTTCGTCCTCAGCCATTTTGTATTGATGAGGATTCATCGCGGCTGTTCCATTTCGGATCACGAAGATGTTATCCTTAATCGCGCGCATATACGGCGATATTTTGTCCTTTTCGCTGCCAGGAAGGTAGCCAAGATCCTCATCCATCGTGACATTCGGGCGGCAAATCAGGATTTTGTTGTAGCCATTTTGCTGCTTCTTTTTCGCTCCTTTTCCGCTGGAACTTGCGCTATATGCCTGCAGTCCTGCTGCAAGAGCGAACATTGTTTTGCCCGTTCCTGCCATGCCCTTGATGATCACAAGAGGTGCAATATCGGGCGGCGAAAGTAGCGCTTCTTTGACAAAATACTGCCCGATGTTGCGCGGTTTGACGCCGTGCATGTCTGTGTTTGCGTAACGCAGAGGAACGATCTTTTTTTGTTTCGCGTCATAGCGACCAAGCACTGCTGAACCATTCTTCTTGTCAACGGGAAAAATCGCGAAGAACTCATTGGGGTATACTGTGTCGCTAAACGGCGTTCCGTCGGCACAAAACAGCTCTGTTTTGAAGTTTTTGAGCTGAATTTCGCCTAATTGCTTAAATGCAGCAATCGTGTCCTGACTTGCGAACACATCAACGCGCCCTGTGTAGGGCTTCTTTAAGTTGCGCTTAAAGAGCACGTTGGTGTTTTTGTATTCTTCGACAGGTACGCCAACTGTATTCGCCTTGATGCGCAAATAGTGGTCGTTGGTGACGATGATGTATTTCTCGGATGAGTTATATGGTTTCGCTGTTTCGGCGGCAAGCGCGAGAATTTGGTTATCGGCTTTGCTTAATTCGTAACGAAATTCAGGCATATGCGGTGTATATTTGACATATACCTTGCCCTTGCCTTCGCCCAAAGAGATGCCATCTGCGAGACATGCGTCTTTCGATGAACGGCAAAGCGCTTCTAAAATTTTCGCCATAGCGCGCGCTGCTGCGCCACGTTCCGAGTTTTCAACCTTAAATTTATCTAGCTCTTCCAAAACGCAATGGGGAAGGATGACGTTATTGTCATCAAACTTGAAGATTGCGCTTGGGTCGTCAATCAGGACATTGGTGTCAATCACAAAGTTTTTTACAGCCATATTGGCTTCCCTCTCCTTCTTTATTCGTGGAGTAGTGTTTTCTTAATAAGATTATACCAAACGTCATAACTTCTTTTTCGCTTCTTTTCGCAAAACTTAATCTGGTTGTTGTATAATAACGATTAGAAGAATGTCATAAACATGATATTTTTATTGTGTTTGTTGACATTAATTTGTAGTTTTGTCTCATTGAAAGGAGCAAAAAACATGTTAAAAATCGTTGTAAGTAATTCTGACCTGAAGAAGGCTCGCGAGTTGTTCTCTATCGTGCGCGCACAGAAACTGAGCGTCAGTGGTTCTAGCGCAGGAGTCGTATTCTTGTCGCCTGAGAGCGGAACGCTCAATATCGTGAACGCAAATAACGAGGTCGTTGGGCGATATAAGTGCCCGATGACGATTCTCGAAAACAGCGGCGGTGCAAGTGCACGCTGGATCTCCATGTCCATGTTCCAGAAGCTCCTCGGCATCTTGCGGGACGGCGAAGTTGAAATCACCTTGGACGAAGATAAGGTGATTTTGAGGACGCTTGACGGGAAGTTCACTCTCCTTTCTGGCGTACAGACCTCGCCAGAGGATTTCTATCGGATGCCGAAGCATCCTGAACTCAACGAGGAATTCTCTGCCGAGGATTGGACACGAATTGGTCGCAAGACTGCGTTCGCGACGATGAGCGGCAAAGAGGGAGAGAATCGTCCCGTCTTTGCAGGAATCACGGTCAAGCAGGAGAACGGCTTGATTCGCTTCTACGGCACCAACTCACATATGTTGGCGCGGTATGAAGTTGAGTCAAAAACTGCCAAGGCAGATTTTGGAGCTACGGTTCAGTCCGAAGCGTTCAGCGTAAAGCCTGACGGTGACACTGTATCGCTCAGTGTGGTTGAGAACTGCACTGTCGTTGAGACGGGTCGCTTCCGCTATATGTTCAGAAACATCGCGGGAACGACGCCTGATTTCGACCGAGTAATCCCCGCTGATTACGAAGTTGAACTCTCTGCGAACACTGCCGATTTCAAGGCTGCGCTCGATAAGGTCTTCCTTATCGCAGGCTTTGAACAGGGCGGCGAAGGTCGCGGTAAGAGCTTGGTTCCTGTCCAGATTTTCTTGGACAAGGATAGCATTGAGCTTTACACCAACGCGCAAGATGTTGGCGAAATCAATGCTAAGCTTGCGGCGGTCATTCCCGAAGCGGCAATTGGCACAAAGATTGCAATGTCGGCGCGGTATCTCAAATCCATTGTTGATTCAATGGAGGGTGAGACGACAAGCGCAATGGTGCGCGTTGAGTCCGAGGATGGTCTTGGGCTTCGCCCTTGGTTGTTCAAGGAAGGCGCGGCGATTGCAATTGTGACGCCGATGCGATTCGAGAAGTTCTATCGCTAAGACAAGCAATTAAGCGCAAACAAAAGAGACTGGTTATTACACCAGTCTTTTTTGTTTTTTGTTTTTAGTTGTTTGTTTCAATCCGCGCGATCTCTAAGGAACGCGAAGCAGACATCCTTGTCTGCCAACCTAACTAAGAATTTACTCGTCCCGTTAGGATTTGCTCGGCACACCAGTCTCCATTTTAGCCTCCATTTTGGTTTGGATGCGCCTACTTTTTCGTTGCTCTCAGTATACATCAAAACTGAAATCTTGTCTTAGCGTTTTAAAAAATAAAAGAGACTGCTGAAATGCAGTCTCCTTTGCGCTATTTATAGCTACGGCTCGCTCACAAACGAGTCACCACATCCGCGTGATAGACTCTTTCATGGTTTTGAGTTTTGCCGTGACCACGTTGCAGTTCTTATTGTATGCGAGTGGTAGCGCAATCATGGACACACACGCAACAACGATGACTGCTTTTGGATTCGTTGTAGCATAAAACAGTCCTGATGCCACGGCAAAGCACATAGTCAAGCGACGAATAAGCATAAGAAACACATTAACAATAGAGTACAACACATAAACCTCCTTACAATTCCGCAAATAGCGAATAAGAAATAAAATACTCGTTTTTATTGTAAAATGGGCGAAAACATCCTTGTGCGCACCATATTGTTTTTTTAGACTTCCATCTTGCGAACATGTTCTAGCATCTTAACGCCTACAATGACCATGAAATTGCCAGCAAATAGGGTCGCCATCGCCATCCAGAAGCCAGCCTCAGTGTCAGGCTGTACGCCGTAAATAGCACTAAAAACAGTTCGAAATGCCGTGTTGTATGCGGCAATTGCGTCGAAGAACACCTTACATCACCTCCTTTCGTTGTTTTAATTAAACCAAGTGTTTATGTAATAGATATCTTTTCAAATCGCTGCTTTATGCAGTCTTTTCAACCACAGCAACCCTACAAGACCGATGAGTTTCATAGTCGTTGATGTAATAATCATTATCCAAAAGCCTGTTTCAGTATTCGCAGGAACGCCGAAAACAGCATATAAGCAAAGCGTAGGCGGTGGGATGAATCGTAATCTCCTTTTAGAGATAAGTCTCAATGACGTAAAGTCATCAAGTTGTGTTGCCATAGACTCGGCACGACTACGCCCAGAGCAAGAGGCTTGGCATCACCCAAGGTGGTTCGGAACTCAATCCTGTCGT